>Ga0315900_10006448_pt1 | contig 15735 bp, 22 predicted proteins | sample LakEriMetagenome_FD_203521 | JGI IMG/M metagenome (GOLD analysis project Ga0315900, IMG submission 203521) | Freshwater fungal communities from buoy surface, Lake Erie, Ohio, United States - Buoy 12 MA114 | ecosystem: Environmental > Aquatic > Freshwater > Lake > Lake biofilm | place: USA: Lake...
GACAAGTCCATGGTGGTACACTCAAGTTGGAATTGGTTCCCCAGATTTTGCTTGGTTTGCTAAAACCCACCTTAAATCATACAGTCTAGAGGACGTGCTTAAAGTTGCACGAGAAGTGTGTGATGAGTGTGATTACAAGCCGGAAGTAGTCAGAACATCTGTTGATTTTGGAGACTACGTGTCTATTCACATACGTCGAACTGACAAGGTAAGGCCTGCACGTGAGTGTAGCTTGATGATCAGTGAGAGTGAGTTGGACGACTTAAACCTGAGAACCAGAAAATCGGTTGAAGAAACCATTGCTCAGGGCCACAGAAGATTCTTCATATGTTCAGATGATGACTTAGCCCTGGAGACATACCAGAGTTTTGTTTCTGATCTGGGCTGTGACATTATCAAACTTCCAAAGATGGACAAGTCTGTGTCCACTTATTACGATTTAGCAGCTATATCACGGTCAAGACTGTTGATACAGTCTATGAGAAGTTCAGCTTTTAGCAACTACGCAGCTTGTATCGGCGGTGTACCTATAAAGAACGTTTACACGGATACTCTAGAAAAATTTCTATGACTAACCACCCATTCTATGACCGTTTTAGGGTCGTTGTTTCTGATCCTATGAACAGTCTCATAGTAAAGCACCCAAATGCAGGTAAGCTTGATGACGGCTGGGTCACCATGCACAACGGACAGCTAGTAAAGTATGGCAGTTACTACGGTCCTGAACTTGGTAATTTCTTCGATATCATGCTGATCAATGGTGGTGTTCATGAACCACAGGAGGAGTATGCTTTTCAAGAAGTCATCAAGTCCATAAAAGACCCAAAACCTTCGATGCTGGAGTTAGGCGCCTATTGGTCTTTCTACTCGATGTGGTTTCTTCAGCAACATCCAGAGGGTGTTTGCACTATGGTTGAACCCAATTCTCAATACATGGATTTTGGCCGTGACAACTTCAATAAGAATGGCTTGACTGGAAAATTCATAAACGACTACGTTTCTCCTTGCGCTTTCTCCGTTGATCCCTTTCTTGAGAATGGACGACGCCTGTCTATATTGCATGCAGACATTCAGGGTTCTGAGGTTGACATGCTCAGAGGAGCCTCTAAGTCTTTGAACAGAAGAGCCATAGATTGGGTTTTTATATCATCACACAGTGATGAACTACACAAAAACTGCATTGATATCTTAAAAACCCACAACTACAGAATTATAGCTGAGGCTGACGCGGAAAAGTCTTTCTGTTTTGATGGCATCATTGTGGCTTGTTCACCCGACATAACATTTGATGGCATTGATTTTAGCGACAGGCGAAACACACCACTTGTGCCTGAATCAATTGTTGATGATCTACTGAAAAATGTACCAAAATGAAACTCGCTGTTCCTATCAATGGTGAATGTGAGGTCCCTGAATTTAACTCTCAGGCTGGACAAGACCTCTTTGTTTTGATGGCCTTAAACGGTAAACGCAATGGCCGTTTTATTGATCTTGGTTGCAATCACCCAGTTGAAATAAACAACACCTACATTCTTGAAAAGAATTATGACTGGACAGGTTTATCATTTGACATTGATCAAAAATTTGTAAACTTGTACCCAAATTTTAGAAAAACTAAAGCCCTAGTAAGAGACTGCACGAAGCTGACAAACGAAGATTTTAATCTGATGAAAGGTCCTATAGACTACATGTCAATAGACCTTGAGCCTGCTAGAGTTACTTTAGCTTGCCTTAAGTCACTGCCATTCGGCAAAGATTTTCTTCCTTCGTTAATCACATTTGAGCACGAGTTTTTTAGGCATAAGGATGGGCCTGAATGGCGTTGTCCTGGCGTAGAAACTCCAATTCGCGACATCTCAAGATCGATCATAGAGAGTCATGGCTACCGTCTAGCCTGTTCTGATGTGGCCAACGACCACTGCATTTATGAGGACTGGTACTATCACCCATCACTTGTAGACTTTGAACGAATAAAACCCCTTGTTAGCAACGGTAAAAATTGGCCTGAAATTATCTTCGTATGAAAATTGACAAAGTTGTCTTCAGTTGCTCGGCATCAGCTGAGTATGGTCCATTTTGGAACATTCAGTCAAAAGTGTTTACCAAAATGGGTATTGAGCCGGTGTGTTTGCTGTTTGGCAAGAAGGAAGACGCAGGCATGGTTGAGACCCATGGAAAAATTGTTGAGATGACCGTTGATCCTGACTTGCCGTGGATCCTACAGCTTATCCTTTCGAAGTTTTACTACCCAACATCTGAGCCAGAAACCACTTGGCTTATTGGCGATATTGACATGGTTCCATTACAAAAAGCTTGGTTTACCTCAAATGTTCAGGACATACCTGAAAACACCTATGTCAACTTAAACCACGACGGAATATCACTTCCAAGACTTGGCATGGCCAATGGTTTTCTAATTAAAGGCCCACAAGTATTGGGCACAAGACAGAATCCAGGGACAGATATCCCTGGACATTACCATGTTGCCAAAGGCAAGTTATTTGAAATCTTCCGTAAAAATCAGAGTTTCTCTGAACTTGTTCGCGGAATTGCTGAGTCTCACAGGTACGGCATGGGAGTTGCTGAAGGCCGTTCTCGTGAAGATGCTGTGTCTAACCCTTACTGGTATTATTGGCTTTCAGAGGAGATGTATACCTCTGAGCAGCTATGGTATGCGATTCAAGCTAAACAAGTTAGCTATATGGGTCGCACATACAACAACTCAAATAATGGGCATCGTGTAGACCGCAGTGCTTGGAATGATAGCACATCAAACTACAGCTATGATGCGCACAGGGTCGCCTCTGGTGAGTTTGTTGACGTGCACTGTGCAAGACCCTATGCTAAACAAGAAGCAGCCCTAAACACTCTTGTGAATCTGGCCGGAATGTTATGAGTGGCATCATCTCACACCGTGGAAATCTTGATGGTCCGATACCAGAGCGTGAAAACTCCCCTGATTACATTGATCAAGCCATCAAGTGGGGTTTTGTGGTTGAGATCGACATTCGCTACAAAGGTGGAAAGTTGTGGCTAGGCCATGATTATGCCCAATGGCCTGTCGAGATAGAATGGCTTGAACAGCGGCATCCAAACCTTTTAGTTCACATCAAGGACTGGGATGTTCTCACACAAACGCAAGTCTGGCACAAGTTCCACTCCTTCTGTCATGTGGGTGATCCATTCACTGTGACAAGCCATGGACTCTTGTGGATTCATGATTTGTCTTTGACATACACTCAAGAGTCCATCATACCACTCATAACACAGCAACAAGTTATTGACTATGACAATGGACCTAGAAAAACTCCTGGCCACATTTGCACGGATCATCCCGTAATGTTTTTATGATGACCAAGAACGTTCTCGTGACTGGCGGTGCTGGCTTCATAGGCTCGCACTTAGTTGATAGGCTATTGAAAGATGGTCACAAGGTCACCGTGCTTGACAACATGACCACTGGCAGGAACTATAATCCTGCAGCAAAATTCATTGTCACAGGTGGTGGCGACTGCTCTGATCCTGATGAAGTTGAAGAGGCTTTTGAGTACACTGATTGGGTGTTTCACTTAGCCGCTAACCCAAGTGTCTCTCTGTCCGTCAACAATCCGAGGTCGTCTAACATAAACAACTTAGACACAACTCTTGTGCTTCTGGAGACTTGTAGAAGACACAATGTCAAAAGAGTGGTGCTTTCGTCTACATCGGCTGTGTATGGATCACACGAGGGTTTCTGCAGCGAGAATCAGTGCCCTAAGCCCAAGACGCCCTATGCTCTTCAGAAGTATGCTTCAGAGCAATACTGCCAAATGTACTGGTGGTATCACATGATACCCACAGTATCATTGAGATACTTCAATGTCTTTGGACCACGACAGTCTCCATCATCACCCTATTCTGGTGTCATATCCAAATTCTGCGAGGCTGTCATTCACAACAAGCCAGTAACAATCCATGGTGATGGTGGACAATGCCGTGACTTTACGTATGTGTCTGACATCGTTGAGGCCAACATACACGCAGCCACAAATTCAGATGTGATTGGAAAATCTATCAATATTGCGACTGGACGGAGCCATACACTCAATGAAGTACTATCACAGCTAGAGTCCATATGTGGCACAAAGATAGAAAGACACTACGATCTTCCAAGAAACGGTGACATCTATACCAGCAAAGCTTCAACTGAGCTCGCCACGTCTTTGGATTTTAAGGTCTCTGTTCCATTTGAAACTGGACTCAGAAGCACACTTGAGTGGTTTAGAAACCGATGAATGTACTAGTTTCAGTTGCAACGGGTGGTTTTTCGAATAATCTTTATAGATGTGCTCCATCTATAAAGAAATGGTGGCCAGGCTCTGTAATGGTATGGACAGATGAGCTACCACCTGGGTCCCCAACACACGCGGAACAGCCTTATGCATTCAAGGCATTTGCTGCTAAATGGGCATTTGATAATGGATACAAAACGGTTACTTGGATTGACAGTGCCATACATGTCGCTAGCAGTCCTGATCGTTACATACAGCACCTAAATGAAGAGGGTTATTTTTTCCAAAACAACGGCTTTAACTGTGCTCAAACTTGCTCAGACAAGGCTTTGGATTACTATGGCATAAGCCGTGACGCAGCTGAAAACATAGTTGAGGTTGTGGGTGGTTGTTGGGGTCTTCACGTCCGCAACTCTAATTTTGTGGATGAGTTGTGCAGAAATGCAAAGATAGGTTTGTTTTCTGGCTCACGTGAAAAAGATCCTAGTGATTCGACAGACCCGCGTTTTCTCTTTTGTCGGCACGATCAAAGCCTGATGAGTCTTATGGTCTACAACCGTGGTTGGACTCCAAAGACTTCATGGGATGAAACTTCTTCTGATGCTTTCTTCAACTATGGCCCTACAGCCAACCCTAACAAGTGTTTTGTACTAGATAACTCATATGGACAAACCAATAAATCTTTCTGACTACTACTGCCAATACTTTAGAGATTTTAGAGATAAGGCGCCAAAAGAGTACTTGACTTATGGAGGATACTTTACTGGTCTGCCCAATGCTCAAGCATCAAGTTTTGAGTCATGTGAGGCGTTTGTAAGGATGATCGGTGAAAAGGAAACTCTACTAAACGCCGGAGCTGGTGCTTCCTCTTGGATTTTTAGAAAGCTTCTAAAGAATGTCTACTGCACTGATCCAGATAAAGGTTATCTAGAAGCTGTAAAGTATGTTGTTGGTGGTGACAATTACATTCACACAATTGATAAATGCCCTGAAGTAGACTATGTCTACTGGGACTATGGTAACGCAGAACGAGTTCCTAATCTCAGCAAAGCCTATTCACTAGCTAGAAAAGCAATGTATGTGGATGATTGCCACGATGTCTACCTAGCAGACTGTGTTCGCAAACTAGGTGCTGAAACAAACTCTAAAGTTGTTGGGCCAGTCGGACTTGATAGCCATGGACGCTTTGGTCTGGTTCTAATTCGCCTGTGAATGAGTATCCGAACATTTGTTTAGAAGAGATTGACAAGGGTCGAGTCAACTGGTTGAACTACTGCGATTGGGGTAAGTTTACACCCATACTCTACGTAGCAACCACAGGTGGCCTATGCAATCGTTTATTTGGCATCGCCACCTGTGTCCCCAAAGCGAAGGCTGAAAATAGACTCATCAAAGTATATTGGCCACTAAACGGTGAGGACGGAACTAGCGCAAAGTGGGATGATTTGTTCGAAGACTCGTTGGACATGTTTTCTGCATGGGATCTTTATTGGATGATGGACGTCATGCATGATGTTCAATGGATCCATAACGCGTCTGAAGCCTATAGAAAAATAGACACGTCAAATATCGTTCTGATAAAAGCAGGAGCAGATGGGTTTAGTAACAGGAAGTTCGATCACTTTGACATGACTGAATCTACTAAGTGGTTAAATAGTCTTAAAGTAAAACAACGATTGTTGGACACTGCTTCGTCTTACAACATTGACAGGAACACGCTAGGAATACATCTGAGAATTAGGGAAGAAAGATTCAGCGATGGTCTTTTTAAGGACAACCCAATAACACCTTCACTATTAAAGAAGATAGCTGATTGGCCCAACAAAGTTCTTGTGGTCTCAAACAGCTACGAAGCCAAACAAAAAATGATCTCCACGTTTGGTGAAAAAATAGTTCAACAGGATGTGAGTCACAGTCGAAGTTCAGATGCAGTTCAATCAGCTCTTGTGGATCTTGTAATGCTTGCTAAATGTGGACAGCGAATTGGAAACAAAGACAGTACCTTCTACCAGCTGGCTGAAATGTGGAGCACACGTGATTTTTGATTCCGAATCCTGGAAAATAGTTCTCCATCCCGTATGGCAAAAACCAAAGTTAGTACACCCTCAGAAGTTGACGCTAAGAAGCGCAACGTCGAACTCAGGAACCTGTCTGACCTTCAAGCTGAAGGCATTATTCCTCAAGGTACAATCGAAGTTGGCCACGGCTTTTTAGTCAAGGTCAAGAACGAGGCAGGCGACTGGATTCGAGACGTCTTGTTCATCGTCAACCGAGCCAACACGGCCATCTGCCGAAACTGGCCTCAAGTACCAACTCCTGGCCACAAGGCCCCAGTTGAAGTTGAGATTGCGCCAAATTCCGGCGAGTCCAAGTTCTTTGCCGTGGTGCGCTGAACCTAGCTCGCTCAAGCAAGGCGCTGTCGAAAAGACAGCGCTTTTTTCTTGCTCTTGTTCCACGTGGAACATCAAAATTTTCAATGCAGGACGCAGCGAAAACAGCCTGACGAAAATTCTTGAAAAAACTTCTCAAAAATTGTTTACAAGTTTCTCGACCCGAGGTATACTGACCTCGCAATGAAAAAACTCTCTATTACCCTCCACATCGAAATGCCCGAAGACTTTGGTACTCCTGACTCCATGGCCGACATGAGCGTCGAGACTCTCATGGAACAAGTTCGCAAAGAAGTCGAGTACACGTGCTATACCTCGACTGACGCTGACCCTCATCTCGTTAAGGTCGACCTGGTTGTCAACGGTGAAGTCCAAGTTCAACCTGACGCGCAGACACAAGTTTCTGTGCAGACTGTCGTTCAAACCTCCAGCGGCGAAAACATCCTCTCCCACGGCACTCGCGTGATGGTTACCTTCCGCGACGAGCAGACCTCGGCCGAAGTCATTGGCTACGACCACAAGTACAAGCTTCACAAGGTTCGCACCACCTGTGGCAAAGTTCTGCTCCGCAAGATCCACGCTGCTGCCTAAACAGTCTATGAGTGCCACCTACCCAACTTACGCGGTTCGGAACCCATGGGTGGACTTCTCCAAGGAGTCCATGAGCAAGTACTTCCCTGTCTCCCACGAAGGACTTGAATCGGCCATCACATACTGTGCAGAGCGCAAGCTCTCTGGTGTTGTGTTCTTAAAGGACAAGTACTCCGTTGAGGAGGTTTGGTCCAATCCAGATTTTGTATGAACGTACTTCCAGGAATGACAGTGGTCAACGGCATAACAGGCGAACCTGCCTTTATTTTGCCAGTTGCTCCACGAGTGGAGAATGGCACTCCTTATTACTACGCAGCTGTGGGCGGCGCTGGCCAGAAGATGTGGATACGGGCCACGGATCTTCATCCAACTCCAGCTGCTCCTAAGATAATCTTCAACCGAAGATCACCACATCTTCTGGTCGTTGACAACTTTCTAAAAGATCCAGATGTCGTGCGTCAGTTTGCTTTGGACCAGAGGTTTGTAGAGAGTCCTCAGTTCTACAAAGGCAAAAGGACCGCAGAAACCTTCCTCTGGCCAGGAGTAAAGGAGGAGTTCGAACGTCTGCTTCAACGTCCCATCAACAATTGGCTGACTCTTGGTTCAGCCAACGGTTGCTTCCAAATAACTGGCCACAATGACCCGTTGGTTTGGCACAGTGACAACCAGGTCAATGCTGCGGCCATCTATCTGACACCCAATGCACCTGTGGGTGCTGGTACCAGTTTCTGGCGTTCAAGAGCTTCAGGTTGCCGTAGACCACCTGACCACCCATTGGAGTCTTATCGCTTCTCTTCTCATCAGGAGATTGAGAAAGCCATGGAACTAACGTATGGCAACGGTGAGAATCTGACAAGGCCAGAGCCATGGGAGCTGGTGGACCGTGTTGGTGGTGTCTACAACCGTTTAGTCATTTGGGATTCAAAGCTAATCCATTCGGCATCCTCCTATGACGGGATTGATGGGGCCGCACCTGAGAATTCAAGACTGGTTCAACTTTTCTTTTTTGACTAGTAGTTACTTCAGCTTTAATTATGAGTCCATCCATATTTTTAGGCATCGACAAGTCCACATCTCCTACGTCCGTTCATAATCAATTGCGTAGGAAAAGAGATGTCGTAGCCAAACATGTGGACTCATCTCAGCTTAAGAAGTTTGACACTCTGCTTCAAAAGCCACTTTCATGGGACGCCCTGTTCAACTGGGGTGACCAAAACAAAATATGGATTGGTTCTCGTGAGGACTTTCAAGAGTACAATCCTGTGAGTGAATCAGATGTAGATAAGGATGGACATATGAAACTATCACCAAAGCAACAGAAGATTGCGGCTATGGCTGGCAATCGTAAGAAGATTGACGCACCTGACTTTGCTGCCTTGCGTGCTATGCGCAAGAATGGAAAGGCCAAGGATCACACTGAAGATGTTGAAGAGGCCAAAATGCCTAAGTGCACCTGTGGCACAGACAACAAAGGCAAGTGCAAGAGATGCAGCATGAAGACTGAGAGTCGCGCTGAGCAAGTTGTGAATCGCCTAGTTGGTGAGAATGTCATGGATCTGCTCAAGGCTGCCGGTTCTGATATGGCTTCTGAGCTTGATGCAGATGATGATGGTAGCATGGACATGCATGCCCACGATCATGATGAGACCGATATGTCCAACCCAGAGGAACGCACTGAGGTTGACATTGCCAACGAAATTCTTGACACGATTGACAACGAGTCGATTGAGATGGAAGAGCGCCATGCCACAGTTCGTGAGCTAGCCCACGAGCTACTGGCTATTCATGGCCAAGATTCATCAGACAACGATGACGAATCGTCTGAGGACAGTGATGACGATGACTTCGAAGAGGTTCGCTAACAACCCTGAGTAAAGTAGGGCCAGTATCCATATGGATACTGGCCCTTTGTATTTAAGCTATGAATCTTAAAAAGCACGTTTTGGCCATTCTCAACGAGGAGAAAGGTGACATCCAAGACTTTCTTACAACTCGGAAGGAGGGAGCCGCAAAAATACAGCAGAGTGCTGAGGAGAAGGGTGGTGCATCACAGCTAACGGCCACCCATTTTGCGGCTAAGGCCAAACCTTACGAGGAAGCTATAGATCGTTCATCTGATCTTACCTTTGCTCTTGAGAAGACGATGGAGTTATTGAAGTCTCTATCAGACCTAGACAGCCTATCTCAGAATCAATGGCAAGCCTTAACGGGCCAACTTGAAGCCTATGGTGAGATCTACATTGCCCAGCGTGATCTAGCTCAAGGCAAACACTTGCCTGGTGCCACAGCCCGTGTACCAGAAGACTTTGATGCTAAAGCTCTTGCTCAAGGCACTGACATGGAGATGGAGCACACCTCTGATCGGGAGATTGCTCAATCCATTGCTATGGATCACTTAGCTGAAGATCCAGAGTATTACGTCAAAGCTGCACGAAGAAGTGCTAGGGGCGGTCAGTAAATGGGTATCTCTGGGCATTATAGTAGGAGGCCACTTCATAGAAATAGGCCACCCGTTGTACCTTGAAACCCATACCACCTTTGGCTCTTAACATCAGCTCTTGGATGTAATACGAGTCACCTCTGTAGACCTCCCAAAACTTGAGTCTACCCATCGCTGTTCGTCTAGCCACAAATTGTGCCATGTCGATACAGCCTGGTGAGAACCTTTCAGGCACAATAACTCTTGCTGACGCTGGATGGACCAATTGCGAAAATAATACTATGTCATGGTTGACCATGACTGGCTCCAACTGATCAAAGTTTGGATGCATCAGGTTGTCATCATCCAAGTTGAAAAACCACTGACCAGTATTTGGAACATTAGCCAAATACTGGTTTGTGCCAGAGAGCGCCTCATGCACTGTTGGGTGATTTGGTGCCAAATGGACAACAGTTCTTTCATAGCCACGATTTCTGGCCTCATGGATGAAATGTGGACGCACTACAATATGCCAAGTCCAGTTAATTTTCAAAGGCAGAAGTGACTCATAGCACCTGTCTAACCATTCAATGCCGCGGTCTGCCCTTGTGACCACATCTACAGCTTCTCTGTTTACCACGATCATTCAACCTAAGAACTGTTCTTTAGAACCATGAAGAAAGCCCTGATAACTGGGATAACTGGCCAAGATGGCTCATACCTCGCTGAACTTCTACTTGAGAAAGGGTACGAAGTTCATGGTATTATTCGTAGATCCTCTAGCTTTAATACTGGAAGGATTGACCATATCCTTGATCGTCTAAAGCTTCACTATGGTGATCTTTCCGACTCAGGAAACCTAGCCACATTGCTTCTGGCCATATCACCTGACGAGATCTATAATCTTGCAGCTCAGAGTCATGTAAGGGTATCATTTGATGTGCCAGAGTATACTGCTCAAGTCACTGGGCTTGGCTGTGTCCGTTTGCTAGAATCAATTCGAAATCTTGGACTAAACCCACGATTCTATCAGGCATCATCGTCTGAGCAGTATGGAAAAGTTCAAGCTATTCCTCAGGATGAGAACACTCCATTCTATCCTCGTAGTCCCTATGCTGTAGCCAAACAATTTGCTCATTGGTCTGTTATCAACTATCGTGAGTCCTATGGTCTTCATGCTTCATGCGGCATTCTCTTCAACCATGAGTCTCCTCGCAGAGGTGAAACCTTTGTGACCCGGAAAATTGCCAAAGCCGCGGCCAAGATAAAGTTGGGTCTTCAAGACAAGTTGTTACTTGGAAATCTGGATGCTAAGCGTGATTGGGGACATGCGAAGGAGTATGTCCAAGCCATGTGGCTCATGCTACAACAGGAAAATCCAGATGACTACGTTATCGCCACTGGCGAGACTCACTCTGTCAGAGAATTTCTAGAAGTAGTATTTGAACACGTAGGTTTGAACTGGCATGACTATGTTGAAATTGATGCCAGATACTACCGTCCTGCTGAAGTCGATCTCCTGATTGGAGACTATGGCAAGGCCAAAAGAAAACTTGGGTGGGAGCCTAAAATAAAGTTTGGCGATCTTGCTCGAGAAATGGTTGAGTATGAGCTCAACGCCGTTTCCACTTCTGTTCCACAAGAATGTCATCAATGACATTCTTGTGTTTTTGGTCCATTTCAGAATTCAAATCAGCTAGTAGATCTTTTACGGTGTATGTGGCATTGGGGTTTTCAACCATTTTTTCTTTGTATTTTTGTACGGTGTCTACCACAAAAGTAAGTGATTCCTTTAAGGCGTCTGAACTTGCTTTCTCAACATATCCAGTCAGTTCAATTGCTTTGGGTGTCAGTCCTCTGACCATTGCAATTACAGCTGACCCTACAAGGTTAAAAATTGAAAAAATTCCTGCAAAAACAGGATTTGTCATCGAAAGAATTCTTAGCACCAGGAACAAAGCAAGAAATATGATGATGCCAGTGGCACAAGAAACAAAAAACCTTTTTAGCCCGTATATTACCGCACCAAGCCCAAACATAGAGTTCATGCCATTTATTGTGGCGAGGTTTTCATCAGCTTTCTTTGCTACTTGCTTACTTTTCTCTGCTAAATCCCACATCTGCTGATCGTACCTGTCTTTCAGCTCACTTTTCTCCTTCTGAAGACTGATTATGGTCTTGTCCCTCTCATTTAGCAGCTTAAGACCATTGACTCTTTCCTCCTGCAGCGTTGAGTTAAGAAGATCCACTGTTTTCTTGATCTTTTGAAGCTCATCAAGTTGAGGTTGTCCTTGAATGGACAGGATCCTTTCCGTCAGTTTTTGGGCTGTGTCTACTTCAACAGAGGAGTTTGTTACCTTCGACAACGAGTATTGGGCTCCTGCGGCAAGTGTTGACGTTTGGTCTTGTCTTTTGGCATTGTTTTTGTCAATACCTTCGGTGGTCTTGTCAACTTTTTTCTCAGCCTCTGCTATTCTTTTTTGGTTGTTGTCGACTTGCTGTCCTGGCCTAATTGGTGCGCAACCCCAAACAAAAATGACTACAATTAGGAGCTGCACAAGTTTTATGTTCTGTGTTCCAGAGCGTTTCATATCTTAAGTACAAAAGAAAAAATGTTTACAACTAATACTTGAGGGAGTAAACTTGGCCTCATGAAAAGAGAGACACTCCGAGACGCCAGTTTCAACATCATCGGCTATGTGGAAACAGATGACAGAGGCAACAAAACAGTGAGGGACCCCTCATTTCAAACCAAGGGTTTCTACTCCAAAGGATCCGACGTAACTCAGGACTCTAGTTTCAAAAATCTAGCATGGGGTGATCAGACTCGCATTCTCTTAAAGGGCCCATAGCTCAACGGTTAGAGCAGGGGACTCATAATCCCTTGGTTACAGGTTCGAATCCTGTTGGGCCCACCACTTTACACAACTATGTTACCCGGCATCGAAAACTCAATTAGAGTGTCTAACAACGGTACCTTGTACACCTTGTCCAAGGAGATCCAGCAGTTCAAAGAAACCAAAAAGTGGCCATCAAATTCCACCGCTGGTTACTTTATTGACGAGTTTGTCAACAAGTACAAGCTCACTGAACCAGAGGTTGAATCACAGCTCATCGATGCTGTGATTAAGTGTAGTAACTCAAGGTTTCGCAAGTCATATGAGGCATTGATGGAGATCGCCTATGAGGCGGCTCCTGGTGCCCACACTCGTCATCAGTGTGAATGTGGACGTGCTCCTGCGCGTCGTGACAAGTGTGTCCTTTGTCTGGCCGAGTCAGTTATCAAGTCATGAAAAACTACATCATCATTTATCACTCAGCTGACTACGACGGCATTCTGTCTGGTTTGGCCACCAAGTTTTGGCTGAATCGCTCAAGTATTGGTGATCCCCAAACTTTTGTTCAAATGGTTGGCTGGGATTACGGTAAGCCTGTTCCTGAAAAGGATGACGACGGCATCGAACTTGATTATGTGTCAGCGACTGAAATCTACATCGTCGATTTGTCTGTCGATGAGCTGATGTCTTGTCCAGAACTACGAGATAAGATCATCTGGATCGACCACCACAAGTCAGCCATCGAGAAGTGGGACGGAATCCACAATGAGAACGAGACCCAGTATGTCAAGCGTCCATTCAAGGGTCTTCGCGTTGACGGTGTAGCAGCTTGTCGCTTGTGCTGGCAATATGGGCTGAATAAGTTTCTTGGACTGAATTCAGTGACTGATAAGCAACGATATGTGGATCGCCTTGTTGACGAGCCACTACTAATCCGACTGGCTGGAGAGTATGACATTTGGGACAAGCGTGACCCAAGAGCTGATGTCCTTCAATTGGGACTGAGGGCACTGAACAAGGACCAATTTGATCGACTGGTGTGGCTGAGTTTCACTAACAACACCACCAACACTCTAGACCATCCCCTGTCACTGGGCAATACCATTCAGTCGTATGTCGACCAGTCAAACAAGTCGATGATGAAGAACTCCCATGTCATCAAGTGGTTTGGCCTGAGATTTCTCGTATGCAATGGAGCAAAAGGTTCCCTGTCTTTCAAGTCACATGTGACCAATGATCATGATGCTCTTATGGCCTGGACATTTAATGGTAAAGAGGCCACAGTAAGTCTCTATGGCGTTGATCATCGGCCTGATGTGGACCTCTCTGAGATTGCCAAGTCCCTTGGCGGTGGAGGCCATAAGCAAGCCTGCGGTTTCCGCGTATCACTTCAAGATCTAAGTAATATCCTAAGTAGATCCTTGTAATTAGTATGCACAATTTGCAACTTGATGTTGCAACTAAAACAATGAGAACATACAAACTACTCGCAGTGCTAGCCCTGTTTTTAGGCTTGACACTGAACACCAACGCTGAATCACTGCTGTCGCTTTCCAGGCTGTCAGCGGACACATTTGGCACTTACAACAGACAGTCCGGTGACTTCGGTGCCGGTATTGGTGTGGGCTATGCCTTCACCGATTATGTTGAGTTGGCGGCTGATATTACGTCACTGTCACCCACAGCTGTTTTTGTCGATAACACCCACGCGAACCTTGATCTTCGTCTTCGTCTTCCGCTGGATTCGAAGTACAACATCTTGGCCCCGCTTCGTCTCTCACCTTACATTTATGGAGGTATGGGCCATTGCCTGGTAGGTTCAGGATGGGATACCCATGCCGGAGCTGGCCTTGAGTTTAAGGTCACTGACCACATCAATGTGTTCTCTGATTTTAGGCATACTTTTGCCAATGAGGAATTCCTCAACACTCAGGGTCAAGATTCCTTCGGTGTGCGAGCTGGTCTTCGCTTCCGGTTCTAATCGGTTGCAGTCATCGAAGCGTGCACCCTGAAGGTGCACGCTTTTTTAGTGTTCTTATCCTCGACTGACTGATGGTGTAATGGTAGCACATGGGTCTTTGACACCTTTAGTCGTGGTTCGAATCCACGTCAGTCAGCCATTTTTGTTTACCTCGTCACCCTGAGCCTGTATACTCACCTCATGCTTAAGATCAAGATCTACCTCAGAGATTGCAACGAATACAATCGCGCCACAATTAAGGCACCTGAGAAGCTGATGACTCAGGAGAGGTTTGAAGAGGATTACCGTGAAAGTGATGAGTGCTTCTGTGAGGGTGACGTCTACGAGCTGTGCCCATACTTTGGTTTCAGGGAACATGTCGAAGTGACACTTGACGGAAAAGTTGTCTTTGAGACTGAGGACATGCGCAGCGTCTTCAAGAAGGATGAGGGTAACAACTGTAACTTCATTCCTCCTGTTCCTGATGATGAGAAAGAGGTCAACATCTGGTGGTACCATGACATGAAGTTTAACGTCACGTACCAGTGGAATGACGTGACTGAGTTTGACCCTGAAAAGGTTACTATCTCCATTGGCAAAGACCAGAATGGCAAGGAGTTCTTGGACGATATTGCTTACAACAACGAGCACTATGATGATGAGGCTGATTGGACAGACACTGGCTATGGCTATGAAGGCCCTGAGTTTGTCTACCACCCAAACCAAAAGTTTGCTGAAACTGAGGAGGATGCCCAATGAAAAATCCTGGCAATCCACGAATCATCAGTGCGGCCATCAAAGTGGCTAACAAGCACAATCAGATCTACTCTCTTCCAAAGCCAAACAGACACAATGACATCAGAGCCATCATTGCCAAGGAGGGAATCAATCCTTTCTCTGGAGTGATTGATGGTTTCATGACTGACTCTGGTCAGTTTGTTGACCGATACAAGGCCTACAAGATTGCAGCCAAGGCCAACCAAATTCTTCCTGAATCAAGAGATCTTCCTGGACTCACACTAACCACTCAACATCTCTGGTAATATGGCCACATATACTCGTAAGAAGAGCGTGACTCGCAACAAAGGCAAGGTCACAATCAAGAAGACAGTTACTGTTACAACTTCAATAAAGCGTCGAAAGAAGTGACCAACATGGGCGTGTGGTGGAATTGGCAGACACGCGGGACTTAGGATCCCGTGGCGCAAGCCTTGCAGGTTCAACTCCTGTCACGCCTACCATTTTATGAAATCGACCGTTCTCAAAC
>Ga0315900_10006449_pt1 | contig 15734 bp, 9 predicted proteins | sample LakEriMetagenome_FD_203521 | JGI IMG/M metagenome (GOLD analysis project Ga0315900, IMG submission 203521) | Freshwater fungal communities from buoy surface, Lake Erie, Ohio, United States - Buoy 12 MA114 | ecosystem: Environmental > Aquatic > Freshwater > Lake > Lake biofilm | place: USA: Lake...
CAGCTGCCGGGATCGTGGCGGATTCGATTGCGGAAAACGAGTGGCTTGAGACAGAAAACAAGGCCAAAGCGGTGATCCGTGCCGCGGAGCTTGCCGAGCAAGGGCTCGACCCGAATGCGGCCCCTGCAATTCAGCGTCTGCGGCCCAGTTGATTGGAGCGGGTATGCGCGTGCTGATGATCGACAATTACGATTCGTTTACGTTTAATCTCGTGCAGTATTTGGGCGAGTTGGGCGCATCCGTGGAGACCCTTCGAAACGACGCGATCTCTGTGGATCAGATTTTGGGCCGGCCGGCCGGTGAGCGGCCCGACCGAATCGTGATCTCACCAGGGCCGTGCAGCCCCGATCAGGCTGGAATTTCGGTTGAGCTCATTCAAAAGGCCGCGGGCAAGATTCCGCTGCTTGGGGTCTGCCTGGGCCATCAGGCGATCGGCGCAGCGTTTGGCGCAAAGGTGGTACGGGCCAAGACCCTGATGCACGGCAAGACCTCTGCAATTGAGCATACCGGCCAAGGCGTTTTCCACCGCCTTCCATCCCCAATGACGGTGATTCGTTATCACTCCTTAGCGGTTAGCCGGCAGGGCCTGCCCGAGGAACTTACCGTGACTGCCTGGACGGCCGACGGCGAAATCATGGGCCTGCAGCACCGCCACCTGCCTGTTCATGGCGTGCAGTTTCACCCGGAGTCCATTCTCAGTGAATCCGGCCATGCGCTTTTGAAAAATTTCCTGGATGATTCCGGTGTTACATAACCCTCGGTAAAACCATGGCTTTCACAATTGCTCAAGCACTTAACCGGGTAGTAGCCCATCAGGATCTCACCCACGAGGAGATGATCGACATCATGCGCGCCATCATGTCGGGCCAGGCCTCGGCGGTCCAGACCGCGGGCGTGCTGGCCGCGATGCGGGTAAAGGTGGAGACCACCACCGAAGTGGCAGCCGCGGCAACGGTTATGCGCGAGTTCGCAACCCGCGTCAGTGTGCAAGCGCCCCACTTGGTTGATATGTGTGGCACTGGTGGTGATAGTGCACATACCTTTAACATTTCCACTACAGCAATGTTTGTTGCAGCTGCAGCCGGAGCCCAAGTCGCAAAGCATGGCGGCCGGTCGGTTTCTTCGTCAACAGGAAGTGCTGACATTCTCGAGAAGCTTGGCGCAAACATTCATCTCTCGCCAAGCCAGGTCGCCGACTGTATTCGGGGCTGTGGTGTTGGATTCATGTTTGCACCGGACTATCACCCGGCGATGAAACACATTGCTCCGGTTCGAAAAGAGCTTGGCGTTCGCACGATTTTCAATATTCTTGGCCCGCTGACCAATCCGGCCGGCGCGGCCCATCAGCTGATGGGCGTCTTTCACCCCGAGCTCGTATCGATTCAGTCGGAGGTGCTGCGCAAGCTGGGCAGCAACCATGTGCTAGTGGTGCATGCCAAAAGCGGCATGGATGAGATCGCCTTACACGGCGAGACCATGATTGGAGAACTTCAATTCGGTCATGTCCAGCACTATGCGATTACGGCACAGCAGTTTGGATTTCCGAATTATTCGGTGCAGGAATGTGATGCTGCCTTGCGCGCATCCAGCCCCGAGGAGTCCGAGGCCAAACTTCGTGCAGCGCTTAATAATGAACTCGGGCCGGTGCGCGATATTGTTGGAATGAATGCAGCCGGCGCACTGTTGGCAGCCAACGTAGCGGCTGACTGGCCGTCAGCGGTCGACCTTGCGATGCGGACCATTGCCTCCGGCGCGGCCAAGGCCAAGCTTCAGGAGTTCATCACACTTTCTCAGACCCTATCTGCGGTCGGCTAAATGTCGGACATCCTGCAGCGGATTCTGGAGGTAAAGCACCGCGAGATCGCTGCCGCCCGTCGGCATGCCTCCGAGGCGGCATTGCAGCAACAGCTAGCAGCGCTCGCCGCAGATGCCGTTCACCAGCCCCGGGGGTTCCTCTCGGCCATTCAGGCCAAACACCGAGCGGGCTCGCCAGCGGTGATCAGCGAGGTCAAGCGGGCCAGCCCGAGCAAGGGCGTGATCCGTGATCCCTACGCGCCTGACGAGATTGCCAAGGATTATGAACGGGGCGGCGCAGCGTGCTTGTCAGTACTTACTGACATTGAATTTTTTCAGGGTGATCCTGAGCACCTCAGGGCCGCCCGGACTGCCTGCAGCCTGCCGGTGCTACGCAAAGACTTCATGCTCGACCCCTACCAGGTTCTGCAAGCGCGTTACTGGGGGGCTGATTGCATCTTGCTGATCGTGGCGGCCCTCTCAGATACTCAGCTGCGGGAGCTAGAGGCGGCGGCCTTCGCGCTGGGGATGGATGTCCTCGTTGAGGTCCATGACCTGAGCGAGCTGGAGCGCGCCCTTAAGCACTGCAAATCGGCCCTAATCGGGGTCAATAATCGCAACCTCAGGACTTTTGAGACCCGGCTGGAGACCAGCCTGGAGCTCGCTCGGGAAATGCCGCCAGGCCGGCTCCTGGTCTCCGAGAGCGGGATTCACGCCCCGGCGGATCTTGCACGCTTGACCGAGGCCGGTATCCAGACCTTTTTGATCGGAGAGGTCTTTATGCGGGCACCCTCCCCCGGTGCGGCGCTGAGGGCACTGTTTTTCCCTTCCTAGGCTTCACCGAACCGCATCGCCCCGAGGCAGTTTTGCACACTGTGTGTGGAGCCTTTTTCATGCGTTTGACATATCCGATACGGCCAGCCATAATCCCGCTTCTTCGCTGCTTGCGAATGACGCGGTGCAAAAATTCCGGAGTGCCAGCAAGACCAAGGGCCCTCTTTTTCCCGCAAATTTCGAAAGCCAGTCGAATCGCTCTTTAACAATGAACAGCCGATAAGTGTGGGCACTAGGGCAGAAGCGCACAGCATGTTTTCGAACTCACGTGACAAAACATTGCTGAATGCTCAAAACTTAGTGCTCACAAAAAATATACGTGTGTATTTGTCTGTCAAGAGAAATACCTCGTAATTTTTTTGAGTAAAGAAATATTGCGTCAGAAGTATTTATTTGACGCCAAGAGATTGAACTGAAGAGTTTGATCCTGGCTCAGATTGAACGCTGGCGGCATGCCTTACACATGCAAGTCGAACGGCAGCACGGGAGCTTGCTCCTGGTGGCGAGTGGCGAACGGGTGAGTAATACATCGGAACGTACCCAGTAGTGGGGGATAACGCACCGAAAGGTGCGCTAATACCGCATACGACCTATGGGTGAAAGCGGGGGACCGTAAGGCCTCGCGCTATTGGAGCGGCCGATGTCTGATTAGCTAGTTGGCGGGGTAAAGGCCCACCAAGGCGACGATCAGTAGCTGGTCTGAGAGGACGATCAGCCACACTGGGACTGAGACACGGCCCAGACTCCTACGGGAGGCAGCAGTGGGGAATTTTGGACAATGGGGGCAACCCTGATCCAGCAATGCCGCGTGTGCGAAGAAGGCCTTCGGGTTGTAAAGCACTTTTGTCAGGGAAGAAATCTTTTGGGCTAATACCCCGGAAGGATGACGGTACCTGAAGAATAAGCACCGGCTAACTACGTGCCAGCAGCCGCGGTAATACGTAGGGTGCAAGCGTTAATCGGAATTACTGGGCGTAAAGCGTGCGCAGGCGGTTCGCTAAGACAGTCGTGAAATCCCCGGGCTTAACCTGGGAACTGCGATTGTGACTGGCGAGCTAGAGTACGGCAGAGGGGGGTGGAATTCCTGGTGTAGCAGTGAAATGCGTAGAGATCAGGAGGAACACCGATGGCGAAGGCAGCCCCCTGGGCTAGTACTGACGCTCATGCACGAAAGCGTGGGGAGCAAACAGGATTAGATACCCTGGTAGTCCACGCCCTAAACGATGTCAATTAGTTGTTGGTTCTTCATTGAATCAGTAACGAAGCTAACGCGTGAAATTGACCGCCTGGGGAGTACGGTCGCAAGATTAAAACTCAAAGGAATTGACGGGGACCCGCACAAGCGGTGGATGATGTGGATTAATTCGATGCAACGCGAAAAACCTTACCTACCCTTGACATGGTCGGAATCCTGCAGAGATGCGGGAGTGCTCGAAAGAGAACCGGCACACAGGTGCTGCATGGCTGTCGTCAGCTCGTGTCGTGAGATGTTGGGTTAAGTCCCGCAACGAGCGCAACCCTTGTCATTAGTTGCTACGAAAGGGCACTCTAATGAGACTGCCGGTGACAAACCGGAGGAAGGTGGGGATGACGTCAAGTCCTCATGGCCCTTATGGGTAGGGCTTCACACGTCATACAATGGTCGGTACAGAGGGCTGCCAACCCGCAAGGGGGAGCCAATCCCTTAAAACCGATCGTAGTCCGGATTGAGGTCTGCAACTCGACCTCATGAAGTCGGAATCGCTAGTAATCGCGGATCAGCATGTCGCGGTGAATACGTTCCCGGGTCTTGTACACACCGCCCGTCACACCATGGGAGCGGGTTTTACCAGAAGTAGCTAGCCTAACCGCAAGGAGGGCGGTTACCACGGTAGGATTCGTGACTGGGGTGAAGTCGTAACAAGGTAGCCGTATCGGAAGGTGCGGCTGGATCACCTCCTTTCTAGAGAAGCGCTCGCGCTTTAGTGTCCACGCTTATCGGCTGCAACCATATGGGTCTGTAGCTCAGTCGGTTAGAGCACCGTCTTGATAAGGCGGGGGTCGTTGGTTCGAATCCAACCAGACCCACCACCGACTAAAGTTTCGGGGGTGTAGCTCAGCTGGGAGAGCACCTGCTTTGCAAGCAGGGGGTCATCGGTTCGATCCCGTTCACCTCCACCAGAAACAAATATGTGTTGGCTGTTCATGAAAAAGTTTTTGTTGGGCGCGCCGCTTCTGCGGGGCGAACAACAATCGCTCTTTAACAATCTAATCTTTAACGCGTAATCCTGTGATGAGCAGGATTACGAGTTGTGATTGCTTTAATCACACAAGTTGTTCTCAAGCAAATGCGTGAAGAAATTCAGCATGTCGGCTTTAAAAAGTAGTAAACCTATAACGTCGCCAACGTTATAGGGTCAAGTGAATAAGTGCATATCGTGGATGCCTTGGCGATTACAGGCGATGAAGGACGTTGTAGACTGCGAAAAGCTTCGGGGAGCCGTCAAACAGGCTTTGATCCGGAGATGTCCGAATGGGGAAACCCACCCGCAAGGGTATCCCACGCTGAATACATAGGCGTGTGGAGGCGAACCTGGTGAACTGAAACATCTAAGTAGCCAGAGGAAAAGAAATCAACCGAGATTCCGAAAGTAGTGGCGAGCGAAATCGGACAAGCCGTCGAGTTTTAGCAGCTTTGTTATCAGAACGGTCTGGAAAGGCCGGCCATAGTGGGTGATAGCCCCGTATGAAAAAACATCGTTGTGGAACTAGGCTCGACATAAGTAGGGCGGGACACGTGTAATCCTGTCTGAAGATGGGGGGACCATCCTCCAAGGCTAAATACTCGTAATCGACCGATAGCGAACTAGTACCGTGAGGGAAAGGCGAAAAGAACCCCGGGAGGGGAGTGAAATAGATCCTGAAACGATATGCATACAAACAGTCGGAGCCCGCAAGGGTGACGGCGTACCTTTTGTATAATGGGTCAGCGACTTACGTTCAGTAGCAAGGTTAACCAATAGGGAAGCCGCAGGGAAACCGAGTCCGAATAGGGCGACTAGTTGCTGGGCGTAGACCCGAAACCGGATGATCTATCCATGGCCAGGATGAAGGTGCGGTAACACGCACTGGAGGTCCGAACCCACTAGTGTTGCAAAACTAGGGGATGAGCTGTGGATAGGGGTGAAAGGCTAAACAAATCCGGAAATAGCTGGTTCTCTCCGAAAACTATTTAGGTAGTGCCTCGTGTATTGCTCCGGGGGGTAGAGCACTGTTATGGTTGTGGGGGTCATTGCGACTTACTGCGCCATTGCAAACTCCGAATACCCGGAAGTATGAGCACGGGAGACAGAGCACTGGGTGCTAACGTCCAGACTCAAGAGGGAAACAACCCAGACCGCCAGCTAAGGTCCCCAATATTGACTAAGTGGGAAACGAAGTGGGAAGGCATAGACAGTCAGGAGGTTGGCTTAGAAGCAGCCACCCTTTAAAGAAAGCGTAATAGCTCACTGATCGAGTCGTCCTGCGCGGAAGATGTAACGGGGCTAAGTCAATAACCGAAGCTGCGGATCTCGTAAGAGATGGTAGGAGAGCGTTCTGTACGCCTGTGAAGGTGAGTCGTAAGGCTTGCTGGAGGTATCAGAAGTGCGAATGCTGACATGAGTAGCGTTAAAAGCAGTGAAAAACTGCTTCGCCGAAAGCGCAAGGTTTCCTACGCAACGTTAATCGACGTAGGGTGAGTCGGCTCCTAAGGTGAGGGCGAAAGCCGTAATCGATGGGAAACAGGTGAATATTCCTGTACCGCCGTTCAATGCGATGGGGGGACGAAGAAGGTTAACTCAGCCGGGTGTTGGATGTCCCGGTTTAAGCGTGTAGTCGTGCCTGGTAGGCAAATCCGCCGGGCTTAGATGAGGCGTGATGACGAGTGGCTTCGGCCACGAAGTGAGCGATACCCTGCTTCCAAGAAAAGCCTCTAAGCTTCAGTTGAATGGTGACCGTACCGCAAACCGACACTGGTGCGCGTGCTGAATATGCTCAGGCGCTTGAGAGAACTCAGGAGAAGGAACTCGGCAAATTGATACCGTAACTTCGGGAGAAGGTATGCCCCTAGTAGGTGAAGGAGTACATCCGGAGCCAAATGGGGTCTCAGAGAATCGGTGGCTGCGACTGTTTACCAAAAACACAGCACTCTGCAAACACGTAAGTGGACGTATAGGGTGTGACGCCTGCCCGGTGCCGGAAGGTTAAGTGATGGGGTGCAAGCTCTTGATCGAAGCCCCGGTAAACGGCGGCCGTAACTATAACGGTCCTAAGGTAGCGAAATTCCTTGTCGGGTAAGTTCCGACCTGCACGAATGGCGTAACGATGGCCACACTGTCTCCTCCTGAGACTCAGCGAACTTGAAATGTTTGTGATGATGCAATCTCCCCGCAGCTAGACGGAAAGACCCCATGAACCTTTACTGTAGCTTTGCATTGGACTTTGAACCGGTTTGTGTAGGATAGGTGGGAGGCGTTGAGACGAGGATGCTAGTTCTCGTGGAGCCGACGTTGAAATACCACCCTGATCTGTTTGAGGTTCTAACCTTCACCTGTTATCCAGGTGGGGGACAGTGCATGGTAGGCAGTTTGACTGGGGCGGTCTCCTCCTAAAGAGTAACGGAGGAGTTCGAAGGTGCGCTTGGTACGGTCGGACATCGTGCCTAAAGTGCAATGGCAAAAGCGCGCTTGACTGCGAGACTGACAAGTCGAGCAGGTACGAAAGTAGGACATAGTGATCCGGTGGTTCTGTATGGAAGGGCCATCGCTCAACGGATAAAAGGTACTCTGGGGATAACAGGCTGATACCGCCCAAGAGTTCATATCGACGGCGGTGTTTGGCACCTCGATGTCGGCTCATCTCATCCTGGGGCTGTAGCCGGTCCCAAGGGTATGGCTGTTCGCCATTTAAAGAGGTACGTGAGCTGGGTTCAAAACGTCGTGAGACAGTTTGGTCCCTATCTGCTGTGGGCGCTGGAAATTTGAGGGGGCCTGCTCCTAGTACGAGAGGACCGGAGTGGACATACCTCTGGTGTACCTGTTGTCACGCCAGTGGCATTGCAGGGTAGCTAAGTATGGAAGAGATAACCGCTGAAAGCATCTAAGCGGGAAACTCGCCTCAAGATAAGATTTCCCTCGGGACTTGATCCCGCTGAAGGGTCGTTCAAGACCAGGACGTTGATAGGCTGGGTGTGGAAGCGCAGTAATGCGTTGAGCTAACCAGTACTAATTGCCCGTGAGGCTTGACTCTATAACCTTGCCGATGTGGTTCGCTACAGAGCCAAGGTTGTTTTTCAAGCCCTAAATGTTGATTTTTTACCGCAGTTGCAGATTGTTTGAACGCATACGGTTCGTCACCGCATGCAATCGCGATCAGGTTTGAGCAACTTGTGTGTTTAAAGCGATTACAACTAACCGTTAAAGATCAGGATTGTTGACAAGTTTTGCCTGACGACCATAGCGAGGTGGTACCACCCCTTCCCATCCCGAACAGGACCGTGAAACGCCTTTGCGCCGATGATAGTGACTTAACTGTCGTGAAAGTAGGGCATCGTCAGGCTCCCTCTCCAAAACCCCCGGCCCATGTGGTGCCGGGGGTTTTGTTTTTCTGCACACTGATTTCCGGTGATCAAGAGCTCTCGGAGATTTCTCGTGCTGTGGTCAGGGCTGGCTGCGTTTACGGCAGGCTGCGCGGGCCTACTGCCGGAAGCAAAGACCGCGGTCGCAGGTCCATGGAAAAGCTTTGAAGAGGCCCGCATTACCTTTGCGCAAATCATCCCTTATCAGACCACCCGCGCCGAGCTTGACGCCATCGGACTGAACCCGAGTCGGAATCCGAATATCACGCTTTTGAACTACTCTGATGTGATCCGGCGTTTTGTTCCGCCGGGCGGTGTGGATGGTTACAGTCTCGATCCGGGTGTGATGGACTGTATTCGAGTCCGTACCGACTGCCAGGGCTATGAGCTTGACCAAAAAACGCTTCGCCGCGATCGTTACGGAAACTTCTGGCTGGATTTTTTTAATTTCAATCGCAAGACCATAACAACGGGCTGGGAGTTCAATGCCGTCTGGCTCGTAAAAAACGAAGTCGTGGTCTACAAGCTGACTGGTGGAAAGCCCCAAGTTCGAGAAGATGAAAGCCGAAGAAACCCCCTGGGGCCACTACAGGGAATTGACACGTGGTCTCTGCCCAGATGAACCCTGCGGCCTAACGTTCCGCCGATTATTTTCCGGGCAGATTGGCGGCTGTGATGACAAGGGCTGCCGCCGCCGCTGCAGCCATCCAAAAGAACCGTGACTGAAAAATACTCAAACCCGGACGCTGCGGTGTTCTCATTGCGGAATCCGGGGCTTCACTTTGGCCAGACTCAGCACCGCCGCAAGCCTGAGCGGGCCCAACAGCCTTAGCAAAGGCAGAGAAAAACTCCGCTGAAAGCTTTTTGGCGGAACCCTCGATGAGGCGGCTGCCCAGCTGGCCGAGCTTTCCGCCAATGGAGGCTTTTGCGTTGTAGGTCAGAAGTGTCTGATCGCCCTCATCCTGAAGGCGGATCTCAGCACTACCCTTTGCAAATCCAGCAGCACCGCCGGAGCCCTCGAAGTTTAAGGTGTAACCCTCCAGCGGCCGAATCTCCGACATACTGACTTTGCCACTAAAGCGGGCGGTCACAGGGCCAAGCTTAATCATGACTTTTGCCTGCAGTTCATTCTCACCGGTGCGCTCAATGCTCTCGCAGCCCGGAATCGCCTGCAGCAAAATATCGGTGCTGTTTAAGCCCTCCCAGACGGTCTGGATCGAAACTGGAATGCGCTCTTCGCCTTTAATATCCATGGTGACTAAATGTAGTGGGCCACGCTGGTCATCACTCGGCCACCCGCCTGCATAGCCATCTGAACAGGTCGTGGCAAATCCGCGCCGCCGTGATCGCGGGCTGTGTTCATATGCCGGGCTTCATCCTCTTTCATTTGGGCAACGACAGCACGAGATGCCTCATCCGCAGGCGGCAGCTGCTCCATATGGCCCATCAAGTGTTGCTCGACCTGTCGCTCCGTCTCAGCGAGAAATCCAAGTGAAACCTTGTCGCCAAGTCTGCCGGCAAGGGCGCCAAGGGCAAATGCACCCGCATACCAAAGCGGTGCCAGTATTGAAGGCCGACCCCCGAGGGCCTCGATTCGTCGAGTCGTCCAATTGAGATGATCGGCCTCCTCGGATGCGGCTGCTTTCAATAGCTCAGCCAGTTCGGGCGAGCGGGCAGTCAGAGCCTGGCCTTGATAAAGGGCCTGGGCAGCCACCTCACCGGAGTGGTTCACCCGCATCAGCGCAGCAGAGAGTTTTTTCTCTTGATCTGTAAGCGCTGCATCAGCAATCGCCTTGGCTGGATAGGGCCGGCTACTCGACGGAGTCGTTGCAATCGATCGAAGAAAATGATCAGCAGCGCCAATAAATTGATCCAGGGGAGAGAGTAATCGCATCATGAATTGGCGCCAAGAAATCTCTTTGCCAGAAGCTGCCAAAAGGCAGCACCGATTGGAATGAGATCATCGTTAAAGTCGTAGCTGGGATTATGCAGGGTACAGGGGCCAAGTCCGTGGCCCTGCGACCGATGCAGTCCACTTGCATCCCCGTTTCCCAGAAAGATATAAGCCCCCGGCTTTTCTAGCAGCATATACGCGAAATCCTCGGCACCCATCGTGGGCTCTACATTTCGCTGCACCATCGCCTCCCCCACAATCTCAGCTGCAACATCGGCCGCAAACATCGCCTCGCGACTGTGATTGATGGTCGGTGGGTAGTTGCGATTAAACAGAAAATCCGCCTTCGCATTGAAAGCCCCAGGCAGCTGATTACAAATTCTCTGCATTCCAGACTCTAGCGTATCGAGTGCCTCAAGTGAAAAGGTCCGCACCGTGCCCTTCATGACACAATGATCTGGGATGACGTTTGTCGCCTCACCTGCATTAATTTGTGTCACCGATAGCACTGTCGCGTCAATAGGCTTTGTTTCTCGCGACACAAGACTCTGAAATGCCTGGATGAGATGGCTTGCGACCAAGACCGGATCAACTCCCAGATGCGGCATGGCCGCATGGGCGCCCTTACCACGCAAGATAATTTCAAATTCATTGCTGGAGGCCATCATCGGCCCTGGATTCATTCCGAATTCACCGACGCGCAAGCCCGGCCAGTTGTGGATAGCGAATACTGCATCACAAGGAAACTGCTCGAAAAGACCATCCTCGATCATTGCCTTTGCGCCACCACCACCCTCTTCAGCGGGCTGGAAAATGACGACGACACGGCCCGCGAAATCGCGATCCCTGGCGATTGCCTTGGCCGCCGCCAACAGTGTCGCGGTATGCCCATCATGGCCGCAGGCGTGCATCTTTCCAGGGTGCTGGCTGTGATGCTCAAAGCGGTTTAATTCCGTGATCGGTAGCGCATCCATGTCTGCACGCAGGCCAATCATGGTTTTTGCCTGGCCAGGGACCGGCGCGCGATTACCCTGAATCACTCCCACGACCCCCGTTTTACCGAGCCCCGTAACAACCGGGTCGCAACCATAGGCCCGCAGTTCATTTGCAACCAGGTTTGAGGTGCGGAGTTCTTCGAATTTCAGTTCGGGGTGGGCGTGAATATCCCTGCGCAGGGCACGAATTGGCCCGATGATCTCGCTGATGGCGTCAGGAATTCTCATGTCTTAATTTTAAACCGGCTGCCAGCAAAGCAGCAGAAAAGCCCTGCGCAAAAGACCCCTTCAGAGGTTATCGATAGACGATTTCTACCGATTCACGCGGCAGGTGTTCTGAGAGCGTTCGAATTAGTGCCTCTTCCGGCTTGACACGCCAGTCCTCGGGCAGCTGTATGTCGCACTGGGCACCTTCACGCTCCAGTCTAAAGATAATGGGACAGCCCTGCCGAGAGACACGCCAGGGCTCCAGCAGACTGCGAATCTTCTCGGGCGCAGCACCCGCGGTAAGGTTCAGCCGAAGTCCGAGCGAAAATTTAATTCGAGCCTCTCCCAGCGTCAGCAGCTCTGTCGCTGCACCACGCAGTCCGCCGGAGAACTCATCATTTTCGATCCTTGCACAGACAATTAAGGGCTCATCAACTTTGATCGATTGGCGATAACGATCCCAGAGCTCTGAAAATACCGTGATTTCAAGCGATGCGGTGCCGTCATCGATTTCAACAATGCGCATCATGCCGCGCTTGGTCATCTGCGCACGGCTTGCACTGACAACACCCGTGATCCAGACCGGATCGCGTGATGGACTGAGACGGCCTAATGGCGCAGAAATAAACCGCCGTATTTCTGCGGAGTACGATGAAAATAAATGGCCAGAGAAACAAAAACCAAGGGCCTGTTTTTCTTCTAGCAGCTGCTCACGCTCATTCCATGGGGCGACTTTGGGCAGCTCAAGGGCCTGTGTTGAGTGGGCTGCCTCTTCGAAAAGGCCGCCTTGGTGTAGATTGGCCTGGGCCTGATCGGCCGCACCGATTGCAAGCCCGACTGCAGCCAACAGCTGAGCGCGGTTTGGATGTAGTCGATCAAACGCGCCAGCTTTGACCAGAGCCTCAATCGCCCGACGATTAACAAGACGCCGATCGATACGCTGGCAAAAATCAAATAGGTCTTTAAAAGCGCCGCCTTGCTGGCGGGCAGACAGAATATTCATCACGGCGTTTTCGCCAACACCCCGGATGGCACCAAGCCCATATTGAATGCAAAGCGAAGGAGCTTTGATTTGACTATCGGAACCTGTCTTCTGCGAGGTGTTTGGCTGAGCAGGAATTGGCTCAAAGCGGTAGTGCGATGTATTAATATTTGGCGCCAGAACTTCAACATGATTGGCCTGGGTATCCGCTAAGAAAAACGCGACCTTATCTGTGTCGTCCATATCGGCGGAGAGTGTTGCAGCCATAAACTCAGCGGTATGGTGGGCCTTTAGCCAGGCGGTCTGGTAGGTAATAACAGCATAGGCAGCTGTGTGGGATTTGTTGAACCCATACTCTGCAAATTTTTCCATCAAATCAAAAAGCCGCTTAGCCAATGATTGGCTGTGGCCTTTGGCGAGCGCGCCATTTACGAAAATCTCGCGCTGCTGGGCCATTTCTTCGGCCTTCTTTTTGCCCATTGCCCGCCTGAGCAGATCGGCGCCACCCAATGAATAGCCCGCGATGATCTGGGCGATCTGCATGACTTGTTCTTGATAAACAATCACGCCATAGGTGGGGGAAAGACACTCTTTAAGAGAGTCGTGAAAATAATCAATTTGCTGCTCGCCGCGCTTGCGCTTGATGAAATCATCCACCATTCCCGAATTGAGTGGCCCGGGCCGATACAGGGCAAGTACAGCGATGATGTCTTCAAAGCGATCGGGCTGCAGTTTTGCGAGCAGCTTTTTCATGCCATCCGATTCCACCTGAAATATCGCGGTAGTATTGGCATCGCGTAACACCTGATAGGCAGCCGGATCGTCAAAACCATCTAATTCTCGCAGCGTGAGCCGCCGATCGGGGTGGAGACGATTAATGAATTCCACCGCCATCTGAATGATGGTCAGGTTTCGCAACCCCAGGAAGTCAAACTTCACTAAGCCGGCAGCCTCGACATCATCTTTATCGTACATCGACACGATGCCCTCATCCTCATTCGAGCCCGGTGCCTGATACAGTGGACAGAAATCAGTTAGCCGGCCAGGCGCGATAAGTACGCCGCCCGCATGCATGCCGATATTTCGTGTTAGATCCTCAAGTGGCGCAGCCAGCGACAAAAGCTCGCGGACTTCATCCTCTTTTTCGGCCCGCTCTGCAAGGATCGGCTCTTCTTTTTTTGCTGCCTCAAGTGACAGCGGCTTATTCTGAACCACAGGAATCAGCTTAGAAAGCTGATCGCAAAAGTTATAAGGCAGATTTAAGACTCGGCCCGCATCGCGAATCACTGCCTTTGAGGCCATCGTGCCGAAAGTCACAATCTGACTGACCGCATCTTTTCCGTACTTGCTGCGCACATAGTCGATGACTTTGTACCGATTGTCTTGGCAGAAATCGATATCAAAGTCGGGCATTGAAACCCGCTCTGGATTCAGGAAGCGTTCAAATAGCAGCGCGTAAGGAATTGGGTCCAGATCAGTAATGCCAAGGCTATAGGCCACCAGAGATCCCGCCCCAGAGCCTCTTCCGGGGCCCACTGGCACGCCATTGTTTTTTGCCCAGTTGATGAAGTCGGCAACGATCAAGAAGTATCCGGGAAATCCCATTTCAATAATGGTCTTGATTTCCAGCTCTAGCCGATCACGGTAGTGCGTTGCGTGCCGGCTCCGAATTTCGGGATTGGTATAGCGTTCATTTAGTCGTCGGTCCAGACCCTGCCGCGCGGTAATGCCGAGATATTCCTCCAGGCTCTCACCGTTGGGTGTTGGAAAATCTGGCAGCTGCGCCTTGCCGAGCTGTAAGGTGACATTGCAGCGTTTCGCAATTTCTATGGTGTTATCGATAGCCTGAGGAATATCTTTAAATTTCTCAGCCATTTCAGCCTGCAAAGCGAGATATTGTTGCGCAGTGAATCGCCGCTGGCGTCTGCCACTGACCAAGGTCTCACCCTCAGCAATACAGACTCGGGCTTCGTGAGAACGAAAATCCTCGGGATTCAGAAACTGTATTGGATGCGTTGCAACCACAGGAGCCTGATGGCGGCGGGCCAGGGCCAGGGCAGACCGAATGTAGCTTTCCTCGCCTGGAAGTCCGGCCCGCTGGAGCTCCAGATAAAAGCGATCGCCGAAGGCGGCCAGATAACGCCGGATCGCCTGATCTGCCGGGCTGCTGTTGTCGGAGTCTTTTGTGATTGCAGATCGCGAGAGCGCCTCGGCGATTTCGCCCTGAATGCCGCCCGAGAGGGCGATTAGGCCGTCTGCCAGGGTGCCGGTGGATTGCGTATCCGTTTCGTTTGGGGTTTTCGAGGCCGGCTCGGTAAACCATTCCAGCATCATTTCCCCGCGATCACGATAGCTATTTTTCAGCCAGGCCCGCGAGATCAGCTCACAGAGATTTCTGTAACCCACATTATTTTGAACAAGCAATAACAGCCGAAAGGGCCGCTCCCGATCGAGCGTATTGGTGACCCAGACATCTGCACCCAATAGGGGCTTAATTCCTGCCGCCCGGGCCGCCCGATAGAATTTAATATAAGCAAAAGTATTACCCAGATCGGTGATCGCCAAGGCAGCCTGCCCGTCTGCTACCGCCTTCTCAACGGCAGCATCGACACGCACGATGCCGTCCACAACCGAGTACTCGGAGTGCATTCGAAGATGAATAAACTGCGATTCGGGCATCCGTGAATTTTCTCATAAGCAAGAGTAGAATCGAGCCTCGTTGCAGACCCGCATGCCAATCCCCATTGAACCCGGCCAGACGACCTGGCCAGCAAGGTTGACGATTGATTTTTCAGCCGATAACGCAAATCGGTCGAAGACTCTTTTAAGTAATCATCATGAGGGTCCGCTTCGAATTCAGAAGGCCCTTTACCCCGAAGGCTCAAGCCCCTGCCATGCCATCATTGTTCACCCGCCCGGCGGAATCGCTGGGGGCGATCAATTAGAAATTACCCTAGCCGTCCAGCAGCAAGCCAGCGCGGTGCTGACGACCCCCGGCGCTGCCAAGTGGTACGGGTCAGGCAGTATTCAAGCAAACCAGGCGATCAATATGACGGTATGCGGCGATCTAGAGTGGTTGCCGCATGAGGCGATCATTTTCAATCAGGCGCTCGGCAATTCACTGATTCAGGTCAACCTTGCACCACAATCGCGCATGATCGGCTGGGACGGAATTGTTTTTGGTAGAACTGCATCAGGCGAGGCGTTCTCGCACGGCCATTTTTCGCAGTCGATTCGCGTCTCCTTCAGTGACCAGCTGGAGTGGGAGGAGCGATTCAGCTTATCCGGCAAAGATCTAGCCCAAGATTCAATCGTTGGTCTGGCGGGAAATCCAGCAGTGAGCACCCTCTGGGCGGCGCTGAGAGAGGGTGACCAGTGGACCGAAGAGGAGCAAAATGAGCTCCGTATTCAGTGCCCAGAATTGGCGTGGTC
>Ga0315900_10006450_pt1 | contig 15734 bp, 10 predicted proteins | sample LakEriMetagenome_FD_203521 | JGI IMG/M metagenome (GOLD analysis project Ga0315900, IMG submission 203521) | Freshwater fungal communities from buoy surface, Lake Erie, Ohio, United States - Buoy 12 MA114 | ecosystem: Environmental > Aquatic > Freshwater > Lake > Lake biofilm | place: USA: Lake...
CAATCTTCCGCTTGGACATCCCTGTCGCAAATAAATGCTCGATTCCCTGTGTTTTGTGCATTTCCAGCCGACGTACCACGGTCCGACTCCAATAGAAGGTTCCGAAGAAAACCTCCTATCTGAGTGACCGATGCCTTTCCTGTCGAACTGGCCCCTTTTGAAGCGCCTCTCACTGGCCCCTTTTAGGCGCTCACTGACAATGGTGCACAACGTTCCGTCTCAACGTTCTCAACATTACGATGATTGGGAAAAGTGATCTAGCAAGTGGCATGGCCCCTTCTCCTTCTTTTTCTTCAACTGCTCCGTCTACTGTCTCCGGCACCTTCAGTCGCGGTCCGCTTCGCGAACTCTGCCCCGCTTACCACTGGCTACACTCTCCTGTCGTGTTTTGGGTTGACTTCTTGGGGATTTCGGACGAACTCAGGGCATGCGGAAGCCGACTCCCGCTAACGTACCTTCTTTAATCCGTTTAAACGCTGTATTCAGTCCAACTCTTCAATTTGGTTTTCTTACCGAGCATGAAGTCCAGTTGCTTCCCCGCTGGAGTTTTGACGCGCTTAAAACACGCATCTTCTGAGAAAACAAAAAGAACTTTTTTAATTGGTAAATCCCAGCCATCCTGATAACGAGGCGATCCAATAAACAATGTTCCCTCGGGTTGCGGTGCTCCTGGATATAGTACTCGAATCAACTCTCCCCAGATCTCAACTGCTTCTTCTGAGTTTGCAACGTGAGAGTCAAAGCCGTCTTCTACTCCAGGAGCCATCTTTACAAGCATTTCGCGAATATCCTCAACTGAGGAATCAGTGGTTAAAGTCTCAAAGCAGGAGACCATCAGCTTGGCCACCGCCTGCTTGCTTCGTCGATCGCATTCGTCAAGTTCCTCATCGTTTATGTCGTTCTTAAGCGTTTTGAGCAATCTTGCCGTGTAGCGGAGCAACGTACGGCTGGCCAGTTCTTTGTTATCTTCGTTTACGATGTTCGCAAGCAATTTGGCAGTGACAGGGACGCCACTACAAGAAGAAATGTCAACACCCATCCGTCAGCCCCTTTGAATTGGTTTTGGTCGTAAAGCGTCTTTGACGTCGATTACATCAACTAATATGCATCATCAGTCAATTCAACATCGGAAAAATGAGCACGAACCTCGGTCATGCTGTTGAAATCGGGTAGGCAAGAATCGAAGTCACAATCGATGTCTACTGTAGCTTTTTGCAGCACGGTAACAGCGTTGGGCGAAATAAAGCACAGTGATAAAAGAGAAACCAAACCTCCCTGCTTTTTGCTGAGGCTTTCCGCGGCGGCGTCCGAGAGACTTGTCAGGCCGTCGAGGTAGAGATCCCCCTTGAGTTTTCGAAGGCTCTGTGCAGCCGCGTCCGATAGCCTTGTCACACCGTTGAGGCAGAGTTGCCCATCGTGCCTACTTAGACTTTCCGCCGCCGCATCCGATAGGCTCGTCACACCGTCGAGGTAGAGCGCACCTTCGTGCTTTCCGAGGCTCTCCGCCGCTGCGTCCGATAGGCTTGTCACACCGTCGAGATAAAGTTCATCTCCCTTGAGCTTACTTAGACTCTCCGCGACGGCGTCCGAGAGACTTGTCAGGCCGTTGAGTGAGAGTCCCTCGTGCTTACTGAGACTCATTGCAGCGGCGTCCGATAGGCTTGTCAGGCCGTCAAGTGCAAGGCCCCCCTGATGCATACCAAGGGTTTCAGCCAGTTGCTCTGATACATTCGTCAAGCCGCTGAGATATAGATACCCTTGATGTTTAGTGAGGCTCTGTGCTACCGCGTCCGATAGGCTAGTTAGTCCACCTAGCTCTAGGTGGTGGCTGTGCCTACTGAGCACCCTCGCCGCCTCATCCGATAGGCTGGTCAGACCCGTGAGATTCAGCCAACCATCGTGTTTGCTAAGTATCTCTGCCGCCTCATCTTCGATCGCCGTGAACTCGCTGAGATCCACAGAGTCTTCGTCTTTCAAGAACTTCTTTGCGATCGCTTTCGTCAAAACCTTCGACTTGCCAGATTTCTTAGGCATCTCAATCTCCACGTACGACCACAAAAACGATGGTACCCATTCACTTCCGGGACGTTCCCTCAACGAAAGCCCGGTTCACTAACATGGAAGCGACGACATCATCGCATCTGTGCCACCAAGTCGCAAATTTTTCGAAGAAATTTTTACGCTCCGCGAAAACGCTGGAAATCCGTTGCTCCGCAGCGCGCATGTGCATGGCTACCAATGCCAGGAGAGCCTTCTACGACGTATGATTATTCATCCAACCGTTCTGTGCGACCTCAGTACCTACGATCCCAGGCTCCGCTCCGCAGTAACTGGTCATTTCCTCGCCTTCTTGGGGATCTCCGGGGAACTCAGGGCAACGCGGAAGCCGACTCCGTTGCCGAGGTCCAACGGATCGTTCCCATACCGACTCGCAGACCGGCAAAACCCGGCTCCAACGTCCCAACTGCCGCCACGGAACACGCGAAAATCGCCCTTTTTGGGCCCAACAGGATCGCGAACCGCATGGTCGGGGTAATCTTCGTGCCAGTCGCTGCACCACTCCCAAACGTTGCCGTGCATGTCATATAGCCCCTAGCGTTTGCCTTCTTCTCGCCCACCGCATGCGTGCGTTTACCGCTGTTGTCGTCGTACCATGCGTAATCGCTGAGCGACTCTTCGTCATCACCGAAACAGTACGCGTCGCCACTCCCTGCTCGGCATGCGTACTCCCATTCCGCCTCGGTCGGCAAGCGATACCTACGTCCAGCGGCTTTTTCCTCGGGATTCGCTGACAACTTGCGGCAAAACTCTACCGCATCGTTCCAGGACACGTTTTCAACCGGATTTCGAGCGCCTTTGAATTTGCTTGGATTCGTGCCCATGACGCGTTGGTACTCTTCTTGATTGACTGCATAGATCCCCAAATAGAACGGCTTGGTAAGTGTCGCTTCATGAGCGTCGCTTTCCTCACCCATCGTGAATTTACCCGCAGGGATCAGCTTCAGCTTCATGCTAATGCTGTTGATGAGCGGTTTGCGAATCTTGTCCCTAATCTCATCAGGTAGCGCCGATAAGGATTGCGGAGATAATCCAATCAGCTCACCGACCGAGACCCTGTTAAGAAGTATGAGTAGTTCGTTTCGAAGCTTGTTTATGCCGTCATGCCATGAATTGTTTTGAAGCTGAAGATAGTCATTCACCTTTGGGTATAACGCCGTCATTTCACGGAGATCGATTACCCCGTCCCGTTTGGCATCCTTGACCATCGTGGCGATCTCTTTCTCCGCAGCGACAAGTTGTTCAAGCTTCGCCCTTAATTGCGATTGGCGACCGTCGATTCGCCTAGGGTCAATCATCGCGATCGCCTGATAGGCTTCGTTGGCTTTGCCTTCTAGGAGCAGGTATTCCGCAAGAGAGAATGCGTGATCACGTTCCCTATCCAACTGACGCTCCTGCTCCAACCTGTTTCCGCGCTCGTGCAGTTGCTGCTTCAGTTTCCCGAGATCCTCGCGATCTCCTCGGAGCAAGATCGCTTTCTCTACAAGCTGCAATAATCCATCGATTTTTCGCTCACGAATGCGGGTTTTGATCGTAGTGATTAATTGTTTCGATTCCTCATGCTCCGCCGTCACATTCCGGAGGAACTCGTTAGCCTCTGGCGACCGAATCAGCGGTGGTATTGCCTCCAAGCTCTGGATAGCGGCTTGATAATCAAACGCCGCGTGATGCTTCTTTGCTTCCTCAAGGTGTTGCGTGGCTAGCGTTTTCTGTCGGTCCCATTCTGTCTTGGTGGATTCGAGGAACTCGATCGCCCATGATTGTTGCTGATTCAATCTTCGGTCATCGATGGTCGCAATGCATTGAGCTATATCCAGTGCTTCTTGGTACTGATGATCTTCTTTCTTCTGCTCGGCACTCTGACGCAGTCCATGAATTTCCTCCATTCGCGATGAAACAAGTTCTGCCTGCTTGCCGCCACACTCGGGACAGACCCTGTCCCACACTGGTATTTCATGTTCACACTTCAGGCATTTGCAGCGTAGCGGATCACCGCACTCTCGGCAAAATTTGCGATGCGACTCGTTGATTGTGTGACATGATGGACATTCTCCAGCACCAAGATCTGCTGTGGGTTTAGGGACCGGTCGTCTCGCAGAGTTCAGAGAATCTCGCAAAGCTTCCTTCAATTCTCGTGCCGACTGATAGCGGTCGTCTTTAGAATCCTGTAGTGCCTTGTCTAAAACGTCTTGCAAGTCCTTCGGAATGTCGTTGAACTTGATGATTTTGGGGCTCTTGCCGGTGACCATCTGATAGAGGGTGGCAGCCAAGCTCCACAGGTCGCTTCTCGCATCGGTCAGCGCCGCATCGCGACGCTGTTCGGGTGGCATAAAGTCGAGCGTGCCAAGCACAGCACCGGCCATCGTCATGCCGGTATCGGCGGATTCAGCCTTGGCCAACCCGAAATCGGTCAGTTTCGGGATGCCATCGGCCGTCATGCGTACGTTCGCTGGCTTGATATCGCGGTGAATGATTCCCACATCATGCGCTCGGCCAAGGCCATCGCATAATTGGCACGCCAGATCAACCGCTTCATCGAGAGGCAACGCTCCCTCGCGGCAGCGATCCAGCAGGCTGCTCCCATCGACGAATTCCATAATTAGGAAAGGCCCATCCTGGGCGCGGCCGTAGTCGTAGATCTGAAAGACATTAGGATGATTTAGGGCTGCAATGGATTTGGCTTCGGTCAGGAAGCGATTGACCGAGGTTTTACTGCGAGCCGCATCGCCGAGGATCCGCTTGATAGCGACCTTGCGATTGAGCCGCGTATCGGTAGCCAGTAGCACTTCACCCATCCCTCCCTTGCCAAGGGTCTTTTCGATCTTGTACCGAGCGGCCAGATCGACGATCTCCATGCCGTCGTCGTCGAAGTGTTCCTGGTCGGCGCCGCCACCGAAGGTGACTTGGTCGCCTAGGCTTCGAGTCTCTCGGTCGTCTAATTTGGGCTTGGCTTGCCCCTGGAAGGTGTTTTGGTCGCCAATACTGGCGTCGGGCTCGCGATCTTTGTTGTTGGCCATGGGAAGGGTGGGAGGTGGACAGAGGGACGAAATTGACCACGGGCACTATGGTAGCGAATGAGTGCCGCTATTGCTGCCAAAGCAAGGTGGATTTTCTCGACGCTTCTGCGACCCCATGCTCCGCTCTCCTGCCTGAGCTATACCTACTTGGGGATTCCGGACTGGGAACTCACAGCAACACGGGAGCCGAGATTTAGGTTGCGAAATGATGGAGAGTATCCGTACCGGGTCACTGACGCGCGGTCAGTGGCAGATAGGGTAGTCAGGGTACACCCTAAATGCTGAGTTGTAGCACTGAAACGACATAGCGGTAAAATAGTGGGCCTGCGGCTAGGCTGATCCCCGAACACCAGTACCTGACTGGCTGCCGCGTTTTCTTTCTTCAGGGGCACGATCAGGAAGTGACATCATGACGAACGCCGCCGAAATGCAGGTACGATTCGATCGTGTCATAAGCGCGATTAGAGCGTTGATTGATTCGCTCACCTCCCAGGTTGCAGTACAGAACGAGTTTAAAAATGGTACTGTTGGCATTTATGCGGACTCAGCTCTGGCTTGTTGTAATGCGAATCAGGCATTTGCGGTACACCTTCGCCACGAAGGCTGACCAACCGGGCCCGATATAGGAAGGTAAAAGTAATGCTACATCCCATCGATCCCTATGTCGTCAGGAAAATCGCCGATTGTATTGAGCTGCTACCGAAGTACATTAACAGCCCACAAAAGATGCCCTGCGTTCAAAAGGTCGTTCAGAGGGCACTTGAGCAAATCAATTCTGATCGCGAAGCAATAGTCCGGGGCGTTGACGCTTTAAAGCGGGGCGATGAACTTGCTAGAAAATCGCTCGACGGTGAAAAGTACCGCTATGAAATCGGGGCAACCCTTCCTGACGCCAAGAAGTACCGCGAGCCAGTGACGGCAGTCTGGTTGTCGGACAACGACCAGAAAGATATCAAGGATGGTTTCGACGAGGACAATACGGGTATTTTCGAATTGTTGGAGCGCGAAGCAGCTATGATTGCTGAGTGGTTGAAAGAAAATCGACATCCGCGGGACGCCGAACTTTTCCGGAGTCGTTTCAGCTTTGCTTGCGGTGAGGCTTTGCTGCATGCACAAGGAGTTGAGGTCTCTCCAGGGGTTTACAGACTCGATTTGAGTACCTGGGAGACCGAGGTGGCGAAACCTCTGTGCGATGACCTTCGAGAACTCGCGGTTGAGCTGGAAACTGATCCAAATCTAGCCGCGAAGCAAACGCGGCTAGATCGCATCGAAGTAAATGTACAGGAAAGCAGGGTACGGCTTGATGACACGTGGTACGAGGTAAAAGCCGATGTGGCAGTGCTATTCGAAGCATGTCTCAAGTCGCATCCAAAGAAAGTTTTTGCGAGTCACCTGGAAGGCAGCATCCGCCCCGACCGAATCAAGAAATCGCTCCCTCGTCCATTGAAAGCCATCCTTAAATCCGCAAGAGCTCAAGGTTGCTGGCTAGTAGTCTAGAGTTTTTCCTATCGCCACTTTTTGGCCGATGTATCGCCACGCATCTGTGATTGAATCTCCGCATTGTTGACTATCACTAGTCATTCTTTCGCGGAGAAACTAAATGATCGACTTATCTATCGAGACCGTCTTTCCGGTCTCAGAGGCACCTCAGCATATCCCGGGGCGTCCATCTAAAGGAAGCTGTTGGCGCTGGGTGCTGCAGGGCGTTGGCGGCATCAAGCTTGAATCAATTCTTATCGGCGGCAAGCGGTTCACCTCTCATGAGGCCATCCAAAGATTTGTCGATCGGCGGACCGCTGCATCAAACGGCGATGTTCCGCCAGCGCGGACATTGCGTCAGCGAGAGGTCGAAATCAGCCGAGCCGAGCGTGAGGCGACGGAGGCTGGCATCTGACCTTCCCCGTAGGCAAGCCGAAACGCCTACGGGCGTCTGCTGGTTGGGCCAGCACTGATGAGGCTAAAACTGACACGCCGAAGCATCGGCGGCAAGTTTCCGCAAAAAAACCCGCCATCGGAGAACAAGGACCAACAGCGGGTAATATGCCGTGTGAGAGCGGCAGGAGTCTAAATTATGGCATCGTTGCCAGAGCAAAACAAGCAGTTGCACCCAAGTCAATTGGGAAATCATTTCTCGCATACTCCCAAGTGCCGTTGCTCCCACCACGAACAGGCCAAGCGAAATACGAACAGTAGACGCAAGCGGCTCCTTCGCGAGTTGCCACGTGCGGAACGGGGGTGGCTTCGATGAAAAAACACGCCAATGAGTCACCCGATGATATTGTTGGCATGGTTGCGGGCATGTTCGATGCCGGACTGTCGGGTGTATTCAAATCTAAACCGGATCCTGTCGAAAAACAGATCGATGCGTTGGTAGTGAACCTTGATTCGCTAGGCATCGAGCCGCTGATGTCGGGGGTGCAATCATGAGCACTGCTGAAAGCGTACAGAGCGTAAACGTCGAATCTTTCCTAAGGCTCCTACACGGTGCCGGTCCGTACTTTGAAGTCCGTGCGTTGAAGTGTAAGGCGTGGGCGGGTTCAGACAACCTCGTACCGATGGCCGGGTACTTCAACGACCCGAAAGTCGCAGCGAAAGAGATTGCACGCATCGAACAGCTGAGCCCGGCGGGCATTTACTTAACACTCAATCCGGTGCTCCCAGCGATTGCAGCGAAGCAATTCAACTGTATCGCCAAAGCGGAACGCTCTGGGACCACGCCGGACAGCGACATCAAGAGCCGTTGCTGGTTGCTAATCGATTGCGATCCCGTGCGACCCGCAGGCGTTTCATCGACTGAAGCTGAGATGCGCGAAGCGTTGGAGCTTGCCGACAGGATTGCAATGGAGCTTGGAGAGCAAGGTTGGCCGGACCCAATTCGAACTATGTCGGGGAACGGTGCCGGACTTTACTATCGCATCGAACTACCGAACGACGACGAATCGACCGACTTGGTTAAAAGAGTTCTCAAGGCGTTGCACCAACGATACACAAGCGAGCACGTTCACATCGATCAGTCGGTTTTTAACGCGGCACGCATCACTAAGGTTGCGGGCACGTTTGTTCGGAAGGGAAGCGACTTCCGACCCGAAACGGAACCCACAGAGAACCATCGACCGCATCGACGTTCTTGGTTCATCCAGCCAGAAACGTTCTGCGATATTGTCCCTCGTGAATTGTTGGACGAGCTTGCAAGCGAAGCCCCAATAGAATTTGAACAACCACCTACGAAAGCGAGTTCTGGCACGTGGGACTTGGATCGATGGTTGCAAGATCACAACGTGCCAGTCAATCCGCCTGTGGCCTACAACGGTGGCCGGAAATGGACATTCAGCGACCTTCCCATTCCATGCCAGTCACACCCAGGCGGACACGGAAACGATGGGAGTGCGTTTCTTATCCAAAGATCTGACGGGAAACTTGGTGCGGGTTGCATGCACGATCGGTGCAAATGGTGGAAATGGAAAGACCTTCGCCAAGCATATGAGCCGGGGTGCTATGACCGTGCGGATGCTTCCAAGATCGTTGCACAAGTTCAAGTCGCATCGAAGCCAAGCCTAATCCAGCCCGTCAACGTGATGCAGTTGGTTGCGGATTATCCGACGATGCGAGATCCCGTCATCGAAGGCATTTTGCGGCGAGGTGAGACATGCAACGTCATCGCAGCGGCGAAAACTGGCAAGAGCTTCATGGTGGGCGGGTTGGCTTGGTGCGTTGCTACTGGACGACCTTGGCTATCTCATCCGGTTGTCCAAGGCAGTGTGCTAGTGATCGACAACGAGCTACACTCAGAAACATTTTCCAGTCGCATCGATAAAATTGCTAATTCGATGATGATTGACAACACGGAACGGGAAACCCTAGATGCAATCAACTTGCGTGGCGAGGGACTTGATATCAATGCACTGGGGGCACGTTTGGACATCACCCCGGGCAAGTACTCTCTCGTCGTGCTCGATGCGTTGTATCGCTTCCTACCAGTCGGTACGAGCGAGAATGACAATGCTCAGATGATGGCCATCTACAACCGATTGGACGGGTACGCCAAAGCGTGGGATTGCGCAATCGTCATCGTTCACCATGCGAGCAAGGGAGCACAAGGCGAAAAGGCAGTAACGGACGTGGGGGCTGGTGCCGGTTCGATTGCTCGAGCTGCCGATACGCATCTCGTCATCCGACCGCATGAACAGGACGGGCTATCCGTGATGGAAATCGCCTGCCGTTCATTCAAGAGCCCTGAGCCGGTTTCGATCAAGTACGAGTACCCACTTTGGCACGCGGTGGCGACTAAGGCTCAAGTGAAGCAATCCAAAGGCCGTGGCGACGAGAAGCAGTCCAAGAACGACAAGGATGCGGACGAAGCCGTCTCAGCCGCCATTCAATCGCGGTGGTTATCCGTTTCTCAGCTCCGGACCAAGACGGGCATGGGACCGGACCGAATTGCCCGCAGTTTGAAGCGAATCGGGGCTAAGAGTCGACGGAACAAATCGAAGCGGACCGGCAAGAGATCCGAGCGTTTTTCGCTAGTTGACGGTGCGGTAGAGACTTCAAAACACGGTGCGGTTGAATGGACCGGTTGAATGGCGAAAAAGTCCATTCAATCGTTCAGTAAACACGGTTGAATGAAACGCCTATGTAGTAGGCGTTCATGCAACCATGTTACGAGAGTGCAGGTTGAACGTAAGGAATCAGGAACATGGATGCCCCGAAACAATTGATTGCGTTGCTAATTGGGTGCCTCCAGGTGATGAAGGAATCAGGCGACTGAGGGCGTTGCTGAAGGTGATGTTGCGTTCCTTCGTGATTCGGCGCGCGGCAGTCAGACCGCCGGAACAGAAGCGGACATTCAGCAAGGAGGCCGACCGTGATTGAGTTCGAGGAATGCCGTAGGCCGTGGCGATGCTCAGTCCATGGGCTAGTGCGTTGGCACCCAGCACTGCCTGCGAATGCCTAGCAGCGAAGCAGAGACGCCAAGCGGAGATTGAGGCCATCGAGGAGACGAAAGCGTTACAGACCGAGCCAGCGGCATTGGTAGGACTCCTCCTGCCCGATGAAGTCACGTTGCGTTCGATCCGAAATTGAGGCGTGGGTTTTGTCGCAACGATGACCTGTCGCCAAGCGTATCAAATCCCCTGTTTTCGATTGGCGAAAAGAGGTGGGGTTGCATCGTCGACGGTCGGGAACAGGCCTCTGGGGACTATCGCCATTGCGGACCATTGCGGCAGGATTGGTCGCGATCGGGAGCGACAGCATCATGGCTGGGACTTGACCGCCGATGTTCTGGGGGGTGTCCTCTACCCGCAGCGTTAACCGAATTCACGGAGTCTCACGCACGCACGCGAGGGCCACAGCGATGTGCGTAATCCGCGCCATGCGACTGTCGAGCACTACCGGACTACTACCGGGTTGCGAAATCCATCTGCTCAAGACTACTGCGAATACGCGAGAAATAATGCGATGGAGTAAGAACGTTTGCAATAGGTGTGTTGGACGCTAGAATGTAGCAAATCACTGAGGAATTACAGGCTTTTTGCGTTCGGTAGAAGCTTCTTTGGGACCAGAGGGTCGTAGGTTCGAATCCTATCACCCCGATTTTTTTGGCCTGAGGGCCAAAAAAATAGAGAGTCGATGGGAGAAAGTAGAGAGTAGAAGAAAGCCAGATCGTAGAATTGGCAGTTCAAATGCCCAATACCGATCTGACGCGGCATCCTACTTTCTCCCATCGACTCGGTCTACTTTCTACCCTCTACTCTCTTGGCTGTTCGGCTGCTCCGCCTTCCATCGCCCTATGACCTTCGCTTTCGAGAAGCTCATGGTCTATCAAAAGTCGGTGGACTTCGCCGATCGTGTTTGTTCGATCACCTCGGATTTTAGCGCACGCTACAACTTCTTAGCCGACCAGTTGAATCGAGCCGCATTATCGATCTCGTCCAACATTGCCGAAGGCAACGGACGCTTTACCAAGGCCGATCGAAAATACTTCTTTGGAATCGCGAGCAATAGATTGTTGGCCCAAGCCCGTCGCTCACGCGATCGGCCACCAACTCCAATAAATGCATTTCTCCACCAGCCAAAACGCAATGAATGTCCGTGCTTTTTTCTCCTACTTCCGTAATGCATCCACTTTATCAGCCGTATTCTTCGCTGCCGTGTACTGCTTCAAGCATTCCTGGTACATCTTGGATGCTTCCGTAAGCCGTTGCTTGAGGTGTGTTGTGTCCGGTTTCCCCCTGTCTCAGACTCTTTCTGCGCGCGGGCAATTCTCTAGGTTGCAACGAATACAAGAAGACAGAAAGAGAACGAGCGGGCGATCGTCTAGTGCTTGGGCCGCGCAGTGCTTGGCACCGAGCGAAGCGTCGACCCACCCTTGGCAACCGAATGCGCGACTGGCTCTGACGACGACGAACTGGGATCCACCGAACGTGGTACCGTTTCGGGCTTGAGCGATATTCGGGCGTCATGGGGCCAGCTACCTGCCAATGCGTCTCTTCATGCTGAAATAGCGTGGTGCCAAGCGAACCGTTTGTGGGTTGTTGAGGAGAAGTCCGACGGAGCAACGGTCGTTCACCTCAAACTTGCCAGATCGCCAGCACCGTCCTCGTCTGCACTTGGCTGGCTGGAAACCAGTATTCGGGCTTACTCCAAGTTTGTCGATGTCGCCGCCAAAATCACGGCTGCGCATCAGGACGAGCAGGACTTGGTGCGACGGGAGCGGATGGCGATCGATGAGATAAGGTCGTTACTAGCGGAGATGCGCGAGGATAGCGACAAGGGCTGACCAAACAGAAATCACTGACACGATGTCAGCCGGAATTTGATCCGGATGGGTGCACCCCGTTCCTGTGACTCCTGACGTTATCCATCTCCAGCGCTTGTCAATTGCAGTTGCGTCGTCGGGTCCATGCTGACATGGTGTCAGTGGCTGGCTGGAAACGTTACCAGTCGCATCTGGCGATTCATTACTGAGAGACAGGCTGATAGAGAAGTGACTCGCGGATCAAAACTGCGCCTCAAATGGTTGAGTCTTTGGACGCTGAGCATGTTTCATCTGTGAGTATCTGGCTTTCCAACGGTAGCCTAAGAAAATCAACGCTCCAATCACAAATACCCAGGGCAACATCTCAATAGCTTGTAGTAGCAACCTTTCGTGCCACGGATCGCCAGGTCGATAGGGATGAAACTCCTGCACAGCAATTTCTTCAAGCTGCCCGATAAACTCAATTTCTTTTGCGGTTCCACCTATGCCGACGAACTCCATGATTGGATTTACCCATCCATGCGTTACGCCGCGAGAAAACGCTGCAACGCATCGTGCCAAACCGACGATGCGATCGTCACCCATCTGTTGCGCAAGGCCAGGAGCAAGACGCAAAGCCTCCTGCCGCTGCTCAGGTGTCATCTTGCGAAGGACTTCGAGCACGTAACGACGGTTGCCAAGGTTGCCAAGCATCTCTTTGACGGGAGTCACCATTTCCGGAGGAGCTTGCTCTGCGTAGGCTCGCTGCTGACGTCTTGCGCCAAGCTCCATTTCTCCTTTGACTTCCCCGAGTAATTTAAGAACGTCCGACCCCTCAGAAATCTTGTTTCTTTCGAGAATTGCTTTGTCTCGCTGGTCGAATTTAGTGCTGTCTTGTGCTTCCTGTTCTACCGATCCGCCCCTGTTGACATCAAACTGATACTTCCCCGTTTGTGTTGGCGTGATGATCCCCTGGAAAAGTACTCCAAGCAGCATTAGTGATACGACCATCGCAAAAAATGCAACGATTTCAAACGTTTCCGTGCGTTTGGCGAGAGCCTTCTTAGGTCTGGAAGGGCGCTTACTTAGCTCAGTATCAGACGTTCTGGATTTAGGGCGTGACGAGACGGGTATGGCATCGTGTCTATCTGTTTCCCTCTTCTGAGTACTCAATGCATTACTGTGCTCTGCCTCGTGGTGATTTGCGATATTCAACCCAACTTTCGCAAGACCTTCGGCTTCTTTAGCCTTCGCTTCAGCCAACTTACTGGAACTAGCTTCGATGTCAGTATCGTGTTTTCTCCCTGTCACTTGCCCGCTGACATCTTGGCTCAAATCGGCCGACTGTGCTTCGTCCCAAGTGGACGCTTCATTGGAGGCTGAAAATGCCTTTCTCGACGCTGCATCGCTCTTGTTTTCGCTGGTCCTTATGACAGACTGCGAGAACCCGAAAACGATCGCTGCGATAGCGATAATGGCAAGAATGGCCAAGGCATTCACACCAGTGAAACCTGCGACGAGTGCCACCACCAAGAAGACGGCGATACTTACGGGAATCGCCATCAGCAGCGGGTGACGGAAACCCGCCCTGGCGAACGCAAATAGGAAGGGTGCGAACACCAACACGACTAGCACAACACCCGCAATTATCAGTTCCATCGTGCCCAGCATTTACCATTTTGCCCCTATTCAAGTGGATCACCGACAATCCTAGCAGACGTTATTTCCTTCCATGCTCGAACTCAAGCCTGATATGCCTTTTTCCAAGCCAACGGCCGATTTTGATCTTTCCGATTCCCGAGAAGACACGGTGATCTCGCATTGGCGACCGTACCCAACCGATTTAGCAACTGAGGAGCGACCTCAGCAAGCACCTGTTGCTCCCAAGTATATTCGAAGCGGTGGAGGTCGGGACGGGATGGACTTGGAGAACTTCCCACGTTTCGCACGTGTCCACCAACCCAGGACGACACTGCAGACAGGTTGCCCTCTTCATTGAAGCATTCCCGATTAGACGTTGCCACCCCCTCTGCCGGGGGAAGGCTGGCAACGTTGCCACGCGCTGGACGCTCGATTGACACTGTGTCAAAAGCTGGCAAGCATGGCTTTAAGGTTGGAACATCAAAATCTGGTCAAACGAAGACGATTGGACTTCCTGAGTTCTTCTTGCCAATCGTCCGACGCGAAGACATCATCAAATGTGCGATCTGCGTTGCCCTCACCTTCGCCATTGCCTCGTGAGTTGATGTGATTGATCACGTCCAGTACATCGAGTGGGTCGACTCGATTGTCGGCAGTGACATCCACATACGGAGGAGGACCTGGCAATCCATCTACTGGAAGCGAAGGTGCCTGACTGTTCAAGAGATTGATAAGCACCAAGACATCGAGTGGAGATACCGTTCCATCATCATCCACGTCGTATCGGTTCCTCGGATTCTGATAGATCGAGACAACCACTCGCACCGTCACGTCGGTCGGGACACTCGGACGCCCATCATTATCGGAAATCACATAACGGAACTGAGTGGACCCCAGGAAGCCTGCTCGTGGAGTGAAGCGAATCGTCCCGTCGGGCTGAACCACCAAATCGGCCATATCGGAACCGCTGACAATCGCTAGCGTCGCGGGATCGAGCGAGCCATCTGGATCACTGTCATTGCGAAGAACATCCAAAACCGTTGTGATCGTCTGTTTGACGACCAAGGAATCCGCGGTAGTGTTCGGTTCCGAGTTGACACGCAACTGAACCGTTGCCGCGTTGGAAAACAACCCAAGGGAATCTCGCACACGATAGGTAAAGCTCTCAACGCCACGGTAGCCTGCATTGGGTGTATAACGCACGGTGCCGTCAGGCAACGGCGTCGCCGTGCCATGCGATGGTGGCTGAACAATTCCGATCGATGTCGGGTCGATCGCACTGTCGATGTCCGAGTCGTTGGCCAAAACATCGAGCATCTGCGGGGTACTGACCGAAACCCAATACGAGTCCCCTACCGCGACCGGTGGGTCGTTCACATTCACGACGCGAATCGCGAATACCTTCTCGACGAACAAGCCTCCTTGATCCGTGGACCGGACTCGAACCGTGTAGTCTGACTTAGTCTCAAAATCGAAGCTGCTGGTCGCACGCAGTGTCGAGCCACTGACATTGAAGGCTGCGTTATCGGTATCGCCTGCACCAGCGACCAGGGAGTAGACAAACGTGTTGCCAGCGTCCACGTCTGCGGTGCTGAGGGTTCCGACCGTGGCATTGGATCCAGCGTTCTCCACTACGCTGTTCGAGGACAGACTGATATCTGTCGGCGACTCATTCACGTTCACGACCTGTATGGCAAAGGCCTTTTCGACGAACAATCCGTTCTGATCGGCCGACCGGATACGAACGGTGTAGCTCGGCTTGGTCTCGAAGTCGAAGCTATCGTTCGCTCGCAGACTGTTGCCGCTGATATTGAACGACGCATTGTCGGCATCTCCTGCGCCCGTCACCAAGGAGTACGCAAACGTGTTACCGCCATCGGGATCAGTAGTCGACAAGGTTCCGACCACGGCGTTGGCACCCGCGTTTTCGGGAATGCTGGTTGAGGATAGCGCGATATCCATCGGAGTTTCATTGACATTTATCACTGTGATCGTGAACATCCTCTCGGTGAACAGTCCCCCTTGATCGGTCGATCGAACGCGAATGGTATAGCTTGACTTGGTCTCGAAGTCGAAGCTGCTCGTGGCTCGAAGGCTGCTGCCGCTGATATTGAAAGCTCCATTGTCGGTGGAACCTGTTCCAGACACCAAGGAATACGCAAACGTATTACCGCCATCGGGATCGCTAGTCGACAAGGTTCCGACTACTGCGTTGGCACCCGCGTTCTCAGCGATCGTGCTGCTCGACAGAGCGATATCCGTCGGAGCTTCGTTGACATTGGTCA
>Ga0315900_10006452_pt1 | contig 15732 bp, 14 predicted proteins | sample LakEriMetagenome_FD_203521 | JGI IMG/M metagenome (GOLD analysis project Ga0315900, IMG submission 203521) | Freshwater fungal communities from buoy surface, Lake Erie, Ohio, United States - Buoy 12 MA114 | ecosystem: Environmental > Aquatic > Freshwater > Lake > Lake biofilm | place: USA: Lake...
GGTAATCTTTGTGCGTTGGAGACGTCGCATAGCCCGGTCTAGTGCGCCTCACTGCTAATGAGGTTAACCCCTAAAGGGTTTCGGAGGTTCAAATCCTCTCGTCTCCGCTGGGATTTAGATATAGATTTATTCATGACCGGAAGAAAACCTTTATCGATAAGGAGAAAAATGACCTCCGAAAAAATCATATTCCTTACCATTGGAGAGCCCGGCTATTCAAGAAGTTGGACTTACTTTAATGGCGCCAGAAAACTTGGGGCTAATGTCGAATTCATAAAAATGGAATCAAAATCTCTTACATCACAATTTCTAGGTTTACGAAAAAGGTTATCAAGACGACATGTTTATGTAGTAATGTCTCCCAGTCAGTACCTTGTGCCTTTTGTGAGAATTTTCCTAGGCAAGAAGGTGGTATCTGATGCCGGATGGTCCCTATTTGAAGGCACCGTTTTAGCAAGAAAAAAATATGGTCTATTTGGTTTATTGGCCTTAAAAACTTATTTAATTGATTTAATTTCATCCCATTTGGCAACTAAAGTATTTGTAGAGTCTAAAAATCAAGCAAAATTTTACTCCAGGCTTTTTCTAGTTAAAAGGAAAAAAATTGCTGTTTTGTATACCGGAGTAGATGAAGATAGTTTGAAGGAAACGTTAAGCAAGATTCAGTTACCGAATTTTTTTAACAATTCTAAAATTGTACTGTTTAGAGGAAAGTATAATCGAGAATCAGGAATAGAAGTATTAGCAGATGCGACGAAATTGTTGATATCAAAGGATGTAACCTTTTGGATTTTTTGCCCCGGGCTACCCACGAACATTCAATTTAGCCGGAACACATATGTCGATAGAACATACATTCAAGCGCAAAGTGAGATTTCGAATATTTATAAATCTGCCCAAATAACCGTTGGGCAGATTTCTGGAAATAGAAGATTAAGCCGAACTATCCCACATAAGGCATTTGAATCGGCTTATTTGTCAAAACCTTATGTTACAGCTGGAAATTGTGGGATAGGAGAACTGTTTTCAGATAATAATGAAATAATATGCACAAGAGCAGGTGATTCTCAGGATTTAGCAATGAAAATTACATATCTATTGGATAATCCAGACATTGCTAAATTGATAGGAGAAAGTATGAATTTGAAGTATCGCAAAACTTGCTCTCAGGAAGTTTTAGCCAATGCTTTTTTGAAATTGATTCCAAATTAAAAGTTAAGGTGAGTTTTGAAGATTTTTAAAATAGCGATTGTAGGAGCAGGTCCTGCTGGTTACTTCACCGCCCAAGCTTTTCAAAAAGCGCAGACTGAAGCGATCTCATTTTCAATAGACGTGATTGAGCGTCTTCCTACTCCTTGGGGCTTGGTAAGAAGTGGGATCGCACCTGATCATCCAAAGATTAAAACAGTCTCTAAGGTATTTGAAAAGATTGCTAAAGAGCCAAACTTTAGATTATTTGCCAATGTTGAGCTGGGTAAAGATCTATCTTTAAAAGATTTGAGAGATCAATATGACGCAGTAGTTCTTGCAACTGGTGCTTCAAAGGGGCGAAAACTTGGGATCCCAGGTGAGGATTTAATCAACTCACTTTCTGCTGCAGATTTTGTGCCTTGGTATAACGCACACCCCGATTATGTAGATTTAGAGGTTGATCTATCAAGTGACACAGCTGTTGTAATTGGTGCTGGAAATGTGGCAATGGATGTGGCAAGAATTTTGGCGAGTGAGCCAAAAGAGCTAGATCCAACGGATATTGCAGACCACGCTCTCAACAAGTTAAAGCAAGGCAATATCCGTACAGTAATTATTTGTGGCAGGCGTGGTCCAGAGCATGCCGCCTTCACCTCCCCTGAATTGCGGGATCTTCCAAAACTAGAAAATACTGATGTTTATATTGATTCCAGTCAGATTCAAGATGCTGAATCACGAATTGCAGCTCTAAGTGAGATTGAAAAAGATTTAAAAAATAATCTTGAGGCAATGCGATTAATTGCAGACCACTCTAAAAAAGGTGTTGAGCGAAAACTAGAGATCAAGTTTTTGGCATCTCCAATTGAGTTCAAAGGAATGGGCAAAATTGAAGAGGTTATTTTTGCCCAGAATAAAGTTGAAAATGGCAAGGTAATTTCAAGTGGTGAAAAGTTTTCGATTAAATGTGGATTGGTAATAAGCGCTATTGGATATGACTCAGTTGAATACCCTGGGATTACAATTGAGAATGGTCGTATACATAATATTGCAGGACATGTTGGACATAATATCTATACAACTGGCTGGGCAAAGCGTGGACCAACTGGCGTAATTGGCACAAATAAAAGTGATTCAACTGATGTAGTGGAATTAATTATTGAAAACTTAAAGGAGCCTAAGCTCTCAGAAGGAATCACATCCTTACTAAAACCCGGCCATGAAGTAATTGATCAATTTGCTTGGGAAAAAATAAATGCCTCCGAAGTGATCTCTGGTGAAATAGCAGGAAAACCTCGAGTAAAAGTGGTGGACTGGAAGCGGCTAATAAATTTGGGCAGGTCTTAATAAATCGCTAGACTTATCATCGCTCTACAATTTTGCGCCCGTAGCTCAACGGATAGAGCATCTGACTACGGATCAGAAGGTTCGGGGTTCGAATCCCTGCGGGCGCACCAGTACACTTGATAGTATTATTTGATTGCAGAGAAATTAACTTTACTTATTGGAGATTAAATGAATCAGTCTAAAAAAAAATCTCAAAAGTCAGGCTTTTCTGAATTCATTATAATTATTGCGACGCTTGGAATGATTTTATTTGTCTTTCAACTTTATGTAAATAAACTGAATAATCAACAAAATTTGCTCGAAAGCCAAAGTGATATTGGACGCGCTGAATTTCTTAAAATATTCAGTGAAGGCCCAAAAAACTTTATTCCTAGTGACAAATACCATATGTGGCCAGGATGTAACGGTGGAGTTGATGAAAATGGAAATAATTTAAGTGAAAAGTTGAGTGATTATGAAAAGGGTTATTGCGATGGATATTCAATTGCAAGTGATGGTACTTGGGATTTAGAAACGTACCGTGGAGTTATTTATTCAAAGTACCCAACACTGGTCTCGTCACCAAATGACGGGTCAGAAATTTGTTCTCTAGCCACAGAGCCAAACGAATGGAAAGGTTCTGATGGATCTGAAAATTTCCACTGGCCTGAAATAAAATCAAAATCTGGATATATATCCGGATGTAAGTTTGGAATTAATAGTGGGTATTCTGATGGGCAGCAAATACTCAAAACTAGAAATTCCTATGCAGAAGTTCCTCAAGCGCCTACTCCCGCAAGTAGCGATTCAGGCGGGGGAAAGACTGGTGGGTATTGGGTAAGCAAATGCCGATGGGTACAAATCCCTAATCCAAATTATGATCCAAGTAATCCTTCGATTAATTATCGACTTGCTAACCCACCATATTTAGCGCCGCAAAAAAAGTGCACAGACACTTATGTGCCTAATAAGTGATTTAGTATCTAAGTAGGCTTTCTGCAATACTTACCTCCGAAGGACAACGGATAGAGCAATTGACTTTCTGATTGGGCGTAAGCACAGTCGGAAAGCCAGGCAAGTAAAGGTGAGCTTTAGGGAACTAAAAGCTCAGATTTACTGGCCAACTACGGATCAGAAGGTTCGGGGTTCGAATCCCTGCGGGCGCACTAAATTTATCCTGCTATTCATTACCCTGTTTTATATTAAGGTTTATATAGGCAACCTTATACTTTTTATTTCCATAGCTCTTGATTCTGAATTTTTGTGTTAAAGAAGAGTTCGTAAAATTAAATAAATACGGAGTAATCAAATCACAGGTTTCGTCCCTGATTCCCTTCACGGATTGCATTTTACGCCAAGCTTTACTCCTATAAACTTGCAAATCTGCTAACGGATGCGCATCACAGAAAGAAAATTCCCAAGAACCATTCTCTTCACATTGTTCCTCTAAAGTTACCTTACTTGTGCCTGTTCCTACAGTACCGCTAACACAAATTGATGGCTGGCTTATTTCAGGTTCTACTTGATTTGCGTACCCAGCGGCTAGATTGTGGAATGGATTAGTTGTGGTTTGAAAATCGGTAAAGGAATTAATTTTGCTTCCATTACTAGTGATTCCAGAATATCCATAAAAGCCAAAATCTTTAGGTATTCCTATGCACGTTATGCTTACCGCAAAGTTAACTGTATCCCTTTCATAGTAGGAATTACTAATCCACCAAGGTATTTTGCAACTAGTTGCTTTTACATTTATGTTAGATGCTTTATCGTGACTCATTGCGAAAATATGTTGCGTTGATTTTGTTGTTGGATAGATTGAAGAATAAGTTGGGGCACTTAATGTAAATAGTCCTGCACAATTTTTTGTATCAGCACTCCAGCAACCCGTAAATGGCCAGTAAATCCATACAGTTAAATCACGAGAGCTCGATTGAAAAGGTTTTTCTTCAAGAGAACCTGCCATTACAATTTTAAAAATTAATTCATCAGGATTTGATTGATAAATCGAGGTACCCAACCCTCGAAGTGTCGCGCTTTTAGGAATATCAAGAGGCGCTGTACTAACACCACTTAGTGGTGACTCCCAGAGCAAACTGTCAGCGTTAGCAGTTATTGGATTTAAAATAAGTGAAACTGATACGATTAGCAAACTCGCTGCATTCTTTATTTTTCTCACTGCTAAACTATAGACTTATTATTCGATTTGTATAGACCCACTGATCTAGTAATCAGGAGACTTAGCTTTATTTTTTTGCTTTAAATGGAATGGTAGCAATTAGTTCACCCTCGTGCGGTGCTTTACCTCCCGAATTGTAGTAATAGATTTGTAATGGAGATTTAAAATTTTTGGTCAAAGTAAGGCACTTGGAAATTACATCCGCAGGTGACTTTCCGCCCGTACCCTTTCCATCAAGCAAGAAGAAATCAAATACAAATCTAGATCCCTTGTTTTCTAATTTTTTACTGTACATACCTTCTGCCTGAAGTATTGATTTGAAATCTGCTGAATAAAAATAGAATCCATTACCGCCAGAGCGCTCTTCAGGCGCAGATAAAAATCTTTTGCTGGTAAATTGAATTTGTGCAGATTTGCATTTTCCAGTTCTTTTAAAATTTGTAGTCCAACTTATTTCAAAACTATCACCATACTTATCCATATGATATTGAGTTAGAGTGTTTGGGTCAGAAGGCAATATTCCTGAAGTTTCCGCACCATTAGCAATATTTGGAATTGATAGACCAATTGATAATGCAGCACAAATTAATATCCGTTTCATTCCATTACACTACTAAATTAATGTGTCCTTGCCCAGACTTTGCATCCTTTAACCAGTTCACTTTAGAAGATATTTCTATCTGGGGTGTATTAACAGGAGTGAAGGGAAATTAAACAAGGGTGGGTTGGTTCTATATCTATTAATTATTTGTTTAGTCTGTAATACTTACTCCTTGAAGGACAACGGATAGAGCGTTTGACTTTCTGATTGGGCGTAAGCACATCGGAAAGTAAGGCTAGTAAAGGTGAGCTTTAGGGAACTAAAAGCTCAGATTTACTGGCCAATTACGGATCAGAAGGTTCGGGGTTCGAATCCCTGCGGGCGCACCAATTACACTAAGCAAAATTTCTACTATCGAATAAACATCTAATCTTACCTATATTTTAACAAGCGGGCTAAATTTTAGTTTTGTCAAAAAAATTTAAACTCATATAAAATAGTTAAGGCCACAAATAATTTATTACCAGATTCTTTAGATTTGTCGAAGAGAAGAAAAATGATGTATTCTAAGTTCATGAATTCGCCAACTTTATCTTTTATACTTCCTTCACGAAATGCTGGAATTTACTTAAAACACACTTTAGAAAATTTATTAGATACTACTGACGCTCGTTATGAGATTATCTTAAGTTTAAATAATGGAACAGATCCTTTACCAAATTTTATTGCTGAAATTAAAGACTCTAGATTGAGAGTTCTAAAAACAGAAGATAACGTTTCAATGTCGCAAAATTGGTATCAGGGATTGATTCAAACAAGTGGTAAGTGGGTTTGTTTCGTTGGCAGTGATGATGGAATTGTCGCCAGAAACCTTTCACAATTTATAGATCTTTTAGAAAGTGAAATAAAAACTTCAATCATTACCAATCATACTTTAGCTTTTCACTACGCTCAGAAAAACAAATCTGCCTGGCTAAATTTACCCAAATCTAAGTGCAACAATGAAATTTATACTGTAAAGTGGCCTACAAAACTAGCGGCATATTTTCCACAATTTTATTATGACATGCCTCAACCATATAGTAAAGCAATCATAAGAAAAGAGTTACTTTTTGAATTAATCAAGAATGAAAATCAAATTCCTGGAATATGTCCAGATATTTTTTTGGGCAATTATGCCGCAATGCTTAGTAATAAAGGAGTATACATTGATTTACCCTTAACCGTTAGGGGTAACTCCCCTGTTTCTATTGGAGGACAAGTTTTTGGAGATAAATTAAAGTCGCAATCTACTAGGGAGTTACTAAAAGAATTCTACGAAAAAGAAAGAAAATTACAAAATAAGTTTGGACCAACATGTCGACCAGCTGTTGCACTCGATTATTACCTGCATTGCAAATCCTATCTCAAGAATGAAAAACAAGTAAGTCGAATGCTCTTAGAGCTTTGGTGCAATTTAAGTTGTATGGATAAAAGCCACCACAATCAAGTGTGGAAAAATACTAAAGTACTAGGTTCTCTCATTTATTTAGTGGGTTTAACTTTACGTAAATTTTGGTTCTTGAAAAATTTCTCTCCAAGAGTACCAAAAGATGAAAAAATATTGGTCAATTCTAACGAAAATATTTATAGTATATCAAAATTATTGTCTAACAGATATTTGTAATGCTATTATGTAGCGATTTCTTAAACTAAACCATAAGTCTAAATTTAATTAAAAAAGTTACTCGAAGTAAAGTTATTTGAGCAAAGTTAAATAAAGTGAATGAATTTGCACTTACACTATAGATAAATTTCGTGGGTTTTTGGATTAGCGCGATAGGTCATTGTGAATACCCTAAATGCATTCGAATATTGTTGATATGATCAGTATATGAATTTATTTCTCAACGAAGAGATGATAATAATTTTCGTTTGTATGGCATTAAATTTTGGGGCAATCTTTGGCCTAACTTTACATTACGACAGCTGGATCGTAACTAGATGGTTAAATGATAATCAATATAATTTATTAAAAAATTTTTACCAAGAAGTTGGTATGCCTCAGCATGCATTGATCTTAAGGCATATTTGGCCCTTCTTTCGAAAAAATTTTCAATTAGCAGGAGTATTACTAATAGTTTTTAAATCCATACAAGGTATCTCAATTTATTACCTACTACTTAATGTTTTTCATTTGAATTTAAATATCTCGTTAATTATGACGATTTTTATCATCTTGTATCCTTCACAAGAATTTATTCACGATCTTCAAATTTTTGTGCAATATGGAATGCTTTGGCAAATATTCATTATAGGTACCACTTTGTTTTGGTGGGGACTTAATAATTTTTCACTCAAAACTTTACCTCTACTTATCTTTGTGGTGATCGCAATATTGTATAGCTATGCAATGAAATCAATACTATTTCTGTCCCCTTTTATTTATGGTTGGTTCTTTTACACACTGATTAACTCAAATCAAATTTTAAATTACTTTAAACTTATATCAGTAACTCTTATGATGTTGTTGCCTATTATCTACTGGTATTTAAATGAAAAATACTTTCCTCGTACTAATAATTTCAAGAATCTTAATAAATTTTTACCCCTAAAATCAATATTAAGAATTATTGCAAAAGTAATTGAGGGCTTGTCACAGAATAGTTATGGCTCTTTTTCGGATTCCTTAAAAATTTTAAAAAAACCTGAGACGGGATTACTTGTTTTTGCTACATCTTTAATTTTAACATATTGGTTAGAATTAAAAAATATATCGATTGAAGATCAATTTTTTGATTGGAAAATTTTATTTGTTGGATTTCTTATCATTTTGTTGTCAGTAATTCCTTATGCACTAGTTAATCAAGATTTCGATTCTAAAGGCTATCTGACAAAAAATTCATTAATGTGCGATTTAGGATTTGGAGTTTGCATAACCCAATTTGTTCTTTTTCTTGCACCTAGTGGTCTGAAAATGTTTTTTATGATTTTCTTAATATTCACATTTTTTGCACATAACATAGTTGCACAATTCAATTTATGGGTTCAATATGCAAAACAATGTGAATTATTTTTTGAGCTACAAAAATTACCAGACACATGTGATTTGGCTTTTATTATTGAAGATTTTTCTACTTTGAAACAACGAGGTAAGAAAAGTAAATTGTATCCAATGACTTTGTTTTATATGGCTAATTCCCGACTTAAAAGTTACTTGTCAGTTGGGTATCAGGGTGAGTACGAATCCAAGACCATTTCTTCGAATATTGTGAAAAATCTTTATGATATTTCATTACTACCTTCTAAAAAGTTGTTTTTTAATCCAAAAAATGTGTATCTCATAAAAATTGAAGATGGTTCTCTGACTATTTTTAGGGTAGTTAAGTTTATTTTTGAGCAATCGAAGAAAAATCCCTATATGCACGAATTTAAGGTTAAGCTCTTTCGCTTTACGACTAGTAAAATTTCTTAACAATTTTTGTATTATTAATTATTTAATCAAAAGTCTTTTTATGATTAAAGACAAAAGTGTTTTACTGGCCTTAATTGCTAGCTTTAAAGTTAGTTTTGAATTACCGTATATTCTCGCAGGTAAATAAATTGGGATTTCTGTGATTCGCAAAAGGCGATATTTGTTTAAATTAAATAATGATTCAAAAAAGAAATCGTACCCAGTCGATTGCAAGCTACTAAACAAGCTCTCAGGCATGTGCTTAATTCGGTAGCAACGAAAGGCCGATGAGTTATCATACTTCAAATTCAATGAGAGTTTAGTTATCAGATGAATTGAATGCGTAAGTACTTTTCGAATAATGCTCCATTCAATTAAACTATTGTTCACCAAGTACCTGCTCCCAATAACTAAATCATAACGAGAAGATTTATCAAGAAATTCTTTTATCAAAACAGGTTGATGTGCACCGTCTCCATCCATAGTAATGAGGAAATCATAATTATTTTTTCGCGCGAAATTTAGTGCAAGAATGTGAGCTGAACCTATTCCTAATTTTGAGGGACGAACAATTAGCATTAATTGGCTAAAATTTAATCTGCTTATTGATTCAATGGTTCCATCAGTGGAATTATCGTCTACAATTAAAATATCTAAGTAAGGATAGTCGGCAGTTATTGACCGCAATAAAAGCTCAATATTTCCAACTTCGTTAAATGTTGGTATGAATAAAAGATATCTCATGATTCGTCAAACATTACAACTAAGTTAATAATTTCTTTGAATTAGCAATTCTAAATCTCCATCTGGAACATAGCCCAGTTTATTTTTTAATTTAGTTGGATTTGCTACGAGATTAGGACTTCTTTCGATAAGCGGTGAATTTTTATAAACAACATAATCCTTACTATCAAGGCCAAAGTGGCTGAAAATTATTTCGCAGGCAGCCCCTACTGTGTATTGGACCCCGGAACCAATAACAAAATTACCATAGCAATCCAGCTCCATCAAATCAATGCAAGCACCCATGACTTGGTATGCACAGTTCCATTCACGTGTGTAATTCATATTAGATATTTCTATTTCTCGCGATGGACTAATCTCATTGGATTTTGCAGTGTTAATGATTTTTTTAAAAAGATAGTGGGACTTTCTATATTTACTCTCGTGCGGGTACAAAATACCTGTAACAATATGCAATTTATAATTCACTTGATAATAATCAATGATCGAATGCATTAAAGATTTAAATAGGCCATAGTTTTCGGTTGGAGCAAGTAGACATTCCTCATCCTGTGGGATTAATTTAGGGTTTCCAAAAATTAAGGCTGATGACGCCACAAAAATTTTTGTCATTTTAGATTTAGACTTTACTACATCTAAAATATTCAGAAACAATTGAATTAAATTGGAATCTTCTCGATAGCGTCCAGGACTCCACAAATTTTTTATTTCTGAAGCCGGCGTACTTACACTTGCTAAAAAATATATTTCACTCACTTCAAAATTGTTTATAGTCTCCTTGAGTGAGTGTTCAGTAAGTAACACTGATTGTTGACACTCATCAATCACAATCTGCGATCTGTTAACCTTAATAATATTTTTATTCCTCAGCCTTAATAATTCTTGAAGAACTAAGCCGTCTTGACCATCTGAGCCAATTATCATGCTATAAGCAGGCATGAATTTCCATACTAAAATATTTCAAAATTCGGAAGTGGAAATACAAATCGAGTATCAGTTTTTTTAATGAATTCCGATTCACGCAAGATTATTGATCTCTTAAAGTGCCAAGGAAGAACCAAATAAGCGTATGGGTTTAAAGCTTTTGAAAAGTCTTCGGAAACTATAGGTATTTTAGTGCCAGGAGTGTGTTTTCCAAACTTGTCTTCATTTTTTTCTGCAATAAAAGGCATCAATTCTTTATCAATCTTGAACATTTGGAGCAAAGTATTTCCTTTTGTCGAGGCTCCATATCCATGAATCTCCCTACCTTTATCTTTAGAAGTTTCGAGAAAATCCAAAGTGCTATTTTTGATGTGATTTATTCTTTCAAACATAGATTGCAATTCTTTTCTTTTATCACGCAGCAGCTCAGATCTCAGCACAGCCCTGAGTCTTTCAGAAATCGGCCATTTAGCGCCGATATGTTGAATATAAACTCGGAAGCTACCACCATTGGTGTCATCAAACTCAACATCAAACATCTCTAACCCAACTTTATCGCATAAATTGAAAATATCTGAAACAGAGTAATATTCGATGTGTTCATGGCAAATAGTGTCAAAAGCGTTATTTTTTATCATACTAAATAAATAACTTTGCTCAGAAATCCAAACACCGTTGTTAGCGAGTAAAAATTTTATCCCATTAAAAAAATCTGTAGGGTCAGGTAAGTCATACAGCATTGCAATACTTGTAACTAAATCAAAAGAAGTATTTAGTTCTTTGGCTAAATTATAATTAAATGGTTCAATTAAAAGTTCCGATTCCGTGTAAAATTGTTTAAAACCACTACCGCTAGGATCAACACCTGTTGAGGTGACTCTCTTAGGTGCTACTTTTGAAACATTGCTATGGGTAGATTTGATTAAATTAATTAAAGTCGCATCGTTGCTGCCAATGTCTAAATGATTAACTTGCTCAAAATCTTTGAAAAATTTCATAGAATTTTGAGCAATTTCATTTAAGTGTGCAACCATCGAATCATTTAACGAGCTTCTGTAGCCGTATGATTTTGTATATAAAGTTGTTGAGTCAAAATTACAGCTTAGTTGTACGAGTGTACAATCGGTACAGATTGTTAGTTCAAGAACACCTAATTCTGGTGAGTCGTGACCTACTGAAGGAAAGGTTCCGCACGAATAAAAATTTCCTAAATTTTGGATTAAACTAATTGAGCCATTGCATATACGACATGCAGTTACCCTAGAAGAAAAAGTCACATCCTAGTTTACCACGGTGTAGAACTCTTAAGATCCTATGACCTATTACATAATTCGCACATTAAATCTTTCTGAAAGGACTATACTTCTAGAAATATATTTTATAAAATTAACTAAGAGTTAATTTAAGTTTTTGAAATTAGAAAAGTATCAATGAGAGGATGCGCATATTAACAGAATAAAAATGAAATTAGTGAGAGGAAGTAAAGGAGAAGCTCTACAAGATTCCTTTGTACTAAATATGACTTCCTTAAAAAGTTATGGTCACTACTTAGAAATAGGTTCAGGTCCACCCGTCAAAAACAACAATACTTACCTTCTTGAAAAAAAATACAAATGGAAGGGAATCTCAATAGAACTTAACAAGCAATTTGCAGATGAATTTAAAACGATAAGAGTAAATCCAATTGTGAATGCTAATGCCTTAGAAATTGATTACGCATCTATCTTAGACAAATATAACTTTCCAAAACAAATTGATTTTCTGCAGATTGACATAGACCCTCCAATCCACAATCTCACGGTTTTACAAATGCTTCCCTTTGATAAATATAGATTTTCGGTGATTATATTCGAGCATGACATTTATAGAGACCTGAAATTTAATCAGGTAAAAGAAGAGTCAGAAATTCTTTTAAAGCAATTTGGTTATACTAGGTTTGTCAATAATGTAAAAGTGGTACCAAAAAAAAGCTCGTTCAAAGGCGCATGGCAACCTTTTGAAGATTGGTGGGTAGATGGAACTCTATACGAATCAATTAACTATCCAGAGATGTTTAGCGATATCCCATATCTAGATCTTTTCGACTTAGATTTTTTACGGAGAGTAAGAATTAAATTGAGTATTAAGAAAATTCAACTAGATTGGTTCATAATTCAAATAAAAAAGTTTCTATACAAGTTTAAAATAATAAGAGTATGCAAGAGTTTACTTAAATATTAAAATAGAATCGAACGCCAATAAATGATTAGTCATCAGTTCACTAAGTCGAGCAGAAGTTTAGGATTTGAACTTAAATTAATCATAAACTCGGCGACTCATTTCTTAAAAATTCTTATTCTAAGTAAATCTATTTCAAATTCGATCACTTTGACCCAAGTTTTAAGAGGGCATTTACGTGGTGAAGATTTATTAAAGCAACATTGGAATTATAAACATAGCTATAAAAACCCTTTAAAAATTGATAATTTACATATTCAAGAAATTAGAATGAAAAGCAACAAAGATGGCAGATATAATTATAATCCCACAATAAAAAAATCAAAAAATTACTTTGAGGTTTATTGGCGAAATAGTTCATACGCCTTACCGTTACAATCGAGTCAGTATAATGACCAGCCTGCTCATTCGATTATTCCAAATGTAATTTCTGATAAAGTTATGTTTGGTCAGTTTAAATTTGACATGAATCTTCCTACGGTCTTCATTAAAAATAAAAAATACTTAAAAATAACAAGTTTTGAAGGGCTAGATCTTCAGTCCAGAAAATTATACAAATTAAAAAAATCGTACAACTTTAGTGATCCACGCCACCATTCCATAAATAGCAAGTTTATAACTGCTGTTGTTAGCAGTGGAGAAATTGAATTTAGAAATACTAAATCATTTGTTCGTATGGCAATTATCAACCGAAGAAATGGCGAGGCAATTCTTCTAGGCTCATCTTCAAATTCAAAAATTGAAAAAAACTGGATAGTAGCTAAAGAGCAAAAACGCGACTTGATCATGTTAAAAAGTACCCAACCATTCTCACTTGCTAAGATAAAAATTGCAACAGGTAAAGAAAGTGTAATTAAATCTAATCAGAATAAGTGGCTTTCAACTGCAAATTTAAATGGAGGAAGCCCCTTCGTTTTTGTAGAGAATTGCTATTTTAGGATCGCAAGAATGAAATTTAGCATTCGCGAAATAGGTCGAGCGAGATTAAGTGTCATCGTAAAGCATGATTTGAAATTTAAAGAAGTTTCTAGGAGTAAAGCTTTCGTTTTTAAAAATACTGCGATTGAATGTTGTAATGGACTTGATTTTGACGGGCAATTTTTTTACTTTTCATGGGGTGAAAATGATAAAAAAATGTTTTTTGGTTTTTGTAGAAAAAATGACTTGCTCGAATGGTATGAAAAAAATATTGACATTGTGCACTCGTAGAATTGGAAGAGTAACTCATTAAAATATTAATTAAACCTTTTACTAAACCAGATGAATTCTTTATTGCACGAGCAATTTTTGATTTGACATGGAATATACGGATGGGAACAGAAATAACATCAAATCTTTTGCAGGCGATGGTGCACAGCGGCTCCTATCTCTCAGGCGCATTCATGGATGGCAAATGTATAGGGGCTGCCTTTGCATTTCCAGCAACAACTGGTGGATTACGCCTTCATTCACATATGACCGCTGTGTTGGATGAGTACCGGGATCAAGGCGTAGGTTTTGCATTAAAGATTGATCAATGGCACTGGGCAAAAAAGAATAATTACCCAGAAATATCATGGACCTTTGATCCATTAGTTAGTCGTAATGCAAAGCTAAACTTGATAAAACTTGGTGTTGATATATCTTCATATCACCCAAATTTTTATGGTGAAATGCCAGATGCCCTAAATGCAGGAGATGAATCAGATCGCTTAATGGTTAGTTGGAAAGTTGCTGGGGAAAATCCAATACAGCGTGAATTAGTTTCAGTCCCAAAACCAACTGATATTTTAATTCAAATCCCAGCAGATATTGTGGCAATTAGGTCAAGGGATAAGGAAGAAAATCTACGCTGGCGACGCAAGGTTCGTGAGCAGTTTCTGTACGCATTTAAAGAGGGCGGACAAGTAGTTGGCTTTTCTGCAAATAGTGAATATGTTGTGCAAATATGAAGATAAAGGAGATTGAACTAAGAACAATTCACCTACCGTTAGTGCGCCCATTTAGAACCTCATTTGGCACCCAGACCTCCCGCGAGGTATTAATTGTTAAAGTCACAAATGAGAATGGCACAACAGGATGGGCAGAGTGTGTAGCAATGTCAGAGCCGCTCTATTCACCAGAGTATGTAGCAGGATGTATTGATTTAATTAAAAGATTTTTAATTCCAGCACTCAAAGATAAGCCTGAAATAAAGGCTGAGGATGTTGCACCTGTGTTGAAACCATTTTTAGCAGGTCAGATGGCAAAAGCATCCCTTGAAACAGCTATTTTAGATGCCCAACTTAAGGATGAAAAAGTTTCACTTGCTTCATACCTTGGGGCTACAAAAAGTAAGGTGGAGTGTGGTGTGTCAGTTGGTATTGCAAACAATCTAGAGGCGCTAGGTCAAGAGGTTAAATCCTACGTTAATGCGGGGTACAGACGAATAAAATTAAAGATAGAGCCAGGTTGGGATATCGAAGCAGTTAAATTCATTAGAAATCTATATCCAGACATTCCATTACAAGTTGATGCTAACCAGGCGTATTCAAGAGATGACGGAAAGCATTTAGCAAGATTAGATGAATTCAATTTGTTGTTAATTGAGCAACCACTAGATGAGCATGACATCTTGGGGCACGCACTGCTTGCTAAAGAGGTTAAAACCGCAATCTGCCTTGATGAATCAATTATTTCTTTGCAATCAGCATCAGATGCCTTAGCACTTAATGCAACCACAATTGTTAATATTAAACCAGGAAGAGTTGGTGGTTACTTAGAGTCGGTAAAGATTCATGATCTGTGTCTTAAGAATAAGATCCCAGTTTGGTGTGGGGGGATGTTGGAAACTGGTATTGGCAGAGCCGCAAATCTGGCATTAGCAGCACTTCCTGGCTTTACCCTGCCAGGAGATACATCAGCATCTGCTCGTTACTTTAAGCAAGATATAACAACACCATTTGTAATGGAGGATGGCTATTTAACAGTTCCAAACAAACCTGGAATCGGGGTTGAACCTGATATGGATTTTCTAGAATCAATTACAAGATCTAAAGAGGTAATTAGGTAAGTTGGATACCAGGCAGGTTTTAGCTCGGCCATATGTTAAAAGATTATTTTCAGCCCGCTTTATCTCAAACTTTGGCAATGGTATGGGGCCAATCGCCTTAGCTTTTGGCATATTAGCGCTGCCAAATGGATCAGCCAACTTACTTGGTTTAG
>Ga0315900_10006455_pt1 | contig 15729 bp, 11 predicted proteins | sample LakEriMetagenome_FD_203521 | JGI IMG/M metagenome (GOLD analysis project Ga0315900, IMG submission 203521) | Freshwater fungal communities from buoy surface, Lake Erie, Ohio, United States - Buoy 12 MA114 | ecosystem: Environmental > Aquatic > Freshwater > Lake > Lake biofilm | place: USA: Lake...
TATTGGAGATAACAAATCGGTTTCTTGAACTGATTCTAGGCCGTTAATTACAGCTACAAGCCTTTCTAGGCCCATTCCTGTGTCAATATTTTTATTCACCATTGGGGAAATATTTATTGGCTCTTTGGATGAATCTTTTTCGCCTTCAAATTGCATGAAAACATGGTTCCAAATTTCAATTATTTGGTTATCAATAAAATCAAATTTTTCTTCGTCTGTTAGGTTTGGAAGGATGGATTCTTCAAAATTGATCGGGTGTTTATTTGCAAGATAATAAATTTCGCTGCAAGGACCACAAGGACCTCGATAAGGCAAACCCCACCAATTATCCTTTCCTTTCATGGTTCTAATTCGGTAAATATATTTGGCATCTGGTTTATTGGCGGAAATATCGTCGAAATTATATTCTGAACCTACTGTTGGGTCGATTCCAACTTTTTCAAACTCTTTTTTCCAAGCTTGAATTGCTTCATTGTCTTCTGGAACTTCACTATTTCCCTGATATACAGTTACAAATAACCTGTTAGGATCTAGCCCAAGCCACTCTTTCGAGGTTAAAAATTCAAAACCCCAAGTGATTGATTCTTGCTTAAAATAATCACCTAAAGACCAAGAACCTAACATTTCAAAAAAGGTTAAATGACGGTTATCACCAACTTCTTCAATATCATCGGTTCGAATACATTTTTGTGAATTAGCCAGCCTTTTTCCACCAGAATGTGGCTGGCCCATAAGAAAGGGAACAAGTGGCTGCATTCCAGCTGTATTAAACAAAACTGTAGGATCTTCCTTGGGAACTAAAGCTGCCGAGGGAAGAATTGTGTGACCTTTGCTTTCAAAAAAGTCTAGGAACTTTTGGCGAATAACTTTACCTTCCATATGGAATTATTATGATTGGCTTGTAATTTTAACTGTGGTTGTTACAATTTCTGGATCTGGCTTTCCTCCCATTTCAGGCTGACCTCCATCTGCAATAATTGGCTTAACTTCTTTTAAAATTTTATCTAAAACTTTAAAGCTAGATTCTTCAACAGTTCCAAAAACAGTATAATCGGCTGGTAAAATTGTTGTATCTAGGGTGATGAAATATTGGCTAGAAGCTGAATTTGGGGCAGAAGTTTTAGCCATTAAAATTAATCCTTTTCTATAAGTAATTTGACCTGTAGATGGGTTGAAATCTTTATATAAATCTGGTGCACGTAATTCTGGTTTATTTGTTAGAATTTGCTTACTAGCAGGATTTTTAGCATCTTCAGCGGCATAAGTTGGGGCTGTAATCCAAATTTCGTCTGGAACTGGTTTGCCTGACGCTGTTTCTCCTCCGCTACCGTCTCCCTTAGGATCTCCGCCTTGAAGAACTTTAAAGTTATCTACCAAAACAATTCTATGTGGTCTGTTTCCATCATAAAATTTTCTGCTAACTAAACGAACGAAGTTTTCAACAGTAGCCGGAGCGTAATCTTTCTTTAATTCAAGGTTAATAACCCCGAAATCTTTAAGATCCATGGCAATTTTCCAATTAGAAGTGCTGTCAATTTTAAGAGTATTGTTTTCGGCAGCAAGTAAGGAGGCTTTAGCTTCAATATCTGCTTGGGTTTTTGCTTCAGTTTCTTTCTTAATTCTAGCTGTAATTGCTGAATCTGTGTTATCTAAAACATGTGGAATATATACAAAAACTGTTAAAGCAAGTAACCCTATAAAGATTAAACCAGTAACTAAGGCAATAATTTGCTTTTGGGCGGAAGGGTCTTTTAAAATTTCAGAAGCAACTTTTGTTACTGCTATTTTAGAAGTTTCTTGTTTCTCAGACACTGCTGGTTTGCTTTCAATTACTGTAGCATTTGGGGTTTTTATCTTACTAGTTTCTGTTTTAGCCTTAGCACTAGTTTTTTTAATTGGTTTGGAAGTTTTACTGTTTTTAGCCATATTTTGACAAAAGTATTGAATACTTGGTATACTACATCAGACAGATTCAGCCAAGTTAGTCAAGTTTTTATCTTGAAACGTTTCACCGTAGAGTGTTTTTAGCTGATAGTAGTTTAAAATTTTTTTACAACCATAATATTGGTTCTTATTTTCTTTAATTTAAATTTTGCATTAAATTAATTACATCACTAGCTTCGGCTTTTACCATTGCAGAAAAAACCACACTTCACAAAACACATGTCTAAATTTACCATTGCCCAAGCTTTAGCTTCCAATAAAGTTCCTGAAAACGATGACGAGCCAAGAAAAAAGAAATCTTCGGCCGATAGGAAACGACTTACCATTGGTTCTGCCAAAGTTACCAAACTTAAAGTTCCTAAAATTACTAAAATTTTTAAAGCTAAGGAATTAGTTAAAACAGAAGAAGAGCTTGAAATTGAAGCCAACAAACCGGTTATTAAAATGACTAAGGCGGCTTTAGCCAGAAAAGCCAATCCAAAAGAACTTGTAACCAGAAAAGGTATTCTTGGTTTAAACCTGGTTTCCACTGCTGATGTTAACCGTTTAGCTGCTTTAGAAGATGATTCTATTGAACAACGCGGAGGCAGAAGATACAGAGTTACCGAAGACGGGGTTAAAATTAAAATGAAGAAAGTAACCAAAAGAAGGGTTAGTAAAAGTTCTGGAAAAGTTCTAAAAAAGTTCATTGAAAACGATGCTTCTTTGTATCCTGAATTTCAAAAACAAGACATCGAGTGGCAAGCCAATGTTGTAGAAATGATTAAGCAGGCCATCACCAGAGGCTTTGTTACCGAAGATGAATTGCTTTATTTACTTCCAAGACCTGAAGAAAATATTCGTTTGTTAGAAGATTTATACGATTTAGCCGAAGATAGCGGAGCGGCTATTAAGTTGGATAACACCTTGGATAGTTTGTGGGATACTTTGGAAAACGAAGAAGAGATGAAACGCCGTGAAATGGAACTAGCTGAAAAGCTTTCTGGTTCTTTAGCTGGGGATGTTGGTGGAGATGAACTTAAGGACGATTCAGTTCAAAACTATATTCGCGATGTTTCCAGGTATCCAGTTCTTACCAAGGAACAGGAAGTTGAATTGGCCAAAAGAATTGAGCAAGGCGATCAAAGTGCTAAAAGAGAATTAACTTATGCTAACTTAAAATTGGTAGTGCATAATGCCAAAAAATACATGGGCAGAAACCTAGCTTTCTTAGATTTAATTCAGGAAGGAAATATGGGTTTATTCCGTGCTGTTGAAAAATTCGATTGGAGACGAGGTTACAAGTTTTCCACCTACGCCAGTTACTGGATTGATCAAAGCATTAGAAGAGCTTTAGCTGATCAAAGCAGACCAGTGCGTTTACCTGTTCATGTGGAAGAAAAGCTTAACAGATTTAAAAAAGAAAAACGAGCTTTAATAGATGAATTAGGAAGGGAACCAACCGACGATGAGTTGGCAGAAAAATTGGAATTAGATATGGACACCATCTTCTACTTTAGAAGGATTAGTCAGGATACTGTTTCCATTGATACAATGATTGGTTTTTCTGAAGACAGCGATACCCAAATGGTTGAAATGATTGAAGATGAAAACACCGCACCACCTATTGAAGTTGCTTCAAATAGAATTTTGCGTGGCCATATAATGAAAATTATAGACGATGTTTTAGAACCTAGAGAAAAGAAGGTTATTTTACTTCGTTTTGGTTTAGATGGAACTAATGTTTCTCATACTTTAGAAGAAATTGGTGAAGTTTTCCATGTAACCCGTGAGCGTGTAAGACAGATTGAAGAAGTTGCTTTGAATAAAGTTCGCCAACACACAGATAGTTTTAAACTTGTAGATTTCTTGGAAGGTGTTCACCCACAAACCTTTACCAGCGAAGAGGCAAAAGACACTGAAGAAGATAAGCAAATTCAAATTGGAAAAAAAGTTACAATCGATGTTTTGGTTGAGCAAATTATGTATCAAATTACCAACGGATTATCATCTTTGTTCTTTGTGAAGGGCGAAATGGGAAGCGGTAAAACCAGATTTGTTCAAGATGTTTGTAAAAAACTTGGAACAGAAGAACCGGCTACCTCACCTACTTTTGCTTTGCTTCAAAAATACAACTTATCTGCTTCAAGCGCTGCAAAACAAAATGCCCAAATGGAAACTGTGGCCCACCTAGATTTACACAGATTGAAAACAATTACTAAAGAAGACGAAGGCTGGATTGAAGAAGAAATGATTAATACCCAACAAATTGTATTCATTGAATGGCCAGAAAAGATTCTGAAAAACCAAGGCTTTATTCAATTCATCGGAAGAAAATTCTATGTAATTGAAGCCAAAATAGGCAAAAAAGGCGACCACTACTTCAGAGTAAGAGAAGAGTAAAAAATTCTGTAGAGGCGGCGACCACGCCGCCATTGGCAAAACCAGTCGTAGCGGCGATCCGGGATCGCCAAAGGCAAAACGAAGGGAAGTACCCCTGGTAAGGGGTCAAGCCGAAGGCTTGGGGGTAGTTGTGGGGCTAAGCTTGCCACGAGCTTTGTATTATTTTAACTTTCAGTATAGTTGATGGGGTGAATTTCTTTGGGGAATTATAACTAAATAAATATGCTAAATATTGCCATCATAATCAAACAAAGTGGTAGTTTATAACTTAACTTATCTTGTATTAATTTGACATAACTTAAAAATAAGTGTTGTTATATAGTTATTAATTTTCTCGAATTAATTTTATTACTTTAGTAATAATTTTTCCAGCTACCAAGCTGGTTAATTTATTTTTTAGAAAATTAAAGTAGTATATTTGGTCTCTCATAAAAAATTTGAAAACAAATCACCCTCAAATTAATGAAGGTGATAAGTATTCTGCTAATACATATTACTATAGTATTTTAGAGTGTAAGCGATAATTACAATCGCTAACCCTTTTAGGTATGTGGACATTTGTCATTGGATTTCTGACTAATTAGGCAGCTTAAGTAATCAGGTTTTAAATTGTAACAATAATACAACAAAGAATGATAGTTTAATTTTCTCGAATTAATTCTATTATTTGGAATCATACTGCCAGCTACCAGCTGCATATTTAATTCAGAAAAAATCCAAATAAAATTAGCAACTTATTTTTACATTGCTAGAGCATAACAGCTTTGTCAATAAAAAAAGCTAAAATATTACATATAGTTTTAGAATGATTAAAATTCATTTAAAACCCACTACATTTAGTTGAAAAGTTAGTTAAAAATACTTTCAATTTGCTGATTTATCCTAGCTTAAAAGATACAAAAAGAGGAAAAAAATTTGCAAGTTAAACTAGTATTTTTTTGACACAAAAATAAAAAATGTTTAATATTAAGGAACATTTTCCCATTGGGACGACCTCTTCTAGAGGGTTATTTTTTTACTAAAAATTCTGTGAATTTATTTTGAATATTTTTGAATTCACTTATACCTATTTTAGCAATTGAATATTTTAATCTCTTGGCGTCAAAAGATCTAATCTGGCTGAAAACTAAGTAGCTATTTGCATCTCTAATTTCAATTTCATAAAACCAGCTTCCAACTTTTTGTTTAGAAGTTAAGGGAATTCCAATAAAACTTTCTTTATTAAGCTTTTTTAGCACAAGAGCAGGTCTTAAAAACAACTTTTCTGAATAATCTGGATTATTTTTTCCATTGATTTCTCTACCAATATTTTGGCCAAAAACACAATACCATATTTCTCTTTCCTCAAACAATGGTCTTAGGCTATTTTGCTGTATTTTGAATTTTAATTTAATCCAATTTAGAAATTCTTCCCACATTACATAATTTCCTCAAATTCTAAAGCTATTGTCGAAATAAAAATATGCTCCCAGATTGGAAGTTGTTGTTAAATAAAGCGTGAAGGGCTCCGTAGGGGCGATTTTCACAATCGCCAAGGCAAAACGCAGGCCGTAGCGGAGATCGCGGATCGCCATTGGTCAACCAAACCGTCAAATTACAACAAACCTAATTCTCCCTTGTAAAGGGAGGTGCCCAAAGGGCGGAGGGTTACGGGCACAACGAGGTGCAAGTTTGACATCACCAAATTTTAAACCCAATTTGTGGTTATGAACAACTACGCCTTAATAACCGGAGCAAGCACTGGAATTGGTTACGCCTTAGCCAAAGTAGCTGCTAAGAACAATTTTAACTTGATTATAACAGCACGAAATGAAGCTAAATTACAACAAGTAAAAGCTGAAATTGAAGAGGAATTTAAAGTAAAAGTGGAAGTTATAGCTGCCAATTTAGCAGATCCTAAAAGCCCTAAACATATTTTTGATGAAGTTCAAAAGCTGGGCTTAAAAGTGCAGGTTTTAGTTAACAATGCAGGGTTTGGAAGCAACGGAAGATTCGATTTATTACCATGGGAAAACGAAAGAGATATGGTTCAAGTAAATATAACAAGCCTGATGGAAATGTGCCACCTATTTACGCCTAAATTGATTGAGGTTGGAAATGGTAAAATATTAAATGTAGGTTCAATTGCTGGTTTTATTCCAGGACCATTCATGGCCACTTACTATTCCTCCAAAGCCTTTGTGAAAAGTTTTTCAATCGCTTTAAAAGAAGAGTTAAAGGAAACAGGCGTTTCGGTTTCAGTGCTTTGCCCTGGGGCTACCAAATCTGATTTCTTTGAAAGGGCCAAGTTTGCCCAAGAAATGGCCAAAAAAGAAAATGCTATGATGTCTGCTGCATCTGTGGCTGAAATTGGCTGGTCTGGCTTATTTAAAGGAAAAACCGTGATTATCTCTGGTTTATCTAACCTAATTATTATCTCTATAGTTAAACACCTTCCTGAAACATGGCTGGCCAAAGGAACCCAGTTTTTTAACAAAGCTAAGTAATTACAATCCAACAATTTCCTTAAAGTCTGTATAACTTTGCTGGACAGTGTGCTGTCTGCTTTTTTCTAGAACTTCTGAACATTTTTCCTTATACTCTTTAGGATTTTCAACGAACAATTTATAAACATCTTCTAACCGAGCTGCTAAAGCTTCTGGATTTTCCTCCACTATCCAATTTCCTCCGCTTTTGGCTGAATCGCGAAGACCATCAACATTGTAAACAATGGCAGGGGTTCCCATTGAATTTGCTTCGGTAACAATTAACCCCCACCCTTCTTTCACACTTGTAGCACAAAGTACCGATGACTTCTGCATTAATTCAAGCTTCTGTGTTTCACCTGTTCGGCCAAAAAAAGTAACCTTGTCTAAAAAGTTTAAACTCTTAGCAATTGAAACCAAGCCAGATTGATCCCCTCCCCCACTTATCCATAATTGAGACTTAGGATGTTTTTTCACGAATAAACCAAAAGCCTTCACAACTTCTTCAGGACGCTTCATTTCTCTTAGTGAGCCGTGATATAGAACAGTAAAAATTTGATCTTTTGGTAGTGATTTTTCCAATGAAACAAGTGGCTTATTATCTATAAACTCGGTGATGATTTTTATATTTTCCGCCCTAGCTCCAAGTTTAACAAGATCATTTTTTGTTGATTCTGAAATAGTAATTGTAATTGCTTTAAACATGTTTTGCAAAAAGCAGGCAAATGGTTCTAAAAAATAATATCCAATGTAATTTAGCGGAAATTTAGTTTCAAAAAACCAAACTTGCCTAGCCAGCTGATGATAAAACAAAAACACCTTTTCCTTGCCTTTGCTGAAATTTACAAGATAAGGGGCAGTGTTTACTTCTTCAATAATAATATCAAATTGGTTCTTTAAGTTTTTAGTATAATACCAATTAGCTTGAAAAGCGTGTAAAAATTTATTTGTCCCAACTCTAATTATTTTTATTCCGTCGATCTCATCGGTTTCTTTTGCATCTTGATACAGGGAAGTAAGCAGTGTAACTTGGTTTCCCTCCTCTACTAATTTTTTACACAGTTCGTGGGTTACAACTTCCGCCCCACCCGCCTGAGGATGATTTATATCTTTCCAGTTTAACCATAAAATTTTTTTATTCATATCACAATTGTTAAGTTTAAGTTTCAATTCTAAGCCTTTGATTTAGAATTTTTTTCGACAGCTTTCTTGTGAATTTTTCTAACTACATAAATTGGCCTGTTTGTTACTTCTGTGTGAATATTGGCTATATACAAAGCGATTATACCTAAAGACATAAGCACAATTCCTACCAAGAAGCTATTTAAAACACCTAGTGAAAACGAATTAGAAATATTTAAATTCATTGGGTCTTTTAAAATATAACTTTGAATAAGAATAAATGCACCTAAAACACCCGATAAAGAAAATATGAACAATCCTATATAACCTGCTAGTTTAAGCGGAAACAAGCTTTGAGAAATGAATGTGGAAAGTGCCAATTTTACCCTTTTTACAAAACTGTAACCTGGCTCGCCGCTGAACCTTGGTAATTCCTTATAATAAACAAAATCTCTTCTAAAGCCAAGCCAATCAATTAAAGCCCTAACCATTCTTCCCCTTTCGCTGAATTTTAAAAGCTCGTCTATAACAACTCTATCTAGTAAACGGTAATCTAAAGCCCCGGAAATAATTGGAGTATCTGAAATTGCTTGAATTATTTTATAGAAAAACAGTGAACCAATTTTTTCCACAATATTGTTGGTTTTTTTAGAGTCCCTCATTCCTATTACTACTTCAACGCCACTAAGCCATTTATCAACAAAATCGGGAAGTTTATCTATTGGATATTGTAAATCTGAATCTAGAAAAACACATCCATCGCCAATACAATTAGATAAACCAGCTGTTAAAGCAATTTCTTTTCCAAAATTTCGTGAAAATTCCACCAGAGTTACTTTGTTGTCTTTAGTTATTACTTTTTTCACCTCTTCTACAGTTTTGTCCTTACTTCCATCATCGATAAAAACTATTTCGTAATTAATTAATTTACTTAAAGATTTATTATATACTTTCAGAAAAGTATTATAGAATTCTGCAATATTTGTTTCCTCATTGTAGCAAGGTACAATTAAAGATAAGGTCTTCATATATAATTTATACAGATATCAATAGCCAAATATGTCAATTAGTATTGAATATGTTTATTAAAATACAAAGTATGCTTTAGGTTGAACTTTTTTGGTTTGTAAATCTTTATTTTATACTCTTTTGGAATTAGCGGCTTTAGACTTGAAATCAATAAACTTAATATTTTCTTATCACTGATATTTGGCTGTTCTAAAATTAATAACCATCTATTTAAAATTCTATTGATAATTGTATTAAGTTCAAAAGTTGGATATTTTAAACCTGCATTTTTTACCTTTACCATGCTAAGTTTGGGTATATAAATAGTGTTTAAATTTATTTTTTTAACTTGCTTTGCTACTTCATGCTGAGATATTTGTTTTTTATTTTCTGCCTCGTATTTTTTAATCATCTCTGTTTTTTCTGTTTTAGAATGAATGAAGTCGAAAGGGTTTTTTGAGGCCCCAAGAACCATAATTGGCAGGCCATTTCCCGCAAACATTTTGTGAATCTCTAAAATTTGAATTGGCAAAGGCTGTTCATTACCTTGAATAAATGAATTTGTTATCCAGAATATTGGCAGCTTTAAATCTCTAATTTGCTGATTCAAAATATTTAGCAGAGGGAAAAGATTGCTTATTGAACCAGCCGGAAACAAAATATATCCATTTGAATTATGTTCATTTTCATACTCTTGGAACAGAGCAACCAAGCTAAGATTTTCCTGAAAAATTTGTGCAGCGTTTAAATAAGCATTCTTAACATCATCAAATAATTTGTAGGATTCAAGAATTACAGGGTCACTATAATGCACATCTAGTTCGGATTCGCATTTTAGTTTACATCCTTTTTCAGTTTCTGCCTGTAATTTTAATTGCCTTTCCAAAAGAAAATGAATATTCACATTGGCTGGAATTAATTTGTTATTTTTTAATGTTTGGATGAAACTTTCAGCGTTTTGGGATTGATTATAAATTACTTGAAGTAAAATGTTGGCAAATGAAGTGCTTTCCCCTGAATCAGCGCTTTCAGACAGAGTTTCAAGATAAGATTCAGCAAGATAACCAAAGCTGATTCTGTATTCTTCCAGAAACGGAAATATAATTGATAATTGATCAAAATTTTCTTTAAAAACTAAAATATTGTCTGATCTTAGTTCGAAAGCTTTAATAACGATATCGACGCTGACTGGGTATGTAATTGTTTTTGTAAGCCAAACTTTAATGTTATTTTTTAAATCGCCAAGTGCAATTGGGCTTTTATTCAAATTGAATCTTTTAGCTTCTTCTTTAGTTAAATTCGAGACTGATTTCGTGAAATATTTTTGAATTCTACCCGAGCACCCCCCGTCGTCCATTGGGACAAGAATTATATCAAACCTAGTTTCAGGGTTAAGTATTATATGATCAGAAACACAAGCAGAGCCATGACCGCCAAAACCCAAAGTTAAACAAAACTTATTATAACCCAAAGTATTTTGCATAGGAATAACTTGTAAATATTAAAATTAACCCCTCGTAATTAGAACAGAAATTCCGCCCACAACTAGAACAACTGTAACAATTACCAAAACAATTCTCCAGCTCTGATTTTCAACTTGTGGTGAATTATTCAAATTTTCGTTGAACTTTGGTGCATAGATAATTTCTAAGCTATCTGAAGCTTCTGGGGAAAGTTTTGTGTAGTTTTTATTAACCAATTGAACTTTTACTGTTTTTCTGCCTTCAGCAACATCATTCAGGCCAATTTCATTTAAGGTAAAAGTATTTTTTGGCCAAAGAATTTTTAAAGGTTTATTATCAACATAAATTTGTAAATATCCCTTTGTATCTTCGTTGGCTTCTTTGCTTGTTTCAGTTAGAATGGTAAAATTATCCACTTGAACAATGAATTTTTGGTTACCATCCACAGTAAGATTGGTTCTATCTTTTCTTGGTTCTGTAATTGTAACCCTTGGAAGACCAACATCTAAGCTGCCGTTGTAATTACTTCTTACTTGCAAAGTGTTTTGGAAGTTCAATAAAGTTCCATCAGTTTTGGTCAAAACAAAAATTAACTGGGTTGCAAGACCATCTGGAATTCTGGAAGTTTCAAGATCTCTGGTATTAAATCTTACATAAATATTTCCCTGTACATTTTGTGAAACACTAAAAATTCCAAGCCTGTTCTGATCTAAAACTGTGTTTGCGTAAACATTCAATTTTCCCCTATTTGGAAGCCTACTATCAGAGTTTTCTAATTCAAAATTAGTTAGTTGAATGGAAATATCTTTATCAGCACCTCTTCCAATTACCGAATTTGGCGTTGGTTCTAAAACCTGAATATTAGGTAAGTTACTGGCTTTTTTAAATTTAAAACTAAAGGCTACTTTGGTAGGTTGGCTTGCAAATCTATTGGTGGAATCAATATAAACCATTAAAATTTTATTCTGACCTTCAACTAGCTTAGACTTTAAAGCCGAAACTGGAAGCGGACTGGTACCGTATTCGGTTATTAAATTTGCTTCATTTGTATCATCATTTAGATATATTTTTAAATATCCACCACCAATTGCAGGTGAAGTTTTGTACTTTAAATTTAAATCTGTTCCAAGCCAGCCGTATCTAATATCGTCGTCTAAATTTAGTTCGTTTTCATATACAAAGTTGTTGGTTCCTTCTTTCTTTGTATTTTCAACCTGTCCATTTCTGGTAACTTTGCTAATTGCAAGACTTATTGGATTTGTAGCAGATTGTTGTGCCAAAGCTAGAACTGGAAATAAACCAACAAAAGAGAGTAATAAAGTAACGCTTACTATTTTAGTAATTAAACCTTGATTAGGCATATTAAGACAAGACTTGTTTGGGTCATTGTATTTGTCAACTAAAGGTTACCAAGCTTGGAGAAGCCTCTGTTTTCCATAATTATCTGGCCAAATGATGGTATTTTGATACAGTTCTTTTAAAATTACTTCAGCGGCTTGAATATTTCTAGGGTCTAATTCCAGGATAATTTCACTTGGTTTATAGGAAGGGGCAGCTTTCAATTGTTTAATTAATTTTTTAAATAAATACAGCCCATCTTTCCCAGAAAATATAGCTTTTTTTGGTTCAAAATGCAAATTATTTGCATCAACATTTTTTAGATCAGCGGTTGGGACATAGGGCAGATTGGCTATCAAAGTGTATGGTAAATTTTCAATCTTTTTCTTTAAATCATGATTTTCCAATAAGTTGGAACAATAAAATTCCACATTATTAATATTATTAAATTCAGCATTTTCTTTGGCGATTCTTAAAGCCGATTTGGATAAATCAGTTAGCAGAACTTTATTAAATAGCGAGGCTAAACTTAAGCCAATTAGACCGCAACCACAGCCAATATCTAGCAATAATTCAGTTGGTTTTTGAAACTTTATTGTATTGGTTTGAGTCGCGGAATTTGATAAATCGTTAAGCCAATCGATAGTTTCAGGCCTTGGAATTAGGGTAAACTTGTTAACTGCAAACTGCATTCCCGAGAGTTCAACATAGCCAATAATATAATCTAACGGATAACCGCTTCTAAAAAGTTCCAATTTTTCATTTAATTTACTTATTTTTTTCGGAGGTAAATTTTTATGATTCGATAAATAAGCCACAACTTCGCCTGAATTTATATTAAGAATAGTCGCTGCAATTTTAACTTCGTTAATGTCTTTTAGTTTTAATAGAGCGGAATAAGACATATTTTTAACAATTTAGATTGAGCAAATTTACTAACTATTACGGTGGTTTTTACTTTTCATCAAGTGCAAGTTTGAAAGATACCATATTTTTCTTTTGACAGACATTGTTTTACATGTTATACAAGCCCAATTTTAAATTTGTTACAATATGCTTACTTCTAAATTTGAGTACCTTAGGTCTCCCAATTTTTTAACCTTATGTGCAGGACATGGCGGAAGAGATAGCGGCGCCGTTTCTCGAAATAATGTTGAAAGGGAAAATAATATTTATACTACAGAAAGGATAGCCAGCAATCTTAAAGCCCTGGGTATTAGCGTTTATGTTGTGCCTCATGAGCTGGATTTGATTGGATCTATTAATCATGTAAACTCTAAATTTAAATGGGGACAAACCTGGGCGATTGAAATTCACAGAGATTCAGCCAGTGGAATTTCCAGCGAAACGGCCGATAAAAGAGTTGGTGTTTACGGATTTGGACAATACACAGGCCAAGATGGGCAGTTTTATAATGAGGATAAATTAAGCATGAACATTGCCAGATTTATGAGAGATAGAATGGTTCAACTTGGAGCAGAAGCAAATTCTTGGGCGAGAACAGATAACTTGGCTTCTTTTGGCAGACTGGGTTGGATTCGAGATACTAACCCACTGGCCCATTTACTTGAATTGGGATTTGTAATGGGGGACAACAAAGAACATTTAAATTGGTTATCAGATTTAGCAACCGTAGCAATCTATGAAGCTTTCACAGGTAAAATTGCCCCATCATTAAATGCACCATCTTTGCCAAAAGCAGTAATAAACCTAAGTACAGAGGAGAAATCAATTTTAGTTTTAAGAAATTATAACGATCTACCCATCAACATCAATGAACTTGAAAATTTATTAGTTAAGAAAGATTACAATTTGGTATTAGAAAAAATCTTAACAACATTCAGACAGCAAAAATTGCTATTTAACCAACCCAAAGTTGAAGTTATACAAAAACAGCCAGAGATAGTTGAACAAAATAATTCCAGCTCTAAACCATTCTGGAAATCCAAGAAATTTGTAGCTAATTTATTAAGTACTATTGCCTCGGCTGGTTTAATTTTATGGCAAACTAACATGATAAAACCAGATGACAGCTTTCCAATAATCGCAACAAAATTGGGTACAGCTGTAGTAGGAGTTTTAGGATTAAGCTATGTTGCCAATCAATATATTAAATCGCAGGGTAAAGTGGACGAAGCTTCTTTCCAAGGAAATATTCAGCAATTAAAGAATTCTGAATTACAAAATTTTATTAGGAAAAATATTTAGTTTCTTCTATTTAATATGGCCTTTCTTTACGAAATAGAACCACATTAAAAAATTTATACCTACTAAAAATATAATAATAAAAAACAAAGAAACTGCAATATCAAAAGACATAATGGTATTATTAAGCTGATAGAAATACATTGTTTATTGCTTGTCAAAATAGGAATATTGTAAGAACCTGAGGTAATGGTTTCATATTTAGACTCGGTAAGAAAATTGGTGGATAAATCCATTTACGGCAGAGGATTGAAAACTTTCTTGGAAGGCGGAGTGATTGGTTTTACAGATTTAACTATTGATTCTTGGAGGAAATACCAAGTTAAGGATACTAATACTGAAGTTGTAGTAATTCCTCTATTGCATTTGGTGCTGAGCATTCAAAAATGGGAACAGGCCGAAAATGCTCTTCAAGAATCTGCTTTTTGTAGCTGTGCTTACTTTAAAGAGTTCGGTACTTGCAAGCATATAGTTGCAGTTTGTGCTTCTATAGAACAAGAATTTATTCAACCGAAACAACATAAATTACAAAAGCAAGAAATACAATCAAGTTTAGATAATTTATTTGAATATAATAACAACCAAGAGCAACGAGAATGGCTATCTAAAATATACCAATACTTTGAAAGATCAAGGTCTAACTTGTTTCCTTGGATAAGCCAAATTGTGCGTAAAACCAGTGATGAAAATTTACAGTTTACCGAGTTCTGGCAAGGTTTTGAAGATATTTGCAAGCAAGCAACCCAAGACTTTGATCAGGAAAAAAAACTGGCTCAATTAATTGTAGATTCAATGATTACTGGAAGCACGGTTTGGTGGAAATTTTGGATGAAATTATTTCCTAGTTTGCACCCTACCCATCAAATTAAAGTATTGGTGGAGCTGTGGTTTCAGTCTCACCTTTTAAAACATGAATACGGAAAAATGCTTAATGAATATTTGTTCAAGCTGGAGGATAATTTAAAGATTTTAATTATGCAGGAATTGGATGCATATCCAAATAAAGAAAGTTTAAAGGTGCAATTCGCCCTAGAAATTAAAATGAAAGATTGGCTGGAAGAGCATATAGCCAAATTAGACCCAATGTCATTAATTGAAATGGCCGTTCTTTTCCCAGACTTACTGGAGCAAATTGAAGAAAATATCTTCCAACATTTAAAAATTTGGGCTGACTTTTTAACTATTCAAGGAAGTGAAGAAATTCGTGAAATAATGCTTACTTGGCGAACAAAAATTGGCGACACAACCGCTTATGTTGAAACAAAAAAATATTTAAAAGAAAGCTATCCGAAAAGAAAAAAACTTTGGTCAGATTTATAATTGACCAACCATGAAAAATTACCCCTATTCAATTCATGTACGACACACATGCTCATCTAGATTTGTTTCTTCACCAAAACGGTTTTTGGCCAAATTTAAGAGAAGAAGAACCAGTAGAGTTATTGTCTGTTGAGAATCATAATTTAGAAGATTATGCTATAAATTTTGGTATTGAGGAGCAGAGTTTTTTAGAAGAACATATTGAAAACCATGATTGGATTATTCAGCCCACTGTTTCTTCTTTTAATTTTTTACAAAGTTGGAAATTAATTGCTAATCCTAAAATATATTTACTGCTTGGCAGCCACCCTGAAATTGTCCAGAAAGACTTTGATTTACAGCATTATCTGAATTTTCAAAACTTGGTACTTCAATTTATTAATAGCAAACCAGAATTAAAAACAAAACTAGTTGGTATTGGCGAATGTGGTTTAGATTATTTTTATTCCCAAGAACCTAACATTATTCAAACCCAGAAAGAC
>Ga0315900_10006459_pt1 | contig 15725 bp, 18 predicted proteins | sample LakEriMetagenome_FD_203521 | JGI IMG/M metagenome (GOLD analysis project Ga0315900, IMG submission 203521) | Freshwater fungal communities from buoy surface, Lake Erie, Ohio, United States - Buoy 12 MA114 | ecosystem: Environmental > Aquatic > Freshwater > Lake > Lake biofilm | place: USA: Lake...
CGCCGCGCCGCCCGAGATAGCGAGGTTGCCCGCCGTGCTCGACCACGTCGCCGCAGCCGCCGACGTGAGCGTCAACGCGCCAGCCGACGTGGTGAGGCTCGACGCGGCGTTCGCCGTGAGGCCGACCGCGCCACCCGACTGCGTGATGCCGCCAGTGACGCCGAACGTCGTGCCGTTCCACGTCAGGTTGGCCGACTCTTGCAGGACGTTGCCTGCGCCCTCAAAGAGAATCCGATTGGCCGCACCGCTCGCAATCGCCGTCGAGCCGACAGTCAGTGAAGCCGCAGGAATCGCAGTCCAGGACAGCGTGCCTGAGCCGTTGTTCGTCAACACGCCCGAGGCGTTCGTCGCCGGGAACGTCGTCGTCTGGCCCCGGATGGCGACGATGTCGCCCGTCGAGGAGACTTGGAACTGCGAGCTGGAACCGACAGAAAGCGCCGAGGTCGGCGTCGTCGTGCCGATGCCGAGTCGATTGTTCGTGTTGTCGAAGAACAGGCTGGCGTTGTCCTGCGAGTACACACCGCTCGCGCCTGCAAAGACGACGCTACCGGGGGTGAACGCCGTCGACGTGCCCGTGCCGCCGTTGGCGACAGCGAGAGTGCCGCCGAGCGTGAATGTGCCTGAAGAGGTGATCGTCTGCGATGCGCCGCCGCTGATCGTGAGGCCCGTCGTGCTGGCCGCGAGCGTGACCGACGTGACAGTGCCCGTCGCCGCAGCCGCCCATGACAGCGTGCCCGAGCCGTTGTTCGTCAGCACACCCGAGGCGTTCGCAGGCCACGACGGGAACGAAATCGAGGGTGTGTCGCCGCCAGACGACGACAACGGTGACGCCGCGCCGACCGACGTGACGACGGCAGGCATGTTCTCGTAGGACCACGCAGCGACGACGTCCGCGTCGGTCGCACCGTAGGCCGTGATCGAGAGGTAGCCGACGTCGTTCGCGGCGAGCGACGACGGGGGGCCTGACCCGAGCCACGTCCACGTTCCGGGGAACGTCAGCGTGCGGGTCGTACCATCGCAGACCACGCGCACCGAGGCCGAGCGCCCGTTGCCGAGGTTCGACGTCGTGAAGGTCGTGTTCTGGTTGAGCGCCAGGCTATTGAAGACCGGCAACGCGGGCGACGTGTCGATGGCGACCGACGCAGCCGGGGTCAGCGTGTTGAAGCGGTCGAGGGTCAGGTTGAAGCTCTGGCCGGTGTCGTCAACCCAATACGGGCGTGCGTCGGCGGCGCTGTTCGCCCACAGCTTGCCGAAAGCCGCCGTCGCCGACGGTGCGCTGCCCTCGCCAACCGAGATGACGCCGTTGACCGTGAAGGCCGAGCCGTCCCACGTCAGGTTGGCGCTCTCTTGCAGGACGTTGCCCGCGCCCTCGAAGAGCACTCGGTTGGCCGCGCCCGAAACAATCGCCGTCGTGCCGACGGTCAGAGAACCCGACGGAGCCGCCGCCCACGACAGCGTGCCCGAGCCGTTGTTCGTCAGCACACCCGAGGCGTTCGCAGGCCAGGTCGGGAAGCTGATGTCAGGGGCGGCGCCGCCCGAAGACGACAGGGGCGAGCTGGCCGTGACGGCGGAAACGCCCGTGACGAGCGCCGAGAGCTGCGAGACGTTGACGGCGTCGTTGGGGTTCGTGCCGTTGGCGAGGTTCGTGATCTTGTACGCGACGGGCGTCGCGAAGTTGATGTTGCTGACAACCGTCGTCGTCGCCGCGAACGTCACCGTGTCGGCGGGGCCGTTGCCGAAAGTGACGTTGCCCTCAAACGTCGCGTCGGTCGTGAACGTCGTACCGCCCACCGTGGTGACGTCTCCGTCGAGGCGCACGGGGCCAGGGAACGTCGTGATGGTCGTACCGGCGGCGGCGCCGACACGCAGCGCCGTTCCCGTCGACGGCTCGACCGCCACGCCCACCAAGAGGGTGTCGGTGTTCGCGATCTGCTGCGTGGTGCCGTTGTCAATGACGAGGGGCTTCTGCGTTGCCATGATGATTCCTTATCACTTCTCAGGGTTGAGGCACACAACGGTCAGGCGGGCACGATGACGATGGCCGGGTACACGCTACTTGCGTTATTGCGCGTGGCCGCTCCTGCGGGGAACGTCGCGGGCATCGGAGTCGGCGGGGCAACGTAGGTCGAGGCGACGAACAAGCCGACGGCTGCTTGACTCGATACGGACGCTGGCGAAGACACAACGATGCCCAAGGGACCAGACGGTAGCGTGATCTCGTTCGACGACGTCACGCCCACATGCTGCCCGGTGCCCCCCGGCGTGTTCGTCACGATCCAGAACATTTGATTGGCAGGCAGCGTCACGCTCAACGACGCCAAACGCACGCCCGTCGCCGCGTAGTTGACGACACCGAAGTCGTGCAGCAGGTTGCCGGGGTAGAGGTTGCGTGTCGACGGCACGTCGTACACCGCGATCCGAAGCGTCGCTGTGCCTGTGGTCACGCAGTTGATTCCGAGAGCCGTGATCGACAGCGGCTCGTCGCCGGTCCAAAACGGCTGCGCCAGCAACGTGTTGATCAGCGACGACGGGTTTCCAGACGTGTTATCAGGGCGGGCTGCGTAGTTTTGCAGGGTCAGGTACGGCGCTGCTGTACGCGGGTCGACCAAACCGGGATTGTGTATGTAGTCGAAAGGCTGGACCACGGCGACCTCTCAGGGCTGAACGGCAATCGCCGTGATGGGGAGATACTGCGCGACGTTGCCTGCCAAGTTCTGCAAAGGCCCGGCGTTCTGGAGATTGATGGTCCAAGGGCCGCTGTTGGGAAAGTTCGCAGGCGAACCGACGCTTATCGCCGTCTTGACGTTCGCCGACTGCGTTTGCAGCGCCGCCGCAAAGGTCGCTGGCGACGTGTCCGTGCCGTATCGAATGGTGACAGAGGATGCTGTTTCTGCTGTCACCGTGGCGCTGTTGGTGGGCAGCGCGACGTCGCGACCCCAGTTCACTTGGAACGTGCCCGTGACGGAAGCCTCGCACTCGACGTAGATTTGTATGTTGTTGCTGAAAGGTGGAACGGACGCCGGTACGAAGCCAAAGCTGCCTGCTACAAGCGCCGGGAAGGTCGACGGCAGCGCACCGTAAGGCCGATACACCGAGAATCCGAGGAACCCCTCGCCGTTTGCAGGCGAGTAGCCCAGCGGGAAGCCGGGGCCTCCGAGTTGTGCTTGTCCGTAGCCTCGGGTGATGAGCGTTGGCGACGCATTGCTGAAGATCGTGGCGAGGTAGTAGAAGCCGGGGTTGAGCGTGAGCGGCGTGACGGCGAGCGAGGGACGGAACGACCCCGTGAGCGTCAGTTCGCCAAAGTCCGCAAGAAGCTGCGCCGGGTACATATCGTGCGCCGAAGGCGGCGGGCACGCATAGATGCCAAAACGACAAGTGCCTGCTGTCGTCGACGAGTCCAGATTGACACTCACGGATGTGACCGTGATGCCTTCGTCGCCTACAAAGAACGGTCGGGCCGAAAGCATGTGCAGCGCGTAGTTGACAGCGCCTCCGGGGCCGATGATGCCTGCGCTCTCGACCAGTTCTCGCGTGTTGTAGACGGTCAATCCGCCCGCACCCGCGACGTGCCAGTAGTCCCACGGTTGTGTCGTCATCACAGCACCTCAAGCAGTTGTGGGGTGCCGGTTTGGATCGTTGCACCGGCAGCGAACGTCGCAGGGAGCGCCGAGGCGTCAGGCAGCGCGACTTGCAGGTAGGTGTTCACACCCAGCGCCGAGCCGGTCCATTGGAGTGGGTTTCGTCCCGCCATCTGGTTGAAACCCCCGCCATTGAGACAGCGAATCGTCCCAGACAATCCAGACCGTCGAGCGAACGCGATCCAATACAGGCCGTTCGGCAGGTTGACGGGCGACGACAGCGTGCCGGTCTGCACGCCCGTCGAGCCGGTCAACGTGAACTCGACGCTGGCGACACGGTTCTGCGGGTAGACGTTGTGTGCCGATGCCGGGAGCACGTCGTAGATGCCGATCTTGAAGATCGCGCCCGCCGCTGGGGCTGTCACCCAGCGTGCGCCGAGCGCCGTCACCGTGCGACCAAGACGCCCCACGAAGAACGGGACTGCAAAGAGGTTATTGATTGTGTTCAGACCAAACGAGGCGACTGAGAACGGGTAGGACTGCTGTGGCAGGAACGCCGACGCCGCGTAGTTGGCGTTGCTGACGTGCCAGTAGTCCGACGGCAGCGGGGGAGTCTGCACGACGGGGTCGCGGGCGGGCATGAAGCTGTTGATGAAGCCAGGGCGCATGGGAACCTCAGAGAAGAACCGGGTCGCCGACCTGTACCAGCACCTTGGGGTTCGCGCTGCCATCCACGAGGATGCCCGCACGCTGCACGATGTCGCCGACCACCGACGGCGCCGTCAGCGTCACTCGTCCTGACGTGGTCGACACGAACACGCGCTTGCCGACGTCTGCTGCCGCAGGCGCCACGTCGAACCGCGCCGCCGGTACGTCCGCAATCCCAGCCACACGCACCGACACCGCTGCACCCGCGCCCGCCGCCGCGACCGCGAAACCCACGCCGTTGAGGCGGGCATCGGTGTTGGTGGCGTCGGCCTTTTGCACCCGAGGCGTGCCAGCATCATTGACGAAGCGGACGAGATCGCCCGCGAGCAAGGCTTCCTGCGCCGTCGAGGGTACGTCGACGACTGTGCCGCTGCCCGCCGGAACCCACGACAGAACACCCGCGCCATTGTTCGTGAGCGCCCCTGGCGCGTTCGCTGGCCAGCTCGGGAAGCTGATGTTCGGGTTCACACCGCCAGACGACGCCAGCGGCGCAGATGCCGTGACGCTGTTGACGGTCCCGCCGCCGCTGCCCGCCATCGGCTGCCACGCTGTTCCGTCCCAGATGAACCACGCTTCATCGGCGATGGCGGCCCGAATGTCCCCGATGACGTTGCCCGTCAAAGGCAGCGCCGCCGCATTGGCGGCGGCGGGACGTACACGGCACTCGTCGATCCAATCACCCAGAATCCACTCGTAGGGTGTCGCTGGTGTGCCCTTGGGCGAGCCTGTCGGAATCGGCGGAAAGCCCGGCAGGTCGTTCAGCTGTTCTTGGATCTTCTTGTTCCAGTTTTGCACGCGCTACCTCTGGTTCCGATCAGGAACGCCGTTCAACCTTGGACTCGATACGCTCAAGGTGTTGTATGACCGAGCGGTTGGCGGCTTCCTGCTCGCGACGAAGACTCTCAACGGCTTCTCGCACCGCCGACACGCTCTCAATGCTGGCCTTGCTCTCCATCGAAGCGTTCATGCTGTTGACCCGCTCGACGAGTGCGGCATGCGCGGCCTTCGTATCGCTCGCCGAAGACAAGAGCGCCGCCAGCTGACTCTCATGTTGACTTTGGGCCTTCTCGCAGCTTTTTATGCCGGCCTCGGTAGAAAACAGTACGCGACCCGCTAGCAACAAGCTAGCCCCCAACGAGACGTAGGCGAGGACGTCTTCCAAACTCGCAACAGCCGGCACATGTGCTCCTACAGTAGAGACCATCTACCGTAGGGATCTTGCCACACCCGGTTTGCTACACGAAGCCGCTCAAGGAGCGCCCGGGTCTGCGCCTTGGCGGCGGCGGGAAACTTCACAGACAAGAGACCGTGGGCTCTTTGCAGGTGTCGCATGACTTCATGCGCCGTCAGGGGCTTGCCGCTCTTGGCGAGCACGACGATGACCGTCTCCAGCGCAACGCCGTCGTCGTCCTCGTTCTCCAACGTCTCGACGCCGAGGAGCTGCTGTCGCCTGTGGAGCTTGTGAAGCATGCCGCGCCACTCATGCTCTTCAATCTGCTGCGCCGTGAGAATCCCGGCGCGTGACCGCGAACGCTCGCGCTCTCGCACTTCGGCTGAGTTCTGGTCGGCGACCCACAAGAGCGTTTTCAGAAGGTCCATCACGCTCAATCCTCATCGTCAGCGAACAGTGTGCTGTTCTGTGCGAGCACGCAGTACGGGCAAAATGCCGTGACGGCCCCACCGCTCATGTTCCAGTAGGTGTGCCCTACGCACAACCGCCGAGCACAGTTGGAGCAGCGTATCCCAAGAGTCAAAGCGTTGCACCCGGGAGCATCACAGTCTGTCCCAGACTCTTCCGCCAGCTGCCGTGCAGCCGCAGCCATCTGCTGCATCATGGCGCCCATCTGCGGCGTCAAGTTTATCTTCACGGGCGCCTCTGCTTCGTTTTGAAGTCGACTCTGACGACGTTGTCTGCCGGCTTCGTTTCTGTCTTTGTTTGGGTCTTCGTGGCCGCCAAGAAGTCTTGATAGGCCAGCCGTTCTTCTTTGATCGTCAAAGGTGCCGCCTGCGCGCAGGTCGCGAGAGCCAGCGCGTAGTCGGGGGCGTTCTTGATGTCGCGGAAGACGTCGGTCCAGTTGACCGTGCAGAGTGCGCTGCCTTGCAGCGTGCGAACGTACCAGCACTTCTTCTCGACGTTCTTCTCGATCTTGACCTCTTTGTGCCCCCAGATACTCACAGGCCGAGCCCCTTGCGCAGCACTTCGCTGTTGAGCGCGTCGCGCATGCTTTCCGCCACGCCCAGGTAGCGGCGCGTCATCTGAACGCTCGTATGTCCGAGGAGATACTGCACTTGCTCTTCCGACACGCCCGACGCCAGAAGCAGGGTTGCGCGAGTGTGTCGCAGGACGTGACTGTGTTGCAGCTTCTCAGGCAGCTTGAGGGCTTTCGCGATGGTCTTGAACACTCTGTGTGCTGTGAACCTCGACACGGCCCGCCAGCCGTCGATGTTGCGAAGCTGCGACAGTCGTTCTGCACCCGTCACCGACCGGCGCTGCTGCGACGGGAACAAGAACGGATTGTCTTTCTGGCCTCGATGGTCCTTCCAGCGCTGCGCAGTCTTCACACACTCCAGCACGCGAGGGTCCATCGGGTAGACGTGCTCTTTGTAGCCGGCGGCCTCCGACACTTTCTTCAAGCGTCGGATGACGATCTGCTGTCGGGACATGCTGATGTCCTCTTCGATCAACAGCGCCGGCTCCGACAGTCGGCAGCCGTAGAAGTATTGGATGAAGAAGTACGGGTACCAGAAGCTCGTCTGCGGCATGTACGCAAAGAACCGCTGAAGCTCCGACGGTTCAAGGTGCATGCGCGACTGGTCAATGATCTCCTGTCCGGCGAAGTATCCTCGCCGGATGATCTGGTTGACCTTCTGCGGCTTCTCCAGCGGACTGCGCCGGACCAGCTTTTGATCACGAACGGACAATGTACCTGACATCGCGCACCACCTTGACCCCCGCCGGGACGTCCTTGTCACCGTGCTGCTTCACCCAGGCTTCAATCGCTTGCGGGTTCGGCATGAGAAACTGCCGGTCCAGCTTGCTCGCGTCCTCGACTTCCCACGTCCACACCTCACGGCCACTGACGCCAGACACCTGCGGCGCTCGCGCCGCAGCCGACTGCGCCACCAGCCCCTTCGCCGCACTCATGCCCTCCGGGTCCGTCGCCAATACCCGCTGCGCTTCCGCCGCCGCAAGCGCCATCAAGCGCTGCTCTTCCTCGCGCTGCCGTAGCTCATACCGACCCATCGCCGACTTGATCTTCGTCTGAATGTCCTTCAGACGGTCCAAAGCCGGCTTGAACCATCCATTGATCCGCTTCACTTCTTGGTTGAGCGGTTCGACACTCAGCTTTCGTTCCTCGTCGAGAAACTTGATCCTGTGCGTGACGTCCTTGAGGATCGCGGCGCACTCTTCGAACGACTCCTTCGTTGTCACTTCGAACGCCTGCACAAGCGCAAGCATCGTCGCGCTCTCTTCTGCGGCGTCTTTCGCAATCTGCTCTTTCTCTTCCAACGCCATCGTCGTCATTCATCACCCCTCGTTGCTGCTCTTCTGTTTCGTTCTGCAATCATGCGGTCAAGCTCGGCGAGCCTGGCCGCGCCGCTCTGCGGCTGCTCAAAGGACGGGCACGATACCGCGACAACGCCGACTTCGCGACCCGCGAACGGACCTTGCGGCGCACGGCATGAATACACCGTTTCGTTCTCGTCAGCGAACTCAATCTGGTCGTCGAAGCCCGTGGCGTCGACCACTTTGGGCCGGGTTGTCTTTGAATGGTGCCTGCACGCTGCACAATCTTTCAGAATCGTCATCACACTACACCGCCTGTAGCCATCCTGCCGAGAACCCAAAGACCCAAGCCGAAAGCATCCTGCACATGCGACGTCGTGCCGCCGTCAGCGCGGTATATGATCAAGCGCTCCGCAGTGTTGGCAATCTTCATCACGCGATCACAAAGAATCTGCTTGTCGATGGTGCCTTTCCACTCGGACGGTCGCGGGCACGAATAGAACGCCGCATCGACGCCGCCGACGAACGCGCCCGCAATGGTCGCCAGCTGCACGATGTCTTCCGGTCGCGCCGAGCCCTGCTTGTAGATGCGCGGAACCTCGACGGCGAGGACCGTCAGCGGCTCCCCCGCATCGTACGCTGTGCGCGGTATCTTTGCGTCCGACAGCACCCGCTTGACGAGGTCGTTTGGCCTCGCAAACGGTGCTGTGACACCCTTGGCCTTCACGAGCCCGGCCCACACAAGCTCGCCCCACTGGAAGTACGCGGCGCCCGCGTAGGGTACGCCAGTCTTCGGGTAGCGGGCGCCAGGGTCGATGGCCAGTAGCGTGTTCGGCGGATCGTCCTTCACCCACCGCGTCTTGTTGTTCGACATTTCAGTCGCGAACCTTCTTCCGCAGAGCGTCAGCGAGGTCGCTCATGGCTTTTTCGTATGGTGCCTTGCCGGCTGCGTAGTATTTTGCGTACAGCGCGTCGACGACGGCGGCAGTCTGCCCCTCGACGTTCCTGTCATTGATCGACTCTGCGGCGCGTTGAAGCCCTCCGCACGCCTCGGTAGCGATGGTGCGGCACTGCTCCTCGCTCCGACCGGACACTCGCGCCTCCTGCGCGATGCCCTTTCGCTTCTCGGCGACAAGCCACTCGCAAATCTCTCGGCAAAGCTCGACGTCGCCTCGCTTGGCGAGCATCATAATCATGGCCTTGCCGTTCTTCGCGGTGTTCCAAAAGTCCGTTGCTGAGATACCCACGACAGCCTCCCTCATTTCCAACCACGTCGGAGCATCCAAGTCCGCAGGTTCACGCGGTCCTTGGCAAACCCGGTGTAGAACTTGTCCGGCGTGCAGTTTTCGCGCAGCGCCGCGAGTCCCGCGCTGGTGTTCGGGCTGATTCGCACGGTCTCGTAGCGCCGCGCATCGGAGAACACTTGAAGCCGCTTGTCGCCTTCGATCTCGCGAGGGTCTGCGTGCTTGAGAATCAGCCGGCAAACTTCTTCGCGCACGTCCTGCTTGGACCACGCGGTGTTCGATGCAGCACTGCTGCGGAGATACGAGTCGGCGTAGGCCGCGCTCCGCTCCGCGAAGCGGTCGTCGTCGCCTTGCGCCTTGCCGACGGCGTAGAGCGTCGCCACCGCATACAGAATCTTCTGGTCCTGCACAGACAGCGGGCCGCCGACAATGCCGCCCATCGTCCCGGGCAGGCTCGCGATGTACTCGCTCAGACGAGCGAGGTTGGTTGCGTGGTCGCTGCCCCAAGGGTCCGCGCCGTAGGGAATGTCACCCAGCTGAAGGTACTCGCCAAGATGAATGTTGCCGCCCCCTCCGACGCGACCCTCCAGGTCATGTCGCAGGCGCCCATCTCTGGAGAACATGGAGGTGCCGGCTTGGTTGGCAATCTCGCGCTCCAAAGTCTTTGACACGGCTTTCTGAAGGTGCTGGTTCACTTGGGCTCCCACGGCACAAGGTTGTTCTTCGCGTCGTAGACAGCGTCGGCGCCCTTGTACCATCGGCGCATCAACGCCGGGCTCGCCGTGATGTTCACGTCGGGCACGACCTGTTGCATTTCCGCACACATGATCTCTGCCTGTAGCTTTGAGCGCTCCGATGCGGTGGCTTCCGGGTGCAGCATCAAGACCTCATCGTGGATGAAAGCTACAGAACGTGAACCGAATAGCGCACCGTCTCTCAAGTAGCAAGCCTTCGCGAGCGCATAGACCGCCGCCTTGGCCCCGTCACTCGCAAGTCCCTGAAATAGCGAGTTCGCCATCGCTGTGTAGCGTGCCCGTCCCCGGATGCGTCCTGAGACAAACTGCTCCACATCGCCGACAGCGTTGCCCTTGTCGTCGTAGTCCCGCACCAGTCCGGCGATGACGCGGAAGTAGTCGGTCATCTCTGGCCACTGCGACAGCCACTTGACCTTGAGGTGCTTGGCCTCCTCTGACGTCAGGATCACGTCGTAGCTTGCCTTGGCGAAGTCACGGAAGGCTTCTGAGCCCATTCCGCCGGGCAGCCCGAAGTTGACCGCTTTCGACAGCGTGCGCTTCTCGACGACGTCCTTGTCCTTCTTGCGCTTGAGGGCTTCTTCATAGCTGATATGCAAGAACTGGTCGGCGGCGAGCATCAGGTGCGGGTCGAGTCCGCTGTTGAGCGCATCAGCGAGTTTGGACCGACCCAGCAACCACAAGCAGACTTGTGCCAGCGTGCGAAGCTCGATGGTGTCGTAGTCGACGCTGCACAAAAGGAAGCCTGGCGGCGGCACGATCGCTTCACGCACCCGGGATTGCAGCCGTTGCAGCAGCGTCTTGCTACCGCCGCGTGGCAGGTTGGTGATGTTCGGGTTGAACCACGACGAGCGCCCTGTTTCCAAGATCGTCTCAAAGCCGGCGTTGATCGGCTTGTGCATGCCCGCGTAGAGCATCGGCAGATAGGTGCTTTGCAGCTTCTCGACGCTGACCAGCTGGGAGTATGCGTACAGCGGCTCATCGAACAGGCTCGACTCGTCGATGCTGCCGTCTGGCTTGTAGACGAGCGACCCGGCATCCTTCAGCCGAATGAGCGCGATGTCTTCCAGCACCGCGCCGGCAGTCGACACGCGCCCGGTCTCGGTACGAGGTACTTCAAGGCCCGCGTCTGTGTACGCCTTCTCGACAAGAGCGTGGACCCGCTTGGTGTCCTTGGTGCCGTCGCCGCGTATCAGGCCCTCGGCCTTGACCGTCCGACGGAATCGCCGGGCTTCTCGGTCGAGGTCCGCATCGTACTGGCGCACCGCTGACGGGTCTGTGCGCAGCCCCCATGCCGAAAGCAGCTGAAACGAGAACGCTGCTTTGCTCTGCTCGCTGCTATTGGGTACGCGCCACACGCCGGCTCGCTGTGCCTGGGCGTCTGCGATGCGTCGGGCGATGTTGACGTCTTCGATGACGTAGGCGCGGGCGCCCTCTGGCCATTGGTCGAGCGGCACGCCGTCGAGCGCTGCGTATCCTGTGCGCCACGACGTCTTGTCGAGGTCGGCGCCCAAGTACGTCTTCGCGAGGTTCTTGAGGCTGTAGCTCTTCCGGCGCGGGTTGCCGTCCTTCGTGACGTCCGCGAAGTCTTTGCCGAGCGTGCCTTCAGCGAGGTCGATCAAGCGCTCGCGCAGTAGCGTGTCTTCGACGAGCCCTGCATCCAATAGCTCAAAGATGCGGCGCATCACGTCATCGCCGACGTCTGGACCGTGTCGCTCGTAGGCGTCGGCGGCGATGACCGTCAGGTCGAACGCGGCGACGTTGTGTCCGACGAGCGGTGTCTTTTCCTGCAAGAGCTTTGCGGTCCATGTCAGGAACCACTGTGCGTGGCCAGCTTGCAAGATCACATCGCGGTCGCCGTCGGGAGTCTCGTACCCACACACGACCAGCTGCGGCGCGGCCCGCCCTGGCTGAATCAGGTACGTCTCGCAGTCGAGACCGGCGGCAGGTACGCTGGCGACGTCGACGCGCACAGGAACGGGCACCGGGTCGGGTGCTCGTTCCTGTGCGGCCTTCGACAGCGCTTCGACACGCTTCGAAAGTTTGCTCATGCTTTGGTTTTCTTCTGTAGCTGGTTGATCTGTTCGCGAGCGTGTTGCAGCGACACAAACAGTTTTGCGGCGAGCGGCGTCATCGCTGCCTTGGCAGCCTCGTCGAGCACTTGATCTCGCTCAAGGTCGGCGAACGTCGGATGCGCTCCCTTTCTCAGAATCTCAGCTACCTCTTCCGCTTCATCTTCATATTCCGCTTCGATCATGCTCACTCCTGCTGCGCCGCTGGCTGCTGGGTGGGTTGCTTGAACTCCCGCACACAACGCAAGGCGTCGGTGAAGAACAACATGGGCTCGTCCTCGTCCGTCAGCTGCACGGACAAGACGTGGTCTGTCGCGGCCAAGAGCGTGCCGACTGTCGTCGGGTACACGATCCGGCCTTCCTGCACGGCAAACACCCGATCAAAAAGGACCACGCGCTTACCGACCAATGCTTCGAACATCAGAACCTCTGCTTGATTGTTGTGTGAGAAACAGAGCGCTGCGGAATACGCAGCGCTCTGGGGGACGTACTCAGGCGGCCTTTGACGGTGCGCCGTCGGCAGCCTGCTTGCCGTACTTGCTGTATTCCTCGGCGTAGACGGGCGCCCAGGACTTCGCGGTGTAGTCGGTGCCCTTCTTGGTCTGCACCTTCTGCGCGACGCAACGAACCAGCTGCCCGGTGAGGATCTGGTCGGTGCCGAACACGCCGCCGAAGATCGACTCAAAGTCGTCGTCAGCCTTCAACTCGTCGATGCTGACACCCAAGGCGCCTGCGACGAAGGCCAGCACGTTTCCGGCGTAGCCTTGCAGCGTCTCAAGCTCAACCAGCGAGCAGCTGATGCCCGGCTTCATGGTGTCGCTCTCGACGACGCTGAACTCGACGACAGTCTTCTCGACGCCACGGCTCTTGGGGTTCTTGCTCAAACCCTGTTCCGTCCGGCGGATCTCAAGGACGTGGATGCCCTCTTCGATGTACTGCCGGGTGCCCATCGTCTCAGCGTTCTTGAACTTGTCAAAGATACCCATTTTTCACTCCTGATTGCTGTTGCTGTCTTCACTGTCACTGTCGACGGGACGCTGCGGGTCTGCTGCATCCAGTCGGGCCATTCCGGTCGCCGCCCACAGGGCGGACCCGCCATCGTGGCGCTTCACCACTTCCTGTTCCTCCGTCACTACAATCGTCGCTTGGTTGAGGCGCTGCCTCTGGCCAAGCGTGGCCTCGATGTATCTTGCATCCCGGCGGGCGTTCCAGAACGCCCACCACGTCTCTCTGCAACCCAGATAGACGTGAACGATCACGTCGTCAGCGGTCTGTCCGGGTCTGTGCTCGCGAGCCAGAGCTTGCTCCCAAGCCTTGCCCGAAGTCAAGGGGCTTGTGAAGAGCATTTTGGAAAACGCTTGCAGGTTTTTTCCGACGGTGTGCGCCATGCTCGCGAACACTGTTCGCTGCCCGTCTTCGTCTACGATGCCGTTCTCGCCGGCTCCGTAGCAGACATGCCCGCGCTTTCGAAGCTCCGAGAGAAACCCGATGGACTCGACCCACACGATGCTGCCGGGTCCGCGAGCCCCTGGCAGGGTGTGCTTGTCGCTCTCTGCGACCCACGCCTCGACAGCCTTGAGCATGTAGTCACTGAGCCACACGGTTTCTTTTGGCGGCTCGGACGCACCCCACTTGGCTTTGCGGTTGTCACGCACCTTGACCCACGTCAGGTACTCGTCGTTGGGGCACACCAACTCGCCAGCCCGCACACCGTTGGCAACCTGCAACTCGGTGTCGTAGTAGCGCCCGCCGTGACTGCGCTGCGTCGTCTTGCGGACGAACGAGCGCCACGCCCGTCGAGCCTCAAGCCACTCGTCATCGCGTACGCCGCCGGGCCACACCCAGCGGTAGTAGAAGCCCAGCACAAGCTCCTTGGCGTGTCTGACTTGCTCAAGCGCTGTGGCGCACATTTCGCCGCCGGGAAGCTCGGCGGTGTTGCGCAGACGCACGAACGCATCGAGGACTGCTTGCGGGATTGCCGGCATCGGCTCTTCGAAGATTTGCAGGCCAACGGCTGTCGACAGGTCCGGCGAAGAGATCACACCGTGCGTCTCAAGCAGTCTGCGACGGTATCCGTCACGAGGTTGCTCGCCGGGATCGCAGAAGTCCATGAGTGCGCCGGGCTTTGGCCGGGCCTCGTCGGGCACGCCCTCGTCGAGCACGTCCGCCCAGGTCTTCAACTCAATGAACCCGTGTGGCAGCGGCGCTGCGTCCTTCAAGGCCAACAACGTCAGGTGCCCGTAGTCCATGACGCTGCGGTTGACGATGGAGCCAGACATGCCGACGAACCCCGTGTCCGGGTACTCGCCGAAGTAGCGCATCAGCCGCTTGGTGCGTGCAGCACCTCGGTTCTTCAGCGCATGGACCTCGTCGCAGATGATGCCGTCGGGGATGCGCCGCTTGCTCAGATAGTCCGCGAACGCCACCCGCGATAACTCCTCATACGATCGGATGTCGAGGTTGCTTGGCAATCGCCAGTGTCTCGACAGAAGCGGCAGGTCCACACGCACGGTCTTGTCCCGCAGACCCGCCGGCACAAACAAGACCGGGCGCTGCCAACCAAGCAGCGTCGAGACAAGCAGAGAGACGAGCGTCTTGCCCTCGCCCGGCCCAAGTAGTGCGACGCCGCCACGCGCCTCAAAAAACTCCGCGAGCGCCCACGCTTGGCGCGGCTTGAGGCGCATGTGCCCGCTCCCGCGACAAACACACGCTGGCGTGCAGTCGGTGCGCGGAGGCAGGCCGAACGCGAGCGTGAGTGCTTCGCTGACGTCGTTCCAGCTGGTGCGGCGCGGGAGAGAGAACACCCGTCGGAACTCGCTGGAGCGCCCGACGGCGCCCCAGCCTTTCTTGTCGAAAGGATTGAGTCCCTTGCCGAACCTCGCTGCAACGCCGCCATCTTTCTTGGCGTCGCTGCTCATGGTTCAGCCCCTCTCAGGTCTTGTTGGCGATTCGCTCAAGCGAGTCGGCGATACGCTTCAGCACGGCGACCAAGTCGTCGTCAACCGGCAGCGCGGCTGCCGGCGGTGCTGCTGTCGCGCCCTTGACCTTCTTCGCAGCCTTCTTCGCGGCCTTGTCGGCCTCGATCTCGGCCTCTTCCGCTGCGACGGTCTGCGCCGTCACGCTCTCTGCGGGCAGGGCGTCTGTGCCCTTGGGGGCCTTGAGCCCCGCCGCAATCTTCTGCGCCTGCGCCGCCTGCTCCTCTTGAGTCCAGGGCGGTGCCGCGTCTGGCGGATTCACACCAGTCGCGTGAACGCTGTGCTCGGGAGCGCTGTCGAGCGCTTGAGACACAGCTGCGGCCTTCGCGCCACCACCGACCAGCGCTGCGAGTCGGGACGTGAGACCCGTGGCCGGCTTCTTCTCTGCCGGGGGTGCTGCTACCGCTGCCGCTGGTTGTTCGATGACCTGCGCTGGCGCCTTCGCTGCGGGAATCTCTGCGTCCTTGTCCTTCTTGAACCTGTTTCCGAGTCCCATTTTCTTCTCCGTTGATGTTGACGCGGTCTTGCTCGCGTCGCGTTCTTTCTCTTGCTTCAAGATGGCGAGCAAACCGCCACCCGGTGGAACCTCACATGCTCCGCTCTTCTTGAATGGACACCCTCCGTACGCCTCGCACGACGACGAGTTCTTCGGAAGGTCCGCTGCCTTCTTGTTTCCGTTGATCGCTTCCATCATCCGTTCCGCGATGGGAACGTACAGCGCCAAGGTACGCATGACCTCGGTGCGTGTCAAGGTGGCTTCAGTGGCCTCGACACGCTTGATCTCAAAGTCGGGATTGTGTGCCTCGCGCAACGACGCTTCGTGATCGATCTCGCCGGCTGCGTCGAGCTTCACGGGCGTCGGCACCTGAGCGTAGACCCACTTGCATG
>Ga0315900_10006461_pt1 | contig 15719 bp, 8 predicted proteins | sample LakEriMetagenome_FD_203521 | JGI IMG/M metagenome (GOLD analysis project Ga0315900, IMG submission 203521) | Freshwater fungal communities from buoy surface, Lake Erie, Ohio, United States - Buoy 12 MA114 | ecosystem: Environmental > Aquatic > Freshwater > Lake > Lake biofilm | place: USA: Lake...
CCTTGAAGCGCGCGCTCGCCCGGCACCTTTCCGTCATCGCCCAGACCGAGATCGCGCCGGCCGACTTCCGCGACGAACTCCTGCCGCCGCATCTCACCATGCGCTTCGAGGTCGCCGACGCCGACGGCTCGGTGCTGGCTGTCGGACGGGATCTTGCAGCGCTTGGGCGGAAGTTCGAGTCGCTCGCGCGCGATCGGCTTCGCGCGTCCATCGACCGGACGACCGACCCCGTCGCACGGCTCGAGCGCGAGCACGTCGAGCGCATGCCGGACGAACCGATTCCGGCCGAGATCTCGTATCGGCGCGCGGGAATCTCGCTTGTCGGGTTCCCGGCGCTCGTGCGCGCCGACGCGGGCGTCGCGCTGCGCGTGCTCGATCGGCAGGGGCGCGCGCTCGAGGAGCACAAGGCGGCGGTCGCCGGCTTCGCGGCGCGAGAGATCCGCGAAGCGGTCGAGCATCACGTCGCCTACGACCCGCTTTGCCAGGAACTCCATGCGCTGGTCGGGTTGCGCGGCGTCGACGACGTCGTGGACCTCGTCGCGCGCAGCGTGGCCGCGCAAGCCGTGGCCGAGGCGGTGGATGTGCCGCGCGACGGCGCTGCGCTTCTCGCCGTTGCGCGCAGCGTGGGCCGCGATCTCCACGACAGGGTGGCGCGGTCGATGCGCACGCTGCATGCGACGCTCGTTGCCGCCGAGGAGATCGGAATGCGCACCCGCGGCGTGACGCCCGACCCGAATGGCGAGCCTTGCGCCCGCGTGGCTGCAAGGCTGTCCGAGCTCGTCGGCGATCGGCTCGAGCCGCTTGCCCGCGCGGATCGAGACGGCGCGACGCGACTCCTCCGGTTGACGCAGATGCTCGTGGCGCGGCTCGAAAGGCTTCGCGAGATCGGACCCGCGCGCGACCGCGCGATCGACGACGAACTCGCGCCCACGCGCGTGCGCGTCGCGGAGGCGCTGGCGTCGCCTGCGCGCGATCCGCGGGAACTCCGTGCGATCCGCGACATGTTCGAGGAGATCGAGATCAGCCGGTTCGCGCCGAACATGCCGCGCGCGTTCCCGGCAAGCGAGCGGCGGCTCGAGGCGCTGCTCGGCGAGGCATAGGCGGCGCCTCAGCCCGCCGCGATTCACTCGCGGCGAGCCTGACCAAAGGGAGCGGCCGCAGCCGCGACCGCTCAAATCACGAGTCGCGAGCGCTCAAATCAAGGGCGGCTGCCGCAAGCAGCCGCCGCTAGAGATACGGCCGGAACTTCTCCAGCATGCCGAGTTCCTCGGAGTGCAGCAACCCGCGGTTCGTTCCCAGCCTGCTCGCAGCCGGCGAATCGATCAGCGTGCTCGAGTCGGCCGGCGAGATCTGGAACAGCACCTTCCAGTCGAACTCGCGCAGCGCATTCCGGTCGAACGTGCGCTGGAGCGACGCCAGCGTGTCGCACATGACGAGCACATGCACGCCTGCGACCGGACCCTCGCGCACGATCCCACCGAGCAGCTTGTCCGGCGATGGGGGCGCGTCGCCACTTCCGCCGAACGAGAAGTCGTCCTCGTTTCTCCGCAGCGTGCGATAGCGCTGCAACTGATGGACAAGAAGGAAGCGCCTCGGCCGGCCGGCGTTCTCGGCGCGTCCGGCGACATCCTCCGCGATCTCCGCGAGCTTGGCCTCGATATCGCGGTAGGCGACGAAGGTCGCCTGCACGCCGTGCGCTGCTGCGAGCCGGGCCAGCGTGCCGTACTCGGGCGCATCCGCCGGCGTTCCATCGAGGACGTCGATGATCGCATCGGGGGCCTCGCGCATGATCGACAGCATCATGGCCGCCGACGTCGAGACGGCCTGGTCGTCGCGCGGCGAGATGCACGCCACGTTCGCGCCCGCGGCCCGGGCCAGGCGCGCGCAGGTCGGGTCCTTGATGGCGACCGCCTCGCCGAGCCAGAGCCGCACGTTTCCGCGCGGATCGGGCTTCATGCCGCCGCGAACGGCAGGGCTCAGCTTGATCGGAGCACGCGCATCGCCCTCGAAGACGATCCGCGGCAGCGCATCGAAGGTGCCCTTCGCACGGCGCTCGACCTCGCCGAGCCAGTCGTCGCGCTTCTCATCGGGGAGGAAGGCGACCTGGAAGGGCGAGTTGCCCTCCACCCGTCCGCCCGCGTCGTTGTAGATCGCCTCGCCCGATCGCGAGAGAAGGCGCGCCGCGAGGTTCTCGTCGGAGAGGATCAACTGCGAATCCGCCTCGTTGCACTGCAGCGCGATGCGCACGCCCATCTGGCCCATCGTGCTGCGCGCCAGCGAGTACGCGCCGCCGAGAGTCTGCGAACCAAGCAGCGCGTGCATGCCGAAGGCGCGGCCTTGACGGACGAGCCTGTCGAGCAGCATGGAGGCGCCCTGCGCCACGCGGTCGTCGTCGAGGAAGAACTCCTGGAACTCGTCGATCACCAGGAGGACGCGCGGCATGCGCACGTCCGGCCGGATCTTGCGGTAGCTCGCGATGTCCTGGACGCCCGCCTCGCGGAACAGCTCGCCGCGTCGGGTGAGTTCCGCGTCGAGGCCCTCGAGCACCGAAAGACCGAACTCGCGGTCAGACTCGATGGCGACGGCGCGCGCGTGCGGCAGCGCATGCTCGGCGTAGGTCTTGAACTCGACGCCCTTCTTGAAGTCGACGAGCCACAGCTCGACCTCGGCCGGCGAGTACCAGCAGGCGATGCCCGTGATGATCGCATGCAGGAGCGTCGACTTGCCCGAGCCCGTCTTGCCTGCGATCAGCGCGTGCTGGCTGGTTCCCTCGCCAAGCAGGAAGCCCTGGAGCCGCGTGGCTCCCGCGCGGCCGATGGGAACGCGCAGGTTGCGCGCGCTCGACATCGTCCAGAACGCATCCGGCTTCGGAGCGATCGCGTCGAACGGCACCTCGACGCGCGCCGCCGTCTTCGCCTCGCGGCCGATGCGCGTGAGAAGCGGAATGAGCGTCTCGTCGGGGAGGGGGCGGTCGAAGGCAAGCGGAAGCGCGGCGTACGGACCGTTCGCGAAGCGGAACCCGCCCGCGCCGTCGGCGCGGATCACCTGGCAGCTCGACGAGAGCTCGTCGGCCGTGATTCCGTCGGGGAGCTGCGCGCGCGGGTCGCGGATGAGGATCACGTGGACGCCGCATCGCTGCCCGGCCCGCAGGATCGAAAGCATGCGCGCGGCGGCCTGCTCGCTGAAGTTCGCCGGGAAGTCGGCGCAGACAAGGAAGCGGTACGGCTCGGCGATCTCGCCCGCCGCATCGTTGTATGCATCGATGTCGTCGAACTCGTTGCGCAGGTACTTCTGGATGACCGTCTCCATGTGCTCGGAGATGTCGACGAGCCGCTGCTCGATGGCGCGCGGCTCCGTCCAGATGCGCTCGCCGACCAACTGCTCGAACTCGTCGCCGAGATGCATGAAGGCGGCGAAACTCTCGCCAAGGCCGACCGGATCGACGAAGGTGAAGCGCGCCTTCGACGGGGGAATCGAGACGAGGAGCCGCGCAAGGAGCGCATGCACCGCCGCGAGCGCGGACGTGCGCGTCTCGGGAGGCGTCTCGATCACGAGGTTCCCGCGCACCGGGAACCCGAGCGCCGCCGGAACTTCGAATCGCGGCGGCATCGGCACTTGGAACGCGGGGTCGGTCGGCAGGCCCCCGGGAAGGCCGTTGACGTCGATGCGCAGCGATCCGAAGCGGAACCACGGCGCACGGTCGCGCGGAAGCCGGACCGCATCGCCCCCCGACGCTGGCCACGCCGGGCTCGCGTCTCGGTCGATCGTCTCCGCGGCGGCAAGCGCGTCGCGCGATTCCGTCGCCACGCGGATCCACTCGAGGCGCGCGTCGCGCAGGCGCTCGACCTCCTCCTCCTCGAGCGCGGTCCGCTCGGCGGCGGCGCGCGCCCGCTCGGCGGCATCGGCATCGGCCGCTTCGCGCTCGAAGCGCGCGACCTCGGAGTCGCGAAGGGAGGTCGCATCGCGCACGACGGTGTCATGCTCGTCGACGATCTGCTTCAGTTCGACCGCCACGGCCTCCTCGACGCGCTTGCGCCGGCGCTCGAGCGCCGCCGGCAAGTCGGCGATCGGTCCGTCGTAGCGCCGATGCGCCTCTGCCTCTTCCTCGCGCTCGGTGTCCTTGAGCCGCATGATCGCGATCTCGACCACATCGGCGCGGTCGCGCACCGCGCGGTCGCGGGCGGCGCGGATTCCGGCAAGGTCGGTCTGGAAGGGCGCCCACACCCGTCGCATCGCGCCGGTCGCGATCGACCGAAGCACGGCAAGCGTGACGACCGCAAGGACAAGGGCGACGCCAGACCAGATGCCGGCCATCATGGGCCATCGGGTCTCGTCGAACAGCGTCGAGGCGGCGCCGATCACCGCCGCGCCGATCACGACCGCGGGCGCGAGCACGAACGGCGCGACTCCTGCGATCAGACGGGCGGCGCGCGTGCGCTCGATCGCCTGGAGGTGCTCGCGGCCGCGCTCGAGCAACTGCTCGATCTCGCGCTCGGCTGGAAGCTCGCTCGGCGGCATCTCGGCGGCGGCGGCTTCCGGAATCGCCAGGCGGCAGGAGCGGATGTAGGTCTTCGCGCGCTCTTCGAGTTCCTGCGCCTCCGCGATGGCGCGGCTCAGCCGCTCGTGCATCTCGCGCGTCTTCTTCTTCTCGCCATCCTCGCCGGCCTCGCGCATGGCTTCCGCCATGAGCAGCGCTTCCTCGAGCGACCGCTGCAGGAACTTCATCTCCTCGTCGAACCGGGCCTGGAGGTCCTCGAGCGTCTTCTTGCGACGCTCGCCGAGGCTCTGCTTCCGCTCGGCGGCAAGATCGCGGGCACCAGCGATGGTCGCGTCGGCATCCTCGCGCGCCTTCGCGATGCCGTCGGTGCGCCGCTGCTTGAAGTCGGCGATCGCGCGGTCGTGCGCGATCCGCGCCTTCTCGCGACGCGCCGCGATGTCCGCCTTCACGGAGTCGAGGATCTGCTGGCGCGCGACCATCGCGGCGAGGAGGTCGCCCACCCTTCGCTCGAGTCCGAGCGCGGGGTCGCGGTCGCCGTGCGCCCGCAGGCCATCGAGCGTGCCGGCATCGGCGCGGGGGGCCGAAGGAGAGGCACGAAGCTCGGACGACTCGCTCTGCGTGGGCATCGTCGCAGCGTACCACGCCGCACCACCCGCGACCGCGCGCGACCACCCGCGGACGCGTCGGGCGAAGCGAGCCGACGGTCCGTCGAACCTACCGTCCCGCAGAGGCGCGCAGGGTCTTCACGAACGGCCCGGCGATGCGCTCGGCAGCCCGGTAGGGCGAGAGCGTGCCGGGCGAACCCGCGACATCGCGCCCCGCGTCCGGATGGACCGGCAGCGTGACCACGCTCTCGGGCAGGATCAGCTCGGCGACCGCGGTTCCCGCCTCGATCACGCTGCCGTCCCGGCGCGCGAGCGTCGCGGGCGCGTTCGTCTCGGCATGCCGCTCGAGCGCCTTCAGCAGTCCGGCCTGCTTCGCGTCGGAGAGCTTCTTCCAGTCGGCGCGTCCGCGGCACTTCGGGAAGGCGCTGCAGCCGAGCCACGGCCCGCGCTTGCCGGTGCGCACGTTGCACACCTTCCCGCACTTCTCGCAGACGACCTCGGGGTCCTGGAGCGGCGGTGCCGACGGCAGCACGATGCGGTCCTTCTTGTCGAGCCGGACCACGTACTTCACCGCCGGGTAGTTGGCGCTCGCGATGTACTTCCCGAACTTTCCGCTGCGCAGCAGCATCGCCGAACCGTCGACCGGGCAGACCATGTCCAGCGCCATGTCGTTCACCGGCTCGCCCTCGTCGTTCAGGCGCGAGGCGAAATCGCACTCGGGGTAGCCCGAGCACGAGAGGAACCAGCGCCCGCCGCCCACGCGCTCCTTGGTGCGCTTGCCGCACTTCGGGCAGCCGTACTTCGACCAGCGCCACAGCGGCACCTCGCGCATCCTCGTGAACGACTCCTCGAGCGTGGCGCCCTCGAGCATGCCCTTGATCTCGCGCAGGATCGCCCGCCAGTCCTCCTCATCGGCCTCGACGCGGTCAAGCCGCGCCTCCATCAGGCGGGTGTATTCGTAGTCGAAGAGCAGGGGGAATCCACCGACGAGCAGCGAGACCACGGCCTCGCCAAGCGCCGTCGCGTAGAAGCGCCGCGACTTCTGCTCGACGTAGCCGCGCTGCGAGATCGTGTTGACGATCGACGCGTAGGTGCTCGGGCGGCCGATGCCGCGCGACTCGAGCTCCTTGACGAGCGACGCCTCCGAGTAGCGCGATGGCGGCGAACTGAAGCGCTGCAACGCGTCGATCGAGACGCCGGCGAGTTCCTGGCGCTCGTCGAGCTTCGGGAACGTCGCCTCCTGATCGTCCTCGGCGATGTCCTCGACCAGCTTGAGATAGCCGTCGAACACCACCACGCTGCCCGACGCGCGGACCACGGCGCCCGTCTTCCGGTCGCTGCGCTCGAGGCGCACGGTGGTGAGGTCGTACTGCTTCGGCGCCATCTGGCAGGCGACGAACCGGCGCCACACGAGCTCGTAGAGCGCGTACTGCTCCGACGTGAGCGCGCCGCGCACGCTCTCGGGAAGCCGCGACGGATCGGTGGGGCGGATCGCCTCGTGGGCTTCCTGCGCATCCTTGCCAGAGGCGAAGAAGTTCGGCTTCTCGGGGAGGTACTTCTCGCCGTACTTGCGGCGAATCAGGTCGCGCGCCGCATGCAGCGCCTCGCCCGCGACGTGCGTCGAGTCGGTGCGCATGTAGGTGATGAGACCCACGCGGTCGCCGCCGATGTCGATGCCTTCGTAGAGCTGCTGCGCGATGCGCATCGTCCGGTCGGTCGAGAACCCGAGCTCGCTCGACGCCGCCATCTGCATGGTGGACGTCTTGAACGGCGGCATGGCGCGGCGCGACTTCCGCTCGGTCTCGATCGACGCGACCTTGTAGGCGACGTCGGCGCCGACGCGGCCCGTGACCGTGCGCACGAAGCGCGCGGCGCCCTTGCCGCGAGGATCCTCGCGCGTCGCGATGCTGGCGCCGTCGAGGCCCGCGGCCTCGACGGCCGCAAGGACGGACTGAGACAGGTCGCGCGGATTCGCGCTGTCGGCCGCGGCCTCGAGCGCAAGCTCCTTGCCCGCGACCTCGACGAGCTTCGCCTCGAGCACGCCTTGCTTTCCGAGGAACGCGAGGCGGTCCTTCTGCGACGGGGCCTTGCCCTTCTCGTCGCGCTTCGCGAGGAAATCGGCGATCGCCTTCGCGATCGCGCCGCGCTTCGCCAACTCCGGCGAGAGGCGCACGAGCACTTCCCACGACTCGCTCGGGACGAACTCGCGGATCTCTTCCTCGCGCTCGACGACCAGCCGCGCCGCGACCGTCTGCACGCGGCCCGCGCTGAGTCCGCCTTGGCGCATGAGCCGCCACAACAGCGGCGAGATTCCGTATCCCACGATGCGGTCGAGGATGCGCCGCGAGTTCTGCGCGTTCACGCGCGCCATGTTGATGGCGCGGGGATGCTCGAACGCCTCCTTGATCGCGCTCTTCGTGATCGCGTTGAAGACCACGCGCTTCGCGTCCTTCGGCTCGACGTCGAGGACCTCGGCGATGTGCCACGAGATCGCCTCTCCCTCGCGGTCAAGGTCTGTCGCGAACCAGACGTCGACGGCGTCCTTCTTCAGCTTGCGCAGGCGCGTCACGGTCTCGCGCCGGTCGGGCGTCACCACGTAGGTCGTGGCGAAGCTCTGCATGTCGACGCCGGGAATGTCCATCGGCTTCGGCTCGGACGCCGCCGCCTTCTTCACGCCCTTCTTCGCGGCCTTCTTCGTCGCGCCGGCGCCGGCCTCGGCGCTCTTCTTCTCGGCGCGCTCGGGGAGGTCGCGGATGTGGCCCTTGCTCGCCTCGACGTGGAACGACCCGATCTCCTTCAGGTACTTCTCGATCGTCTTTGCCTTCGCAGGGCTCTCGACGATCACGAGCGCCGCTCCACCAGCGCTGGCGACGGCGCCGTCATCCGACGACCTGGCCGGTCGCGAACGGGTGCGGGGCGCCGACTTGGATGCGGCAGCGGACTTGCGGGAGGTGGTCTTCTTGGCTGCCATCGTGTTCCGGTGAGGGCCCGTTCTGCGGCGGGCGCGCCGCCGCCGTCATCGGTTCGAACGCCTCGATCCGTTGAGCGGAGGGGAGGGGAATAGTGCAGAGCCCCCGCCGAAGTCAAGCGGGGAAGGCTTCCCGGAGAAGATTTTCGGCGCGCCGCGACCAGCCGCGAAGGACCCAAGGCGCGTGCGCTCGCGTGCGCGCGCTCACGCACGTGGGCGCATGCGCGCGAGGCGCGCGAGTGCGCCGCACACGCGATCCGCGAGTTCGCGCGACGTGGTCGACTCGTCGCACGCAACGGCGATCGACGGATCGAGCGAGCGGAACCGCTTCAACCAGGTGCGCTGCTGCTTCGCAAGGCGACGCGAGCGGATCTTGGTCGACTCCGCCGCCTCGTCGAGCGCGCGCTCGAGCGCGCGTCCTTCGACTCGCCGCGTTCCATCGCCGAGGGCCGCGAGCAACTCCTCATATCCGCACGCGGCCCGCGCCTGCGCGCAGAGCCCGCCTGCCGCAGCAATCCGCGCCACCTCCTCGACGAACCCCTGCTCGAACATCCGGCGCACGCGGGCATTGATGCGGCGATTGATCGCCTCGACGGGCCAGTCGAGCGTCACCGCGAAGAGATCGCTTCGCCGCGGCGCAAGCCCCGCCTCGTTCCATGCGGTGCGGCGGTCGGTCGCGCGCTCGCCCGTTGCATGGGCGATCTCGAGCGCGCGCGTGATCCGGCGCCGGTCGTTCGGATGAAGCCGCGCGGCCGCAGCGGGATCGATCGCATGGAGCCGCGCATGCAGTTCGGCGCTCTCGATCGGCTCGAGCGATGCGCGGAACGCCGGGTCGGCGGCGGGAGCCTCGTCGAGCCCCTCGAGGAACGCGCGGATGTAGAGGTTCGTCCCGCCGACGATGATCGGCACGCGGCCGCGCGACTGGATCGCCTCGACCGCAGCGTCCGCAGCGGAAAGCCAGCGCGCCACCGTGAATCCCTCCTCCTGCGCCTCCACGAGGTCGATGCAGTGGTGGGGAATCTCGGCGCGCTCCGCAGCCGTGGGTTTCGCGGTCCCGACGTCCATGCCGCGGTAGACCTGCATCGAGTCGGCGCTCACGAGCTCGCCGTCGAGCCGCCGCGCGAGTTCCATGGCGAGGTCGCTCTTCCCGCCGGCGGTCGGACCCAGGACGACGATCACGCGCCGCAAGGCCTCTGCCGTTGCGAACGCATGGTCTTCGCTCTGCGGCGCGTCAGGCGTCATCGATCGCATCGAGGCAGACGAGATGCTTCCCTTCGAGGACTTCGAGGCTGGCGCCGCCGCCGGTCGACACGTGCGAAAGCCGCTCGGCGAGCCCGAACTCCTCGACCGCCGCAGCGGTGTCGCCTCCACCCGCGATCGTCGTCGCGCCGGCCTTCGTCGCATCGACGACGGCGGCGGCCACAGCGCGCGTGCCGGCGTCGAACGGCGGCATCTCGAAGACGCCCATCGGTCCGTTCCACACCACGGTCCGCGACGAGCGGATGGCCGCGCCGAAACGCTCGCGCGTCGCCGGGCCGATGTCGAGCCCCATCCAGCCGTCGGGAATCGCCCCGACGACGGTCGTGGCCTCGGTGCCGGCCTTGAACTCGCGGCCGCACGCGTGGTCGCTCGGAAGCAGGAACTCGCAACCCTTCGCGGCCGCCTTCGCAAGGAGTTCGCGGGCGAGATCCACCCGGTCCTGCTCGACGAGGCTGTTGCCGGTGGCCACGCCCTGTGCGCGCAGGAAGGTGTACGCCATGGCGCCGCCGACGATCAGGCGGTCGACCTTCGACATGAGGTTCTCGATCGCGAGGATCTTGTCGGACACCTTCGCGCCGCCGAGGATCGCAAGGAACGGCCGCTTCGCGTCGGCGATGCGGGCGATCAGGTACTCGAGCTCCGCATCAAGGAGGAAGCCGGACACGCACGGTGCGCCGCGCGCGCGCATCGCCAGCGGCAGCGCGTGCATCGACGCATCGGTGCGGTGGCTCGTGCCGAAGGCGTCGTTCACGTAGACGTCGCAGAGTCCCGCGAGCTTCGCCGCGAAACCGGAGTCGCCCTTCTTCTCGCCCTTCGCGAAACGCAGGTTCTCGAGGAGGACGACGCCGCGCTCTGGCATCGCGTTCACCGCCGCGCGCGCGGCATCGTCGGTGCAATCCCGAGACGGGAATGCCACGCCGTGGGGCGCGTCGCTCCCGAGGAGTTCCGCCAGGCGCGTCGCGACAGGCGCCAGCGAGAACTCGGCCTCGTAGCCCTTGCCCTCGGGGCGGCCGAGGTGACTGGCGAGCACCGCCCGACCGCCTCGGGAGAGCACCGAGCGCAGCGTGGGGAGGCTCGCCTTGATCCGCCGGTCGTCGGTGATCACGCCGCCGTCCATCGGAACGTTGAAATCAACCCGGACGAACACCTTTCGCCCGGAAACCTCGACCTGATCGATTCGCTTCTTGCGCATGGGCGGCACTATACGAAAGACGACCTGCGCGAACGCCCGCCCCGGCCAGGCAGCGGGGGACCAGCGCGGCCGGCCACCCTCGGCGCCGGCATTCGAATCCGCCGGCCGCGCGCCTCGGACCGGCGCAATCCGGCGGTATACTCTCCCATTCGTCGGCCTCCGCGCTTCCGCGCGCCGCCCGCGTGACCAAGGATCCCAGCATGACCAGCATGTTCCGCAGCCTCGCCGTTCGATCGCTCCTCGCCCTCACGCTGTCCGCAGGCCTTGCCGCGCCGCTCGCCGCCACCAGCGCCGCGCGCGCCCAAGACGAATCGGAGTCCGAGGGCGCGACCGAGGAGAAGCCCGTCCTCATCTTCGAGCGGGGCGCTGAGAACGCGGAGGTCGTCTCCGGCGAGAACATCATCGGCCAGGAGGTCGATCCGAACAAGACGTACATGACGTTCGTCTACAACACGCAGTCGCCCGGCGCGACCGCGCACCTCCTCGACATCGCGGCGCTGCAGCGCCGCTTCAAGGACGATGGCCTCGTCGCCATCGGAATCTCGGGCGAGCCGAAGGCCAAGATCCGCTCGTTCCTCGCCGCCCAGTCCGGGCTTTCCAACCTGATCATGATTCGCGGGAACCTCGAGGGCTTCGAGCAGATCACGAAGGGCATCCCGATGAACCTGATGCCGGTCTCGCTCATGCAGAAGGGCAAGGCAGTCTGGCGCGGGACTGCAACTGATCCGTCTTTCCCGCTGAGCCTCGCTGTCGTGCTGTCGGGCCGCTACGACCCCGAGATCCTCGCGAAGGGCCAGCCGGCCTACAGGGCGGCGCTCGACGCCATCAAGCTCAAGAACTACCGCGACGCCTACCGCCACTTCGACACCATGATGTTGATCGACCAGAAGGTCTTCGGCGAGGCCGCGATCCTGAAGTACGTCAGCATGATCCGCGACGCGAAGGATCCCGCGGGCGCCCGCAAGTGGGGCGAGGAAGTCCTCGTCAGGTACGCCGACGACCGCGTGACGCTGATGCAGCTCGCCACCACGATCATGACGAGCGACGACATCAAGGATCGCGACGCGGAACTCGCCATGAAGGCGGTCGACGCCCTCGCGACGCAGCTCTCCGCGTCAAGCCCGCGCGTCCTCCGGCTGCGCGCATCGATCCTCGCCGCGCTCGGCAAGTTCCAGGAGGCGCAGGAACTTCAGTACGAGGCGTGGATGACGGCGGAGCCGGCCGACAAGGCCGACAACAAGCGTCTCCTCGACGCGTATCGCCGCCGCGCGCGCGAGCCGAAGACCACGGGCTCCGCGTCCGACTCGGGCGCCAAGGGCGGGGCGGCCACCACCGAGGAAGCGCCCGCCACCGACAAGCCGTGACGCGCGCAGCGCCGACGCGACCCGCCGTGGAGCCGACTCGAACCAGCATCGCATCAGCGTCCCCCGGATTCGGGGGACGCTCTGCTTCGTGCCTCGCGGGCACGCAACTCCTCGTCGCACCGTCGATCCTCTCCGCCGACTTCGCGCGCCTTGGCGACGAATGCCGCGCAGCGCTCTCCGCGGGCGGCGACCTGCTGCACGTTGACGTGATGGACGGCCATTTCGTGCCGAACCTCTCGATGGGGCCCGCCGTCTGCGGGGCCGTCCACAAGGCGATTCCCGAGGCGATCCTCGATGTCCACCTGATGGTGACCGATCCCGCCGCCTACATCGAGCCGTTCGCGAAGGCAGGCGCCGCGCACATCACGTTCCACATCGAGGTGGTGCGCGATCCCGCGCCGCTCATCGCGTCGATCCACGCGCGTGGCCTCTCGGCCGGCCTCGCGATCAACCCAGACACGCCGGCCGAGGCGATCTTCCCCTGGCTCGACGCGGTCGACCTCGCGCTCGTGATGAGCGTGCACCCCGGGTTCAGCGGCCAGTCGTTCATCTCGTCGGTGCTGCCGAAGACGAAGGCCATCCGCGAGCGCGCGCGCCCCGGCCTTCGCATCCAGATGGATGGCGGCGTCGCACCCGACACGGCCCCGGCATGCCGCGCGCACGGCTGCGATCTCGTGGTCGCCGCAAGCGCGATCTTCGGCAAGTCCGACTATCGCGCGGCAATCGCCGCCCTCCGGGCGTGAGAACCGGCCGGGAGTCGGTTACAATCCCGCCGTGCCCGAATCGACCTGGACTCAGACGGATCTCGCGGAGGCGCCTGCAAAGAAGGGCGTCCCCGAAGGCCTTTGGATGAAGTGCCCCTCGTGCGAGGAGACGCTCTTCAAGAAGGCCGTCGAGTCGAACCTCTGGGTCTGCCCGAAGTGCCAGCACCACATGCGCGTGAGCGCCCGCCAGCGCGTCGAGCAACTGCTCGACCCCGGCACCTTCGAGAGTTTCGACGACGGCCTGATCGCCGTCGACCCGCTGAAGTTCGTCGACTCGAAGCCATACCCGGCGCGCATCGCCGACACGCAGAAGAAGACCGGCGAGCGCGACGCGCTGCTCTCGGGATTCGGGTTCGTGAAGGGCCGCCGCGTGGTCGTGGCCGTGATGGACTTCACCTTCCTCGGCGGATCGATGGGCTCTGTCGTCGGCGAGAAGATCACCCGCGCGATCGAGCGCGGCATCGACCATGACCTGCCGGTCGTCACCGTGAGCTGCTCCGGCGGCGCGCGCATGCACGAGTCGGGCTTCTCGCTCATGCAGATGGCGAAGACGAGCGCCGCGCTCGCGCGTCTCGACGAGGCCGGCGGGCTCTTCATCTCGGTGCTCGCCGATCCGACCACCGGCGGCGTCACCGCGAGTTTCGCGATGCTTGGCGACGTGATCTTCGCGGAACCGCGCGCGCTCATCGGCTTCGCCGGTCCGCGCGTCATCAAGCAGACCATCCGGCAGGATCTTCCCGAAGGCTTCCAGACCTCCGAGTTCCTGCTCGAGTCCGGCTTCGTCGACCGCATCGTGCACCGCAAGGACCTCCGGTCCGAGATCGGCCGCGTGATCGACTATGCGGGCCGCTGACGGCTCCCGCGGCTGGTGGCCGACGCGCGCGGCCTGGATCACGTCGTTCGCGGCGGCCGCTGCGTTCACCTTTTCGTTTCCCTTGTCGGAGTCGTTCGTCGCGGGCTGGCCGCTGGTGTTCGCGTGGCCGCTCCTCATGGCGCGCGCGGCCACGTGCGCACCTTCGGCGCGCTCGGCCGCGGTCGCCGTCTTCGTGCCGTTTTTCCTTGCGTTCCTCGCGCACCAGTGGTGGATGCGCGAGGTCACCGCGCTCGGCATGCCGATCCTGGTCGCGTACCTCGCGGCGTGGATGGCGCTGCACGGGCTCATGCTGCGCGCGCTTTCGGGAACGCTCGACGCGCCGCGGCTTCCCTTCGCCGTCACGCTTCCCGCGACGCTCGTCGCCGTCGAGTTCCTGCGCGGTGACCTCGTCTGCACGGGGTACGCGTGGTTCTTCGCGGCGCATCCGCTCGTCGAGTGGACGATGCTCGCGCAGTGCGCGTCGCTTGGCGGGGGCTGGCTGCTCACGGCACTCGCGGCGGCCGTCGGCGGCGCTGCGCTCGATGCCCTCGGGCGACGCGGCGCGAGGCCATCGATGCGGCGCTGGGCCTCGCCGGCGGCGGTTGCGGTCGCCATGGCCGGGGCGCTTGGCTACGGCGTCTCGCGGCAGGCCACGTTGCAGGCAGCGGACAGGGACGCGCGGCGCACCGAACTCCTCGTCGTCCAGACGAATCTCCCGATGTCGAACAAGCTCGCGTGGGCCCCCGAGGCGCAGGTCGAGGACTTCATCGACTTCGCGCAGTTGACGCTGCAAGGCGCAACCGAGGCCAGGCGGCCGATCGACGCGGCGCTCTGGCCCGAGACGATGGTGCCGGGCCTCGGGCTCGAGCCACAGGCACTCGGCATGCTCGAGGAGCGGGGGCTCTTCCCGGGGAGCAGGTTCGCCGACGCGCTGCGCGACCTGTCGCGGCGGATCGATGCGCCGCTGATCGTCGGATCGCCGTCCTTCATCGGGCTGCGCGTCGAGGGCAATCGCTTCGCATGGGACGCGCACCACAACAGCGCCTACCTCGTCGACGCAGGAGGCGCGCAGGCCCGCACCGACAAGATCTTCCTGACGCCCTTCGGCGAGACCATGCCCATCATCTCGCGCTCGGACTGGCTCGAGGAGCGCCTGCTCGCGCTTGGCGCGGACGGCATGACCTTCGACCTCGAGGAGGCGGACGCACCGACCATCCTCATGCTGGACACGGCGGATGGCCCCGTCCGGGTCGGAGTGCCGATCTGCTTCGAGATCACGGCCCCGTGGGCGTCGCGACGGATCGCGTTCGATGGCGGCGCTCGCGCGGCGGAGGTCCTCGTCAATCTGTCGAACGACGGCTGGTTCGCCGGTTCCGGGGCGGGGCGCCGGCAGCACCTGCAGGTGTCGCAGCTCCGTGCGATCGAACTGGCGACGCCCGTGGTGCGCGCGGCGAACACCGGCATCTCCGCCTCGATCAACGCGGCCGGGGAAGTCCGGGGAACGGTCGCGGCGAAGACGGCAGGGACGCTCGTGGCATCGGTGGCGCTTGCGAGCGCGGTGCCCGTGGCGGCGACCGTTGGCGACGGCGTCGCGTGGACTGCGCTTGCGCTTGTGGCGCTCGGGCTCCTCGCGCGCGCCTCGCGTTCGCGGCGCAAAATGCCCGATACACTCCCGCGTCGGGACCGCTGAAGCCGCCTCGACCCGCCGAGAGGCCGAACGGCCCCAGGCGGTCCGATGGAACGGCGTTCGCCGCGGAGTGCGGCGAAAATCCCGCGATTGGCATGGAGGCCACATGGTGAAGTCACGGAACACGACGCGATTTGTTGATCTTGGAACGCGCTTCGGATCGGACGCGCGCACGCGCGGAGCACGCGCAGCGCTGATCGCCTGCACGCTGGCTGCGTCGATGGGATGCGCGCGCGAAGTCGACCCGCAGTCTGCACGCGCCGAGTTCAGTTCGAAGGACCGCTCGATGCTCCGCCGCGCAAGCGACGACGGCACCGCCGTCATGTCGCCCGCGGCGCAGCCCCCGGTCGTCACGACGCGTTCGAACATCGACCACATCGAGCCGGCGCGGCCCGAGCCGCCGCTCCTCCCGCCCATGCCGGCCGCCACCGCCGACCTCGCGTCGCCGGCGCCCGACGCGAGCGAGATCCTCCGCAAGGCCGTCTCGAGCGACTGGCCCGTCCTCCGCGCGCACGCCATCGAGGCGTC
>Ga0315900_10006464_pt1 | contig 15715 bp, 22 predicted proteins | sample LakEriMetagenome_FD_203521 | JGI IMG/M metagenome (GOLD analysis project Ga0315900, IMG submission 203521) | Freshwater fungal communities from buoy surface, Lake Erie, Ohio, United States - Buoy 12 MA114 | ecosystem: Environmental > Aquatic > Freshwater > Lake > Lake biofilm | place: USA: Lake...
AATTTATTTTTTTCATTATTGATTCAATCGTATTTAAGAAATAATTTATCTATATTTACAACTTTATTAGCTCGCTGTCACTGATTATCTTTTTTGTATAACTTCATTAAAGCTTTAATGGCTTTAAAAGCAAAGAACATTAAGAGACCTGCATTGATAATAAAAAATATAATAATAGAAATATCTATCAAATTAATGTTCGATATCCATTTCAAAAAATTTTCTGTGATTTGCATAAAAAATTCTACCTTGAAAGAGTGGCGCCCTCGACACGAATCGAACGTGTGACCCTCCCCTTAGGAGTAAGAGTTAAATATACTTAATTTATTGATTTGATTGATTAAATTACTTAAGTAGTATAGTTTGTAGTATACAGTAACCCTTGTATTTCCATCCAGTTTGTGTACCTTCCAACCTCCTGAAATCTCCCACTAGAGGTGTTCACACTATGAACAAACGAGTTGCACTATATGCACGAGTATCTACTGATAAACAGACCTGTGAGAATCAACTAAAAGAGTTAAGAAGTATCGCAGAACGCATGCAATACATCGTTGTAGATGAGTTTATTGATGAAGGTATATCAGGTGCAACATCAAGACAAGATAGACCCTCCCTAGACGCATTAATGAAGTCTGCAACACAAAGACGATTTGATATGGTCATGTGTTGGTCAATTGATAGATTGGGTCGTTCACTTCAAAACTTAATAGAGATACTCAATGAACTGCAATCACTCAAAGTTGACTTGTTCTTTATGCAACAAGGTCTGGATACATCAACAAGTGCAGGAAGAATGATGTTTAGTATCTTTGGTGCATTGGCAGAGTTTGAAAGAAATCTAATCAGAGAAAGAGTGATTGCAGGACAACAAAGGGCAATTTCTCAGGGGGTAAAGATGGGAAGACCTACAAAGATGAATGATGGAATGAAGAATGCGATTAAGTTACTTAGGGAACGAGGCATAGGTATTAAACAAATTGCAAGGGAATTAAAGATAGGAATTGGTACGGTTTACTCTGTAATTTAGATTTTAAAGTCGCCTAAAAATGCCAAGAAGGTGTAATAATTCATCAAGTTTAATCAGAAAAAAAAGATTAAAAAAGATGAAATTAACAGACAACGAAAAACGAGATGCGGTTAGATTTATTGAAGAAGGCAAACCTCTGCCTGAAAAATACCGATTCTTACTTTTTGACGAATCAAAACAAGTAGAACTTACTTGGAACGGTAAATCAGATGAAGTCACAAATGTAGTTCTTCCATTTCAAATCATTGAGCATGTTGATGAACCTCGCACAGAAACAAAAAAACTCGCACAAGATTCTTTTGAATTTACTTCTGGGCGGCAAGTATCAGGTTGGACAAACAAACTTATATGGGGTGATAACAAGTATATTCTGTCATCCCTTAAAAACGGACCAATGCGAGAGGAGATTGAGAAAAATGGTGGTATTAAATTAATTTATATTGACCCGCCATTTGATGTTGGTGCAGATTTTTCAATGGACATTGAAATAGGTAATTCTACCTACGAAAAAAAACCAAATGTTTTAGAACATATTGCTTATAGAGATACATGGGGCAAGGGAGAAGATTCTTTTCTTTCAATGATTTTTGAAAGATTAAGTTTAATGAAAGATTTACTTGCAGAGGATGGATCAATTTATGTTCATTGCGACTGGCGTCTAAACTCATCTATTAGATTAATTTTAGATGAAATATTTGGTAGAGAGAATTATAGAAATGAAATTGTATGGTGTTACTCGGGACCAGGAAAAAATGATAAAGGGTTTGTTAAAAAACATGACAATATTTTGTTCTACGCTAAATCTGACTCAACAAAATTTGAGATCCTAAGGGTTAAACATAAGTCTGGTATTCATAACTCAGGAAATTTTTTAGGTAAGGAAAGTTTTAAAGAGGGATTAAAGGAAGAATTAGAAAGTTTAGGTAAAAGAATTGAGGATTGGTGGTCAGATATTTATACAGCGGATAGAAAGAGAAATGAGTTAGTTGGATATCCCACACAAAAACCGCACGAATTACTAGAAAGAATAATATTATCCTCTACACAACCCAATGACATAATTGCAGATTTTTTTGTCGGATCTGGAACAACACCAGCAGTTGCAGAAAGATTAAATAGAAAATGGATTTGTTCAGATTTAGGTAAATTTGGAATTCACACAACACGAAAAAGACTTATCAATGTTCAAAGAGAACTCAAGGAAGATGGTAGGGATTACAGAGCATTTGAAATTCTTAATTTAGGTAAATATCAAAGACAACATTTCATTTATGATGGAAAAAATGAAAGAGATGAATTAAAACAACAAGAAAAAATTCAAAAAGAAAATGATTTTAAATCATTAATTCTTGAAGCATATAAGGCAACTGAAGTTCAAGGATTTAATTCACTTCACGGTAAAAAAGGGTTTGAATTTGTGTCAATTGGTCCTGTAAATCAAGCATTGTCAAGAAATCATGTTGAAGAAGTTATTAATGAATGTCTCAAAAATAACATTACTTCAGTAAATATTCTTGCATTTGAGTTTGAAATGGGTTGGGATAGAACACTTCAAGAAGAGGCGAAAGATAAAGGCATACGATTATCTTATAAACAAATTCCAATAGATGTCTTTGACAAACGAGCAGTTCAAAAGGGTGAAGTCATTTTCTATGATATTGCATATATTGAATTTAAACCCATCATTAAAAAGAATATGTTGTCTATTGAACTGACTGACTTCGCAGTTTTTTACAATGAAGGTAATCTGAACATTAATGAGGAACTACAAGCAGGCAAGTCTAAAATTATTGTTGAAAATGGTGATTTAGTAGAAAAACACAAAGATAAAGATGGGAATATTTCAGAGAATATTCTTACTAAAAATTGGCATGATTGGATTGATTATTGGTCAGTTGACTTTGATTATGAATCAAAACCTGAGGTTATTAAATTTAAAAAAGAAGATGGTTCTACTGAAGAAGTCTGGACAGGAAACTATGTATTTGAAAATGAATGGCAATCATTTAGAACAAAAGATGATAAAAAACTTGAGTTAATCAGTTCTGAAAGAGAACTCATTAACAATAAAACAAAAGTCGCAGTTAAAGTAGTTGATATCTTTGGTAATGACACAATTAAAGTCATGGAAGTGAAAATCTAATGGGTCTTGATAAAACCTTTCCGAAATCACCATACTCAATTCTTCATCCAACTGTTAGATGGTTTCCAGGTGAGGATGTTGTTGACCCTCAAAGTCTTATGCCACCTCTTGTACCTAAAATTAGAGAGGTAGTCTATAAATGGAGAGAAGATAGATACCCTAATGTTTCAGATGTTACTCGTGCATTATTAAATCACTGGTTTGTAAATGGTCACGAAAGTGGTTTTCAATATTACTTTGCACAAAGAGAATCAGTTGAATCTATCATCTATTTATATGAAGTAGAAAAGATTAGACATCCATCAGAACTTCTTCGTTTTGACTCTTCTAATAGACTCGTTGAATCAATGTTTGATGAACAGTGGGTTCGTCTAGTTGCAAAACAAGCAACAGGTACTGGCAAAACTAAAGTTTTATCTTTACTTATTGTTTGGGCATATTTTCATAAACTTTATGTTGAGAATTCAGAACTCTCACAGAATTTTTTACTTCTTGCACCTAACACCATAGTATTAGATAGACTGAAAACTGATATTGAAGGTTTAAGAGTCTTTAGAACTGACCCTGCACTTCCCCCAAATAACTATGAAGGCAGAATGTGGAATAGTGACTTTAACCCTAAAGTGCATATTCAAGACAACATTGGTTCAATTTCAAAAAGTGGCAATATTTTCTTAACGAATATTCAAAGATTTTCTAACAGAACTAAATCAGTAGATAAAAACTCAAGTATTGATTACTTTCTTGGTGAAAAACCTGTTGCCAAAACAAGTGATAACAAGATTACAGTTAAAGATATTGTTAAAGGTTTAGATAATCTGATTGTCTTAAATGATGAAGCACATCATATACATGATTCAGATATGGCATGGTTTAAAACGATTGAAAACATTCATTCAAGTATTAACAATATGCCTATTCAGATTGATGTTACTGCAACCCCTAAAAATCAAAATGGCGAAATATTCATACAAACAATTTCGGATTACCCTTTAGTTGAAGCAATTGAACAAGATGTCGTAAAAAAACCAATACTTCCAGATGAAGCAAGTCTAGGTAAATTGACAGAACATGAATCATCTAAATTCTCTGAAAGATGGAGAGATTATATTGATTTAGGTGTAACTGTTTGGCAGCAAGATTATGAAAAACATAAGAAGTTAGAAGGTAAAAAGGCATTACTTTTTATCATGGTAGATGATACGAAGAATTGTGATGAAGTTAGAGATTATCTTGAGAATTCTTTCCCTATCTTAAAGAATTCTACATTTGTGATTCATACAAATAAGGAAGGTGAGATTGAAGAAAACGCATCAAGTAAAAGTCAAAAAGAATTGATGGAACTTCGCGATATGGCAAATAGAGTTGATAGTAATGATAATAATGTAAAAGCAATTATTTCAGTTCTAATGTTAAAAGAGGGTTGGGATGTAAGAAATGTCACAACTGTTGTGGGTCTTCGTCCGTTTAGTGCAAAGGCAAATATTCTCCCAGAACAAGCATTAGGTCGCGGTTTAAGAAAAATGTATTTTGGTCAGGATATTAATGAAGAATTAAATGTAGTAGGTTCTGAAGGATTTATTGAGTTTGTAAAGAGTATTAAACGAGAAGGCGTCATATTAGAAGAAAGAACGATGGGCAAAGGTTCAGAGGCATCAGGACCTACAATCATTGAGATTGATAAGACTAAAGATGAAAAAGACCTTGATATTGAAATACCTGTTTTAACAAATAGAATTCAAAGAGATTATAAGAATTTAGATTTATTAGACCCTGATAAATTTGAGTTTAAACCCTGTTCTATTATTGAATTTACTGCCGAAGAACAAAAAAATATTGTCTTTAGAGACATCATTCATGATGAAGTTATGAAAGAAGTTAAATTAAGCAGTGACTTAATTATAAATGGCACTTCAATCATCTCTTTTTTTACAAATTCAATCATGCAAGAATTAAGACTTTACGGTGGTAAAGATGTTCTTTACGGAAAAGTAAAGCACTTCATAAAAGATTTATTGTTCGCACAAACTGTTAATTTAGAAGACCCTAACATTGCATGTAATTTGAGTAAATCTAATGTCCGCGAAACAATTAAAAGGACATTCAAAGACTACATTAATAAACTCACAGTTGTAGACAAAGGCACAACTGAAGTTATCAATCACATCAAAATTAGCAATGTCAAAACTTTTGCAGTTGCAAGAACACTAGAAACATTTAATAACCCTCAAAAATCACTATTCAATAAGATTGTAGGCGATTCTCATTTTGAACTTCAGTTTGCAGGATTTTTAGATGCATCAGTTGATGTAAAGTCATTTGTTAAAAACTTTCAGAAATTAAACTTTCAAATGACTTATCAAAAACATGATGGAAGTATTGGTTCTTATTTCCCCGACTTTACAGTTAAATTAAAAAATGGGGACTTTTTTGTAGTAGAAACAAAGGGTGCAGAAGATTTAGATGACCCACGAAAGATTGCACGATTAAAAGTGTGGTGTGAGGATGCAACAAAGGCAGAAGGTAAGAATTGGAACTGTCTATACATAAAGCAAGAGGAATGGGAAAGACTAGGTCAAACTCCAAACTCATTTGCAGAGATTATTGATTTATTTAAGGTTAAATAATGAACGCAATGCGAAGGATTGCTATTGCAATATGCATTTTAGGGTTATGGATTGCATATCCTTTTAATTCATCAGATGTTTATTTTGTTCTCGCAGTTACATTAATTCTTGCATGGATTGTTGATGGATTTGGAAATTAAATTCTAAAACTATCAAGTTTCTGAACCCTTGAATTACCCTCAAAATCTAGTCTGAAAGACGCAATAAATCGTTACCTAAAAAATCAGACTTTCTGAACCCTTCTTAAATTAGGAAACTTACCAATTTCTGCACTTTTAATGAGTTTCTCCGCCCTGCGTAAAAGTCTATTTACTGTGTTACTTAATATCATCTTCTCGCTTGTTCTTTGACCAATCCATTCTTCTGTCTTGAATTTATGTTTTGAAGTGATTCCTCTTTGAAGTCCTATTTCCCACAACTTAAATTTACCTGTTTTATGTAAGTCATATGCTATTAATGCCTTTTCTAAAGAGAACTTATCAACTTTACCCACAACGGGATAATGTGCAGTTGAAATTTGATTGTTTCGTTTACCACGACTTCCCGGATGTCTAGTTTTCAGAAATGCATTAAACATTCTTGTAAGTGTTCGTTTTGAATGCGAGATGGGGAGTTGAATATTAATCACTTGTTCATTTATTACAATTTCGTCAAGTTTTGTTATCTCCTTAAACTCATACCCCACTTGTTCTGCGAATAAAGTTGCACCTTTATTGTCAGTAAACCACCAAGTTTTGAAGTCGTTATTAAAGACATCGCCAAAGTCCTTGTATATCTGACTTAACTTACCTTTGCCTTTTGTCTTACAACACCTTTTATATTCATCACTTCTCTTCAGAAATTCATACCAAAAGTAATACACAGAGTCTTTGTAATACTCCTGCTCTTTGTCTTGTTTAGACCTCCCGAAAATCGGGTGTTTGTATGCGAATTTTCTCTTAACAAATGCCATTTTATAAACACCTAAATTGCATCATTTTATACGCCTAAAGGAAAAAAGTGCGAAAAATTATATGATGGTTATGTGAGTTGAGAAGAGTGCAGTAGATTCACGAAATACGATACAAAGATGCACTCACTCTATGAGGCAGTTAGTATGAAAAGTAACAATCACTACTTAAGTAAATTTGTAATACTAGATTTAAAGATAAAAAATGAAATTAAAGAAATGCTTGATTATTCAAAATCAAAAATTTATGACACTCCATATTATCGCAGACAGTTCTTTGTAACCAGAACTCCTAATAAAATTTATGAAAGATAAAATTATGAAAACATCTCTTATATCTAAAAATAAAGTCTTAATTGATGAATATGTGAGTTCTTATTTTGAACTCACAAAGAAATCTGTCAGAAATACACTATCTCTTGCAAAGATTGTGTATGAAGTCAAAGATAAGTATGAATACAGTCAAATTGATGAAGAAGATTTTAAATATTTCTGTAAACAAATTCAAGTCAATGACGAAAGTTCACAGTTTAGAAAGTATCTCTATATTGCAAAGTCTGCAGATAAGATTGAAGAGCATCTTGATAAGTTCCCAACTGCAATGTCTGTCGTGTATAAGATTATCTCTTTACCTCCAGACGATTTTGATGAACTAATTCAGACAAACCTTTTAAGTCCTGACTTAACTCTTAAAAAGTTAAATCATTTTTTTCCTTCAACTAAACAGTTAAAGAACAACTCTCATCAGCAAGTCATAATTGATGAAAGTGACCTGCGAATTGATATTACTTTTGATAACAAGAATAAATCTCTATCAAAAGAGATGAAAGATACAATTTCTTTCAAAATCTTTAATTGCCTTGAGAGTGTTCAAGACAATTTTTATCATTTTGATGAAATATCTGTCTATGTAAATAATGAATACAAGCACTCAAGAAAGTATGCGAATAAGAATGTATTCTAAACTTTACAAGACTAAATCGTCGCGATTAAAAGAAGACTTATCTTTTTACTTCTTCTGTAACTTTCCAATCCAAGATGCCCACACGAATTTTGAAGCATATTGGAAACTACGAAAGAAATGGTTAAGAGGTAAGAAGATATATGCAAGTCTTACTGACGATGAGAAGACCCACCTAGGAAGATATCTTCCTAAGTAAATTTGTTCACACTATGAACAAATGCAAGACAGACCCCTAAAGTCTGTCTTTTTTTATACCTAAAACAGGCAATAATGAGGTCAAAACAGGCAAATATGCGACTAAATCTCGTTTTATGACTATAAAACCTTATAAGTAACGGTGTCCGGTTTGAATGAAGTTAAAGACCTTAACCAATAACCTTCCTAATTAGAATCCATGAACGAAGTGAATACTTGAACGCTAGTTCAAGTTACTCCTTACAAGTTAGGTTCCCCCATCAAGACAAATAGAAACCAACTCCTGAAATGACTAAATACATCATATGTAACTTTATGATAGGTAACCGACCTGTAGTAAAACCACCTAACCACCTGCTGATAAAGAGAGATACAAATGAACCAAACTAATCTAAAAGAACAGTCTATTCATATCAAGATACCTACCGAACTGAAGAAACAACTACATGAAGTTGCCTTGACCTATTCAACATCACCATCCCAGATTGCAAGATATCTAATAACAACAAATATAAACGGGATTATGAAGAACAGAATGTATTTTTAATGTCTTGATGGGGGAACCTGATCCAATAACTTTTAACGAAAGATTATCCTATGACGAATAAGAACATCATCCTGACGCTAAAGTTGTCTCCAAACACTAAACCAACCATCTCTAATGCAGATTTAACCAAGTTTGTGAATCAAGTGAAGGGATTGTTAAGAAAAGGTGATTTAGTCGTGGAAGTGAGCAAAGGTTAAGTTATTGAACAATATAACTACTTAACCATTTCTTATATTCTTTTGAGATTTTACCCATACTAAATCCTTTCTTCGCTCCTGCGCTATTAGGTTTTAGTCTTCTAACTTCATTCATAAATTCATCATGTGGGAAAAGATACCAAGGCATATTATTAGTCCTATCTTCTTTATCTTGAAACATAATATAGAGGTCATCACCAATATATTTTGGACTGCAAGTAAGTCTGCCCTTTAATTGAATCTTTAACCATCTTCCATTCATATGTTGTGCAAGAAAGTCTGCACTTTGCCAATCATATTTTAGTAAATTTGTTACAAAACCATAGTCTGCTAAAACTGCTGATGCTTTTTGAAAGTTATATGCTTCCTGCATTTTGTCATTTAGTTTTTTATAGATAACTTTATCAAATTCACTTAATAGTTTATTCATTAATTACCTATTTAAGTTAGAACATTTATTTGTTGTAATATCACCCCAAATTTGATTTGCGTCATCTTGCCGTATACCGTTTGCTGAATTTTCCTGAATTTTATGCCATTGACTGAAAGTAAAGTTATTTTTTAGGTTATAAAGAACGCACTCACACCATCCTTTTTTATTAGATGAAAATCCACCATAACAACCTTCCATAAAATTATCATCATTTGCTTTACTCCAACTAGAAATTTCCTTTGAACTTTCAACGTTAGAACTCCTATTGGTCTTTTCCTTTGTTATTATTTGCCCTTTGCTATCTATTTCATTTTGCCAGTCACATTGAAAGTTTGATCCTCTCAGTTGACATCTAAAAAGGTTACTAACAACTAAATCATAATTAAATTTACAAAGTGTTTTAGAATCATCCTGATAAGAATAGAATTTGCTTAAATCTTCTTCTGTTAATTTTCTGTATTCATTATTTTCTTTAAAATTACTATTTTTTGATGTAAATGTATTTGAATCTAAATTAAAAATTTCAATGTCTGAACTTTTATTACCACGACCGTAATGAACTAATATTTTTCCAGATTGATCCATATAATTAACTAGGTCTTGAGATTTTATTTCATCATCTGAGACGTGCGAATATTTTGGACCACGCATCTGACAATTCTTAGCGCTTGATAAAGATACTTTTGCTTGCTTTGTTTCGTCAAAAAATATTGCAGGATCTAGGTTCAAGTTTCTTGTTATTGATGATGTACCTTTAATTCGTGCCTTGATTTTTATCCACGAACCTGTTTTTAATGATTCAATACGGGAAATCTCACTTTTATCTCTGGCATACAACTTTATAAAAGTTCCAACATTGTGATTTGACTTTGTTCCAGAAATATTTTCTGAGATTGAATCTGATAATCCTTGCATAATAATCGCAAGTTGCCTATCCAACTCTCTATCTAACCCTGCAGTTCCTATTGATTGAGATTTTGCTGTACCGCTTGAAGTCTGAACTTGAAATATATTTGGATTTTTAGTAGATTTCACATCGTAAACTTCTAGATTCCATATTATGACTTTTCCTTTTAAGTCTTTTTCAATTTTCTCTCTTTGCAAATCTGTATAGTCTGAAAAGTATTCAAAAATAGGAGTAAGTTTTTCAGGATCAATATTTACAACAGGAGAAGATATTAATTCTTCTAGGGTATATGTTGTCGTTTTGCTGTTATTAAAAAAATTGATTGGATTAGATCCAGTGATAAAGTAAAAAATTAAGGCAATTATTCCTATGCCAAATAACCACGATACTATTGAGGCAGTTCCACTTGCGATTTTTTCTGCCAAATAATCTATCTCTACCTCTTCTTTAGATGTAAGTTTTTTAGAAGTTTTGATTTGTTTGGATGGGTTTATTTCTTCTTTAATGAGTTCAGACTGACAGAATCTACACTTAATTGCAGACTTCTTGATTGTCTCTGCACAGAAAGGACATTGTTTTTCGTCTTTAGTCATATCAAAAACCTTTACTTAATTACCAACTTGTATAAGTCCCACAATATGCAACATTATGACCACCCCTACGACAATTTTGATATGGTGAAATAACAAAATAAACAATTAATAAGACTCCAATTATTATTAATTTATCCTTCATTTTTTTATCCATTTAAGTCTCCTTTTGATTAGGTTTAATGCCAAAATCCCCACCAATATTCATTCAGTTTCATCATTTTATGACTACATCTTGGGCAATGCGTCATTGTCCATTCCTCTAAATTATTACTATTGCAATATTCACAATTGAATTGCTTGGGATCATCATTAATTAGAATATACTTTGTATACCTATTAATGCCTTCTACAATGACATTTTTATCATCCTTACAGATTGTAACATTTGTTATATCCCAACAATCTTTACACATATAAGTCTTAGCAAAAACATCTTTGCCTGCGCCCTCGTGTATTTCTCTCTTAAAGTCACATTCAGGGCATTTATATTCAATCAGATAACCCATATTTAATGTGCATCAGTTAAAAGAGTTATTAATATTAATCATGGTCTGTAAAAGCATGACAAAATTCATTTTTGGCATTGTAAACATAATGAATATAATCTTGCCCTTCTTGTGTTGTACAAGTCCAAGTATATGTTGTTCTTTTTGCATAAGCGTTTGGAGTTTCACCTAAATATGTACACCTTTCGTCTTTTGCCATTGCGGCAACCTCATCAAAAGTGGAATAACATTTACTACAACCTTGAATCGTAATAAGAACCATAAAAATAAGTGTCCAAATCAATCTTTCATATTTCTCAGTAAAATTTATAGGTAACTTTCTTAGCATTTACAGTATTTAATAAGAATCAGTTAAAAAGAGTTGTTCAGAACACTTAAGATACTTTGGATTCTCTTTTTTGAATTGAATATCAAAAAGATAAGTTAATAACTGTTTTATCCTGTTAACGGGTTTAGTAGGGTTAATTTCATGATATCTATCAACTAAACTTGTCATTAAGTCATCTTTAGATTTTCCTGTATTCATTGCCACTTCCTCTAATCTCTCCAACTCATATTCTTCAATGGTTGAATAAAATCCATATTCCAATTTTTCATCATGTGACATGACCCTCATCGTCCAATAAGGTATTTGATTAATAATAGAAATAATTGAAGTGCGAGTATTCATTTCTTCAAAAAAAACAATATCATCGTTAAACGAAGAATCTGTTGATTTTCTTACTTCTTTAAAGGATCTTATTCTTTGAAAACTGTAGGGACTAAAACCTCTATGTATTCCAATCTGTCCTTGTCCCATTCTGCAGATACCTCCTACAAAGACATAAAGACATGCACTGTTACAGTATTTGTCTTTAGGGATCCAAGTTGATAGTTTATTCTTTCTAATAATACGACTGATTTTGATTGCAGTCTGAACATTGCCACCAATGCTATTGTTCATAATGACAGAATCATATTTGACATGAAGACCTTCAGTGTTAATTTTATCTATTGCATCTTGAAATGTCTGTGCATCCTCTTTTTCAATAGATTCTGAAAGATATAACTGTGCATATTGACGATGAAACTTATCATATTCGTCAAGTTTTTCTAATGTAACTTTTGCAAGCAAAATATTTGAAAGAAATAAAAGAAATACGAATATTATAAATTTCATTTTTCTTCTAATTTTCCACCACTAATTAGACATTTTTCTATAGTTGAATAAGGTGTAAATGTTTTAATTTTGTCATCATCTGTTGAACTTAAATGACAAATTCCATCTTCAGTCTTTTTTATTAAAACTTTGTCTTCAAAATTGACTTTTTCTGTAGAGATATTTTTTGAATTCTTATGAATTATTTTAGGGATACTCAATAAAATCATAACTACTATCACAAGAATAATTTTAAACATTTACACTCCTTAGATAATTATTTAACATCATTGTTGAGGGTACTCAAAGTCTCCCGTTGACCAGTTCATTTCCGGTTTTGCACCGGGATTTACATATTGAAAGTCGCCTGTATAAGGATTCATCTGCATCTTTGCATCAGGATGAACAGTTTCATACTTATTGTTCATGTAATCATATTTCTGCTTATATTCTTTAGGTGCCATATCAAACTCTCCTGAATAGGGATTAAGTCTTATCTGTGAGTCAGGTTTGACATACTTATACTCGTCTTTCATATAGTTGTATTTCAGAACAGAATCAGGTGTCGTTGTTTCGTATTTTCCTGTCATAGAATTAAATTTCTGTTGGGCGAAAACATTACATGCGAAGAGAAGCGATAGAGGTAATGAGATAAAGAGTGGTAGTTTTTTCATTTTTTACTAATTTTTTTAGGTCATTTAGAAAAAAAGAGTATGAATAATAATACGATTATAGGAGGTAAGATCCAGACCAAAAACATTCCTTTTTTTGCATCTTCTGATGCTCCTTTTTCAATAAAGAAGGGTTTAATTATAAAAAAATAATAAACCCATCCAATAATACTTAATCCTATTAATTGTCCTATTAACTCCATATCTTCCTCCTTTAGTTATGAACTTATTATGAAAGTGAACTTCCTGGTCCTTCTGGCGGATCACCACCATGACCAGATGATAACCAAATGACTATTGCAATAATAATAAAGGCAAATAAGTAGGCAAAGAATGCACTACTTTTAATTAGTTTCAAAACAATGACTGTCCCAAAAAAACCAATTGCAATTGCTTTAATATACCAAAACATTTATTTCTTCCTCAAATAGGCAGGTTCATCATAATTAGGTGAACTTAGCATGCCCACATCTATATGTGGTCTTTTTGTTTGTGGTATTTCATCATGCCTTACTTTAATTGCAACACAATGATTAAACTTAATAGCATGAGCAAGTTCAACATTCGTTTCAATCAAATAGACTTCTTTCTCACACTCGTGACAGTATTTGATATTCTTTTCTTTTCGTTTGAGTAAGTCTTCCCACTTCTGATTACACTTAAATCCAAATGAACAATTACGAATATCAATATATGACTTTGCGTCTTCCCAGAAGTCAGTTTGACAAACATCTATTCTGATTTCTTTCTTTTTTACCATTGATGATTGCACTCACGACATTTGTGAATCGGTTTTTCATTACCCACAATACATCCACCCAATTCAATCTCTTTTCTGAACCATGATTGCAAAGTGTCATCTGTAGGGTACCCATAAACAATATCTACGACATCATTAGATTTACACTCAGGACAAATCTCTTTTTTAGATTTCATTAGAATGCTTCTATCAGTTTAGACCTGAAGTCTTGACCTATTCTGTAATACAACAAATCAGTTTTTTCAGAACTAAATTCTCTAAACGCAAGTGTCGGAAATATAGGTGCTTCATTTGCCAATGACATTTCAATAATGTCGCCGTTCAGACGCATAATAAAATCAGATTTTTTGAAATGATAAATTGTAGGTTGATTCGTTAAATGCACTTTATGTATTAATTGATGCAGATAAGGCAATAACTTCTTAAAGTCTTGAATGTTTCTTTTTTGTCTGTCTGAAAACTTCATAGTTGATAACTTTTATTAATATTAGATTCTTTACGAATATATTCCTCCGATTTGAGTTGAATTTCAACGGGAGGATACGATTTTTATTTGGGGATTACAGTAGATATTTGTGCGATTTTTGAACTACTTTAGAACGATTTGGTGTAAGGAATAAGACTACTTTTTATTTCTCATAGATTGTAATTTATCAACATTCATCTCAGCAGATAGTGGTTTCGCATAAAAGCGTTCAATCATATCAACAGAAGTTCTTGCGTTTCGTGCAAGAGTAAGAAGGTCTATATGGTCACCTTTCGTCAATCTAAACATAATCGCAGTATGACGAAGTGAGTAAAGAGTTCTAGGTTCACCTGATGATGAGTTTTTTAAGTCTGCGTATTTCAAGACTTCATTAAACTGACTACTCATAATCTTCATTGCACGGTCTCTATTTGATATATGAGGTAAAAATACAAAGTCATCTTTTTTGACCTCCCCATGTAAATTCACAATATCTTTATAGATGTTGATTGCATACTCCATAGACACGATAGGAAGATTTTCAGTCTTTGATTTTTCAGTTGTAATTCTTAAATACTTTTGTTCATTCTCAACAACTTCTATATTTCTATGTCTTAAATTCTTCAAGTCACTCGGTCGCAAGAATGTATTCACCATAAATGTCACTAGATATGACATCTCTTTTGTAATGATTTGTCGTTTCACCGCATGCTTTTTATCTATCAGTTCTTGTAACTTATTTTTTAAGAGTTCGTATTCTTTGATACTGAACCATCCTCTCGGCGAATCACTTAACTTAATAGAAGGCATCATAGGCATGCGTTCTATAAGATTCTCACGCATTGCAAGTTTAAGAATCTTACTTAATAAGTTTGTATGTTTCTTAAGACTGCCAGGGGAGAGTTGATATGTCTTATTACACTCTGCAAGATACGCATTGATATGTTTATAAGAGATGCTCCTTATATCCATACCCTTAAAAAAAGGGTTTAAGTGTTTCTTCAGTATTGTTTTATCGTTCTCATTTAACCTTTTATTTAATTCACCTCGTTCAATCTTTTGATTCTGTTCTGCAAGTAGTTCTAATGAACATCTTTCAAAACTTGGAGATGAACCGATAGGCATTAAATTGCGTTCTCTTAATAAAATATCTTCATAAAACTTGATTGCAAATTTAATGGCATCTTTTTGATTGTCTGTCTTTGATGATTTTTTAATGATGCGTTTTTGAGTGTAATAACGCACCCACCAGAATGGTGATGCACTAATTTTGAAGATGACTAATTTATCAGGATACCCCTTACCGATTTTGGTAATGGAGTTCTGGAGGGGGACGCTCCGATGTCGTTTAGATACTAACTGAATCATGATGAATATTATATCTGAAAGTAGTATACATTTGACTATACTACAAAAATATGATAGTATTCAATAAATATGGTGCCCCCGACAGGAGTTGAACCTGTGACCCTCCCCTTAGGAGTAAGAGTTAAATATACTTAATTTATTGATTTGATTGATTAAATTACTTAAGTAGTATAGTTTGTAGTATACAGTAACCCTTGTATTTCCATCCAGTTTGTGTACCT
>Ga0315900_10006465_pt1 | contig 15713 bp, 17 predicted proteins | sample LakEriMetagenome_FD_203521 | JGI IMG/M metagenome (GOLD analysis project Ga0315900, IMG submission 203521) | Freshwater fungal communities from buoy surface, Lake Erie, Ohio, United States - Buoy 12 MA114 | ecosystem: Environmental > Aquatic > Freshwater > Lake > Lake biofilm | place: USA: Lake...
AGAACGCGTTGCGGTCATCCTCTGGCGCTTCGTTTACAGAGAGCTCAAGCAAAGGGAAGTATTGACCTCTTGATTTATTAGGGTCAGGGTGATGATGTATTTCTAATTTAACCCACCCTTGAGTCTCCGCAATTCTGTCTGGAGTTATTACTTCGTGTACTGGGTGCTTCCATCTATAACCGTGACGAGCATGTATCTTGTCACCACCATACACAAGGCCTGGACTTCCGTCAGGATTCCAGCTCCATGTGTATTGGTATCTAGGTCGGGTCCATTTTTGGGTGTGGGCCGATTCTAACTCTTCTCTCCAACCTGGCTGGAGAACTTCATCCATATCTAAAGCAATGCAGTAATCTATATCGTCAGGTATTAAAGCGAGAGAAACATTTCTTGCGTCATCAAATCTCCAAGGTTTCACGCTAATTGTGTGGCACACAATTCCAAGTGATTTGGCTTTCTCTACGGTTTTATCTGTGGAACCCGTGTCAGCAATTAGTAAGTAGTCCGCGTCTTTTGCGGAATCAAACCAAGATTGAACAAAGTGCTCTTCATTTAAAGCAATGGTATAGACGGCTACCTTCATTTGGTACCTAACTACTCGGCGTCAAGGGCTACATAATCGTAGCCGATAACCTCCCCAGTTGCCGCATCCGTGACTCTAAAAGTACGGATATTTGTTAGAGGGTCTACGCCTAAATCTTCTTTATTTACTGTCATGATAATCTACCCCACAGACCGGTGTTGTAAGTTGTAACTGGTGTAGCCGTTGTTGGCAAATCTGTTTGTGAAGTAACAGCACCATTTAGTTTTGGACTCAAGCTTGCTACAGAGCCTGGAGCAAATCCGTATGCTACATAAGCATTTCCTGGGGTGCTTCCTACCCACAGAACTGCAAGCCCATATCTAACTCCCGCTTGAAGAGTATATGTAGCAGGTAGTGAGCCACCTGTTGAAAACGCTCTTGTGTACAGGGTGTTTCTAGTGCTAAATATTGTTGTGTCGTTTGCTGTGGCAGCTACTAAAGTTGCTGTGGTTTCATCATATGTATATAAACCAAATCTAACAAGCGTTGCACCGCTAGAGGCTGTACCTGCAGAAGATACTGAAATTTCATCTAGAGTCAGAGTTTTAAGAGGTGTAAAGAACGTAAAGTACGTGGTTCCACTTACTAGGAACGCGGTCTGGTTATCCCAACGTGGCGCTACATCTATGGCTGCGGTTGGCATACCTAGAGCACCTAGAGCATGTTCTACCAATGCCACAGTTCCAGTAGCATCTTGAATAGTTACTGTTCTATCAGCTGTTGGGTCTGTAAAGCTCAGGGTTGTTTCATTAGCATCTGCAGTAGACCCTTCTACGACAATGCTTCCATCATTAAGAGTTAAACCAGTAAGAACAGGGCTGCTTAGTGTTAAGCCTGAAACAGAAGTTGTTGTTCCACCCAAAGTCAATGTACTTGAACCAAGGGTAATCGTAGAGTTAGCCAACTTAACGTTTGTTACGTTTGCGTCAACAATCTTTGCAGTTGTTACTGTTCCATCTGTAGGTGTACGAGTATCGGTAAACCTAGCATCTGTGTCAATTGCTAGTTTTACCCAGTTACCTGCGTGTGCATAATAAGCACTTCCAGTAGCATGAACATGAGCAAACATTCCGTGGTTAGTAGCTGCGTCAGGTAGGTCTACCAGAGCATTAAATACAACCCAGGTAATATCATCTGAAGTAATTGCTGACTTATCTAAACCAAGAACTGCCGCTGTTGATGTTCCTGTATTTGTTACAGGACCTGTTACAGAGATAACTCCTGATGGGCCTGTTGGACCAGTAACTGTGCTTGCAGCACCTGTTGGACCTGTTGGTCCTACGGGTCCTTGAGGACCTACAATCTGCCCTGCGCTATACCAAGAAGTACCATTCCATACATATAAATCGCCATCTTCATCAACAATGTACGCATCGTTTACTGCATTTCCTGATGATGGTAAATTTGCAACTAATGCAACGCTTCCAATTAAATCAACTGCAACACCTTGTGCACCTGTTGGACCAGTAACACCTTGTGAGCCAGTAGGGCCAGTTTCTCCAGTAGCTCCTGTAGGACCAGTAGGTCCCGTTACGCCCTGTGCGCCAGTAGGGCCAGTTATGCCCTGTGCGCCTGTTGGTCCAGTAGGACCTATTGGTAAAATTAAATTAAGTGTTTGGTTTGGAGCAGTACCAGTTATAGACGCTCCAGCACTAGTGCTAGATGATATTGAACCAATTGTTAAAGTATTAGCAGCACCAGTTGGACCAGTAACACCAGATGAATAAGCTAAAGAGTTCCAACCTTGAATACCGTTGCCAACTTTAAATCTACCTGTGTCATACTCGTACCCAACTTCGCCTTGAGCTAGAATTGGGTTGGTAGTAGACCATGCTGTTGCAGTATCACGTCTAAACTGAACACGAACGGCCATTAAATCTCCTTAACCTGCAACATTTCCACAATCAATAATTGCGGAACCACCATATATTGTATTCGCTGCGCCACCATCAATATTTGTAAACACTGGACCAGTTGGTCCTGTCTCACCTATCGGTCCTGTTGGACCTGTTGGACCTGTTACACCTTGTGAACCAGTCGGTCCTGTTGGACCAGTTGGGCCTGTTACACCTTGAATACCTTGTGCGCCAGTTGGACCAGTTACTGATGGACCAGTTGGGCCTGTAGGACCCACAGGTCCTTGAGCAACGCTGATTCTCCATACTGAGCCATCCCAGTACCAAAGCTGGTCGCCAGCAGAAAATAGGTCATTTACCGCAGGGGAGTTAGGAAAGTCGATTGGCATAGTAAAGATTATAGAGTGATAGACTGCTCTTGTACCTACTTACATGGAGGATTAATTGCGTTTTAGAACTCAATGGTTGATTGCTCTAAAGACTATGGGCTATAAAGAGTACTGGAATAGGCCCAACACAATAGAGTTTTTTGCTTTTATGACTAAAATTTCCATAATTTTTCCCGGTTTGTTACTTGACAAACAATGGTGGTGGCTTTATATTTTTGCTTTTATATCTAGTTTAGCTTTAATATGGTCATCTACAGTAAAGACTTTACCCACTATTATTTGGTTTAATGTCGGATGGTCCATACTTGCACTAGCTGCTATTATTAAACACTTTTTGATAGGGGCATGATGACTAGAAAAATAATTAAATTTACAAACACGTCTCCCTTAGAATTAGAACCGCCTAAACCAGGTAAAAATTCTATCCCAGATTGGTTTAAACAAACTCCATCTTATTTAGGAGATAAGAACGAGTATTCTGAGATGACCAGAGCAACTATAAAAAAATGTATTCCTGTTTTTGATGCCATCATTACTGGTTATCTTTTTACAACGCCTGTAGATATTTGGGCAAAAATAGAGGATGGAATAACGTATTTTTATTGGAAACCAAACACTGAGTTTACCCCAGTAAATTTTCAAAAGTCAGCTCAAGCAGAAAAACATCCCGCTCAAAGTAAACATCCATGGAAAGATGTCCCAAAAATTATAAATCCCTGGTCAATACAGACCCCTAAAGGGTATTCATGTTTAATTTTGCCCCCTATGCATAGAGAAACTCCATTTAACACGCTACCTGCAATAGTTGATACAGACACTTACATTACTCCAATTAATTTTCCTTTTGTATTATTTGACCCAATGTTTACTGGGTTAATACCGGCAGGAACTCCAGTAGTTCAAATAATTCCTTTTAAACGAGACGCGTGGACATCAGAAACTTCAAATAACGCTGACGCTCCTTTAAGGCAGTTTAGATACCTCTCTACATTTTTTTATAATGCATACAAAAATCATATGTGGAGCAAGAAAGATTTTAAATGATTAACGTTAACAAAGTAGTGATTGTTGGTGGCGGTTCCGCGGGTTGGATGACAGCCGCTTATTTAATAAAAACATTTCCTAATAAACAAATAGTTGTTTTAGAGAGCCCGGACATTCCTATTGTTGGGGTCGGAGAAAGTACACTAGCCAGTATTACTGAGTTTAGGGATTATCTTGGAATAGATGAAAAAGATTTTATGCAAAAAACTAACGCGTCGTATAAAATGAGCATAAAGTTTACTGATTTTTATTCAGAAAATGGGGGTTCGTTCCATTACCCATTTGGAAAGCCTAATTTTGAAAAAACTGCTTCTGGATTTGATGACTGGTTTCAAATAAAACATACGTATCCAGACACTCCTTTAACAGATTTTGTGCAGAGTTACTTTCCAAGTTCTTTTTTATTTGAAAACAATAAGTTTGCTACTAACGAGTCTGGCGTGTATAGCCCTTACAACAAAAAAACAGATGTAGCTTACCACTTTGATGCTACTATGTTTGGTTTATGGTTGAAAGAGTCTTACTGTATTCCAAGAGGGGTTTCTTACATAGAGGGTACAGTAGTAGATGCAATTACTTCTAAAAATGGAATAGAAGCATTAAAGTTAAATAATAATTCCGAAGTACACGCTGATTTGTTTATAGATTGTACCGGATTTAAAAGTATTTTATTAGGAGGATTTTTAAAAGAAGAATTTATCTCTTATGAAGATTTGCTCCCTAATAACAGTGCTTGGGCATGTCAGGTGCCTTACAAAGAAAAAGAGAAAGAGCTAGAGCCCTTTACTCACTGCACTGCTCTAAAAAATGGCTGGTGTTGGAATATACCTTTATGGTCAAGATTAGGAACTGGATATGTATTTTCTAATAAGTATATATCCTCAGACGAAGCTTTAGAAGAATTTAAATCATATTTAATGTCTAAAAAAATGATTGTTCCAAGGACAAAAGAAGAAGTAGAATCTTTTGATTATCGACTTATAAAGATGAGGGTAGGAATTCATAAGAGAACTTGGGTAAAAAATGTAGTAGCGATTGGGCTATCAGCTGGCTTTATAGAGCCTTTGGAATCAAATGGTTTGTTCACTGTTACTAATTTTGTATCAAAATTAGCTAAAACACTTTTAAGAGAAGACGTTTCTAAATTTGATATAGATGTGTACAACATAGCTGTGTACGGTGTTTTTAGAAAATTTGCTGAGTTTGTGGCTATGCACTATGCCTTAAGCCATAGAGATGACTCTTTATATTGGCAAAATATTAATTCCAAAACATTCTCTAAGGAGTTAGAGTCGTATATTGCATCTCCCGTGGTAGGGTTTCAAGATTTACAAGACAGAAAAATGTTTAGTAACTTTTTAGACCCAAGTGCAGGGATTACTTATGTATCGGTTGGTATGGGATACCTTGTATTTGACTCTGTTGACATAGACATGCTAAGGCGAGGAGATAGCATAAAAGCGTTTGTAGACGAACAACGGGAGATGTTTAATAGTAAAAAAACTATTTGGAGACAAGCTTCACAACACGCCCCCACATTAATGCAGTATTTAGAAAAAAATATCTACGGGGTATAAAGCCACATATCTTCGTTTTCCACCCAAGTCTCTACAGAATTAAGCGGTGGTATGTTTAATAGTTGTATATATTCTTTTAATCTTTTTTGCGCTAACTTACCGTAAAAAGTTTCTATGTTGTTAGGTCCTGAACAGACCATGTAAAATTCCGCGTAGGGGGACCAAGAGGCATATACGCCCCAACCGCCTCCGCCTTCCCACAGCACTTCCCATATATCTACATCTTCAATATTTAACTGCCTAGAATAATCCCAATTTTTTTTTGGTGGATAAATTATTTTATTTGAGTCCATCCAATTGGGGTCAAAGTATTCTTCGTTGTTTATAAAGATATTTTGTGTAGTTACAAATCTCATATAGTTTCCTAAAATAAACTATAACGGATATCGTAAAATTACAATTCCAGCTGCTCCTCGTCCTGAGCCAGTTGAGTTGTCTCGAGAGCCGCCGCCTCCAGAACCTGTGTTTGCAGTTCCATGTTTTGCAACACCGTCTCCGGTTGCACCAGCATCACTGGAGGAATCGTTTACGCCTTTGCCACCAATACCATTGGTTCTGGTGGTTTCAGGACCGCCACCTTGTCCGCACCCGCCACCACCAGCAGCATAGAAATTTGAAGAGCCAGATATAGAGTACTGACGTCCAGAACCACCTTCACCAGGAGTAGACCCTCCAGGAGAGTTTCCTCCTACACCGCCTGCGCCTCCTCCTCCGCCTCCAGACCAGCCGCCTTGTGTAGCGTTTCCTCCGCTAAAACCAAAACCTGTATATCCAGCGCCACTTCCTTGAGTAGCAGAGCCTGGATTGTTGCTGCTGTTGTTGGTTCCAGAACCTCCACCACAACCACCATCACGGCCTCTTTGTGTTTCTTGTCCGCTAAATGGAGCTTCTTGCTCAAAGTCACTTCCGTGACCACCTCCGCCACCACCACCTATAGCAGAAATGTTTCCAAAAGTTGAATTTGCGCCCCTTGACCCCACACGCTTGCTATTACCAGCATACGGTTCTACGCCAATTCCACCTCTTCCAACTTGTACAGAGGTTGACCCAACACCAACAGTAAAATTTGAGGAGTAACATAACCCTCCGGCACCTCCGCCGCCTCCGACTTGGGCTCCTCCTCCAGCACCTCCAGCAACTACCAAAACTTCTACGTCTAAAGTTTGACCGTAGTTAGTTGTATTAAAAGCAGAAGATAAAGTTGAGTTCCACGCATTTGCAGTAAATGTATGGATTCTGTAACCACCAGCAGTTGTAATAGTGCCGCCAGTGGGTGCAGCAGAACTGTTTGGGTCTTGTCTTAAAAATTCAGATAGGGCAGCGCCTTTAGACACCCCTCTGTTTTCAGAAGTAGGACCAAAAGTTCCTCGCACACTACTTACAAAAGGCATTCACTTCTCCTTAGAAGTTGAGGTTAGCAGAACCTAACAAAGTATACGTAGACGCTCTACGAACTAAAGTTAATGAGAAGATATCAATTTTTCCAGAAGAAGATGTAGGAGTTGGTGTTGCTCCAGCTGCCCACTTCATAGTAACACCGCTACCATTAATAGTAAATGTAGAAGGTATATAACCTGTAGAACCTTGGGTCACTAAAACGTTAATAGTAAATACTCGACCATCTGTAGTTGGAGCGTTTGTAATGTTCCAAGTCATTGCAGCTGATGGAGTGCTTGTAGTCCAGAAGATGTTTCCTAAGCTATAATCAAGAGTTGCTACGTTAGAAGATAGAGCAATATCTACAACATCCTCAATCATTTCTTGAATACGAACTCCACCAGTAAATGCTGGAGTTCCTGAGAAGGTAGGTGTTCCACTAAATACTGGGGTACCAGAGAAAGTTGGGTTACCTGAGAATGTTGCATCTCCGGCAATAGTTCCACCAAAGCTGTTTGAAGAACCGCTAAGGGTTAAATTAGCGATGCTGTTAGAACCAGCGGTTGATGTCAAACCAGTTGATAGGGTTGCTGAAGTTGCTGTAATTGCTCCAGTTTGAACAGGAGCGTACACAAGGCCTGCTTGTCCAAAGTTAACAGCGGTTGTTGGCTTTACAGAAGCGCCTGTAAAGAACTTAACAACTCCATCAGAAGCGTCACGAACAATACCAGCATAACGACGGTCACGAGTTACTGTTGCAGTTCCTGCAGGGGATACCGCAGCTGAGGTTACGTTTGTAGATTCCTTAGAGTAGGTAAATGTAGTTGCAGATGGTGCACCTGAGATTGTAAATGTACCGTTGAAAGTAGCATCTACACCAGTAATAACAACTACTTGTCCTACTGAGAATCCGTGAGCAGCAGCTGTTGTAAGAGTTGCAATATTAGATGTAAGAGCTTTATTAGATACAGAAGCTACTACGTTAGAGATAGCAACTGTAAACTCGCCAACTTGACCTAAGTCAATAAGGTCATCTGTGTTACCAGTACCTGAGAAGATAATTGGAGCATCAACAGCAAGGTTTGCAGTTGTAACCGTCGTACCAGAACCACCAAATGAGATGGTACCTACGATTGCTACGTTACCGGCAATATTCATATCACCTTGAACACCGACGCCACCAACGATTGTTAGGGCACCAGTTGTAGGTGAGGTAGAAGGTGTTGGGATTTCTAAGTGGACGTTTACACCGGGTGTAATTTCCATCTGTGTGTCACCAGTAGCAAAACCACCAGCAGCAAATATAATCTTGTTTTCTGTACCTTTATCGCCAGTAGCAAATACAAGGTTACCTTGTCCGCCACCGTTAAAGGTTACGCTACCTACCGGAGATACGGCTGCAGAGGTTACGTTTGCATTTGTTTTTGCGTATCTAAAGGTTGTAGTAGTAGGTACTGCAGTTACATAGTAGGTTCCATCAAATGGTGCTCCTACTCCTGTTATGACTGCTTTAGCGCCTACTGTAATTCCATGAGCTGTTCCTGTTGTAAGAGTTGCTACGTTTGAAGTGAGTGCCTTGTTAGTAATAGTCTTAGTAATTACTTCTGGAGCATCAAAGAAAATGTAAGCATCGTTTGCGCCAGTAATACCGTAGTTAGTATCGCTGAAGTCAGAGCCTGTGACACCAAAAGATGCCCAACCACTACTGTCATTACCGTTGTTAGCAATAACTTGAATGTCAGTTGAAGAGGTGCGGTCTGAGTTAGTGAAAGCAATCTGAGCAAAGCCATCTTCTTCAGCATCATTATCAAAACTGAATACGGCTACTGCGTTAGTAAGAGCTTTTTCATCGTGCTTGATTTCAGCATCTGTACCAACAAAAGCTTGAACAGTTGCAGTTAGCTCATCAACTGTTACGTCTGATACCCAAGTAACTGCTGTTCCATCGTTAGATAGGAATTTACCAGCTGCTGCAGAATAATCAGGGAAGGTACCCGCCGCTAAAACGTCCCAGTTAGCTCCTGCTACTGGAGTGTTTCCTTGAGTATTTTGTTTTGCAATCCAAGAAGAGCCACCGTAGGTAACAATATCGTTTTTGTTGTAAGTTGTAAGAGAGTTATACGTGCCCTTCCAAGAAATACCCTCAATAAGCACTGCCCAATAAACTGTATCTGTTGGGGCGCTGTTAAGAGAATCTGCAATAGCTACATAAACAAGACCGCCGTAGTTAACTACGTCTCCTGCTTGGTAGTTAGCTGATGAAGACCATGTTCCTTCAAATTGAAAACCTTGGCTAAATAGAGCCCAGTTAACTACGTTAGTTGGCACTACACCAGTAGAAGCAACAATATTAATATAGGCCTTACCACCGTAGGAAACAATGTCATTTACTTTATAAGCAGTGCCTGAGGCGTATGCGCCCTTCCATTCAACGCCGTACACAAGAATGTCCCAATTAGAGTTACCAGTACTAGGTACAGAAGAAGAGTTGTTATTAACAGCAATCCAAATGTTACCGCCGTACTTTACAACATCACCTTTTTGATAAGATGTGCCTGAAGCCCAAGTGCCTTCATATTGAATACCGTCAACAAAAACAGACCAATCAGACCCTGAAGTTACTGGGTTGTCTGCTTCAGTATCACGTAAAGCAATGTAAATTTTACCACCGTAGGATACTAAATCTGAAATTAAATATTGAGTTGCTGAAGACCAAATACCTCGGTAGTTAAAACCTTCTACCATTAATGCCCAGAAAGCTGTATCAGTTGGGAGGTTGCCAGTGCTTGCTGTGCCTAGTGTGTAAACATAAACGTTACCACCGTACTGCACTACATCGTTGCGCTCATACTCTGTGGCGCTGCTGTAAGCTCCACGATAGTCAAATCGGAATTTGCCCAGGTCAAGAATTTGAGCCATTAGTAAACCTCCATAAGGATATGTCCGGTAGCGTTAACACTAAATCTGAGTGTGTTGTTACTCCACATCCAGTTTAGATAATCAGTTGATTTAGATGAGAACGAATCACCTAACGTGATTGTGCTACCTGAACCAATAATATCAATGTAAGCCTTGCCTGTAAGTATATCTTGGCGAGCTCCATAGAAGACTCTATCTACAATACTTTCTAAATCTGAGGTGGTAAGGGTGGCTTCTGAGGAACCGTCTATATTAATAAACGTAGGATTTGGCACTATCTAACCCCTTCTTCCAGGTTTATGGTCAATCCAATGACATCTTCAAAAGGGCAGGTTGCGTATAGTTTGTCCCCTGTTTGAAGAGTAATTTCATTTGAAATCTTGTTGTACCCAATAGCTACTGGGTTTCCATCTTCCCCAACTCGGGTATCTCCAGATACTAGAGGCAGGACTAGGTAAGCGGTTTTTAAAACTCGAGTCTTATTTACTAAAAACTTGGTGATGGTTCCCGATACGTCTCGACCTACATATAGGGAGACAGGAAGGATTCCAGTATCTGATGCGCCAGTGTGAGCAGCCAAAACAGAAGTAACTTTAGTTTTAGAAGTGGCTGTATAAATTACAGTTGCTGAGCCTGGAGCGGTGTCGGTTACTAAAAAGTTAATGCTTTTAGCAGTTCCCGCAGATGCTACTGCGTCAACTGGATATGCGTACCCTGGCATCTATTCTCCTAAGCTGTCTGGTCTAAGCCTTGTAGGTAAAAGGCAACACCAGAAGGTCCTGCAACCTTCACAACATCTGTCGGGTTCAACCCAAACCTAAATGTTTCATAACTATTATACGCAGGCACAGTTAAATTGTATGCTATTAAACCGTATCCAGGTTCCGAAGCTCCTGATGGAACTACATATACATAAATGTTTACATCTGCAGCGGTTGTATTTGTTGCAATTACAGATACTAAATAATAATCTGTAGAAGTAAATAGGGTGGTTCCTGTGCCATAAGCAACCGTCGAAGAAAGACGATTTACCGCTAAGCGTTCAATTCCTGCCATTTATACTCCTAACCACCAAGATGTTCCGATGCTTCCTGCACTAGATGAGCCCGCAGGTCCTGTAGCACCTGTTGCTCCAACAGCTCCTGTAGGTCCAGTTACACCTTGTGGACCAGTTGGTCCAATTGGTGCCGCACCAGTCTCAACCCAGTATCCATCATAAAAGATAAATATTCCGCCTGTATTAGGGTCAAACCAAGCGTCACCTGCTGATGCACCTACTGGTGGAAGTAAGCTTGAGTAAGTCCACGCTCCTGTAGGTCCTGTACTACCAGTTGGTCCTAATAAACCTTGCGTACCAGTTGGGCCAGTTGGACCTGTTGGTCCTGTAGCACCTTGCGGTCCAGTTGGTCCGACTACTGGTGTGCGGATTACATCCCAAGTAGTTCCATTCCACTCCCAAGTAGTATTACCAGAAGTAAACTGTTGATTGAGTGTAGGTGAATTAGGAAAATCTATAGCTGTCATGTTTACGCCATCTGCGATACGAAACTAGCGCCAGACCCGCCGGTACCACCAGGTCCAGCAGCTGTCCCTGGAATATCATAGACACCGCCACCAAGATATATGTTTCCAGAGTTAGAGTAAGAACCTTTATGCAAAAGTATAGCTATGCCACCACCAGAGGCTCCACCATTTCCATAGTTGCCGCCACCTGTTCTATTACTATTATAGTTAGTGTTATTTGTGCCCCTAACATCAATAACTCCACTAGAGCCTATTGTTAAGTTACCCCCAACAATTAGCCAAATAACCCCTCCTGTACCAGAGTTAGCTCTTTGAACAGTTTGGTTATAACCACCTTGTGAAGAACTTCCATACTGGTCCCAACCTCCAGGATTTCCAACTCCTCCAGTAACCATATGTACCCCACCGCAGTGACCGTTACCACCTTCACCGCCTTCACCGCCGTTATCATCTCCTTGAGATGGAACAGACCCAGTTACACCAGTTCCACTCATTTTTCCACCGCCACCAGTTCCTCCAGAAAACGCTGTTCCGTTACCACCTCTACCAGAAGCTAAACCAGAAGTGCTACCTCCACAAGAGTTAGTATCATAATAAATTCCACCAGCTCCCCCACCACCAGTGGTGATAGATACCGTGTCTGTTCCAGAGGCAGAGCCTGAAGAACCAGTTGAACCGGTTACTTGACAACCACTAGAACTACAACCAACTGAAGCTCCACCGTTAGCCCCTCGTTTTGGTATTTGAATAATTCTTTTTCCGCTTCCACCTAATTGATTTGCAACAGCAGCGGTAATTGCTGTACCACAGTTACCAAAATCTGCTGCGGCAAGGGACCCACTATAACTTCCTGTGGCTGGAACAAATGGGTACCGTATACCGTTTGCGTTTAAAAAAGTGTCGGGATTTGCTGCAGCACCTTTAGCAGCCATTGAAATAGTTCCGTTTATAGTACAGTTTCCAGAAACATAGATAAAAAGCCCTTTACAAGGTTGGTCTGTGGTAAGTGTTTGTCCAGCGTCTATAGTAAGACTAGAATAGTTTTTAACTACGTAATCTCCATCATAAGAACCGTTTTTATTAGGAACTACTAAGGTGGTATTAGAAGATATGGTTACCGCACCGTCTGAACCATTACCAAAATAGTTTAGTAGGCCTTGTTGATGTAAAGTAGTTCCCTGTACGCCAAACGTACCTCTAGTAGAGTTTAAAAATGGCATTGACTAACTCCTTAGAAATTTAGATTACTACTTGCAAGCACAATCCAAGAACTTCCAGTTCTTACTAGTGTAAAGTTAAATATGTCAAGTTTACCTGCAGTTGAAGTTGGAGTTGGAGCTGACCCACCAGGCCATTTTATGGTTACAGAACTTCCGTTTATTGTCATAGAGTTTGGCACATAGCCAACAGAACCTTGAGTAACTAGGACGTTAATAGTCATAATTTTATCGTTATCAACAGGTACGTTAGTTAATGTTACAGCAAAGTTAGCAGAAGGAGCTGTTCCTATGTAATAAACGTTTCCTGCTGACCAATCTGCTGCAATAGCATTTGATGTAACAGTTACAGGAACCAAAGTTTCCCGCATTTCTTGAATATCTACAGTTCCGCTTAAAGACACAGACCCAGAGGCTGTTAAACCAGCAACTCTAAGGTCAGCATAAGCAAGACCTGCTTCTGAGAAGTTTACAGTTGTAGCTGGCTTAGTTGTAGCATCTTTAAATATCTTAAAGATGCCATCAGATGCATCACGAACTGCGCCGCCAAAAAATCTACGAGCAGATACTGAAGAACTTCCAGAAGCTGCTGCTGAAGATACGTTTGAAGCTGTCTTAGCATAAGTAAATGTAGTAGATGTAGGTACTGCGGTAATTGCATAAGTACCGTTAAATGTTGCGTCAACGCCGCTTATTACAACTACGTCACCTTCACGATAGTTATGTCCTGCAGAGGTAGTCAAAGTAGCTACATTTGAGGTAAGCGCCTTATTAGTAATAGTACTTACTAGAGCAGCAATAGTGCTTGCGTACTCTACGACAAGGCCTTCATCAACTGTGTCAGATTGGTTACCTGTACCAGAGAAAATCATAGGAGCAACAACAGCTAGGTTATCTGTAGTAGTTGCGCCACCACCAAATGTGAGGTTACCTACGATAGCCATGTTACCTTGAACGTTCATATCTCCCTGTACACCTACGCCACCAACTACAGTTAAAGCACCTGTAGTAGAGCTAGTTGATGGGGTTGGGATTTCAATATGTACGTTTAAATCTGGAGTAATACTCATTTGAGTATTATCAGAAGACAAACCACCAGCGGCAAAAATAATCTTGTTTTCAGTTCCTTTATCGCCTGTAGCAAAAACTAAGTTACCTGGACCTGTGGTTCCAACAGGGGCCTCTAAGAAAATATATCCATCGTTAGCTCCAGTGATAGTAAACTCTGGGTCAGAAAAGTTTGAGCTAGTAATACCCATATCGATGTAGCCAGCAAAGTCTGTTCCGTTATTAGCGTACGCAATAAAGTCTGTTGAAGAGTTTGCACCATTGCCAGAGTTTCTAAAAGCAATTTGAGCAAAATCATCATCTGCATCGATTGCGTAAACAGCAGCTGCATTTGTGTAACCCGTTAACGCAGACACTGAACCAGCAGTTGCTTGTGACGCTACGTTAGATGCTGTTTTAGCATAAGTAAAAGTAGTAGTTGTAGGAGTTGAAACAATTTCGTAAGTTCCATCAAAACTTGCATCTGCTGGGTTTAATGCAACTGTTACAAATTGAAAAGGAGCAAATCCATGAGCAGCAGAAGTTGTGATGGTTGCTACGTTACCCGTTAAAGATTTAGTTTGAGCGGTTTTTACTGAAGAACCTAAAGATGTAGCGTCTGTTCTTGCTCCAGAACCTACGTAAAGTTCGCCAGAAGTTGTGCCAACATCAAGGTCTCCAGTTATTCCAAGAGTTGTAAGTTCATTCGACCAAGAAGCTACAGTTCCGTTTGTTTTTAGCAATTTTCCATTATGTGTGCTTTGACTTGGAACTTGACTAATAGATTCAAAAGAAAAACCAGTTCCATCTGTTTTAACAAATTGACCAGCAGTTCCAGAGGTTGGGTCTATTAGACCAGCGACCATTAAAGCCCAATATGAAGTGTTTGTTACTAAAGAACCCGTGCTAGCTGCTGTGTTTGTATAAACATACAGGTTGTTATTAGCTTTTACTACGTCGTTAAGTTGGTATTCAGTAGCGCCGCTATAAGCGCCTTTGTAGGCAAAGCGTAGCTTTCCTAGATTAAAAATTTGGGCAGCCACTAGTTAACCTCCATGATGAGCTGGTCTGTGTATGTAGTATCCCACGAAAAAGAGAATTCGTAAGGGGTTAGAGCAGTTGTATAATAAGTATCGTCGTATCTAGCGTATACCGTTCCATCGTCGTTTAATTGAGGAACAGTGATTTGAGCTGAAGTATCTCCCCATAAATACTCTTCAATAGTCAAAGTATCAGTTGCTGGGTCATATTTAAACCCATAGAAATTTTGTTTTGACTTTGCAGAGCTACCAGATAGAGATAAGAATCCAGCCATTAGGGTGTAATCTCCGTTCCAAATACGCTTACGCTAAGGTTGTTGTTTCCACCGTTTATCGTTATTACATCTGCTGCGTCTATGGTTATTCCGAAAGAAAGAACAGTAGTGTCATTTCTATCAATCGGGACGTCATAGGCGACGTAGTGCTTGTTTTCTATAGAAGCACCGTTAGGACGTACAGCTAGCTTAAACGTGGTGTTTTCAGTCCCACGGTTAGCAATCACAATGCTGCTGATTACAGCTTGAGTACTTGAGGGTACGGTATAAGCATTTGTGTCAACGCTAGCCGTAGATACGACTTGCCCAAGAACTTTATATGTTGTGGCCACTGTGTTCCTTTCTTGTTAAGTTTACTAAATTGTTCCGAATAAAAATGGATGTAGCTGTGCATCTGCTGCTGGTCCAGTTGGACCTGTTGCACCTGCAGGACCTGTAGGTCCAGTTACTCCAGGGTTACCTTGTGGTCCTGTTGGACCTGTGACTGAAGGACCTGTTGGTCCAGTTGGTCCAGGAACATTAGATGCAGCACCAGTCGGACCTGTTGGTCCAGTAACTGATGGACCTGCTGGTCCTGTAGGACCTTGAAGTGTAGAAGCAGGACCAGTTGGTCCAGTTGCTCCTGTTGGGCCAGTAACACCAGCAGGACCTGTTGGTCCTTCTACTGTGCTGGCCGCACCTGTTGGTCCTGTTGGACCTACTGAACCAGTTGGTCCAATATCAGAGTTTGCCCACTCAACCCAATAAGAATCGTAGTAAACATAATTACGTGCGTTGTTTGAATTAAACCAGACATCACCTGCATTAGGAGAAGCAGGTGCAGTAATTCCTACATAAAAAATACCTTGTGGTCCAAGTGCACCAG
>Ga0315900_10006468_pt1 | contig 15708 bp, 17 predicted proteins | sample LakEriMetagenome_FD_203521 | JGI IMG/M metagenome (GOLD analysis project Ga0315900, IMG submission 203521) | Freshwater fungal communities from buoy surface, Lake Erie, Ohio, United States - Buoy 12 MA114 | ecosystem: Environmental > Aquatic > Freshwater > Lake > Lake biofilm | place: USA: Lake...
CTTAACAAACCCCAAAAAAGAGATCGCCAAAATCATAACTTCCAAAAAGTAACCTGCGATCGCTATTTTTGAAATGCATAAGCGATCGCCTCAAATTCCATTATCTATAGTTTCGACTTGATTACCGCTTCACTCAAAGCCACCCACTGAGCAACATCTAGATCCTCAGCTCTTACTTGCCCATTAATTCCCATTGATTCCAAAATGAGAACCAATTGATCTCGATCAATTTCCGAAATTAAATTGTTTCGCAACATTTTACGCTTAGTCGCAAAACCAAGTGTGAGCAGACGATCTAAGAACTTAGGATCGCTTGCAGGAGTAATAGGTGGACGGGGAATGATGCGAACAACAGCTGAGTTAACTTTGGGTGGTGGATAAAAAGCCGTAGCAGGAACATCACAAATGAACTGACATTCAGCAAGATATTGAATCTTGACGCTGAGACCATTGTAGGCTTTGTGCCCAGCTTTTGCCGCTAAGCGATCGCCTATTTCTTTTTGAACAAGCAATACAATTTGCTCAAATTGTTGAACTGGCTCTGCAAGACTTCCCAATAACCGTTTGAGGATTTCGCCTGTGATGTTGTAGGGAATATTAGCGATTACTTTATTGGTCTGCGCAGGTAGAGGAATATCGAGAATGCTCCCTTCGATCAATTGGAAATTCTTTTGATGCATCGTTTTACGAAGCTTTTTACAAAGATCGCGATCAATTTCCACAGCGGTGAGCGACTCAACAAAGGGTAAAAGTAGTCGAGTAAGATTGCCCGTCCCCGGTCCAATTTCTAAAATGCGATCGTTTGGTTGCAATTGTCCCGCACGCAAAATTTTATTCAGCACGTCATCACTTCGCAACCAATGTTGTCCAAATTGTTTGCGGGGTCGAATAGTTTTGCTAGGAACGTAGATGGGTTTATCGAGATTGGTCATTGCGATCGCACAAGTAGATCAAAATTTGTAAGGTTGTGTCCCTTCGGGGCGCAACCTTACAAATTTTGGGTAATTTATTAGTGATAATAACTGAGATCGTTAAATTATTTTCGCTAAGCCGTTAGCGCTGAATGTGCCAAGCCCATCTTCTTCGTTTACCATTCGTCAAGCTAGCTCTAGAGATGTTGGTCATGTATCCGATATCTTGACTGAGAGCTTTTATCGGAATACCGTTCACCAAGACAACTTCTTAAAACGCTGCTTTACGGATCTGGTATATCCAATTTTGCGCTACGGCATCATGCTTGATCTCAGCGGTCGATTTGGAGACAAAACACCCTGCTATGCCTGTCTTGTGGCTACCCATCCTGCCAATAAATTTCAAGCGATCGCTTCTCTAGAAATTTGTATGCGATATGTACCTATTAAGCCCCATCGTGAGTTTTGGCTGGGTCGCGAAATGCAGCAATATCCATATGTTTTTAATTTGGCTGTGCATCCTCAATGGCGGCGACGTGGTGTGGCACAACAACTTTTGTTGGCAGCAGAGCAAACGGTAAAACAATGGGGGTTTTCGCGGCTCTATATGCATGTTCTTGAAGACAATCATCCTGCTCGTCATCTGTACAATCGCATTGGCTACAGACTGCATAGCCAAGAAGGTATTGTAAATTATTGGCTAATGGGGCGACCCAAAAAATTGTTATTACAAAAAAGATTTTAAACATTTAGGGGGCAGTGAGGAGCGCAGCCCCCTAAATGTTTAGACAGCGCCAAACTTTGAGATCAAGTTACAATGTTAGTGTGTTGAAATAATTTATCAGGAGTACATCTGCCAACTATGACCATCGCAACCGATATCGATACCCCCACAGATCTCAAACTAAGTGAGAGAGAGCAAGACCAAAGCTATCAAATGGCACAATCAGCAGCGATCGCTGCCGATGATCGCAAGGGAGAAAATATCGTTTTGCTAGCGATCGGTGAAGTGTCAAGTCTGGCTGAGTATTTTGTAATTTCCACAGGATTTTCTAAAGCCCAAGTAAGGGCGATCGCGGGTATGGCTGAAGAAGCGATCGCCGAAAAGTTTGGGCGCAAGCCTAGAAATATTGCGGGTGAGCAGGATGGCACTTGGATTTTGCTCGATTACGGCGATGTGATAGTCCATGCCATGATGGCTCAAGAACGCGAATATTATGACCTAGAAGCGTTTTGGGGTCACGCACCAAAACTTGAAGTGTTTTTGCCAGACGAAGCAGAAAAAGATGAAGTTGTAACTGCAATATAAACCCAAAAAACAAAAGCAATCCTTTGGGTTGCTTTTGTTTTTTGGGTTTTATAGCATTGGCTACAAAGACAAGCGATAATTGAAAAATCTCGTTTAAATTTGGATATATCAGAGTTTATGAAGATTGGCGATCGCGTTCGTGTCAAGACAGCATTAAATGTTTTCCACCATCCTGAACACAAAGGCAAATCCTTTGACATTTCAGGACTGGAAGGCGAAATTGTCCGTGTGCATACGGAATGGAATGGTCGTCCGATCAGTCCAAACTATCCCTATGAGGTGAGATTTACACCTAAATTTGTAACCCATTTAGGCGATCACGAAATAGAATCAGTTGGTTAAGATCCCAATAACTTATAAAAGACTGGCTTAGCCAGTCTTTTATAAGTTATTAGTACCTGAATGAATCGCTACCATTGGTTTACATATATGGAAGCAACAATTTTCAGCATTGTTTTTGCTTTGTTAAGTGGCACTTATATCTATCGCTCCTTTCGGATCATTGAAGAAGGGCAAATTGCACTGGTTGAAAGATTTGGGAAGTATCAAAAAACGATGGAACCAGGCATCAACATTGTCCTGCCGTTTATAGATCGTGTTTCCTTAATCAAAAGCGCCCGTGAGCAAGTGTTAGAACTAAAGCCTCAGCCTTGCATGACCTCTGATAATGTTAGCGTCAATGTCAGTGGCACGATGTATTGGCAAATTACTGATCTCCAAAAAGCTCGCTACAACATTGAAAATGTCGATCAGTCTTTGCAAATATCACTGACAACCCAAATTCAAACCCAGATTGGACGCTGCGAACTGGACTTTATCATCGGTGGTCAAGAAGAAATTAATACCGAAATTTTAAAGGGAATTAGTAATGACACCCAAGATTGGGGAATCAATGTCTTGCGAGTCAGGCTTGGTGAGATTACGATCCCGAGTTCAGTTCTTCAGTCGATGGAAAAACAAAAGGCAGCCGAGATTGAGAAGAAAGCAATGATTTCGCTATCTGAAGGGATAAAGACTTCAGAAATAACCAAAGCGGAAGCTGAAGCTCGCTCTAATCGGGTACTAGCAGAATCAGAACGTCAAGTGCAATTGGAACAGACTGAGGCGATGGCTCTGTCGATCGAGCGGATTGCTAATGCGATCGCTAAGCATCCCAATGGCAAGGAAGCCGTGCAGTATTTATTAGCCCAAAAATATCTTGCCATGGGGCAAGCGATCGGGGAAAGCCCTAGCAGTAAGGTTTTGTTTATGGACCCAGATTCCATCCCTGCGGCGATTCAAGCATTATTAGCGATGAACGATATCAAAATCACTGAAACAATGACAGAGAAAATCACTGAGGCGATCGCCAAACAACCCTATGGAGCAAGTGGCAATATTTCACCAACATTACGCAATTTGCCTGAACTCAAACCATTTCCACCTCCATCGGATAGCGAGCAAGGTACTACTAGCAATAATTAAGAAACCCCCAAACATACAGTGCTTTGCGCTCAAACCCAAACCCGTAAAGTTGCGCCCCTGCGGGGCGCAACTTTACGGGTTTGGGTAATTTATTTTGCACAAGTACTTATAATTGCTGGCTGGAACATAATCTCTATAACAAGCCTCGATATCGAATAAAAACTAGTACAGCAGACCATGAGCCTAGAGCCACTTTAATCGCTACAAGGATATTCAGGATCGGGATCATCCCGCCACTAATTAGTTCGCCCATCTGACCATGCGGTAGATCTATCCCTGAAAGCAAAATAACCGATAGGACAATAAAAATCAGAACTGATATTTTTTCCCAAGTTGCGGCGTGCCATTGCTTATAGATATTTTGGAGTTTTTCTGGAGGAGAAGTAATCGCAATCAAGCCGATCGCAGTTCCACCAGCAACACCTGCGGCAAAGCCTCCCCCTGGACTCAGGTGTCCACGAATTGCTAGCTCAATCCCTACTAAAGCGGCAATGGTAGCCCCAAGTTGCGCCAGTACAACCGAAGTTTGATCGGCAAATTGATAAATTCTAGTAGAAGGCTTCTCATTAGCTAGCAAAAAGTTTGCACCCATAATCGCGATCGTAAACACAATTACTTCAAAAATAGTGTCATAAAGTCGATTACGAAAAATTATTCCTGAAACTACATTACTTACCCCGCTATCTTGTGCGATCGCTTCTACAATCGAGAAGGACAATCGAGGCGCGGGATTAGCGACAAATAGCATTTTGATATAAAAAGCGATACCTGCGATTATATAAATCCATTTCATAATTGTTTTGTAAGTAGTGCTAAATGATTAATTGAACCGAGCATTTAATCACCTCTTTTTGTAAATTAATTGAATATTCGACAAAGCTGGATCTGCTAGCATAATCGCGTAAAGACGAGGCAGTCGAATCTCGATTTGATAAAGTTTGGTGTCAGAATCAATCTGATGTTCAGGGCTATGTAAAATTGCATGGACATTTTTATCGATTAGAGCTTTTTCTAGATCTGTTTCGTTCTCGTGAGGAACTAACTCAATACGCATATAGTACTTACTAAAAGTGATTTTTAGAGCATTTACCAGTTGCCCAAAATTAGTGATAGACAACTGTAGATTTTCAGGAGTACCTGAAGATTGTTTGATCGGCTCTAATTGTTCTGACGGTTTCTCCAACTGTGTAAACGGATTATCAATCTTATTGAATTCTGCTTCTAAGTCATGGGCGATCGCAATTTCCTCGACCACACCCAAACGCAATACTAAAGACGATCGCACCGCAACTGCATAAAGCATCGTCGCTAAAAAAGAGCCGACTAGAGCCTCGGTTAACGCCACATCCGCCGCACCCAAAATGGTATAGATTAACGCCGATACTGCGCCCAAGATGCCGCGAGTGATTAGGGCGTGGTAAGGATTGGTCTGAAATACCAACATGGATGCTGATATGGGCATCAGCACCGCGATCGCATAAACGTAACTATCATAACTAGCCATTTATTGCTCGCCTCCATTTGTTTCCCTTTGGTCTATTTTGGGATTCCATTTGGGGTTATTACTACTAGCACAATAAGCAAGTACATAGCCCAACATCGTATTCCATAAGGCTAAGGAAATAATCGCCAGAATCAGTAAAGGAAAATCTTTAGGGCGCTGCAAAAGCAACCCAAAGACGATCGCGATCGAGCCAAGGGTGTCAGACACTGATAAACTATGCAATTTAAATAATATTGATCGCTTAGTCAGCAACGCCGAAGTTCCCCAGAACCAGAATAATAGACCAATGGCAATGCAGATGTAACTGAGAATATTTAACCCAATCGTCAAGTTTGTCATAACTCACCTGTGCCCTTAATAATATGAGCTAAGAGCATGAAACCTGCATTGCCAACGCTCAAAATGATTACTCCAGCTACACCGATCATCCAATCGTCACGCAAAATCGAAATCACTAAAATGATAATTGCAGACTTAGCGGCAACACTAGAAAAAGCAAGCATCATTTCCCAAATGTCGTTGCCATGATTTCCTGCTTTATAAAGCGGAATTAGCATAGCTAAAATCATCGCTCCCACAGCAAAATTCAGTACTGTATTTTGGATTAAATCGAGATTCATCGATTCTTCCTCCGAGATTTTTGAGGGATAACATAATGAACCACATACCAGCCCTCTTCTAGATATCTCAAAACAATAGTTTTTGGGGTAAAAGTGATTAAGAAAATATCCAAGAAAATGATTCCTGCTGATCGTCGTTTTCCTGCTTCTTCCAATATTACTTTTTCATGTATATGAGGCTTGAAGATCATCTCAAGGGCTTCAACATAGGCTTGAGGAATTGCCAAAACTATTTTCCGTAAACCCTTCAGAATATCCTTAAGTTTAGTATGAGTATTAGACCAACTTGGAAGAAATAGGGCTATAACAATCCCAATCACAATATTAGCCAGACTGAAATTGGCGGTCAGCAAAAACCAAATCACGATTCTTAATATGAATTGTCCAATCATGCTAACGCCACCCAGAACAATAAGATTAAGATCATGCTCATAAAACCAATTAGATTCTCAAACTCCTCTAAAAATACTGGTAATTTGACCGATGCAGATCGAAAAATTAGCCAATATGCCATCCAGCCGCCAGCAATTATCATTAAAGGTTTTGCAATGTTTTCTAGCTCATAAGCTTCAAAATAAACGACATTCGCCACAACTAGTCCACCCAATAAAATTGAGAGTGCTACCCAGAACTCAGCTTTTAAGTTTGCTTTTCCTGATTGATCTTGATTATTGTGTGGCAAAAAAATAAACTTTGCAAAGGAGATCGCAGTGCCAAATGCGGCAATATTCATCCCAACTACTTGCCAAGGCAGAAGGTTTTTCATGGTCAATACTTTTGCCCCAAACCCTGATAGTAAAGGAAAACCTGAAATGGAAAAGCTAGCAATCAATAATGGAATCCAGAGCAGGTTAGAAATAGGTTGATGCTGCAATTCTTTGAGATTACGGCTAGGTAAATTACCCGCGATCAGAAAAAGTGATGATTTTACTAAACCATGGGTGAGCGCATAGAATCCACCAACCTCTGGAGCGGCAAGAATAAAGCCTAGCTGAGAAACGGTGTGAAAGGCTAACATCCGTTTGGTATCCTTCTCGAACACAGCAAAGAAGACACCTAGTAGAGCGGTTCCAACTCCAAATAATCTTACAAGTGGGGCAAGCTCTTCGACCAATAATGCACAACGCACTAATGGTAAAACTCCCGCCTTAACCACAACCCCAGACATGAGTGCCGAGACTGGTGATTCTGATTCAGCATGGGTCAATGGCAGCCATAAGCCTGATACAAAGATGCCGCCTTTGGCTAATAGACCCAAAAATATCAAGGCGATCGCTTCTGGAGGCGAACCCCGTAATCCAATAAAATCAAAGGAATGATTTGCTTTGTAAACCAGTACTGCACCAATTAGATAAAACAGCATGGCAACATTACTGACAAAGAGATAACGCAAACCAATCCAGATCGAGCGATCGCTTCGAGGATAGGCAATTAGCAAAAATGTAGCAATACTAATTACTTCGAGCGCCACATATAAACTGATGAAGTCTGAGCAAGCAAAGGCGGCATTGACGCTGCCATGCAAAATCAAAACTTGGGCATAAAAGAAAGCTGTTTTGTCGGTATGCCAACAGTAAATAATTACTGCGGCTGTGACCAAAGCATTGGTCAAGATAAAAAATCCTGCCAAAGGATCAAGAATCAAGCTCACGCCAAAGTTATCTAGCAATCGCAAATTGATTGGCGTTTGCTGGATAAATAGAGGAATCACATATAGCGCCGATGCAAATGCACCGACTAAAGCCAGAATGCGATCGCATTTTGGCAGCAAATAGATGATAAAGCCCACCAAAAAGGGTAAGACAATCCAGATCAAAGTCAGAGTAGTCATGGCATGTCACTCTGCTCGATTTCGCTAATTTCTAAGGTGGGATTGTTCCGTGATAGCTTGATTACGCCAACTAGCATCAGCGCCTGAATCGAGAAGCCAATCACGATCGCCGTTAGAATTACTGCCTGAGGTACTGGATCGGCATAGTTTGTCCTTGGCGTGTTGCTAAGGATTGGTGTAAATACTCCTTGACGCGCTGCAATCACTACGAAATAGGCAATTACTCCAGTACTCATCACATCCATAGAGATGATTTTCATGACTAAGTTCTTTTTGAGGATAATCCCAAAAAATCCACAGAGTATGGTTGCCAAAGCAAAAGCTTCCAACAATTTCTTGATAATTCCCTAATTTCATACAGGTTACTAAATTTAACTCTAAAGGTTCATGATGCACTTTGCGATCGCAGAAAGCCCAGATAATTCTCTATGCATATACAAAAGGAATTCCACACGGGGAGACTCCTTTTGTACCTGTCCTTTAATCTTGCTCGTAATAACAGTTCTTGAGAGTATGACAACACTTTTGGAAATTAAAAAGCAAGCCTAGTAATAGTTTTAAATGCTCAAAATGGCAGCGCCATTTTGAGCATTGGTGTAATAGGCTTGCAGCATTAGCTGCTTAAGATCAGCGATCAGAGGATAGCGAGGATTTGCGCCAGTACATTGATCATCAAAGGCTTGATCCGCCATGTCCTCCACATGTGCCAAGAAGAATTCTTCACCGATACCTTGCTCCAAGAGTGCGTCCTTGATCGTGGCAGGAATATCTACTTGACGTTTGAGATCTTCTACAGCAGCGATCAATAGCTCAACCTTTTCATCATCCGTCTCACCACCTAAATGCAGATAGTTGGCAATCTGGGCATAACGCCATTTACTATTGGGATATTTATTTTGCGAGAAAATCGCTTGTTTAAAGGGAACATCCGTCGCATTGTAACGAATGACATGGGAAATCATCAGCGCGTTAGCTAAACCGTGAGCAATATGGCAAGTGCCACCTAATTGGTGCGCGATCGAGTGACATACTCCTAAAAAAGCATTAGCAAAAGCCATCCCTGCGATCGTGGCGGCATAATGGACTTTTTCTCGCGCTTTGGGATCTTTAGCACCATTTTTGTAAGCGCTAGGCAAATACTTGAATAACAACCGAATTGCCTCTAAAGCTAATCCATTTGTATATTCTGAAGCAAGGACAGAAACATAAGCCTCGATCGCATGGGTGAGTGCATCAATACCGCCATAGGCTGTAAGTCGTTTCGGGATATTGAGCGTCAGTTCAGGATCGACGATCGCCATATTCGGAGTCAAAGCATAATCGGCAAGCGGATACTTGATATGTGATTTTTCATCGGTGACCACCGCAAAAGGCGTAACTTCCGATCCAGTTCCAGATGTCGTGGGAACTGCCACCATAATCGCTTTTGTGCCAAGGGGTGGCAACTCGTAAACACGTTTACGAATATCCATAAATCGCATCGCTAAGCCTTCAAACTCGATTTCGGGATGTTCATACATTAGCCACATGATTTTTGCCGCATCCATTGGCGATCCGCCCCCAAAGGCAATAATCACGTCGGGATGAAAGCTGTTGCAGATTTCTAAGCCTTTGCGAACCGTTGCTAAAGATGGATCGGGTTCTACATCATAGAAGGTGTAATGAGCAAGTCCGATTTCTTCCAAACTATCGGTGACTTCCTTGGTTAAACCCAGTTCAAACAAAGGGCGATCGGTGACAATCAATGCGCGTTTTCGACCCGCTAGATCTCGCAGTGCGACGGGTAAGCACCCAGATTTGAAATAAATCTTTGGTGGAATGCGAAACCACAGCATGTTCTCTCGACGTTCAGCCGCAGTTTTGATATTTAACAAATGTTGTGGGGTCACGTTTGCAGATACGGAATTACCACCCCAACTACCGCAACCAAGGGTCAATGAAGGGTCGAGACGGAAGTTATAGAGATCGCCGATCGCACCCTGCGAAGATGGCGTATTAATCAACATCCGCGAGGTTTCTAGCTTGCTCTCAAAATAGCGGATATGTTCTTGATTGTTGGCTGCGGTATAAAGTACCGAAGTATGGCCATGTCCACCAAATAAGACCAACTCTTCAGCTTTATCGACAGCATCATGGAAATCATTGGCGCGATACATAGCAAGGATTGGTGAAAGTTTCTCATAGGCAAAGGGTTCGTCCTTAGAAATTGCTTCTACTTCACCGATTAAAACTCTGGTGTTTTCTGGTATTCCAAAACCTGCAACTTCGGCAATCTTAATCACCGATTGCCCGACTATCTCCGCATTCAGCCTGCCATCTTTTAAAATTACCTGACGAATCTGGTCGCGTTCTGCTTCATTAAGGAAATATGCACCACGCTTAATAAATTCTTCCCTCACCGCTTCGTAAACAGCCGCTACCACGACTACCGACTGCTCGGAAGCGCAAATCGTACCATTGTCAAAAGTCTTACTGAGAATAATTGAACTGACCGCCATTTGCATATGTGCAGTTTCATCAATGATTGCAGGTGTATTACCAGCTCCCACACCAATCGAAGGATGTCCCGAAGAATAGGCCGCCTTAACCATCCCCGGTCCGCCCGTAGCCAAGATCAGCTTAATGTTCGGATTTTGCATCAAAGCTTGAGAAAGCGGCACAGTTGGTTCATCGATCCAGCCAATGATATCGGGAGGTGCACCTGCGGCTACGGCAGCATCAAGAACAATTTTTGCAGCTGCGATCGTACAATCTTTGGCATGAGGATGGGGAGAAAAGATAATCCCATTTCTAGTTTTCAAAGCAATTAAAGACTTGAAAATTGTCGTAGAAGTAGGATTAGTAACAGGTACGATTCCTGCTAGCAGTCCTACAGGTTCGGCAATGCGTTCATAGCCAAAATGCTTGTCAGATTCAATTACACCGCAAGTTTTATCATTTTTATACTTGTTATAAATCATTTCTGAAGCAAAGTGATTTTTGATAGCTTTATCTTCGATTACGCCCATACCCGATTCTTTAACTGCGGCTTTTGCTAAGGGGATTCGCGCCGCATTTGCCGCCAGTGCCGTCTGTTTGAAAATGTGATCGACTTGCTCTTGCGAAAAAGTAGCGTATTCAGCTTGAGCAATTTTTACCCTTTGAATCAACAATTCCAATTCTTCAATATTTGTAACTTTCATAATGAATACCCTTCTATTTGAATTACGAATTACGAGTTGAAAATAATGAGTTGAAAATTACGAATTCGTAATTCGTAATTTTCAAACCCCGATCGCACCGAGTGCATTAATCCCGCGATCGCGAAATATCTCAACTGTCTGCTGGACTAGTTCTGGGGATGCAGGTGGCGTATCTTTGAGGGAGTAAGGCAAACCTAGCTGTTCCCATTTATATTCTCCCATTTTGTGAAATGGGAGAACTTCTAATCTTTCGACATTTTTTAAGGTGGCAATGAAATCGGCAAGTTGGTTGGTGTTATCCTTGTTATCAGTAAGATGTGGTACTAGCACAAATCTGATCCATACAGGCTTGCCAATATCGCTAAGATATCTTGCCATCGCCAGAGTTGGTTCAATGGAAACATTGGTGACTTTGTAATAAAGTTCAGGGATGTAGGATTTGATATCGAGAAGAACTAAGTCGGTTTCTTCGAGAACTGGTTTGGCAACTTCTAAAGTGCAGTATCCAGAGGTGTCAAGGGCTGTATGAAAGCCTAGTTGATGACAACGAGCAAATATTTCTCTGGTAAATTCTGGCTGCATCAAGGGTTCTCCGCCACTTACGGTGACACCTCCCTTACGAATATAGGATTTACATTTTCTGATCTCATCAATCAAATAATCAACGGTAACTTCTTTACCATCATGGGCATTGCGACAATCAGGATTATGACAATAAAGGCATCGTAGTGGACAGCCCTGAGTGAAGACTATAAACCTGATCCCCGGTCCATCAACAGTGCCGAAGGTTTCGATTGAATGAATGCGTCCAATTCCAGACATGATATCTCCTCTTAATTTTTAAAAAGTGCCGCGAAGCGGCACTTTTTAAAAAACTATACCCGCTCGTGGAACGTGCGCTTAATTACATCCAGTTGCTGTTCGCGAGTGAGTTTGATGAAGTTCACAGCATAGCCTGAAACCCGAATTGTCAATTGTGGATAGTTTTCGGGATGCTCCATTGCATCAAGTAAAGTATTGCGATCAAGAGCGTTCACGTTAATGTGATGACCGCCATCGTGGAAATAGCCATCTAACAGATTAACTAAATTGTTTGTGCGATCGCTTTCTTGTCTACCCAATGCTGTAGGTACAATCGAGAAAGTATTAGAAATACCATCTTGACAATCGCTATAGGGCAACTTGGCAACTGAAGAAAGCGAAGAGATCGCGCCACAGGAATCACGACCATGCATAGGATTAGCTCCAGGAGCGAAAGGTTCACCAGCTCTACGTCCATCGGGAGTGTTACCTGTTTTCTTCCCATAGACCACATTGGAAGTAATCGTTAGCACCGATTGGGTCGGCGTGGCATGACGATAGGTGGGATGTTTGCGGATTTCATTCATAAATCTTGCTACAAGATCAACAGCAATGTTATCTACAAGATCGTCATTGTTTCCATATTTGGGATATTCACCCTCGGTCACATAATCCACAGCCAAGCCCTGCTCATTGCGAATCACTTTCACCTTAGAGTACTTAATTGCTGAAAGGGAATCCACCACTACAGACAAACCAGCGATCCCGCAAGCCATTGTCCGATAAACATCGCGATCATGTAACGCCATTTCGATGCGCTCATAGCAATATTTATCATGCATGTAGTGAATGACATTGAGGGTGTTGATGTATAGCTTTGCTAGCCATGCCATCATCTGTTGTAAGCGTTCATTGACTTCTTGGTAATCAAGATATTCCGCCGTAATCGGTGCAAAGTTTGGAGCAACTTGATCCCCTGATTTTTCATCCTTACCGCCGTTAATTGCATAGAGCAACGTCTTCGCAAGATTTACCCTAGCGCCGAAGAACTGCATCTGTTTACCAATTCGCATTACTGATACACAACAGGCGATCGCATAGTCATCACCATATGTCGGACGCATCAGGTCGTCATTTTCATACTGAATTGAACTGGTATCGCTGGAAATCTTGGCACAGAACTGTTTGAAGTTATCGGGTAAATGCTCTGACCAAAGGACAGTTAGGTTAGGCTCAGGAGCCGCACCGAGGTTAGAGAGTGTATGCAAGAACCGATAACTAGTTTTGGTAACCAAAGTTCGACCATCGGCGCTCATTCCGCCGATCGCTTCGGTTACCCATGTGGGATCGCCTGAGAATAGGGCGTTGTAGTCTGGCGTGCGTAAAAATCGCACCATTCTCAACTTCATCACGAAATGGTCGATGAGTTCTTGTAACTCGACTTCGGCGATCGCGCCATTCCGCAAATCCCGCTCAAAATATATGTCTAAAAACGTCGAAACTCGACCAAGAGACATCGCAGCCCCATTTTGTTCTTTGACTGCACCTAGATAACCAAAATAAAGCCACTGCACAGCTTCTTTTGCAGTCATTGCAGGATGACCGATATCACAGCCATACTTTGCTGCCATTTCCTTTAGTTCAAGCAAAGCGCGAAATTGCTCTGACAGCTCCTCACGCAGACGAATGGTTTCTTCATCCATTACATCTAGTTCTAGAGATTCTTTCTGAGTTTTTTTATCGTCCATCAGGCGATCGACTCCATAAAGAGCTACCCGACGGTAATCACCAATAATGCGTCCGCGTCCATAGGCATCGGGCAGCCCTGTAATGATCCCCGATTTCCTTGCTTTTCGCATCTCACTGGTATAAGCATCAAACACGCCGTCATTATGGGTTTTACGATACTTAGTAAAAGTCTCTTCTGTTTGGGGATCAAGCTGATAGCCATAGGCTTCTACCCCAGCCTTAACAACGCGAATACCGCCATAGGGCATAATTGCGCGTTTAAGTGGTTTATCAGTTTGCAAGCCGACAATTTGTTCTAATTCGCGATCGATGTATCCTGCGTCATGCGCCGTAATCGATGTAGGCAGTTTAGTGTCTACATCCAATACACCCTTTTCCCGTTCTAGATTCATTAGCTCAAGAACTTTCTGCCAAAGCTGCTTAGTTCTTGGAGTTGCTACCGTCAGAAACTCAGCATTACCCTCGTAGGGATGATAATTCTTTTGAATAAAATCTCTAACGTTGACTTCTCTAGTCCAACTGCCTTCCGTAAAGCCCTGCCATTCGACATACATAGCCTCAACCTCCATTTTTTGTGAAAGATACAAGCTGTTTTTTATCTTCCAAATCTATTATAGATTTATCAAATAGTTCCTAAGATAATGCTGTTAATGTCATTACAAAAGTTAACTATGCGATCGCTTTATTCCAATTCACGAAAGTGTTGTCACACTTTCGTGAATCGAAACCCAAACCCAGTAAGTTTTTTGACAAGAAATGACTACGCCATTTCTTGATTTGGTATTAAGCTAACGAGAATTGCGATGCGATGCGTCGCAACTCTCGTTAGCTTTTTGCTTTTATCTCTAAAAACAAATTTTTTATGGAAGTGTGACAGTTATTTCCAGTCGCACAATTGTGATGGAGAGGTCATGAACGGTTGTGGATATTGATAAAAGCCATCAGTATTCAGTTTTGCATGACTAAACAAGATCCATTCAGTACGTCCACCCCGATCCATCGCAGTCCGAATGACCTTACCATCCTTAAGAAACAAGTGCCCTTCTTCATCCCATTTAAATTCGGGCTCGGGAATATTAATCCATTGGCGACCACCCCAAGATATTGCTAGAGCTTCACCTTTAACTAAACTGACCTTCGCGATGCCACGCACACAGATAAAATCATCCGAATGCGGATAGCCATAATATCCATCCACGAGATCGCCTGTTTTTGTAAAATTAAAACAAACCCCTGCCCCATTGCGCCAATCTAATGGTTTCGGTTGACTACAAAGTTGATAGTTGCCATTTGCTAACGTGGCGATCGCATTTTGAGCATTAGCTTCATCACTAGAAAGTAATACACCAAAAGAGATGGCTACCAAAATCACGCCGCAGAGGTTAAGAAGATAGTTTCTGCGAAACATAATTGCATCACCTCCTAAAAGATTAGGAAGTTGCTTATATCTACAATTCTACACTTTTTCCTATAGCAATTTCCGTTCAACCAAACCCGAATTAAAAAAGGGGCGCGCTGCGACCCTCTTTTAATTCGGGTTTCAGCAGGGCTTACCAACTATCAAATCAAGTTTTAAGGAGATCCTTGCGACAATATTGTTGTAACTCCTGTTCTAAACCAATTCCTTTGTTGCCAGCAGCAATCAAATTCGCAGATGCAGATTGGAATGCTGCATAATCTCCCTGATCTTGATCACGTTTTGCTCTTGTTAATTTATTCCCCAAATCTTCAGAAAATTTTAGATAGCGTTCTTGTAAGGATTTGAGATGGATATCTTCGACTTTAAGGGGCATTAAATCTTGCTTTAGGTCATTGATATAACGCAAAATCACCGCCAATTCCGTTGTGTTCGAGGCTCCTGCGGCTTTGTCGGTGATAGTTATAAATGCTTTACATTCAAAGGCTTTACTCACCTTATCTATTACTTTTTCATTCGATTTAATGCCCGAAGTTATAGGCGAAGCGAAGGCATTGGTATACAACATCCCACAGGGAGTCAAGATTACTCCAATTGCTATTACGTTCAAAAGGGTAAGATTTAGTTTTATTTGGAAAATATATTTCTCTAATCTTTGGACAACTAAGTACTGGTACAAAAATAAATTACCCAAATTTGTAAGACTTCGTCCCCAAAGGGGAGAAGTCTTACAAATTTGGGTTTGTCTTTGAATTACTCCCTTCCCAGTCAAAAAAAAGACTTTAAACCCAAAAAATTAGTGGTGCGGCGCTTTGCGCCACACCACTAATTTTTGAGTAATACCAAAGCACAAAAGGAATGCGCCCTTTTGTGCTTTGGTATTAAATGGGTAAGCATAGAAACCTGTAAATACAAAGATC
>Ga0315900_10006470_pt1 | contig 15706 bp, 18 predicted proteins | sample LakEriMetagenome_FD_203521 | JGI IMG/M metagenome (GOLD analysis project Ga0315900, IMG submission 203521) | Freshwater fungal communities from buoy surface, Lake Erie, Ohio, United States - Buoy 12 MA114 | ecosystem: Environmental > Aquatic > Freshwater > Lake > Lake biofilm | place: USA: Lake...
CAACTCGAATCAGATCGATCCCTCACATGCCCAGTGCGGACAGCCCGCCTCCGCGTGGCGTATGTAGCCGGGGAGAAGACATGCCTTGCCTTCTCGCCCCCACGCCACCTCAATCGTCCGACGACGAGCCGGGAGCACCGCCGATGGTTGCCAATAACGATGACGCCAATCTTTCCGCCGACCAGCGCCGCCGCGAGGTGATCGACTTACTGGCGACGGGCGCGATGCGCTGGCACCGGCGTGCCAAGGCGACGGGCCTCGGCGTGGGATCACCGCTTGTGCCGACTGGCGCGAGCAGCGGTCACGTTGGAAGGAACTGCATTGACAGTCGCTGGCATGGCAGCCACGGGATGCGTTGCATAGAACAGGCTGATTGGGTCGCAATCAACTTCAATCACCGATCCCAAATCGCTGCCTCAGCCGCTCAACCGTGAACGTCCAGTTCTTCGCCCGGGGCTTCGCGGCTGAGTTCTGATTGCCGAAGAAGCCCTTCTCCTTGACGGCGTCCTTGAGCGGCACGGTCTTGATCCATTCGACGCGGATCAGGTGCTCGGCCTTTTCAGGATTCTGCGCCATCGTGGTGTGCTTGGCGGCGCGAACGGGAAGGGTCGTGATCGGCACCTTCTTGCCGTTGCCGTTGTCCACCATGAACTCGTCGATCGGAACGACGGCCTCTTTGACGATCCCGACACCGACGTAGCCGACGCCGCCCGGGATGTTGACCCATACCCGGCCGCCTGGTTCCAGCAACGCAAGCGTGCGCGAGTACCAAGCCCCGCCGCCGGCGGAGATGAAGCCGTACTTGCGGGCCTCCTCCCAGTCGCGATCTTCGTCGGCACCAAAGGAGGCGTAGAACTCACCGTTCCACGGCAGCTTCTCACGCTTGGCCTCGACCTTGGCCTCGACCTGCCCCGGGTCGGTCAGCCACGCCCGGCTCATGTATTCGCTCTGGCCATCGCGAAACACGCGGAAGAACACGGCATTGATCGAGACGCCGTACTCCTCGGCCAAGTAGGTGATGATCCGCTCGGAACTGTCGTCAAGGTCGCTCGCCACCAGCACGAGCTTGTGGGCCTCGTTCAGCGTTTCTGGCATCTCCTCGACCTTGAATCGCTCACAGAACGCCTCGTCCAGGGAGGTAGCCTTGTGCTCGGGGTGGTACTTGTTGACGAACGCCTCGAAGATCGTGGCGATCTCGTCATCTTCGAGACCCCGCACCCATGAGCCGTAGTCGAGAAGTTGGGCCACCACTTCACGCGGCGTCCGGTTCTTCTTCAGCTCGATCACGATCAACTGCCCCTCGGCGTCGATGGCGAGCAGGTCTATGAACTTGCCGTATGCGGTCGGCACTTGGCGGCCAATCAACAGCCAGCCCGGGTCCACGACCGTGATGTCGGCGGCGAGCACCGTTTCGAGCCGACCTTCACTGTCCATGCCGGTGAATGCGACCGGCTGCAACCGGTCGCCAAGACGCCATAGCCCCACTTCGATCGGCATGGTTACTTCCTTCCTTTGACGGGCGATTCGGCAGCCAGCGCCGTCGCAATTCCCGTGAACTGCTCCAGGGCATCCTGCAGGTCCTCAACAATCTCAGCCGCCAGTACGTCTGGGTTTGGCAAGCTCGCGCTGTCCTCCAGGCTCTCGTCCTTGATCCAGAACAGGTCCAGGCTGAGCTTGTCGCGCTTGGGCAGCTCTTCGTACTCAAAGCTTCGCCACCGGCCGTCCGGCTTGGCGTCGCTCCACGTCGCTTTCCGCTTGTGGATCGCCCCGGGCTTGAACAGGTCAACGAACTCATCGAAGTCCGACCGCTTGATCGCGTTCTGCTTGAGCGTGAAGTGCTTGTTGGTCCGGAGGTCGTACACCCACAGCCGCGAGGTCCACGGCTTCTCCTGCGGCGGCTTGCGATCGAAGAAGATCACGTTGGCCTTGACGCCGGGCTTGTAGAAGATGCCCGTCGGCAGGCGCAGGAGCGTGTGCACATCGCACTGCTTCATCAACTGATCCCGGATCTTCTGCCCCGGCCCGCCCTCGAAGAGCACGTTGTCGGGCACGACCACCGCGCCGCGGCCGCCGACCTTCAGCAGGTTGAAGATGTGCTGCACAAAGTTCAACTGCTTGTTCGCGGTGGACACCCAGAAATCCTGGCGTACGACAACCTCGTCCTCGCTGTCGAGGTCGCCCTCCTCGTTCACCGTCTTCAGGCTCTGCTTCTTTCCGAAGGGCGGGTTGGTCAGCACCATCGAGTACTGCTTGCTCGGCGGCGTGTCCAGGCTGCTCTTGCCGCTGATCACCGGCGTGGCCAACTCGTCCTTCCCTCCCGTGATCCCGTGCAGGTACAGGTTCATGGCGCACAAGCGTGCGGTCTCGGGCACCAGTTCCTGCGCGATCACGAGCGACTCGCGAATGCGCCGCTTCTCGTCCTTGTCCATCGTTGAGCCATGCCGCGCGAGCACGCTCTCATACGCCATCGTGAGGAACCCGCCCGTGCCGGCGGCGGGGTCCATGATCGTGTCGTCTGGCTCGGGCCGCATGACATCCACGATCGACTGGATGATCGGCCGCGGCGTGAAGTACTGCCCCGCGCCGCCGGTGCTTTCCGCCGCGCTGCGGCTGAGCAACTCCTCGTAGATTACGCCCTTCACGTCCAGGTCAAGGCTGAGCCAGCGTTCGCGGTCGATCAGGTCCACGATCAGGCGGCGGAGCTTCGCCGGGTCCTTGATCTTGCACTCAGCCTCTTTGAAGATCGTGCCCAGCAGGCCCTTCTGCCCGCTCAGCGCTGTGAGCAGGCGGCGATAGTGGGCGTAGAGCTCTGCGCCGTCGAGCTTCAGCAGGCTCGGCCAGTCGCAATCGAACGATTTGCCGTTGTCGTCCTTCCCCTTGGGGATGCGATTGGGCTGGTTGTACGGCGGCTTGGTCAGCTCATCGGCCATCTTCAGGAAGAGCAGGAACGTGAGCTGCTCCACATAGGCCATGTACGACAGGCCGTCGTCCTTGAGCACGCCCGCGTAGGACCAGACACGCGTGCCGATCTGGCTCGCGGTGGGAGCGGCAGCCGCGTGGCCGTTGGAAGGGGATTGGCTCATCGCTTCTGGACCTTTCTCGACCGCTTTGTCTTTGCGGGTGTGCTCACGGTTAGTGTCGCGGCGGCGTCAGGCGCAGCCTTCCGCGAACCCGGTGGCCGACCACGACGACGCAGTACGGTTCCGTTCACAGAGTGGCCATCACCGTTGGACTTCGGTGTTGGCTCTGATGCCTGCTGCTTGATCCGCTCCAGAAGCACGCTCGCGGGCTCGTCGGCTGGATCCTGGGGAACAAGTTTGCCCTCAAACGCGGCCTTGAGGATCGACTGCCGCAGGCGGGAAGCCCGGGCCAATCCACGCTCGATCTCGGCTTCGAGGCCGTCGATCTGGGAGAGTTTCTCATTGACAGCTTCAACGATTGCCTTCTGCTCATCCACTGGCGCGATCGGAACCGGGAACTGCTTGAGCACGCCGAGGTTGATCGAGGCAAGGTTGACCGACTGAATGCCGTTGCTGCGAAACCAAATGCGCCCATAGCTGTTCCCAGCGTGCGACAGGAGCATCGGGCTAATCTCTGCCAAGTACGGGCGAGCGCGGAAGATGTGATTCTGATGAATGCACTCGGCGATCTGACCCTCCCACACCCAACCGCGCCCGAGCTTGTCTCGGTCTCCTCCCTCAGTGAAGAGCACGTCTCCGGTCTTGAGATTGAGGAACTCGATATCCTCTTCCGTCGCTGGGATGGTCTTGATCTCGGTCAAGTCCAGATATCCGCGCTGAACGTTCGCCACGCGCAGGTAGGGCACCTCCCTCATTCCCGCGCCGCCAGCCTCCTTCTGGTTTTTGGCAACACCGCCTGTAACGTCGCCGACTTGGTCGAGGCTTGCCCAGCACCATGAATCGGGCAGCGTTGGCAGGAGAGACTCCGTGCCTTCGACGATGAGCTTTGGCGGCGACGGCTCGGGATACCGCTCCCGCCAGTTCTTCGGGGGCTGCTTTCCTGCCTTCTCGTACTTCGCCCGCGTGCGTTCTTCCCACTGGCGGCGGCGTTCGGCGAGGATGCGCTCTAGCAATTTCGGCCCGGGCTCGTCGGGCGACCCGTTCTGCTTCCGCCACGCCTCGGTGAGCCGCCCCGTGACCGCCGCATGTAGCACCGCCGCCCGATACCGCGACAGGTTCCGCTTCACCCGCTCCAGCGCCGCCACGCCCGCGGCCAGATCGGTGAACAACTCGTCGATCCGGTCGGCGATGCGGGCTTGCTCGGCGAGAGGAGGCACGAGCACCGGGAACTTGCCGAAGTCGGCGAAGTCCGCTCGGGGGCGGTCCCCGGTCGTTGCGTGATCAGTGAAAGTCACGAAGTCCTGGGCGTTGAGGCGGTACTTCAAGAACGCGCCGCGAAGCGCCCCCGTCTTCGGAAACACGATGAACTCGCCGGAGCAGAGCCCGTCGCGGTCCGCCAGCCACACCTTGTTCAGATAAGGACGCATGCGGCCGTAGAGCACGTCCCCGGCGCTGAACTGAACGCCGGAACTACGCATCGTCTCGGCGGGCACAAAGCCGAGCATGCGCGTGGTATGCGCCTCGATGTGCTCAAGGCCGATGAACGGCTGCCCGCCAGCGCCGACACTGCGTCGGGATCGGTGCCGCCGGCCTTGATGTAGTCCAAGACCTGCTTAAGCGTCTTGTTCGGCTCGCGGTCGATCGGACCCTTCTCGCTCTTGCACTGCTCGCAGACACCGACGGCGTCGATGATGACGAAACGCGTCTTGCTCTTGGCGTCGGGGGTGACACCCTTGAGCATGTCGGCAGGCATCACGCGGACGCCGCGGCCTTTCATCTGCTCGAAGTAGTTGCTGCTCTTGATGGATCGCATGAAGAAGACGATCTCCACCGGCTTTACGTCGGTGCCCGTGGCGATCATGTCCACCGTGACGGCGATGCGGGGGTTGAATGAGTTGCGGAACGCCACGAGGACGTCTTCGCCCGTCTTGCCCTTGATCTTTTCGTAGCGGGCGACTTCACGCTCTGTGCCGTCGGGATCGGTCACCTTGTCCGTCACCCGCATGACGCCGGTGCGATACGTGATCTTCTGGCAGAAGTCGTTGCCCTTGCCGAACTCCTCGCGGACGATGCGGACGATGTCGTCGGCGTGGGAGTCGTCCTTGGCGAAGATGATGGTTTTGGGGACCTCGGTGCGGCCGGGGAAGATGTCCACGAACAGGCGGTCGCGGAAGGTCTGGATGACGGTCCTGATCTGGTCCTCTGCGACGACGGCGCGGTCGAGCTCGTCGGCACCGTACTGGAGGTCCTGGTCGAGTGCCTCCTGGCGTTCCGCCCGCGTCTTGCGGCTGCGCTTGCCCACGAAGTAGCCCGCGTCGAGTTGAGAACCCTGCGCCGTGATTCGCGTGCGGATTTCGTACACGTCGTACGGCACGTTCACGCGGTCGGCGACGGCCTGCTCGTGGGTGTACTCCATCACCAGGTTCTGATTGAAGAACCCGATGGTCTGCTTACTGGGCGTGGCGGTGAGGCCGATCAGGAAGGCGTCGAAGTACTTCAGGACGTCGCCCCACACGCTGTAGATCGAGCGGTGGCATTCATCGACGATGAGCACGTCGAAGAACTCGGGCGGGATCGCGGCGTTGTAGGTGATGGGGATCGGCGGCTTCTTGAACGCGCCGGGGCCCTCAAACGCCGAGCGTTCCTCGTCTTCCTCAGCCAGGTCGGGCTGGCCAGTCAGCACCGAGTACAGACGCTGGATGGTCGTGACCACCACGCGGTTGATGGGGTCGAAGCGATTGCGCTGCGGGAAGGCGATGTTGTAGAGCTTGTCGAAGGTGCGGTTCTCGCCGGGCGGCTGGAACTGCTGGAACTCCTTCAGCGTCTGCGTGCCGAGGTTCGTGCGATCGACCAGGAAGCAGACGCGACGAGCGTGGCCGTGTTTGATGAGGCGGTAGGCGACATTGGCGGCGGTGAAGGTCTTGCCCGACCCCGTGGCCATCTGAATGAGAGCCTTCGGCTTGGCGAGGCGGAGTGACTTCTCCAAGTTCACGATCGCGGTGTGCTGCTTGGGCCAAAGGCCGTCGGCGGGGACTGCGGGCATCTCACGGAGCCACCCGCGCAAGGGTTTCTCCTCCTCCACCATCTCGCGGAGCGTTTCGGGGCGATGGAACGAGAAGATGTCGCGGCTGCGGGCGTGTGGCTCCATCCAGTTCGTGAACTGGGTCACCTCGCCCGTTGATTCATACTGGAATGGAAGCGGGCGACGCCAGGCCGGAAGGGTTGCCGGAAGGCCCTCGCTGTAGCTCGCGGATTGCCCTTCGACACCGCGAAGGGTGTGACCGACCGGCTTGGCTTCAACGACACCGATCGCCTTGCCGTCGACATAGAGCAAATAGTCAGCCGGGCCGTGTGCGCCGGGGAACTCGGTGACGGCGAGACCGAGGCCGGCTCCAAGGTTCATGTCCCGGTACGACTGGACAACCCAACCCGCTGCAGTCAGCTTCGCGTCGATCTGTTCGCGGGCTTGCTGTTCAGGTGTCGGCATATGCCCTCCGCTTTCCGTCGTTCAGCATGGCTCTCGCCTTCGCTGGGGTGGACTTCAGGTTGGAGGGGCATGTGAGCATGGCGAGGTGGTTGGGCGATGAGGACGCGGATCAACCGGTTTGACCCGCCGGTTATGTCCATGTACAGTAAACAGGCAACGAGCGAGCGTCAAACCGTCATGACCATCCAGAAACCCAAGTTTGGCACCTTCATCCGCGAGCGCCGCACGGCCAAAGGGTACAGCCTGCGCCGGTTCGCGGAGCTGGTCGGCATCAGCCCAACCTATCTCTCGCATGTCGAGCAGGACAAGGTGGACTCGCCGCCGACCGCTGACCGCATTCAGAAAATGGCAGAGTTGCTGGGGGAGAGCCCAGACGAACTCTTCGCGATGGCGGGCCGCGTCCCTGAAGACCTGCCGAAGATCATCCGTAGCCAGCCGGAAGCGATGCCGGCACTCCTTCGCGCGGTGAACGGCCTGACGCCCGAGCAGCTCAAGAAGCTGCAGGATCAAGCGTCCAAGATGCGGAGGGAGGGCGATCCGTCGTGAGTGGTCGCGGGGCCATTACGGATGTGCCGTTCCTGCCGGAAGTCCGCATTGAGCGCGACGCCGATGGCCTCGTTGCTGAATATGCACAGCGTTGCGGCTCGCCCGTCGTCGCGCCGGTGCCCGTTGAGGACATCCTCGAACTACATCTCGGCCTGACGTTTGCCATCGAGGACCTCGCGGCGGTGTTCGGGACCGATGGCGTGCTCGGGGCGATCTGGTTCAACGAGAAGCTGGTTCGGATCGACACCCGGCTCGATCCTTCCGAGAACCCAACGCGGCTCGGGCGATACCGGTTCACGCTGGCGCACGAGATCGGGCACTGGCGGCTTCACCGCTCGTACTACCGCGAGGATCCGACGCAGGCGGCCCTGTTCGATGGGCGCGGGCAGCCCGCGGTCGTGTGCCGCGCCGGAGAGAAGAAGATCCCCGTCGAATGGCAGGCCGACACGTTCGCCAGCTACCTGCTGATGCCCAAGTCGCTCGTGGTCGCGGCATGGAAGGACTGGCGCGGAAGCCTGGACCCCGTGGTCCTCGCTGATCTCGCTCCCGTGTCCGCCGCCGACGGTCGCGACCCGGCCGACGCCACGCTCGATCGTTTCTCGAAGCCGCTCGCCGAGCGGTTTGAAGTGTCGGCCGAGGCGATGCGCATCCGCCTCGAGAAGCTCGGCCTGCTGCTGCGCGAACGACCCAACACACTGTTTTGACCGTTGCAGGGCGGTCTGTCGCGCCCTTGCTGTACACGGTTTACCAAACGACAGACATGAACCAAGGAATCATCGAATGGCCAAAGACTTTGATCCGCGTCGCATCCTCCGCAAGATCTCCAACTCGCTCACCCGCGTGTGCTTCGAGCGCGCCGGCGTGGTCGAGGCCATCCCTTGGGATGACCTGGGCGAGACCCAGGTCGAGCCCATCTTCGCCGCGTGGCAGAAGATGCCCGACGACAAGCGTCGGCTCATCCAGCTCGTGCTCCAGGACATCAACGAACTGGCGGACGAGCGCGGCGTGAAGGTGCTGGTTGAGGAGATTCAGCGCATCGCGCCCGATCGCCTCGCCGAGTTCGACGCGATTGTCGGCCAGGCCGACCGCGCGATGTGGACGTACCTCAACGTCAAGATGGCGTTCGTCGTCGCTGCCTACTTCGCACGGGCGGAGGCCCTCTCCACGGGCCGCTACTGGATCACGCGGAACAGCTTGCCGAAGGAGGCGATCGCGGTGGATGATTCCCACAAGGCGGCGCTGAAGGCGGCGCTGGCGGAGTTCTACTGGGATCGCCAGCTGCGCGGCAAGATCTGTGAGATCGAGCATTACACGAGGATCGGCGGCAGCGAGTACTTCTTTGCCTACCTCGACGACTACCCCGAACCACCAACCACAAGGAGCAATGCCATGCCCGCACACCAGAACGCAGTCCCGGTCGATGATCACCGGGATGCGAAATCCGAACGTCCTGATCGAGGCCGCGACCGCCTCGATCGCGGCCTCGCTGGCGACGCGCGGGTTCGGGTCTTCATCCCCTCGCACACGTACCACCAGTGCGACGCGGACTTGCCCGGCCGTCCGGACATCGCGCCCGTCGGCGGCAGGAACTTCGGCGCGAGCGCCACCGCCTCCTCGCAGTCGAGGTCCACATCCACCATGAACGCACTCGGCCTCGCGCTCGCTACCGCACCGGCCGCCGCTCCGGCTGCGAGTGCACCCGCCGAAGACCCCGATCCCGCAGACCAACTTGATGAGGAGACCGCCAGTGCCAGTCACCGCTGAATCCGCAAAGATCCTGCCCGCGCTCACGCTGACCGCAACGGCCGACATCTCGTTCACCGCCGCTGCGGAGGGTCAGAGTGCGCCGCTGCCCCGGTTCAAGATGGTCGCGTACACCGGTGGCGCGATGCGCGTCGGCGGTTGGCGGCACCCGGTCGTGATCGACCTCGCCGGCCTAGCGGTCCCGTCGCAGGCACGTCCGATCCGTTTCGGGCACGACCCGCTCTCGGGCGTTGGTCACACCGATGCCATCCGCGTCGAAGCGGGACAACTCGTGGCGACGGGCGTGATCTCGCGCGATACGAGCGCCGCCAAGGAGGTCGTCGCGTCCTCGCGGAACGGCTTCCCTTGGCAGGCCTCCGTCGGCGCGAGCGTCGAGGAGTTCGAGTTCATCAAGGACAACCAGAAGGCGACGGTCAACGGCCAGGAACTCACCGGCCCGGTGAACGTCGTCCGCAAGGCCACGCTCGGCGAGATCAGTTTCGTGGATCTCGGTGCCGACGGCCGCACCAGCGCGAGCATTGCCGCGCGTCAGAACAAGGAGCCCAGCGTCATGGCCGAGGACCCCACGACTTCCAATCCCACACCTTCTCCCTCCCCCCCAATCGAACCTACCGCCGAGCAGGTCCGCGCCGCGGCGCTCGCCGAGACGGCCCGCATCGCCGCCGTCCGTAAGGTCTGTGGCGGCAAGCACAGCGAGATCGAAGCCCAGGCCATCCGCGACAACTGGGATGCAACGCGCACCGAACTCGAGGTGCTCCGCGCCAGCCGCCCGAAGGCCCCAAATGGTCCACCTGCGGACTACGGCGTGACCAGCGAAGTCCTGGAAGCGGCCTGCTTCCAGAGCGCCAAGCTCGAAGGCATCGAGAAGGTCTGCTCGGAACAGGCGATGGACATCGCTGCCAAGCGGTTCAAGGGCGGTCTCGGTCTGCAGGAGCTTCTGTTCGAGGCCGCTATCGCCAACGGGTACACGGGCCGCACGTTCCGGGATAGCCGCCGTGTGCTTGAGGCCGCGTTCGGTCGTGGCATCGAAGCGGGCATGACCACGATCGATGTGGGCGGCATCCTCTCCAACGTCGCCAACAAGTTCCTGCTCGAAGGCTTCTTCAGCGTCGAGCGTGTCTGGCGGAGCATCTGCGCCGTCCGCAACGTCTCGGACTTCAAGACCGTCACGAGTTACCGTCTGGTCGGCAAGGACCAGTACGAGCAGGTCGCACCCGGCGGCGAGCTCAAGCAGGGCACGCTCGGCGAGGAGACGTACACCAACAAGGCCGACACCTACGGCCTGATGCTCTCGATTGACCGCCGCGACATCATCAACGACGACATGGGCGCGATCACCACGGTCCCCCGCAAGCTCGGGCGCGGCTCGGGCTTGAAGATCAATGACGTCTTCTGGACGGCGTTCATGAACAACGCCGCGTTCTTCTCGGTGGGCAACAAGAACTTTGTCTCGGGCGCGGACACCGCACTCGGCATCGATGGTCTCACCAAGGGCGAGGTCGCCTTCATGGACCTCGTGGACTCCGACGGCAAGCCCACGGGCGTGATGCCGGCGATCATGCTGGTGCCCACGGCGCTTTCGGCGATGGGCACGCAGCTCTTCAAGAGTGTCGAGCTCCGGGACACCACGGCCAACACCAAGTTCCCGGTTGCCAACCCGCACCAGGGCAAGTTCCGCATCGAGGTCAGCCGCTACCTCTCCAACGCCCTCTACACCGGCAACTCGGCCAAGGCGTGGTACCTGCTCGCGGACCCCAGCGACCTGCCGGTCATCGAGATGGCGTTCCTCAACGGCCAGGAAGCGCCGACCGTCGAGACCTCGGACGCGGACTTCAACATGCTCGGAATCCGGATGCGTGGGTACCACGACTTCGGCGTCAACTTGCAGGACCCGCGCGGAGGCGTGAAGAGCAAGGGCGAGGTGTAAACCGTGCCCACGGAGGTGCTCACCGGTGCTGGCGGACTCGGCGACGAGCTCCCCTGCACCCCTGGCGGCGGAATCAATCAGCAATCGGGCATCGACATCGACGGCCCACCAATAGATGGAGGTTCAAGCATGGCATCAGGACCAGCAAAGTTCGTTCAAGAAGGCGGCTCGATCGACTACACCCCCGGCGCTGACGTGCTCGTCGGCGCGGTGGTGGTGCTAGCCGATCTTGTCGGAGTCACGCAGGCACCGATCAAGGCGGGCCAGCTCGGCTCGCTCGCCGTCACCGGCGTCTTCGACTTCAACAAGGCGACCGGCGCGAGCAGCGCCATCCCCGCGGGCACGCTGACATACTGGGATGCGGCCGCCCAGAACGCCACCAAGAACGCGGCCGCCGGCGCGAACAAGTTGATCGGTAAGGCGGTGAGGGCCACCGTCGATGCCGACACCATCGTGCGCGTTCGCCTGCAGCAATAAGGAGGAACGCATGGGCGACCTGCTCGATCGCGGCGCAGCGTTCCTCGAATCGCAGCGTCACCAGCACATGACGCGGAGCGTGGTCTACCGGCGGGGCGCGGACGAGAAGGAAGTCCTGGCCACCATCGGCAAGACCGAGTTCGAGCAGGCGGATGACGCGGGCCTCATCCACCGAGTGGAGTCGCGGGACTTCCTCGTGCGGACGGAGGGTCTGGATCTGGGCGCTGGCCCGATCCTCCCGCGGGCCGGCGACCAGATGCGTGAGGCGGTCGGGTTGAGCGTGTTCGTGTACGAAGTCAATGCCCCGGGAGGGCAGCCGCCGTTCCGGTACAGCGACCCGTACCGCAGGGTTCTTCGGATTCACACCAAGCACATCGCAACGGAGTAACGATGGCAGAAGGCAACGGACAAAGCGGCAGTGCTCGGTGGGCCGGCGTGATCGTCACGGTCGTGCTCGCGGCGGGCGCGATGACCATCCAATGGGGCGTGGTGACCACCAAGCTCCAGCAGGTGGAGAAGCGGCTCGACGAGTTCATCGGCGAGGCCCGCAGCATCCGCGCTCAGTACGCCGAGATGGAACGCAAGATCTGGTTTCTCGAGGGCAAGCTCTCCGGGCTGACGTCCAACTCGCCGCGCCAGAGCGTGCCGACTACGGGCTCGCCCGTCATCGGAGGTGGCCCGTGAGCACGATCGCCGCCCTCGCCGACGCCGTCGCGGCGCACGTGAGCGCCGGGTCCTTCGGGCAGCCGGTCACGGCCGTCCGCATGTACCAGCCCGCGTTCACGCTGGAGGACCTCAAGGACCTGCGGGTCTCGGTGGTTCCCCGCACGCTGCAGATGTCGCCAGTGACGCGGGACAGCCTGGCCATCGAGTACGTCGTGGATGTGGGCGTGCAGAAGAAGCTCCCCGCCGATGGGGCGGACGCGGCGATCGACGAACTGCTCGTGCTGGTGGAGGCGATCGCGGATCACCTGCGGTTCAAGCGGCTGGAGGGCTTCCCCGACGCGGCGTGGGTAGGGATCAGTAACGAGCCGGTGGTGTCGAGTGAGGCGCTCGAACAGCACCGGGTGTTCACGAGCGTCCTGAGTGTGACATACCGGGAGCGGAGGTAGCCATGCGCAACACCATCATCTTCGGCGTGTCGATGTCCGACTCGCTCAAGCCGCTGGCGGAGCAGAAGACCGTCGCCACCTTCACGCTCACCGCGTCGCACAAGAACACGCAGGACATGCTGCTCTCGGACGGCAAGACGGACCCGATCGAGGTTGCCCCGGGCACGCAGTACTACTTCGACCGGGTCAACCTGGCGGACATTCTGGTCAAGAGCAAGGGCGGCGAGATGGTGTTCGTGGTCGGCCACAGCGCCGAGTGAAAGGAGTCAGTGATGGCAATCAAGCTCGGCATGGAGGCCGTCCTCAAGTACAAGGTCGGCGCTGGGGCGTGGACGGAACTCAAGAACGTCAAGGACGTGACGCTCAACCTCGAGGCCGGTGAGGCGGACGTCACCACCCGCGCCAACGCGGGCTGGCGTGCGACGGTTGCCACGCTTAAGGAAGGCAGCGTCGAGTTCGAGATGGTGTGGGACACCGGCGATGCCGGGTTCACCGCCATCAAGAACGCCTTCTTCAACAACACGGCCATCGGGCTGCAGATCCTCGATGGGGCCAGCGGGCAGGGCCTGCAGGCGGACTTCTCAATCACCAACTTCAGCCGCAGCGAAGCCCTCGAAGAGGCCATCACCGTCTCGGTGACCGCCAAGGTCACCTACTCGGCGACGGCCCCCAGTTGGCTGCCGGGGACTTGAGATCGGTTGACTGGAAAGACGAGCAGATCGGAATTCTCCCCCCAACCCCACGGAGGCACGGATGCGGCAGTTCAAGGACAACGCGGGTCGGACCTGGACGGTGGACATCAACGTCGCCACGCTCAAGCGCGTGCGCGGGCTCACGGGCGTCGACCTCATGCAGATCATCGAGGGGACGCTCATCGAGAAGTTCATCCGCGATCCGGTGCTGTTGTGCGATGTGGTCTACGCCGTCTGCAAGCCCGAGGCCGATGCGGCCAAGGTCTCCGACGAGGAGTTCGGCAAGGCGATGGCGGGAGATGCCATCGAGGCCGCGACGGGTGCGGTGCTGGATGAACTCATCAGTTTCTGCCCGAGCCCGAGGGACCGGGCCAACCTCGGGCGGGTGCTCCAGGCCACCAACCGCGTGATGGAGAAGGCCCGCGACGTGACGGAGAAGCGGATCGAGACGCTGACCAGCGAGGGCGAGCTGGACAAGCTCGTGAACCCACTGCTGGAGACGTCTGGAAGTTCATCTACCAGTGCGCCGGAGCCCTCGGCCTCGACCCCGGGCCCCTGACGCTGCGGGAGCTGGTCGCCATGCTCGACGGCCGTCAGCGCCACGACTGGTCGCTCGCCGCCGCCGTCATGTCGGTGGTTGCCAACACCGCCCGCGATCCCAAGCGATCACGCCTGCTCAAGCCCGCCGATTTCGACCCGTTCCACAAGCCATCCCGGCCCGTCAAGGTTGACGTGTCGGTCCTCAAAGACGTGTTCATCGACCGCCGCATGCCGGAGGTCGCCAAGGAGACTCGTGCATGAAGAGCCTGACCACCCGCCATTACGTCTATCTCGGTGCCCTGATCCTGCTGGCGCTCGTGCTCGCGTCGTGCGCCGGCCTCGACCTTGGCGACATCGTCAAGGTCAAGACGCCCAACACCATCCAGCAGACCACCGGCCTGCCGTCGACGCTGAGCCTCAACGAGGCCGAGGTTGAGTACCAGAACTGGTTCAACCTCACGCAGACGACCGGCGCGCAGTGGAAGGGCAACATCGAGAAGGCCGGCGAGATCCGCGGCCTGCTCGGCCAACTCACGCTCTCAGCCCTCGACACCGTTGGCCCGACCGTCGCGGGCCTGCCCGTGCTCGGGCCGGCGCTGCCCGCGCTCACCGGCATCGTCGGACTGTTCATCGGGTCGGGCCGTCTCCGCAAGGAGAAGGAAGCGTCGTTCAACAAGGGCCTGGAGAAGGGCAGCGGTCTCGCTGGCACCGGCGGGACCGGCGGTCCAGCGGGGAGTGGTGCGTGATCACCATGCGGATCAAAGACATGTTCTTCGACCGCCACGTCGTCATGGCGGCGGTCGACAACGCCAAGCGGAAGGTGCTCAGCAAGGCCGGCGCGTTCATTCGCACGGCGGCGAAGACGAGCATCCGCAAACGCAAGGGGTCGGCTCCTCCCGGGGCCCCGCCCCATTCGCACGAGGGCAGCCTGCGTCGGTTGATCCTCTTCGGGTACGACAAGCCCAACGACTCGGTCGTCGTTGGGCCGGTGGGATTCAAGAAGAGCGAGGCACCGAGCGCTTTGGAGCATGGCGGCGAAGTCATCGTGCTTCGTAGACGCGGCGGCAAGCTCACATCGCAGAAGGTCAAAATCGCGCCGCGGCCGTACATGGCCCCGGCGCTGGAGAAGGAGCGGCCAAACCTGCCGCTCCTGTGGCGGAACTCGATCAAGAAAGGGTAATTGAACGTGGCCGATACGCGGGGCATCCGAGCCGGGCGAGCCTTCATTGAGCTGGGCGTCAGCGACAAGCTGTCCGCCGGGCTCAAGGCGGCCCAGAAGAAACTCGAAGCCTTCGGCGCGGGGCTGCGGTCCATCGGCACGAAGATGGCAGGCATCGGGGTCGCGGCGATCACGGCGCTGCTCGGCACCGCGAAGGTGTTCAGCGACTCGGGCGATGCACTCGACAAGATGAGCGATCGCACGGGCGTGAGTGTCGAGGCCCTGAGCGAGCTCGGTTATGCCGCCGACCTCTCGGGCACGGACATGGAGACGCTGGAGAACGGCCTCCGCGTCATGCAAAAGACTCTGACGGAGGCGTCGCAGGGTTCGAAAGGGGCGAACGAGGCCCTCGGTCGGCTCGGCCTGACGGTGCAGGACCTCGCCAAGCTCTCGCCCGACGAGCAGTTCAAGCTGCTGGCCGACCGGATCTCACAGATCCAAGACCCGGCGCTCCGGGCCGCGATGGCGATGGAGCTCTTCGGCAAGGCGGGAACGAAGCTCCTGCCGCTCATGGCCGACGGGGCAGCGGGCATCAACGAGATGCAGGAGCAGGCCCGCAAGCTCGGGCTGACGGTCAGCACGGAGACCGCTCGCGATGCTGCAGAACTCAACGACGCGCTTGGCACGCTCTGGAAGGTCCTCAAGCAGGGTGTGTTCACCATCGGCGGTGCGCTCGCACCGACGATCAAGGACCTGACCGAGCGGATCACGCGGATCGTCGTGAGCGCCACGGCGTGGGTGAAGGCAAACAAAGAGACCGTGGTCTGGGCCCTCAAAGTCGCGGCAGCCGTCGCGGTCGCGGGGATCGCCATCGTCGGGCTTGGCTACATCATCTCCGGGATTGGTGCAGCGCTCGGCATCG
>Ga0315900_10006471_pt1 | contig 15703 bp, 12 predicted proteins | sample LakEriMetagenome_FD_203521 | JGI IMG/M metagenome (GOLD analysis project Ga0315900, IMG submission 203521) | Freshwater fungal communities from buoy surface, Lake Erie, Ohio, United States - Buoy 12 MA114 | ecosystem: Environmental > Aquatic > Freshwater > Lake > Lake biofilm | place: USA: Lake...
CTGCCTGGGTTAAAGAGTATGGTGGAAAAGATTCAGGCCTGTTTACAGGAATATATGTAACAATTATGGGAGTTGTCTCTGGTATTGCTGTTGGAGTTTCAGTGCCGTTATCCAAACTCAATTCACTGGGTTGGCAGATGGCATTTGTTCCTTGGGCGTTAATTGCGGCAATTTCAGCTTATTGGTGGCAACGCAGAATGCGTGATCAAACATTAAGCAAGCACACGCCAAATGAAGTGTCACATTTCAAGGTCTTGATCAAAAGTAAAGTTGCCTGGCAGGTAACTTTGTTTTTTGGATTACAGTCAACAAATGCATATGCCGCTGGAACATGGCTACCAACTATTTTGTATGACAAGGGATTTGAGTTAATTCATGCAGGAGCAGCTGTGGCAGTTACTGGCCTGCTTGGCTCTTTATTCGCAGTTGGAGTGCCACATATTGCAGCTAAGCGTGCAGATCAACGCTTAGTTTTAGTAATTGCAACGGGCTTTGCTGGAATTGGATTTCTTGGAGTGATGCTGGACTCGGGTTGGCGTTTGGTGATTTGGATTATGGTGGCATCAATTGGGACCTCAGCCACGTTTCCGCTGGCATTGATCTTGGTAGTTCTAAGATCTTCAGACAGTAATCATGCCCAGGCGCTTTCAGCAATGATGCAAAGCTTTGGCTATTTACTAGCCGCGACTGGGCCAATTTTCATGGGTGTGCTCTATCAAATTTCAGGGGCTTGGACCTTTGGTCTGGCTGTGATGATTTTGATTTCAGGGGTACAGATTCTGGCTGGCTTAGGGGCAGCAAAATCGGGAACGGCCTAGGCAGCAAGGCTGGAAACGACCTAATTTCAGGGGCGGTTGCTTGATGTCAGCCCTTCATGCTTGACTACTGCTATTCGAACAGGTGTTCGAATAGCCTCCGGATACGGCTAAACACCTAATCGAAATTGGCTTTGGACTGAATTGGGTTCGCTACCTAGTTGCAGTCGGTGCGATTGGTGTCAACTTCGACCCCATGACTCAATTGCACTTGGTGTAGTCAGCGCGGTGCGGGGAAGCACAGCTGCTGACTACGCCCAAGCCAACACCGTTCCCCCGGTATCACTTTTGATATTAGGGGACTACATGCAACAGCAGCGAAAGTTAACGCTAGTTAAATCTAGCCCTCAAGTTAAAAATCAAACCTATTTAGTAATTGGTATTGATTACGACCAGGAAGCCGATCAATGGATCCTGATTAGAAGTGCTAGCTAATGACATTTACCCATTTACAAACAGCTAGTGCTTTTTCAATGAGACATGGAACTGCTTTGCCTGAGAAATTAGTTTCATATGCAAAATTTAAAGGGTTTACCCGGATCGCCCTAACAGATCGCGATGAAATTGGGGGAGCTGTTCGATTTGTTAGATCATGTATTGAATCTGGAATAACCCCAATACTAGGAATAGATTTAGCAATCAAAGCAAGTGGAATAACCTCTAGTCAAACAAGCACGAATATTCGCCGTACTCCAGCACATGGTGGCAAACACATCGACCCTAAACATCCTCGATTTGTGTTACTAGGTAGAGGTAGGCATGGCTGGCCTTTCTTATCAAAAATTTCTTCAATATCAGCAAGTAATGAATATAAATTTAATAGCCCAGTAATTAGTATTAATGAAATTGGTAAACTGATCACAAGTGATTTTGCACCTATAAGTAATTCTTTAGATGCGCCAATAGTTGCTCTTTGGGGGTGGCAGTCGGAGTTTGCCCAGGCTCTACATGGTCGGCGACCAGATGTTGCACTAGCTCTTATTCAGCACTGGAAGCAACAAACGGGACTTATTCCAGTAATTGCAATCACTTCACATGGACATCAAACAGGATTGTTAAGTAATGCTTTTGCAGCAAGAATGCTTAAGTTTGCTGATGAGCATGGCCTTAAGGCAGTTTTAACTAATACGGTTAGATATTTAGACCCTCAAGAAGCACCGATAGCAGACCTGCTTGATGCAATTAGACAGTTAATACCTCTGACTAAAAACTCATATGACCCTGGAGAAAATCAGTCATTTCTAAAAACTGATATAGAAATGACTGAAGTTGCCCTAGCAATAACTAGAGATGCTACTCGAGCAAAGAAACTACTTCTTGATACTGAATTGCTGGCAAGCAGTTGTGCATTAGATCCAGTTCGAGACTTGGGCTGGGGGCGAGTGCACCTACCAGAACTTGGCCTACTGACCATGCCTACTACAAGTTCAAGTGAATCAATTAGACATCAAGCAAATGACGCAAGTAAGGCTCAAGCAATTCTGAGATCTAGAACATTTAACGCACTCGAGCGTTATGGTTTAGATAGAAAAATTCAGGTCAAAAATCGATTAGATGAAGAATTGGCAGTAGTTGCTAAGTTGGGCTTTGCTGCATATTTTCTAACAGTTGCTAGCGTGGTTGATGATGTCAAAACTTTAGGCTCACGAGTAAATGCTCGAGGTTCGGCTGCTGGCAGTTTAATAGTTCATTTACTAGGTATTTCTTCAGTTAATCCATTAGATCATGGACTGCTGATGGAGCGCTTTTTGTCACCTGAGCGCAGATCACTTCCAGATATAGACATTGATGTTGAATCTGATCGCAGACTGGATATTTACCGAATGATCTTAAATAAGTTTGGCAAAGAAAGAGTTGCTGCAGTTTCGATGCTAGATACTTATCGGGTACGCCATGCAATTCGAGATGTAGGTGCAGCTCTTATGCTGCCAGCTGGAGAGATATCTGCTCTTGCTACATCTTTCCCGCATATTAGGGCACGAGATATCAGAGCAGCACTAAATGATCTACCAGAGCTAAGAAATTCGAGCTATGCATCTGGTGCTACCAAGTTGCAGTTTAATAAATTATTTGATTTTGTTGAAGCATTAGATGCGCTACCTAGGCACAGGGCAATGCATCCGTGCGGTGTCGTGATCTCAGATGCTGGACTGTTAAATCGCATTCCAGTCCAACCAAGTGGTCAAGATTTTCCGATGACTGCTTTTGATAAAGATGATGTGGAAGATCTAGGTTTAATTAAATTAGATGTCTTGGGTGTAAGAATGCAGTCTGCTATTAGGCATGCTTTAACTGAGATTGAGCGAGTAACAGAGCGCAAGATTGATTTAGAAGTAATTCCAGTAGATGATCAAGCAACATATGATTTGATCAAAACAACTCAAACTCTAGGGTGTTTTCAGATTGAGTCTCCAGGACAACGAGAATTAATTGGCAAATTAGCCCCACAAAATATGCATGACTTGATAGTAGATATATCTCTATTTAGGCCAGGGCCAGTTAAGTCCGACATGGTTAAACCGTTTCTAGAAGGTAGGCATGGATGGGCTGCTGCGAAATACCCACATCCTGATCTAAAACCAGTGCTACAAGAGACATTTGGGGTTGTGGTATTCCATGAACAGGTAATGCAAGTATTTTCAGTTATGACTGGATGCACTTTGGCAGTAGCTGATGAGTATCGGCGTGGCTTAGGCACTTTCGAATCGCAAGCTGAAGTTAAGCAAAAGTTTTATCCAGCTGCCCTTAAGCGTGGGTATGAATTGAACATTGTCGAGGAAGTATGGCAAACCTTAAAAGCTTTTGGATCTTTTGGTTTTTGTAAGGCGCATGCTGCCGCTTTTGCAATCCCTACTTACCAATCCGCCTGGCTAAAAGCGCATTACCCAGCAGCATTCTTGGCTGGGGTGTTAACTCACGATCCAGGAATGTATCCCAAGAGACTGATTCTTAATGATGCTCGAAATTTTGGTATAAAAATACTTGGTTTAGATATTAACAAATCTAAGCTTAGCTACCAAGTCGAAATAGATGACCTTAATAATGATTCAAATGAAAGTAATCAGTATGCCATTCGAATCTCTTTTCTGGAGATACTAGGAATAAGCACTCAGGAGGCAGAGCAAATTGTGCTAGGTCAGCCATATGGCAGCCTAAGCGACTTTTTTAACCGAGTACCTATAAGCCGCCCAGTAGTTGAGAGGTTAATCACTACAGGTGCTTTCGATGAGCTACACAGAGTAGGGAACAGCATTTATCGCTCTAGTAGAAGTCGGAGAGACTTGTTACTTGAATTAGCAGATTTAGTTAAATTCAAAGGCGTCTCAAAAACACCTGGACAATTATTTCTTGAGATAGCTCCAGATAGTCAAAATAAATTAGTTGGCTTACCTGAGATGACCCCAGCCGAGCAAGTCAAAAATGAACTTCGAGTACTTGGCCTAGACGCCACTAATCATGTTTTATCGTTTCACTTTGATTTTTTAAAAGATCTAAGTTCTCAAATTGCACTGATTAGTAGTCAAAACTTGCTAACTAGAAGATCTCGATCAGAAATATTTGTTGCAGGTGTAAAAGTTGCCACTCAAACGCCTCCGATTAGATCTGGTAAGCGAGTAGTTTTTGTCACGTTAGATGATGGTTCTGGCCCTATTGATATCGCCTTTTTTGATGAGGCACAACATCACTTTCATGACAGCATTTTCAATTCTTGGTTAGTTTTGGTTAAAGGCTTAATCCGTCGTACTGGCCCTAGAGCTGTCTCGATTAGCGGCCTGGGATGTTGGCAGCTAACAGACCTGCATCAAATTTGGCGAGAGCAAGGAGTCGAAGCAGTTATTAACTATCTAAATCAACCAGTAGGTGAGATAGCTGAATCTACAGAGGAGACTGAATTGATGGCTGTACCTAACGCAAGTCGTGATCGAAGATTGACCGGAGGAATGGGGCCTGCTCGAAAATTGCTGTTGCATGCCAGTGGATTAGTGCAATCGCCGTATGCTGATATTGCTCCAAGTGGCAATGTCGGTAATAATGTTAGAACGGCAGCAAATAATTTGAAAGAATCACATAATGACCTACCAGCACATTTATGGCATAAAAGCCCTGGGAGCAGTGGTAGGTAGTGAGTAAAAATCAATTAAACCGAACTAGTATTCCAAAGCTTGGTGATAGCGATCAAGGCTGCAATATTTTGCATCTTGATATGGATGCATTTTATGCATCAGTTGAAGTAAAGCGGAATCCAAACTTAAAAGGTAAGCCAGTAATTGTAGGAGGCAATTCAGGTAGAGGAGTAGTTGTAGCAGCAACTTATGAAGCTCGAGCATTTGGCATTCATGCGGCAATGCCAATGTCCCGAGCAATTCGATTATGCCCAGAGGTGATTGTGGTCTCACCAGACCACCAGGAGTATGCGGAAACATCTGAGCAGCTGCTGGAAATAATGCTTTCAGTCACACCACTAGTCGAAACGATTTCCTTAGATGAAGCTTTTTTAGATGTCACAGGGTCCAGAAAACTTCTAGGAACACCAAGGGCAATTGGTGACTTACTTCGTAGCAAAATAAAAAATGAGCTTCAGCTTACGGCTTCAGTTGGGATTGCAAGTACTAAATTTGTTGCAAAATTGGCTTCCACTTATGCCAAACCAGATGGTTTGTTAGTAGTCCCAGTTGATCAGGTCTTAGAGTTTTTGCATCCGCTACCAGTAAATGCACTCTGGGGAGTTGGATCAAAAACAGAAGAAAAACTAGTCGAGCTTGGACTAAAGAGAATAAGTGATATTGCCCAATTACCTGTAAAGACACTTATCAAAATACTTGGGGAGGCAGCAGGTGAGCATCTTCATGACCTAGCGTGGGGGAGGGATGAACGTGAAGTTGTGGTTTATGAACCAGATAAATCAATTGGCCACGAACATACTTTTGATGTAGATGTCTTTAAACCTACTGAGATTGAAGCAGAAATATTGAGGCTCTCAGATTTAGTGGCTTCCAGACTTAGAAGTCGAGAACTTGTGGGTAGAACAATTAGTGTCAAGCTGAGGTTTAATGATTTCAGCACGATCACGCGATCACAAACAATCAAGGGCTACACCAACACGACCCAAGAGATAAATTCCATTGCAAAAGGTCTTTATCAAAAGCTTGGCCTGCAGCGAGCCCGCATTAGACTTGTTGGAGTTAGAGTTGAAGGCTTACATAGTTCAGTTGGTGCCGCGATTCAACCAACCTTGGATGCGCCAGAGCATGGCTGGCCCCAGGCTGATCAAGCGATAGACAAGGCCCGTGAAAGATTTGGAGATCAAGCAGTTAAGCCTGCGCGATTAGTTTCACAATCTGATGATTTACAGGAATAGGGCAGTAGTTGCTGGTTTGCGATTACCCCGTATTCTTTAGATATTGAAGGAGGTGCTAGATGCCGCTATCAGAGAATGAACAACGTTTGCTTCAACAGATGGAAAAGGCGCTAGCCGCCGAAGACCCTAAGTTTGCTTCCGCCCTGCGTGGTCGCCCAAACTTCACATCCCGGAAATCTGCTCCTGTAGCGATGCTTTTGGTAGCGCTTGGGGTCGCCCTGATCATTGGTGCGGTCACCATCCCCTTGACTGCACTGGGCATTGGAGGGTTTGTCCTAGTTTTGGTAGGAATATTGGTGCTAACAAGCCCAAAGCCTGAACAAACCAAGACAGCCAAACCTGCCGCGTCCAATCAACCAAAACCAAACTTCATGGACAAGTTTGAGAAGCGCTGGGATCAGCGCGAACAGGGATCTCAAGACTAAATAGTTACTGCCTTGTTGAACCCGTAAAAAACTCACCTAAATCAACCCTTGGGATAGCTCTGCCCAGATCAGGGGTGGAAAGGGGGAGTAGATGGTTGACAGGGGAAAGAAATGGAGTAGAGTGGGGGGAAATGGAGGAAAGCCTCCTAAATGATCTTTAACTTCAAACCGAGGGGAGGCGGGTTCTGATGTTTTTGGGCACACACGAACCGCGCCTCGATGAAAAAGGTCGCTTAGTTCTGCCAGCCAAATTTCGTGATGGCTTGGAAAAAGGTGTGGTGATAACCAAAGGTCAAGACCGCTCCCTGGTGCTTTGGCCAATGGATGCGTTCAGCGCCTATGCAGATCGACTTCGAGAAGCATCCCGAACTGATGCACGAGTTCGCAGTTTCTTGAGAGTCTTTTTCTCTAGTGCATTTGATCAAGTTCCGGACAAACAAGGTCGAATCACTTTACCAAGCGGACTTCGTGATTATGCGGGATTGGATCGCGAAGTGATTGTGGTAGGCGCTGACACCACCATTGAATTATGGGATGCAGCATCTTGGGATAAATACCTGGCTAATGCTGAACCAAGTTTTGCTGATGTTTCAGAAGAGGTGGTGCCAGGGGTGTTTTAACTTGATGAGCTTCGGCCTCTTGCCGCTGCATCTCCGATACGTCTTCCCCCGTAGCGGAAAGCAGTAGCAGCGGAGGGGGACCAAAACTCATCAAAAGTGTTTTATCAAATATCAATACTAACTCGAGGGGTCGAGATGAATCATGTAGTCGGTGTAAGGGTGAAGCCAAAGTTCCTTTCGTGGAACCTAAGGTCTGTTGTTTCATTTAGAAGTAAAACATCCCTAATGCGTCAGTCGTCTCCAGCATTGCTAGTAGTGGGTCGCGGCTAACAAAATGATTGATGGTGCAGCTCCCATACATCTACCGGTCATGATGGATCGGATAGTTGGGTTGTTTGCACCTGCAGTTAGCAATGAGGGTGCTGTCTTAGTTGATGCAACTTTGGGGCTTGGTGGACATACCGCGGCTCTGATGAGTGCCTATCCACAACTTCGCATAGTTGGCATTGATCGTGATCAATCAGCGATTGAAATTGCAAGCAAAAATCTCTCTGCACAGTTTGGAAGCGAAGCCGTTACTGCTCGTGTTCAATTCGTACACGCTGTTTATGATCGAATTGGGGAAGTACTCGCGGAAATTGGCTATCAAAAAGTTGATGGTGTTTTGCTTGATCTAGGGGTTTCTAGCATGCAATTAGATCAGGCATCTCGAGGGTTTGCTTACTCAAAAGAAGCACCACTTGATATGAGGATGGATTCCTCTACCGGTCAAACCGCGGCACAAGTTTTAAATGAATCCTCTGCTGACGAATTAAAGCGAATTCTCTACACCTTTGGTGAAGAAAAATTCGCATCCAGAATTGCAAATGCAATTGTGGCAAAACGAGAGATTAAACCTTTTAGTACCACCAGTGAAGTTGTAGAACTTCTTTATTCGGTTATTCCTGCCCCGGCTCGTCGAACTGGCGGGCATCCAGCAAAGCGAACCTTCCAGGCATTGCGAATTGCAGTCAATCAAGAGCTAGAGATTTTGCAAAGGGCGATTCCGGCAGCTATCGAGTCGCTGAATGTAAATGGGCGGATTGCAGTCTTGTCTTACCACTCCCTTGAGGATCGAATTGTTAAGCAATCTTTCATAAAAGCAATGGGTAGTCGCATTCCGGATGGGCTACCGATTATGCCTGGGCCCGATAATTTGACGCTGCTAACTAGAGGTGCTGAAACTCCAACCGATTTAGAGATTGCCGAAAATCCAAGAGCTGCCAGTGCCAAATTGCGCGCCGCACAGGTATTAAGCGCTGGAGTTGCAGCATGAGCGTTATTCAAAATTTTGCAATAAGCACAGTTGAGGTATTGAGACCAGGTTTTAAAGTTGCAACAGGCACAAAAGTTAGAATTAATGCTGCGGCTAAGCCACTTTCCACAATGAGTTTTATTACTTTCATGATTGCACTTTTTGCTGCTTCCATGATGGGCGTTTTAATGCTCCAAACTTTTGTGGCCAAGGGGACTTTCCACAAAATTGAACTAACCCAAGAGCGAAATGCACTGCTAGCTGAGCGCGCCTTGTTAATCGAGCGAGTTGCAATCTTGGAGTCCCCTAGAACCTTGACTCAAAAAGCTAAAGAACTGGGCATGGTTTCCCCAGAGAGGCCTACTTACTTAAGGCTATCTGATAAGAAACTATTGGATGGTAAAGGGTCTAGATGAGTCAGTTGCTAGAGAGCGCAATTCACGATTCTGGAAAATTTCGCAAAAAATCAGTAGGGCGTTTAACTTTCGTAGCTTTCATAGTTTTTGGAGTTTTCTTAATTTACGCAATTCAATTATTCAAGATCCAAGCCGTAGATGCATCCGAGTTAGCGCAAGAAGGTTTTGAAGCACGAATTAGAGAAGTAGTGGTACCGGCTATGCGTGGCTCAATCACTGATGTGAACGGCATTGCTTTGGCAACAACAGTTCCTGCCTTTAACGTCACTGCAGATCAGACAAAAGTGATAAAACCAAAAGAAACTGCGAAATTACTCGCACCAATATTGAAGCTGGACTCATCTGAACTTGCTAGCAAACTGGTTGGAGAGAAGAAATTTACTTTTGTTGCTAGAGCTGTAACTCCACAAGTTTGGGCTGCAGTGGCCGAGCTAGAACTACCAGGGATTTTTTCCGAGAAAACAACTCGTCGAGTTTATCCCTATGGTGATTTGGCTGGAAATATTCTTGGGTTTACAGGAATTGATGGTCATGGCTTAGAAGGACTGGAATCTAGTCTGGAAAGTCAACTTGGCGGGAAAGATGGTCTGATGATTTTTGAAGGTGGAGCTGCTGGTCGAAAGATCCCAGCAACAGACTCAAGAACTGAACAGGCCGTCTCTGGAAATGGTGCGAGATTGAGCATTGACCGTGATTTGCAATACATAGCCCAACAAGCAATTGCTCAAAAAGTTAAAGAAGCAAATGCAGCCTGGGGAACAGTAGTTGTTTTGGAGCCAAGCACTGGTCGGGTATTGGCAATGGCTACCGCCCCAACGGTGAACCCCGCAGATCCAGGAGCCATTAATAAGGATTCTCGAAAGAACGTTGCAGTAACAGATGTTTTTGAACCAGGTTCCACTGGAAAGCTTCTGACATTCGCAGCAGCATTAGAAGAAAAAGTCATAACACCTCTATCAAAACTTACTATTCCACCAACCTTGAAAAGACCCGGAAAGGTTTTCAAGGATCATTCACCGCATGGAACTTTAAAACTTACCGCCAATGGGGTGCTGGCTCAATCATCGAATATTGGAACAATCATGATTGCGGAGAAATTGCCTAAGGAAGAAATCCTGTATGACTATTTTGTGAAATTTGGTATTGGTCAGCCAACTGGATTGAATTTTTCAGGAGAGAGTAATGGTTTGTTGCGCAAACCAAGTGACTGGTCTCAAACTACTTACCCCACAATGGCGTTTGGGCAGGGCTATTCAATAACTTCACTCCAAATGGCATCTGTTTTCGCAACGATTGCAAACGATGGTGTGCGAATGCCCGTTTCAATAGTGGATGGATTCACTCAAGGCGATGGCACGTTTATCCCAACCTCGCCTAAGCCAGGAATCCGAGTTGTTTCGGCAGAAACAGCTAGCACTTTGCGTCTAATGCTGGAAAGCGTTGTTGGTCCAGATGGAACTGCACCAACTGCACAAATCAATGGTTATCGAGTGGCAGGTAAGACCGGAACTGCTCAAAGAGCAGACTCTGCCTGTGGGTGTTACCAAGGGTTTACAGCATCTTTCATCGGCATGGCACCTGCCAACAATCCCCAAATTGTGGTTGCCGTGACTTTGCAAGATCCAAAAAATGGACGCTATGGAGGCGTGCTTGGTGGCCCAGTTTTCAAAGAGGTCGCTACATTTGCACTACAAAAGATGAGAGCGATGCCTCAACCAGGCAAGATCGCCAAAATACCCACAACCTGGGGGAAGTAATGAGTGCGTCAGTGACGCTGTCCGACATTGCTGTGTTACTTGGGCATGACCTAAACATTCATCTTGAAATTTCAAACGTCTATCACAACTCTAATGATGTAACTCAGGGATCAATTTTCGTTGCAATTGCAGGTGAGAAATTGCATGGTGCCAAGTTCATAGATTCAGCAGTTGCCAATGGTGCAAATGCAATTGTTACTGATTCGCGAGGTGCAGAATTAGCAAACACAAGTTTGCCAATTCTTGTAGTTGAAAATCCAAGAAGGGCTCTAGCTGAAATTGCATCTGCTATTTATGGCCCAAAAATCAAAGATTTGCACCTCTATGGAATTACTGGAACTAATGGGAAAACCACCACGTCCCATTTCTTGAGGGCCCTATTACCTCAGCCAGCAGTGGCGATTGGTACCACCGGCGTGGTTTATGCCAATCACCGAGAAGAACTAAGTCGCACCACGCCCGAAATCGATGACCTTTATCGTCTGTTCGTTAATTTGAGAGATGAAGGAATTCGGGATGTGGTTATGGAAGTTTCGAGCCATGCTCTTGTCTTAGAGAGAGTTACTGGACTTCAATTCCAGTCAGTTGGTTTCACAAATCTGACAACTGATCACCTAGATTTTCATGGAACTTTTGAGAATTATCATGAAGCAAAATCAAGGCTATTTCAAAAGAATTTCAGTAAGTATGCCGTGGTTTGTGTGGATAGCAACCAAGGTAAGGCTATGGCTGATCTTGCAGAGGAAAATGGTTTAGTTGTCTCAACAGTTTCTGCTGAGAACTCAGCTGGGACCTGGTATGTAACTGGACTAGAAGTCACAAATAACAGCATTCAGTGCACTGTTCAACCCTTAGGAATCTCCCTAACACTTAGCGTTGGTGGCAGTTTTAATGTCAGTAATGCGCTGATTGCAATAGCTATGGCAGATCAAATTGCAGAGGTTTCCGATAACCAGATTAAATCTTTAGCTGCGGTGCGAGTCCCGGGCCGAATGCAGCAAATTTCAGTAAATGGGTTAAATGCAATTGTGGATTATGCCCACAGCCCAGATGCTGTGGCAAAAGTTGTATCCGAGGTTCGCAAAAATACCCCAGGAAAATTAATCGTAGTGATTGGTGCAGGCGGTAATCGCGATCAAGACAAGCGACCGCTCATGGGTGCTGCTGCTGCGATTGCTGATTTAGTTGTGGTAACTGATGACAACCCGCGCAATGAGAATCCAGATCAGATTCGATCTATGGTTATCGCAGGAATTTCCTCTGCTGGTGGCCATTATGATGAAATTTCTGACCGGCGCGCTGCAATTGAATATGCAGCATCTTTGGTCTCTAGTCCAACAGATTGTGTTTTGGTTTTAGGAAAGGGACATGAAATGGGTCAGCAAATAGGTGATGTGGTTAAGCCGTTTGATGATTCTTTAGAATTGGAAAGAGCTCTTGCAGAACGTGGATTATCATGAGTACATTAACCACGAGAGATGTTTTGAACATAACTGGTGGGACCGCTCATCACATCACACAACTTGATGAAGTTTTAACAACAGCTATCTATGACTCACGTGAAGCTCAAGAAGGAAGCCTCTTCCTGGCAATTGAAGGCACTAAAACTGATGGACATTTATTTGCTGGAGATGCTGTTTCCAGAGGAGCCCGTCTCGTTCTAGCGAGTCGACCTGTAAGTCACCCATGTGTAGTCGTTGCCGACGTGATTTCAGCAATCACATTACTTGCACAAGAAAACCGTAAGCGAATAAATTGCCCAGTCCTAGCAATCACGGGCTCTAGCGGCAAGACCAGCACAAAAGATTTACTGATCGACTTACTTCAGCCCCTTGGAGATTTAGTTGCTCCCGCAGGATCTAGAAATAATGAATTGGGGTTGCCAAGTACATTATTTGCAGCCAACAGAGACACAGCTGCCGTTATCTTAGAAATGGGAGCACGACATAAAGGCAATATTGCACAACTTTGCGAGATTGCTCAACCAACAATTGCGGGAATTACCACTATTGGCTCTGCCCACATTGGAGAGTTTGGATCCCTCGAATTGATTGCTGAAACTAAGGGTGAAATTATTGCAAACTTGCCAAGTACAGCAATTGCAGTTTTGAATGCTGATGAAGTGCCAACCAGAAAATTGAGTGAAACTACATTAGCGAGAGTTGTTTTAGCCGGGTATTCCTCAGAAGCCGAGATAAGGCTCACCGAAGTGGTTTTGGATCAGAAAGCGCACCCAACTATCTCAGTAGAGACTCCATTGGGACGATTGCGAGCAAAGATGAATCTTGTGGGTGAGCACCAGGCTATGAACGCTGCAATTGCTATAGGTATGGCATTGGCGGCAGGAATCCCAGTAGACACATTAGAGGCTAGATTGGAAAGTGCTCATCCGCGAAGTCCACTTCGAATGCAGGTTTTTGTCAGTAAACGAGATGTGACAGTACTTAACGATTCCTATAATGCAAATCCAGAGAGCATGCTGGCAGCACTTGAAACATTGAAGCATCTTGCTGAATCTTCTAGATCATTTGCTGTTCTTGGAGAGATGGCCGAATTAGGAGATATTTCAGTGCTTGAACATCAAAAATTAGGCAGGGCCATCGCCGAATTGAACATATCTAGGTTTATTGGGGTGGGGGCAGGACTCAAAGTTAGTGTTGAGTCAGCAATTGAACATGGGATGAATCCAACGATTGCAACCTGGGTTTCGACTCAAGAAGAAGCCCTTCAAATACTTAGACACGAACTTAAAAGTCGAGATGTTGTCCTAGTAAAGGCCTCCCGTGCAGCAGGATTTGATCACATTGCAGCGTTACTGGCTGCACAAGATCAGGCTGGGGGAGAGTAAGTATGCGCTTAGTCGTTATTTCCGCAGCTGTTGCGCTACTTGTTTCCATGACCTTTACTCCAATTTTCATTAAGTTTTTACGTGCCAGAGGGTTGGCTCAGGCAATCAGGCAGTCAGCCAACGGAATTTCTTATCCAGACCATGATCATAAACGCGGCACTCCTTCGATGGGAGGCATCGCAATTGTTCTTGCTGTTGCACTTGGTTACTCGAGTGCGCACTTAACATTATGGACACCGCCAACTGCATCAGGCTTACTAGTAATTTTCCTCTCGTTCTCATTGGCAGCCGTTGGCTTTGTCGATGACTACACGAAAGTATTTAAGCAACGAAGTGGTGGAGTGAAAGCTAGAACTAAATTAATCTGGCAGACGCTCATCGCTTTAACTTTTGCCGTTTTAGCATTTCAATTTGTTGATGAACGTGGATTAACTCCTGCATCGCAGGCAATTTCATTTGTTCGTGAAACCTCTCTAGTTTTGCCATTATTTGTAATGGTTCTCTTTTTATGGTTAATGATCACGGCATCGACTAATGCGGTAAATATCACTGATGGGCTTGATGGGCTTGCAGCAGGAGCTGCAGTCATTACGTTTGCTGCTTACACCTTGCTCACAGTGTGGCAGTTTGGACAAAGTTGTGCGCGTGAGCAGTTTGCAAATTGTTACGAGGTCCGCGACCCACTTGATTTATCAATTCTGGCAGCTGCTTTTGCTGCTGCTGTATTTGGATTCCTTTGGTTTAACACCAGTCCAGCCGCAATCATCATGGGTGATACAGGATCTTTGGCTATTGGTGGCGCAATAGTGGCGTTAGCCATATTCACGCACACTCAATTGCTCCTATTCTTCTTTGGTGGGTTGTTTGTGATGACCACCGGATCGGTTGTGTTGCAAGTAATCTCTTTCAAGACTAGAAAGAAGCGCATATTTTTAATGAGCCCAATTCATCACCACTTTGAGTTAAAGGGTTGGCCAGAGCAACAAATTGTGGTTCGTTTTTGGATTTTGCAAGGGCTGTTTGTAGGTGCGGGATTGGCTCTGTTTTATGCCGAATGGGTAACTCAGTGATTGAGTTAGCCAATTTAGATCGAAATAGCTCTTGGAAAGATTTGAAGGTTGTGGTTTTAGGAATTGGTACGGCAGGGTTTGCTTGTGCAGATGCACTATTGAGAATGCAGTGCAAAGTATTAGTGCTAGACCAAAGTTCATCCAAGAGTGCGCAAGAACGCGCTCAAATTCTAGAGACCTTAGGTGCGGAAGTTAGGCTCAATACAACTAATTTTGCTGAGGCAGATTTAGTTGTTACTTCCCCTGGAGTGCCACCAAATCACCCTTGGTTAGCAGAGGCTAAAGCTAAGGGAATTTCAATTTGGGGAGAATTAGAACTAGCTTGGCGCTTGAGGGATCCATTGGTTCCCTGGCTCCTCATAACTGGCACAAATGGTAAAACCACCACTACCTTGATGACCGAGGCAATTCTGAAAGCTGCCGGTCTTAAAGCAAAAGCAATAGGGAACATAGGTTTCGCAGCAGTTGATGCAGTGATGGACGAAGAAGTTCATGATGTTTTTGTAGTCGAAGTTGGTGTTCAGCAGTTACCATTTGTGTATTCAATCTCACCCCTGGCATCAGTTGTTCTAAATGTTGCGGAAGACCACCTGGATCATGTTGGAAATTTTGAGGAATACAAAGCTTTGAAAGCGAAAATTTATGAAAGAACTGTTGTAGCTGCCATCTACAATGATCAAGATGAAGAAACTCGGTTAATGGTTGAAGGTGCTGATGTTGTGGAAGGTTGCCGAGCAATCGGATTCACCTTAAATATTCCAGGAAGATCGATGGTTGGTGTGGTAGATGATTTGATAGTTGATCGCGCCTTCATTGTGGAACGTGGTACCAACGCTCAAGAATTAGCAAATACTAATGATGTTCAACCTTTTGCTCGGCATAATTTGAGCAATGCTCTGGCAGCAACCGCTTTGGCTCGCGCTTTTGGGGTTCCTGGTGCTGCAGTTAGAGATGGCTTGCGCAATTTTGTGCCAGCAAAGCATCGGATCTCTTTAGTTTTAGAAAAAGAGGGAATCAAGTACATAGATGATTCTAAGGCGACCAACGCTCATGCGGCTAGCCAATCTCTTTTGAGTTATGAATCAGTTATTTGGATTGGGGGAGGAGATGCAAAGGGTCAAGATTTAGCAGAGTTTGTTAAGCAAACATCATCGAGAAT
>Ga0315900_10006472_pt1 | contig 15702 bp, 17 predicted proteins | sample LakEriMetagenome_FD_203521 | JGI IMG/M metagenome (GOLD analysis project Ga0315900, IMG submission 203521) | Freshwater fungal communities from buoy surface, Lake Erie, Ohio, United States - Buoy 12 MA114 | ecosystem: Environmental > Aquatic > Freshwater > Lake > Lake biofilm | place: USA: Lake...
ACGAAGGCGAGCGCGATGCCCTCGCCGATTCCCCGCGCCGCGCCCGTGACCAGCGCGACCTTGCCCTGCAGTCGATCCATTGCCGGTCCCGCAGTCCATCACGAGACGAATCCGTCGCCGCCGCTCCGCCGTCCGGGGTCGTACCGAGCGGCGGATTGTCACGGTCTTCGCATCGGCCGCGCTAGACTGCTCGAATGACGCCGCAGCACGTCGAGCCGATCGTCGCCGTCCTCTGGGGCGCTCTCCTGGTCATCGCGGTGCTGTACGCCTGGCGCTGGGTCGCGCTCGAGCGCGCGCGCGGCACGCGCGATGCGAAACCCACGCCGGCCTTCCTCGGCATCGGCTTCGGCGCGAACTTCCTCGACACGCTCGGCATCGGCTCCTTCGCGACCACGACGGCCGCGTTCCGGCTCGGGCGGCTCGTGCCGGACGACCAGCTGCCCGGCACGCTGAACGCGGGCCACGGCCTGCCCACCGTCGCGCAGGCGCTGATCTTCGTCATCGCCGTGAAGATCGACACCACCACGCTGGTCGCGATGATCGCGGCGGCGGTGGCCGGCGCCTGGCTCGGCGCGAGGTTCGTCTCCGGACTGCCGAAACGCGCGATCCAGGGCGGCATGGGTATCGCGCTGCTCGTCGCCGCCGGGCTCTTCCTGCTGCGCAACTACGACCTGCTGCCGGGCGGCGGGGACGCGCTCGGTCTCGAGGGCGGGATGCTGCTCGCGGGCGTCGCCGGCAACTTCGTGCTCGGCGCACTGATGACGCTCGGCATCGGTCTCTACGCGCCCTGCATGATCCTGGTCGCACTGCTCGGCATGAACCCGATCGCGGCGTTCCCGATCATGATGGGCTCGTGCGCGTTCCTGATGCCCATCGGCAGCATTGCGTTCATCCGGAGCGGCCGCTATTCGACGAAGGCTGCGGTCGGCCTCGCGATCGGCGGCATCCCGGGCGTGCTGATCGCCGCCTTCATCGTCAAGTCGCTGCCGCTGACCGTGCTGAACTGGCTCGTGTTCGTCGTCGTGCTGTACACCGCGGCGACGCTGCTGTGGTCGATGCGGCGGCGCGAGCCGGCGCCGGCGACCTCGGCCGCGTGAACGCCGCCGAGTCCACCCTGGCGGGCGATCGCGTGCACCGCGTGCGCGTGATCGATTCGCACACCGGCGGCGAGCCGACGCGCGTCGTCGTCGAGGGAGCGCCGCCGCTGTCCGGCCCGCTGCCCGAGCGCCTGCGGCAGTTCCGCGAGCGGCACGACGCGTTCCGCGCGGCCGTCGTCAACGAGCCCCGCGGCTCGGACGTGCTGGTGGGCGCGCTGCTGCTCGAGCCGCACGATCGCACCTGCGCGGCGGCGACGATCTTCTTCAACAACGTCGGCTACCTCGGCATGTGCGGCCACGGCACGATCGGCCTCGTCGCCACGCTGGCTTGGCTCAGCCGAATCGGCCCGGGCGAGCATCGGATCGAGACGCCGGTCGGCGTCGTGACCACGCGCCTGCACCAGGACGGCGCGGTATCGGTCGAGAACGTGCCGGCGTACCGCCACGCGAAAGGCGTCGCGCTCGAGGTGCCGGGATACGGTCGCGTCGTCGGCGACGTCGCCTGGGGCGGCAACTGGTTCTTCCTCGTCGCGGATCACGAGGAGCGCCTGGAACTCGCGAACGTCGAACGACTGACCGCGTTCACGTGGGCGATCCGCGAGGCGCTGGCGCAGCAGCGCGTGACCGGCGCCGACGGCGCCGAGATCGACCACGTCGAACTGTTCGCGCCGGCACGGGATGCCGACAGCCGCAACTTCGTACTGTGCCCCGGCAAGGCCTACGACCGCTCGCCCTGCGGCACCGGCACGAGCGCGAAGCTCGCGTGCCTCGCCGCGGACGGCCGACTCGCGCCGGGCGCGACGTGGCGCCAGCAGGGCATCACCGGCAGCGTGTTCGAGGGGCGCTACCGCCGCGACGGCGAGCGCGTGATCCCGACGATCGCCGGACGCGCGTGGGTGAATGCCGAGGCGACGCTGCTGCTCGATCCCGAAGACCCGCTGTGCTGGGGGCTGCGGGCCGGCTGAGCGGCCGACGCGATCGTCGCAAGCTACTGTTTCTGCGGGTAAAAATCGCGCCTTATCCACCCGGGCGGGCGCCCTCGCGTAGGCTGCGGCAGCGACCGCAGCCAGAGAGGACGAGCCCGAGATGCCCGCACGCAGACTGTCGTGGCGCGACAAGGTCGCCGCCGGCCGCGCCAGCAAGAAGGTGGTGCTCGACAAGCCGTTCGCCGGGATCCCGGCCGGCAGCACGCTGTTCATCGCGACGCCGCAGATCGTCGAGCAGTACGTCCGCGAGATCCCGTCCGGCGAGGCGCGCACGCTCGTGCGGCTGCGCAACGAGCTCGCGCGCCGTCATCGCTGCGATGCGACCTGCCCCGTGTCCACCTCGATCTTCCTGAAGATGGTGGCCGAAGCCGCGTGGGAAGGTATCCAGGCCGGCGAACCGGTGACGCGGGTCGCGCCGTTCTGGCGCGTGATCGAGCCGGGCACGCCGCTGGCGAAGAAGCTGAGCGTCGATCCCGCGTGGCTCGAGCGGCAGCGCGCGGTCGAGGGGCTCGAGAGCGCCGCACCGGCGCGAGCGACGCGCCGGCGCAGGAGCGGTTGAAGCCGGACGAGCGCGGGCCGCGCGTCGACCCCGTCGCGTTCAGCCTGCCGACAGCGCCGCCCACGTGGCGGCGTCGGCCGGGAACAGGTGTTCGACGCGCAGCGAAGCGACCGTCACGTCGAGCGGCGCGCCGAACGTCGTGAACGTGCTGAGGAAGCGCAGTTCGCCGACCGGCGAGGCGAGTCGCGCGGTCACGACCGGCGGCGCGGACGCGGCGGCCCCCGCGGGCGCCGCGACGTGGAACGGCTCGGCGTGCGGGGCGAGCTCGGCCAGGATCGCGCGCAGTTCCGGCACGTGCAGCGCCTCGCGGCTCGCGCGCCGCCACGTCTCGCCGCAGATCTCGTCGGCGTTCAGGTAGAGACCGCGTATCCCGCCCGGCGCGAAAGTCGCGCGCAGCAGGTTCAGCGAGCCGTCGACCGGCAGGGCGCCGAGCCCGAGCAGCCGCGCGAGCCGCTGCAGGCCCTGGTTCGACTGCACGAGGTTCCAGGTCGCGTCGAGCACCAGCGCGGGAGCCGGGTCGTGGGCCTTCAGCAGGTGCTCGAGCGCCGCGCGTACGGGCCGCAGTTCCGGCGCGTCGAGCGGCCGGTGGCCGTAGACCGGCGCGTAGCCGGCGGCGAGCAGCGCGTCGTTGCGCTCGACCAGCGTCGCGCCGAGCGCCTCCAGCAGCGCCAGCAGCATCTCGCGACTCGGCTGCGCGCGGCCGGTCTCGATGCAGCTCAGGTGACGCTGCGAGACGCCGGCACGGAACGCGAGCTCCAGCTGGCTGAGCCGGCGCGCGGTGCGCAGTTCCTTCAGGCGGGTGCCGCCGGCCTTCGAGAGCGCGTGCATGGGCGGATCGTGCCGGGCGGGTGGCGGCGCGTCCATGACCTCGGAGGTCGTTGCCGCCCGGCGCGGGTGGGCCGAGCATCGCCGCCCGACTGCACCCGGAAGCGAACGCGATGGAGACGAAGACGGGACCCGGCATGGCGAACGCGGCTCGCGGTCCGCGGGCGCTGGCCGCGGCAATCGTGGGGCTGGGGCTGTTCGGCGCCGCGCTCGTGGCGACGCCCGGGCCGATGCGCGAGTTCTTCTCGTGGATCGCGTACGGCTCGCCGGAGCGCGTCGCCGGCTTCGGGCCCGACGCGGTCGCCTACGTCGAACTGGTGCACGCGATCCTCGGCGCGATGACCTTCGGGTGGGCCGTCACGCTGCTCGGCGTCGTCGGCTGGCTGTGGGCACGGCAGCCGCTCGTCGCGTGGTGGATCGTGGCGGGCTCGATCGGCGCGTGGTACGTGCCGGACACCGCGTACTCGCTGCTCGCGGGCTTCTGGCGCAACGCCTTGTTCAACTCCGCCTGTGCGCTGCCGTTCGCGATCGCTCTGGCGGTCGCCTACCCGGGTCGCGCGCACCGCGTCGGCACGGCGGTCGCCGCTCCCGGCACGACCGGGCGCGCACCATGAACGCGTTCGTCGCGTTCGCCTACGGTGCGGTCGCCGTGCTGCATCTCGTGCCGGCGACCGGCGCGACCGACGCGGCGTCGTCCCGCGTGGTGATCGCGAGTATCCGCCCGAGGCCGAGGGCCTCGCGCGCATGGGCGAGCGTCGCCGCCGCGGCCTCGAACGCGTGGCCGCGGCCGCGGTGCGCCGGCAGGAACGCGAAGCCGAGGTCCGGCTCGGGGAGCGTCGGCCGCTTCAGCACGCCGCAGATCCCGATCGGCGCGTCGGCGGCGACGAGTTCGTCGACGACGAGGCGCTGGGTCGCGAACACCCGCCTGCCCGGTGCAGCGTCGTCGCTCGCGACGGGCGCGGTCACGCGCACAGCCGCCCGGCGTGGAAGCGCAGGTGGTCCTCGACGAAGGTCGCGACGAAGTAGTAGCCGTGGTCGTAGCCGGGGTGCATCCGCAGGTCGAACGGCTGGCCGGCCCGGCGCGCGGCGTCGGCGAAGATCTCGGGCCGCAGCTGTTCCGCGAGGAACCTGTCCGCGGTGCCCTGGTCGATCAGCAGCCGGTCGCCGCGCGGGCGCCGCGCGACCAGCACGGAGGCGTCGTAGTCGGCCCACGCGGCGCGGTCCTCGCCGAGGTAGCCGCCGAAGGCCTTCACACCCCACGGGCACTGCATCGGCGCGGCGATCGGCGCGAACGCGGACACCGAGCGGTAGAGCGACGGGTTGCGCAGCCCGCAGACCAGCGCGCCGTGGCCGCCCATCGAGTGGCCGAAGACGCCCTGCGCGTCCGCGCGCGCCGGGAAGTGCGCGGCGACCACCGCGGGGAGTTCCCGAGTGACATACGAGTACATCCGGTAGTGCTTCGCCCACGGCTCCTGCGTCGCGTCGACGTAGAAGCCGGCCGCGATGCCGAAGTCCCAGCTCGCGTCGTCGCCGGGCAGCCGCTCGCGCGGGCTCGTGTCGGGCGCGACCAGCATCAGCCCGAGTTCCGCCGCCACGCGCTGCGCGCCGGCCTTGATCGCGAACGTCTCCTCGGTGCAGGTCAGCCCGGCGAGCCAGTACAGCACCGGCACGGGTCCCGCCTGCGCCTGCGGCGGCCGGTACACCGAGAAGCGCATCGGCGCGCGGCACTCCGTGGAGGCGTGCCGGTAGTAGCCCTGCACGCCGCCGAAGCAGGCGTGCTCCGAGAGCGTCTCGAGGCCCGTGCTCATCTGCCGGTCTCCTGCGCCATCGCGACGTAGACGGCCCTTCAGTACGTGACGACGCTGCGGATCGACTCGCCCGAGTGCATCAGGTCGAAGGCGTCGTTGATCCGGTCGAGCGGCATCACGTGCGTGATCAGCGGGTCGATCGCGATCTTCCCGTCCATGTACCAGTCGACGATCTTCGGCACGTCGGTGCGGCCGCGCGCGCCGCCGAACGCGGTGCCCTTCCAGACGCGGCCGGTGACCAGCTGGAACGGCCGCGTGCGGATCTCCTGCCCGGCGCCCGCGACGCCAATGATGATCGACTCGCCCCAGCCGCGGTGGCAGCACTCGAGTGCCTGGCGCATCAGGTCGACGTTGCCGACGCACTCGAAGGAGTAGTCCGCGCCGCCGCCGGTCAGAGCGACGAGGTACTGCACGAGGTCGCCCTCGACCTCCTTCGGGTTCACGAAGTGAGTCATCCCGAACCGCTCGGCGAGTTCCTTCCGCTTCGGGTTGATGTCGACGCCGACGATCATGTTCGCGCCGACCAGCCGCGCGCCCTGGATCACGTTCAGCCCGATGCCGCCGAGGCCGAACACGACCACGTTCGCGCCCGCCTCGACCTTCGCGGTGTTGATCACCGCGCCGATGCCGGTCGTCACGCCGCAGCCGATGTAGCAGACCTTGTCGAACGGCGCGTCCTCGCGGATCTTCGCGACCGCGATCTCCGGCAGCACCGTGTGGTTGGCGAACGTGCTGCAGCCCATGTAGTGGTGGATCTTCTCGCCGCCGATCGAGAAGCGGCTCGTGCCGTCCGGCATCACGCCCCTGCCCTGCGTCGCGCGGATCGCGGTGCACAGGTTCGTCTTGTGCGAGGTGCAGCTCTTGCACTCGCGGCACTCCGGCGTGTACAGGGGGATGACGTGGTCGCCCTTCTTCAGCGACTTCACGCCGGGCCCGACGTCGACCACCACGCCCGCGCCCTCGTGCCCGAAGATCACCGGGAACAGTCCCTCCGGGTCAGCGCCGGAGCGCGTGAACTCGTCGGTGTGGCAGACGCCGGTGGCCTTCAGTTCGATGAGCACCTCGCCGGCCCGCGGGCCGTCGAGATCCACTTCCACGACTTCGAGCGGCTTGCCTGCGGCGTACGCGACCGCGGCGCGGGTCTTCATGCGGATTCTCCTTCGAACTGGCCCGGACAGGTTACTCCGGTCCGCCTTCCCCCTCCACGCCGGTCACGGGCCTTCACTCCGCGTCGGCCTGCGCCTCCGGCCGTGCCCGCGCGAAGGCGGGCAACTGCTCCAGCGCCGCGCCGATCGCAACGAGCGTCGGGTATGGCGCGAGCTCCGCGCCGAAGCGGCGGGCGTTGTAGAGCTGCGGCACGAGGCAGACGTCCGCCAGCGTCACCTCGCGCCCGTAGAGCACGCGACCCTCGGCCGAGTGGCGCTTCGCCAGTTCCTCGAGTGCGCGAAGGCCCTCGCCGATCCAGTGCCGGATCCATGCCGTCACCTGCTCCTCCGGCTGCGCGAGCGGCCCGCGCAGGTACTTGAGCACCCGCAGGTTGTTGAGCGGGTGCACGTCGCACGCGATCGCCTGCGCGAGCGCGCGCACCTCGGCGCGCTCGAACGGCGTGCGCGGCAGCAGCGGCGGCTCGGGGTGCGTCTCGTCTAGGTACTCGATCGTCGCCAGCGACTGCGCGAGCACGCGGCCGCCGTCCTCGAGCGCCGGAATCAATCCCTGCGGGTTCAGCGCGAGATAGTCGGCGCTCCGCTGCTCGCCCTTCACGAGGTGCCGGTAGACCGGCTCCCACGCGAGTCCCTTCCACTCGAGCGCGATCCGCACGCGGTAGGCCGCCGAGCTGCGCCAGTAGGTGTAGAGCTTCATCGGGCACCCGCCGCTGCGTCGACACCCGCGACTGCGCCCGGCGCGACGATCGCGTTCTCGAGCACGCCGAGCCCGTCGATGCCGGCCCGCACCACGTCGCCCGGCACCACGGCGCCTACGCCGGCCGGCGTGCCGGTGTAGATCAGGTCGCCGGGCTGCAGCTCGAAGTAACGCGACAGCTCGGCGATCACCGCGCCGACGTTCCAGGTCATGTCCGCCACGTCCGCCTGCTGGCGGAGCACGCCGTTGACCTCGAGCCAGATGCGGCCGCGCGCGACGTGGCCGTGCTTGGCGACCGGTCGGATCGGCGCGATCGCCGCGGACCGGTCGAAGCCCTTCGCCGTGTCCCAAGGCTGCCCCTTCGCCTTCGCCGCCGCCTGCAGGTCGCGGCGGGTGTAGTCGTTGCCGACCGCATACCCATGGACGTGGTCGAGCGCCCGCGCCGGGTCGACGTCACGCCCGCCGGTGCCGATCGCGATCACCAGCTCCACCTCGTGGTGCAGGTTCGTCGTCCGCGGCGGATAGGGCAGCGGCTCGCCGCTCGCCACCAGCGCCGTCGCGGGCTTGTCGAAGAACACCGGCGGCTCGGTCCGCGGGTCGCCGCCCATCTCCCGGGTGTGGTCCGCGTAGTTCTTGCCGACGCAGTAGATCCGGTGAACCGGGAAGCGCTCGTCCGTGCCGGCGACGGCGACGGCGGGCAAGGGCGGCGGTGGGAACACGTAGCGAGTCATCGGGGATCCTGCGGACCGGTCGTGGCGCGCAAGGTTACGGCCCGCCTGCCGGGCAGCGAAAGCGTCTTGCGGTCGGTACGGCTTGTGGCTGCGGCCCTGCGTTTCCTACGCTGCCTTGCACTCGCCTGCTCCAGGACGCTGCGTCGATGTCGAGGGTACTCCGCAATCCAGCGCCGGCCCTGCCGGATCCGCCCGCCACGCCATCCGCGCCGGGCTCCCGCCCGCCCTCGGCCGCCGAGTGGCTGGACAGTTCGGCCTGCTTCCAGCTGAAGCGCGCCCAGTCGCGCCTCACGCACGACTTCGCGGCGCGCTTCCACGACCGGGGCGTCACGTCGCCCCAGCTGACGCTGCTGCTGCTGATCGCCGCGCACCCCGGCATCTCGCAGAGCGCGCTGGCGCACGCGGTCGGCATCGAGCGCTCCACCCTCGGCGAATTCGTCGACCGCTTCGAGCACCAGGAGCTCGTGGAACGCCGCGCCAGCACCGAGGACCGTCGCAGCCACGCGCTGCACCTGACGCCGCACGGGCGGGAACTGCTGGACGAGCTGATGCCCGAGGCGATCCTGCACGAGGCGCAGGTGCTCGCGCCGCTGTCGCAGGTCGAGCGCCGCACGCTGTTCGACCTGCTCGCACGCATCGCGAACGCACCCGGCGGCGGCGTGCCCTGACGGCGGGGGCCTCCCCACGCAGGCGGCGTGCCCCGACCACGGCGACGGATCCTGCCGACGGCAGTCCGCCGTGACGACGGCACGGCCCGGCGTCACCGCAGCCGCTTGAGCCACTCCAGCTTCGACGCGGAGTACGGCGGGTAGCGCAGGCTCGGATCCGGCCAGCCCGCACGCCGCATCACCGCCTTGAGGTGACTCAGGCGGTCGAAGCCGAGCTGCCCCTTGAACGCGCCGAGGCCACTCTCGCCGACGCCGCCGTGCGGCAACTCCGGCACGGCCTCGAACATCAGCACGTCGTTGATGCAGACCATGCCGGCGGACACTTCGTCGAGGAAACGCCGCTCCGCCTGCGCGTCGCGACCGAACAGGTATGCCGCGAGCGGCTTCTCGCCAGCGCGCACGTGCGCCATCGCGGCATCCAGCGACTCGGCGCGCACGATCGGCAGGATCGGCCCGAAGATCTCCTCCTGCATCGCCGGGGCGTCGGGCGCGACGTCCACCAGCACGGTCGGCGCGACGTAGCGCCGCGCGGCATCGGCCTCGCCGCCAACTGCGACGCGGCCGCTCGCCAGCAGCGACTGCAGGCGCGCGACGTGTCGCTCGTTGACGATCCGGCCGTAGTCGGGGGAGCGCGCGGGGTCGTCGCCGTACATCGCGTGGATCGTGCGGGCGAGCGCGGGCACCAGCTTGGCCTCGGTCGCGCGATCCGTCAGCACGTAATCGGGCGCGATGCAGATCTGGCCGGCATTGACGAACTTGCCCCACGCGATCCGCCGCGCGGCGAGCTCGACGTCGGCATCGGGCAGCACGAGGCACGGGCTCTTGCCGCCGAGTTCCAGCGTGACCGGCGTGAGGTGCCGCGCCGCGGCCGCCATCACGATGCGCGCGACGCGCGCGCTGCCGGTGTAGACGACGTGGTCGAAGCGCTGCTCGAGCAGCGCGGTGGTCTCCGGCACGCCGCCCTGCACCACGCGCACCGCCTCGGGGTCGAGGTATTCCGGCACCCAGCGCGCGAGCGCGGCACTCGTCGCGGGCGCGAGTTCGGAGGGCTTCAGCACGACGGCATTGCCCGCGGCGAGCGCGGAGACCGCGGGGCACAGCGTGCCCTGGATGGGGTAGTTCCAGGCGCCGATCACGAGCACGACGCCGAGCGGCTCCGGCCGCAGCCAGCTGCGTCCCGGCTGGCCGACCAGCGGCGTCGGCACGCGGCGGTCGCGCATCCACCGTGCCACCCGGCGGCGCGCGTACGCCGCGTCGCCGGCCGCGTTCGAGGTCTCGCCGCTCCACGCCTCGACCGCGGGCTTCGCGAGGTCCTCGTGGAGCGCGGCGAGGAACTCGGCCTCGCGTTCCGTCATCAGGCGCTCGATGCCGGCCAGCTGGCGCTCGCGCCACTCCCGCGGGCGCGTGCGGCCCGAATCGTAGGCCGCGCGCACGGCGGCGACGAGCCGCGCCGCGTCGAAACCATCGGGGCTTCGCTGCGAGGTCGCCTCGCGAGATGCAGGAGCAACCGCGGTCGAGGCCGACGGGTTCGTCGAGATCGGGGGCGTAGCCGCCATCGCACACCTCCGGAGCGTGCGGCCCGCGGCTCCGGCGGCCGCCATGACGGCCGCCGCACGGGCTCGCCTTCGATTATGCGCCGACAGCGCGGTCGCGATGAACACCAGCGCGTTCGCGGTACCTTCGCGCAGCACCGTGCCCTGCAGCACGGCGAAATGCCACTCGCCGTCGGCGCGGAGTGCGCGATTCCCCGGTGCGCTTCGCCGGCCCGTGCGCGAAACCGCGGCAGGTGCGGCCGGACCGCGGGACCGCGCCGGTTGCATGGCGGCTCACGTGATCTCCCGTGACACCCGGGCGTAGGCGGCACGGCGCTCGTCGTACAGGACGTACAGGCCGCTCGCGACGACGATCGCGGCGCCCGCCACCACGGCGGAGCCCGGCAGCACGGACCACAGCACCCAGTCCAGCGCGATCGCCCACAGGATGGCGGTGTATTCGAACGGCGCCACGACCGACGGCGCCGCACGCCGGAACGCGTCGGTGATCAGGTACTGGGCGACGGCGCCCGTCAGGCCGATCAGCGCGATCCAGCCCCAGTGCTCCGGCCGGATCGGCCGCCAGCCCGGCACCGCGAGCGCCCCGGCGACGAGCGCGACCGGGACGAGGAACCAGAGCACCATCGCGCGGCTCGACTCGGTGCGGCCGAGCACGCGGATCGTGAGCACGTTGAGCGAGTAGCAGAGCGCGGACACGACCGCCGCGAGCCCGCCGAGCGTGACGAGCGTCTCGCCCGTCGGGCGCAGCACGATCAGCACGCCGGCGAGCCCGGCGCCCACGGCGAGCCAGCGCCGCAGCGGCACGCGCTCGCCGAGGATCGGCACCGCGAGTGCAGTCACGAGCAGCGGCGCACCGAGGTAGACGGCGTAGGTGTCGGCGAGCGAGGCGTGCGAGATGGCGTAGACGAAGCTCAGCAGCATGCCGAGCCCGAGGAGCGCGCGCACCGCGTAGAGCCCCGGGCGCCTCGGGCGCAGTTCCTGCCACGCACCGATCCAGAGCAGCGGTGCCAGCACGAACGGGATCGAGGCCGCCGCGCGCAGGAACGTGACCTGTGCGGGCGCCAGGTCCGCGGCGAGGCGCTTCATGGCGGCGTCCATGATCGCGAACGCGCCGACGGCGGCCAGCATCGCGGCGATCGCGCGCAGGTTGTCGGCGCGCGGGCTGGAGTCGTTCACCGTCAGGGCCGCAGCGAGACGGAGTCGGCGACGAACGTGGCGCCGGAGTAGGCGCCGCGTGCACCCACCACATCACCCGACGCCTGCCCGCAGAACCGCCCGCGCGTGAGCACCGCACCCGCACGGTCGCGGAACTCCGCGTTCGCGGTCGACACCACCACGCCGGCGATCGTGAGGTTCGGGTTCGCGAGCGAGCCCACGGGCGCCTCGAACTCGATCCGCAGGCCCTGCGGCACGGCGCGCCGCTCGACCACGAGTGCGTCGGCGGTGCGCGCCGCGGAGGCCTCGACGCCGCGCACCTCGACCCAGTCCCCGGTGCGCAGTTCCGAGTAGCGGAACGTGCGCGACGCGACCGCGCGCGGCGAACTAAACGGCTTCATGGGCGCCAAGCGTACGCTCCCCGTTCGCGTCGCAGCCAGTCGGGAGAGCCGCGTCGCACCGCCCTGCCGGTCGCGGGAGGCCGCCGACTACAATGCAGCCCCCCCGTCGTCCGCGAGGCCCCAATGGCCATCTGGTTCCGCCCGTTCATGCTGTCCGACCTGACCGCCGCGCGCGCCGGCACGCTGGTCGCGCACCTCGGCATCGAGCTCACGGCGTTCGGCGACGACTGGCTCGAGGGCACGCTGCCCGTGGACGCGCGCACTCAGCAGCCCTACGGCATCCTGCACGGCGGCGCCAGCGTGGTGCTCGCCGAGACGCTCGGCGGCTACGCGGCGAACCTGTGCGTGGACCCGTCGCGCTTCCGCTGCGTCGGGCAGGAGATCTCGGCGAGCCACCTCCGCCCGGTCGAGAGCGGGCTCGTGACGGGCCGCGCGACCCCGGTCCACCTCGGCCGGCGCTCGCAGGTGTGGCAGATCGCGATCCGCAACGCCGCGGGCCAGCCGACCTGCCTGTCGCGCCTCACGATGGCGGTGCTCGAGGGTGCGTGAACCCGGGCGCGCGACCCGGCCCGATATACTGGCGGGCATGCGGACACTCCTCCCCGTCGCGGCCGCCGGCATTGCGCTGCTGCTCGTCGCCTGCGGCCAGAAGGGGCCGCTGGTGCTTCCCGATCGCGACACCTCCGGCGTGGTGATCCGCGCACCGGCGCCCGCGTCCACCGCGCCGGCAGCGCCCGCGCCGGCCCCGGCCCCGACTCCCGCGCCGCCGACCGCGCCGCCGGTCACGCCGGGTACCGACACCGCGGCCACGCCGTCCGGCACCGGCGCACCGACCGCGCCGGGCACGCCGTCGCCGCGGGCTCCGGATCCGACCGAGCGCCGCCCGTGACCGACGCGCCGAAGCTCTACCTCGTCGACGGCTCGTCGTACCTCTACCGCGCGTTCCACGCGCTCCCGCCGTTCACGAACTCGCGCGGCGAGCCGACCGGCGCGGTGCTCGGCGTCGTGAACATGCTGAACCGCTTCCTCAAGGAGTGCGCGCCCGAGCACATCGCGATCGTGTTCGACGCGCCGGGCCGTACGTTCCGCGACGCGCTGTTCGAGCACTACAAGGCGCAGCGCCCGCCGATGCCGGACGAACTGCGCGCCCAGCTGCAGCCGCTGCTCGAGACCGTCGCGGCGCTCGGCCTGCCGCTGCTGCGGATCGAAGGCGTCGAGGCCGACGACGTGATCGGCACGCTCGCGAAACAGGCCACCGCCGCCGGGATGAGGACGGTGATCTCGACCGGCGACAAGGACATGGCGCAGCTGGTCGACGAGCACGTCACCCTGATCAACACGATGACCGGCTCGACGCTCGACCCGCCCGGCGTGAAGGCGAAGTTCGACGTGCTGCCCGCGCAGATCGTCGACTACCTCGCATTGGTCGGCGACACGAGCGACAACATCCCGGGCGTGCCGAAGGTCGGCCCGAAGACGGCCGCGAAGTGGCTGAACCAGTACGGCTCGCTCGACGCGCTCGTCGCGCGCGCGGCGGAAGTCGAGGGCAAGGTCGGCGAGAGCCTGCGCGAGAACCTCGCGCAGCTCGAGCTGTCGCGCCGGCTCGCGACGATCCGCTGCGACGTCGAGCTGCCCGTGACGCTCGCCGAGCTCGCGCGGCGCGCGCCGGACCTCGCGAAGCTGCGCGAGGTCTACGGCCGGCTGGAACTGAACTCGCTGCTGCGCGCGCTCGACGCCGGAAACGGAGACGTTCCCCGAGACCGCGGCACGGGCGGCGAGGGTTCAGTGGCGGCGTCCGCGGAATCGGGGAACGTCCCCGTTTCCGGGTTCCCGCGCGACCGCGCCGGCGGCGATGCGGTCGCGGGCCCGGTGCCGGTGCCGCCGGACGTCGCGCAGGCGCCGCGCGAGTACGAGACGGTGACCACGCCGGCGCAGCTCGACGCCTGGCTCGCGCGGCTCGCGCAGGCGGAGCTGTTCGCGTTCGACACCGAGACCACCAGCCTCGACTACATGACGGCCGAGATCGTCGGCTTCTCGTTCGCGGTCGAGCCCGGTCGCGCCGCCTACGTGCCGGTCGCGCACCGCTATCCCGGCGCGCCGGACCAGCTCGACCGCGACACGGTGCTCGCCGCGCTCAGGCCGCTGCTGGAGGATCCGGCCCGCGCCAAGCTCGGCCAGCACGCCAAGTACGACGCGCACGTGCTCGCGAACCACGGCGTCGAGCTGGCGGGCGTGCGCTACGACACGATGCTCGAGAGCTACGTGCTGAACAGCGTCGCGACGCGCCACGACATGGACTCGATGGCGCAGAAGTATCTCGGCATCGGCACGATCAGGTTCGAGGACGTCGCCGGCAAGGGCGCGAAGCAGCTCTCGTTCGACCAGGTGCCGGTGGAGCGCGCCGCCGAGTACGCCGCCGAGGACGCGGACGTGACGCTGCGCCTGCACCGCACGCTGTGGCCGGCGCTGGAGCGCGAGCCGCGGCTGAAGGCGCTCTACGAGACGATCGAACGGCCGCTCGCGCCCGTGCTCGCGCGGATGGAGCGCACCGGCGTGCTCGTCGACCGCGAGATCCTGTACCAGCAGAGCGCGGAGATGGCGCGTGCGATGCAGGCCCTCGAGATGAAGGCGCACGACGCCGCCGGCAGCGCCTTCAACCTCGAGTCGCCGAAGCAGCTGCAGCAGATCCTGTTCGAGCGCCTGCAGCTGCCGGTCGCGCGTCGCACGCCGACCGGCCAGCCCTCCACCGGCGAGGACGTGCTCGAGGAACTCGCGGAGCAGGGCTACGCGCTGCCGAAGCTGATCCTCGAGTTCAGGAGCCTGTCGAAGCTGAAGGGCACCTACACCGACAAGCTGCCCGGGCAGATCAACCCGCGCACCGGCCGCATCCACACGAGCTATCACCAGGCCGTCGCGGCGACGGGGCGCCTGTCCTCGTCGAACCCCAACCTCCAGAACATCCCGATCCGTACCGAGGCGGGCCGGCGCATCCGCACCGCGTTCGTGGCGCCGCCGGGCCACGTGCTGATGGCCGCCGACTACTCGCAGGTGGAGCTGCGCATCATGGCGCACCTCTCCGACGACCCCGGCCTGCTGCGTGCGTTCGCCGAAGGCCTCGACGTGCACCAGTCCACCGCCGCGGAGATGTTCGGCGTGGAGCTCGCGAACGTCACCGCGGACCAGCGCCGCGCCGCGAAGACGATCAACTTCGGACTCATCTACGGCATGAGCGCGTTCGGCCTCGCGGCGCGGCTCGGCGTGGAGCGCGGCGCGGCCGCGAAGTACATCGAGCGCTACTTCGAGCGCTATCCGGGCGTGAAGCGCTACATGGACGACACGCGCCGGCTCGCGCGCGAGCAGGGCTACGTCGAGACGGTGGACGGCCGCCGGCTGTACCTGCCCGACATCCGCTCGCGCAACAAGCAGCTGCAGCAGTACGCGGAACGCGCCGCGATCAACGCGCCGCTGCAGGGCACCGCGGCCGACGTGATCAAGCGCGCGATGATTGCGGTGGACGCGTGGCTCGCGCGCGACGCGGTGCCCGCGCGCCTCGTGATGCAGGTGCACGACGAACTCGTGCTCGAGGTGCGCGAGGACGCGGTGGCGGCGGTTCGCGACCGGGTCGTTGCGCTGATGAGCGGCGCCGCGGAACTCCGCGTGCCGCTCGGGGTCGAGGTGGGCGTCGGCCCGAACTGGGACGAAGCGCACTAGGGCAGCCCGGAGCGACCGGGCATTCCGCCGACTGCGCGCGCGACGGGATGCGCGCCGAGTTCCGAGGGCTCTCGTACAGGAGTGACCTCCATGCGCCCGACGACTGCCCTGCCCCTCGCCGCCCTGCTCGCCACCTTCGCCATGGCGTCCGGGCCCGCCTCCGCGGCCGACAACGGCTTCTACCTGGGCGGCGCCGTGGGCCGCGAACGTCCGGCCGGTGCGCGTGGACGTGGACACCGAGGCACTGGCGGGCTTCGGGATGCTCTACCTGCCGCTGCCGATCGTGGACGTGTACGCGAAGGCCGGCCTCGCGCGGATCGATTCGGACCTGCGCGCGTCCGGCGGACT
>Ga0315900_10006473_pt1 | contig 15701 bp, 14 predicted proteins | sample LakEriMetagenome_FD_203521 | JGI IMG/M metagenome (GOLD analysis project Ga0315900, IMG submission 203521) | Freshwater fungal communities from buoy surface, Lake Erie, Ohio, United States - Buoy 12 MA114 | ecosystem: Environmental > Aquatic > Freshwater > Lake > Lake biofilm | place: USA: Lake...
CCACGTCGTGCCGGCCGATCATCCGCTCGGCGAGGGCCCGCCGCGTGGCGGTGCCATGCCCCGTGTCGCGGAGCAGCTGCACGAAGGCCGACACGCCGTTGAGGCTCGCGCCCCGCAGCGTGCCGTAAGTGTCGTCGGGCTCCTGGCCGCAGCCGGCGACGAGGCCGACGAGCAGGACGACGGCAAGGCGGCGCGATGGAGTCATGCGGCGGCCTCCGCGGCGGGAGGCGACCGGAAATCGTCGCGGCGGCCCCACACCTCCGCGAAGTCCGCGGCGGCGACCGGCAGGCGGCCGAAGAGGGCGTCCTCGAAGAGCCGGTTCGAGCGGCGAAACAGGCCGCCGATCCCCGGGGCTGCGGCCGCCACCTCGGCGGCGTAGCGGCGGGTCGTCTTGCCGCGGGCCAGTTCGATCACGCCGCGGGCGTGGAGCGTCATCAGCTGCCAGCCGTGGAAGAACACCATCGCCCCCGCGAAGTCGCCCGCCGCGGCGAGCCGCTCCGCCTCCGCGAGCAGGTCGCCGTCGTGGCGGCGGGCCGCCTCCGGCAGGGCCTCGATGGCCTCCGTGCCGAGGACCGCCGCGGCCGCCGCCCGGCGGGTGCGACGCGGGCCGCGACGATCGAGACCGTAGCGGACGAGCAGCCACATCGCCCCGGCGAGCAGGGCCGCGAGGACGGCGACCATCGTCCACTTCGCGATCCCGCCCACCCACTCGAGCCCGCCGGAAGACCGTAGGTCCGGCCGCTCGGGACGCACCAGCGGCCGATAGGCGTCGGCCGAGGAGTCGTACCAGGGAAACCTCTGCTTCACCACCGCGTCGCGGGCGGCATCCGCAGGTGTGGCCTCCGCCGGTGCGGCCTCCGCCACCGGGGCGGCCGCGGCCGCCCCGCCGAGGCTCGCGGCCACCAGGATGGCGCCGGCCGCGGCCCGCAACGACGCCAGGCCGGCGTAGGTCCGCGGGGCGCGGAACTCGAGCTCGATGTCCCAGCCCTCGTGGCGGATGCGGGTGTCGAGGTAGGTGAAGAACCGGTACACGGTCACGACGGCGGCCGCAGCCCAGAACGCGATCTGGCTCGGCCAGGAGACCAAGGCCTGCACGGCGGAGATCGCGGCGTCGCCGTCCTCGGCGAACGGGTCGAACGCGGCCCGCAGCACGTCGCCGATCGCATCGCCCCGCCACAGTGCCGTGAACGACTCCAGGAACCGCGCGCCCAGGATCCAGCCCCCGCCCAGCAGCAGGGCGTCGATGACCAGCAGGATCAGGATCTTGTCGAGCCCGCAGCGGGCCAGCGCCAGGCAGCGGCCCGGCATGCCCGCGACCCGGCCGCGCTCGAGCAGGATCACGGGGCCGAGGTAGTAGGCGGCCGGAACCCAGACGACCGCCCCGATGCAGGTCACGAACGCCAGGCCGCGGGCGAGCGTCTGGTAGAGCAGCATCGGCCCCAGGCTGGCGACCGCCGCGCCCAGGCACTCCCGCCACGAGGCGGCGGTGAACCGCCCGCTGAACACGGCCTGGCCGAGGAACATCGTCAGGGGCGCAGCGGCCCACGGCAGCTCCAGGGCCGTCAGCAGCACGAAGGTCGGCAGCACGTCGGCGTTCTCCGTGCCGGCGAAGGCGAGCCGGTTGAGGAGGATCATCGGCACCGCGCCGAGGACGGCCGCGACCGCCACGCCCAGCGGCCGGCGGCCGCAGACGAGGAGGGCGAGGTCGAGGCACTCGAGCACGCCTCGGGGACGCACCGCCACCTGCACCCGATCGAGCCTCATGCCCCGACCTCCCCGGCCGCGGCCCGCGGCCGGCGGCCGATCACGAAAGGCACGATGAAGTAGGCGAGCAGCGCCGCGGCGGAGAGCAGCGCCACGGCGGTCTTCGCCTCGTAGGGCAGCGCCGACGGCGAGACGAAGCCCTCGATGAAGGCGGCGAAGAAGAAGAGCACGGTCGCCAGGCCGGCGATCTCCAAGGCTTCCGCCGCCGTGTGCCGCAGCGCCGCCATCCGGCTGCGCCCGCGGGTGTCGAGGATCGACCAGCCGAGCCGCAGGCCGGCGGCCGCCGAGAGCACGACCGCCGTGAGCTCGAAAGGACCATGGGCCGTGACGAAGTCGGTGAAGTTCCCGCCCTGCGGCGACATGAGCATGTGGCCGAACACGGCGCCGAGGAACAGACCGTTGAAGGCGAGCACCACGAGGCTGCCGATGCCGCAGAGGATGCCGCCGGCGAAGCACTGCAGGCCGATGCCGGCGTTGTTGAAGACGTAGAAGCCGGTCATCGAGGTCCGGCCCGCGTCGGACGGACGGCCGCCGGGCTTGTCGGCGTACATCGCCTCCATCGTGTCGAGCGTCCCTTCGCCCACCACCTGGGCGGCGAAGCCGGGACGCGTGGCCGCGGCGGCGAGCGACCCGAGAAACACCGACCAGAACAGCGCCAGCGCGATCCAGAAGCAGGGGTCGGTGACCACCCGCCGCGGCACGTCCACGAGGAGCGACCGCAGCCAGCCGAGGAGGCTGAACGACTCGATCCGGTAGAGCTGCGTGTGGGCGTCGGCCACGAGCTGCTGGAGGTGCTCGCGGGTGGCGGGCGGAAACCGCAGGGCCGCGGCCAGTGCCAGGTCGCTGCAGGCCGCGCGGTACCGCCGGGCGAAGGCGGCGGCCCGCTCGGCGTCGATCCGCCGTCCCACGCTGCCGCGGAGCCAGGCGACGTCGGCGGCGAGCTGGGCCCACTCGGCCGCCCGCGACTCGATCAAGGCCGCGACGCTCATCGTGTCTCTCCCGTCAGCGTCCGCTCGTGGACGGCCGACACGAGGGCGTCGGGGTCGGACACCGGCGGGATCTCCCAGGCGGCGCAGAGGCGGGCCGCGGGCAGGGCGGCGAGCTCGTGGCGGCGGGCCGGCGCGAGCATCGACCGGCGGGCGACGTACAGGGCCAGCGCCTCGGCGAGCACGGGGTCGGGACGGAAGCCCCGGGGCACGAGTTCGGCGGCGAAGTTGATGCCGCCGCCGGTCGCCGGCGGCGGTGGCGGCCGCCAGCGGCGGTCGTGGACCACCACGGTGCCCGCCGCCAGGTCGCCCAGCCGCTGCAGTCGCCGCGTGCAGGCCATCGACACGAGGCCGGGGAAGAACGGCGGGGCGACGTCGGCCGCGCGGAGGAGATTCCGCAGGATCGCCTGCGACACGTTGATCGACAGGCCGGTCTGCGACACCGTCCGCAGGCCGAGGGCGAGCTTGCCCAGCGTCTGGCCGTTGTTGAAGGTCTCGAGCGCGGCCCCGTAGCCCCACCACAGGCAGAACACGGCCACCAGGAAGAAGCCGAGGAACGCCTCGCCGACCACGCCCGCGACGGCGAAGGCGACGAACAGGGCGATCCCCACGGCGACGATCACGAGCACGTCGATCGTCAGGGCCACCAGCCGCGGCGCCGGCCCCGCGAGCCGGAACTCGAAGGCGATGTTCTCCGGGCTCACGATCCGGAGCGTGGTGTCGAGCGGCGGCGGGGCGTGGTCGGGCATGCGGCGACAGCGGGCGGGAACCGGGGCCGCCCGGATTGTAAGCGGCCCGCGCGGGGCGCGGTCAGCCGCCAAACCGGGAGCGGATCTCCGCGGCCGGCAGGCCCTGCTCCCCGAGTGCGAACGCCGCCACGACGGCCGGGTTGCAGTAGGTGATGAGCCCGTAGATGGCCAGGCCGACGGCCGTCGGGGCGCAGTAGACGGTCGTGACGCTGGCCATGCCCAAGGCCAGGGCCACGATGCCGAGCATGCGGCGACGGAAGCGGAGGCCGAAGATGCCCGCCGCGACGTGCATCACGCCGGCCAGCAGCCCCCCGGTGGCCATGACCCCGTAGACGGCCATCATCATGGGCTTGAGAAAGGCGAGCGGCGGCGGCCCGCCGAAGTTTTCCGCCGGGCCGGCGGGCAAGTCAGGAATCATCAATGGCACGGCCACGACCAGTGCCAGGAAGATCAGGGAGATGAGCAGTTCGAGGGCACCCTGGACGATCATCAGGATCGCCACGGGCAGCACGTGCCGCACCATCCCCGGCCCCGCGGCGGAATCGGTGGCGGCCCCTGCCGCACCGCGGACCGCGGCGGCCGGCGCGGCGTAGGGATTGACGCCCTCGCCCGGCCAGCGGCCGTCGGCCGGACCGCTCATCGCAGCGATTCCTGCGCCCCGACCGCGGCCCGCAGTGCCGGCCGATTCATGAAGACGAGCAGCACGATCGGATAGATGAGCGACAAGATGCCGCCGAGCATGGTCGCGACCACGCCGCCGACGGCTCCCATGGCGGCCGGCCCCCCGGCCTCCTTCGCGGCCGCGAGCATGGGCTGCATGACGAACGACCAATTCCCGATCATGGCCACGACCGCGAACACGATCGCAAAGCAGCCGTAGCCGATCGAGAGCGTGCGGCCCCAGGACTTGGCCAAAAGCAGGCCGACGCCCGCGACGAGGAGGACGAGCGAGGCCAAGGCCCCGATCACGGCCGTCACCTGCAAGTACGTGCGGTACGCCGCATTGGTATTGAGCAGGTCGATCGCCGGGTTGGGAAACCGCGGATCCTGCGGCATCTCCATGAAGAACATGGCCGACGAGGCAGCCGCGCCGCACAGGCCGATCACACCGAAGAGGATGTTGATGACGCCGAAGACGACGAGCGACGCGGGGCGGGACTGGGGCAGCCCGGCGGCCGTCGCGGAGGGAGCGTGGTAGGGATTCGGATCCATGGCGGACGTCTCGGGGGGCCGGCGGACCCGCCCACCGGATGGCGGGATTGTGTCGCCTGCCGGCGGGCCGTGCAATCCTGGCGGATCAGGCGGCCTGCAGGACTTCGGCCCACAGGGCGTCGGACACCAGCAATCCCGCGCGGGTGAGCCGCACCTGCCGCCCGTCGTCGGTGGCGAGCCCGGCCGCGACCCAGCGGGCGATCGCGCCGCCGGCGACCGCGTCGAGGTCGTGGCCGCTCGCGGCGCGAAACGCCTCCCGCTCGACCCCGTCCCGCCGCCGCAGGCCGACGACGATCCGCTCGCGGGCCGCCGCCTCGGCGGTCATCGCATCGACGTCGCCGGTGCCGTCCGCACCGGCCAGCACGCGGGCGATCCAGGTCGTCGTGCTGCGGTGGTTCGTGATCCGGGTGCGGCCGTCGAACCGCGCGGCCCCGGGGCCGAAGGCCTCCCAGGGGCGGCAGTCCCAGTAGGCCTCGTTGTGCCGGCAGCGGCAGCCCGGCCGGGCGAAGTTCGAGACCTCGTAGTGCTCGAAGCCCGCCGCCTCGAGCCGGTCGATCGCCGTCTCGAACATCGCCCGCTCGAGGTCCTCGGCCGCCGGCCGCAGGGCGCCGCGGCGGCGGGCGGCCTCGAAGGCCGTGCCCTGTTCCCACGTCAGGCAGTAGACGGAGACGTGCTGCACGCCCAGGGCCACGGCCGCGTCGAGATCCCGCTCCACGGCGGCGAGCGACTGGCCCGGTGCGGCCGTCATCAGGTCGAGGTTCACGGCGAGGCCCGCGTCGTGGAGCCGGCCGACCGCGGCCCGCACGTCGTCGGCCGCATGGTCGCGGTCGAGGGCCCGGAGCGTGGCGGCGTCGAGCGACTGGCCGCCGAGGCTCACGCGGGTCACGCCGCACTCACCGAGGGCGACCACCAGCGCGTCGGTGACGTCGAGCGGATTGGCCTCGATCGTGATCTCGGCGGCCGCCGCGGGCACGAGCCGCCCGCGGAGGAGGGCGAACAGCCGCCGCAGGCCGTCGGGCCCGAGGTGCGACGGCGTGCCGCCGCCGACGTACAGCGTGTCCAGTTCCAGACACGCAGGATCGACACCTCCGGTCGAAGCACCAGGCACCGCCGGCGGCAGCGGAATCCGCTCCAGCTCCCGCGCGAGGGCGGCGAAGTAGCGATCGACGAGGTCGTCGCGGCCGGCGACGAGCGTGAAGTCGCAATAGCCGCAGCGGTGCCGGCAGAAGGGCACGTGCACGTAGGCCGAGCGGGCGGTCATCGCCGACAGTATGCCAGCGCCAGAGGGGCCCCGGCCCGGCGGCCCCGTCAGCTCACTGCCCCTGCCCCAGCGAGAAGCCGGGCTCGCCGTCGAACGTGCACAGCTGCTCGGTCTTGATGAAATCGACGCCGGCCTTGGCGAGGCGGCCGAGGAGTTCGGCGATCGCGGCGTGGGAAAGCGTCTTGCCCTGCTCCGCCATGAACCGGCACCGCCAGTGGTCGGTGCAGAACGTCTCCGGCAGGCCGCCCGGCCAGACCTTGACGCCGCGGTTGGTGATCATGGCGAGCGTCAGGCCGGCACCGGCCTCGGGTTTGACCTTGGCCGCCAGGGCGTCGGCCGCGATCCCCGGCGCGTCCACGAACACGTCGATCCCGACGGTCTCCTTCTTCGGCCCGGGCGTCCGCTTCCACGTCGGCAGTTTCATCTGCGGCCGGTCGGCGTAGTCGGCGGCCCGGAGCGTGGTGGGCCGCTGGCCGACCCGGGCGATCACCGCGTCGGCGAACTCCCGGGTGCCCACCTTCTGCCTCGACACCCCCTCCTCGAAGATGTCGTAGGTGTGGACGCCGTCCTCGATCGTCTTCAGCCACGCGTTGTGGACCCGCTCGGCCACGTCCGCCTGGCCGACGTGGACGAGCATCTGCACGCCGCCGAGGAGCAGGCCCGACGGGTTGGCGAGGTTCTGGCCGGCGCGGCGCGGGGCCGAGCCGTGGATCGCCTCGAACATCGCGCAGTGCTCGCCGATGTTGGCCGAGCCGGCGAGGCCGACCGAACCGGCGATCTCGGCCGCCACGTCGGAGAGGATGTCGCCGTAGAGGTTCGGCATCACGATGACGTCGAACTGGCCGGGATTGTCGGCCAGCTTCGCCGCCCCGATGTCGACGATCCAGTGCTCCTTCTCCAGGTCGGCGTACTCGGCGCCGATCTCGTCGAACACCTTGTGGAACAGGCCGTCGGTGAGCTTCATGATGTTGTCCTTCGTGAAGCAGGTCACCTTCTTGCGGCCGTGGGCCCGGGCGTATTCGAACGCGTAGCGGACGATCTTCTCGCAGCCCGGGCGGCTGATGATCTTCAGGCACTGCACCACCTCGTTGGTCTGGCGGTGCTCGATGCCGGCGTACAGATCCTCCTCGTTCTCGCGGACGATCACCAGGTTCATGTGGGGATGCTTGGTGGCCACGAACGGGGCGTAGGCCGCGCACGGCCGGACGTTGGCGTACAGGCCGAGCGTCTTGCGGACGGTGACGTTGAGGCTCTTGAAGCCGCCCCCCTGCGGCGTCGTGATCGGCGCCTTGAAGAACACCTTCGTCCGCCGCAGGCTCTCCCAGGCCTCGGGCGCGATCCCCGCGCTGTTGCCCGCCAGATAAACCCGCTCGCCGATGTCGATCGGCTCGAAGGCGAGCCGTGCCCCGGCCGCCACGAGGATCCGCAGGCTGGCCTCCATGATCTCCGGGCCGATCCCGTCGCCGCAGGCCACGGTCACGGGCGTCGCCCCGGCCGGCGGCCGCCCGAGGGTGGCGAGGAAGGCCGCGGGGTTGGACTGCGAAGTCATCGCTGCTGGTCTCCGGGGGCGGGCGTTGAAACGGGAGCCCGGCAGGATAGCCGACGCGGCGGCGGCGCCCAAGAGCCGGCTCGTCCGGCACCCGCATGATGCGCACGGGTGTCGCCATCGGGCCCGTGTGATGCGGATCAGAGCCAGATCTGCAGCCGGCCGTCGAGCATGTCGGGCAGCTTCTTGGCGATGATCCGCCGGATGCGATCGTCGGTGTAGCGGGTGGAGAAGTGCGTGGCGATCACCACCTCGTTGCGGAACCGCTCCCGCCGGGCCAGCAGGTCGTCGAGGTGCATGTGGCCGAACTTGTGGATCTTCTCCTTGCGGTGCGCGTGGGCCACGAAGGTCAGCTCCGTGATCAGGATCATGGCCTCGAACATCGCCGGGCAGCGGTCGAGCCCCTCCGGGGCGCTGTCGCCCAGGTAGGCCACCAGCGGCGTCCGCACCTCGTGCGTCACGTCCACGCCCGAGAGCCGCAGGTCGCGGATCTTGTCCCCGGGCAGCCCCTGGAACTCGTGCTTGAGCTTGCGGCGCCGCTCCCAGACGACGAATCCGACGCTCGGCAGCGTGTGGCAGGTGGGCGACACGGTCACCACGTGCTCGCGGGACAGCTCGATCTCCTCTCCCGGCCGCGCGGGCAGCAGCGTGCAGGGCAGCCGGCCCCGGTCGAGCCGCGACACGGCCCGCAGCAGCTTCTCGATCGGCTCGATGGCCGACTCCGGCAGGTAGATCGTGGGCGGCTCCATCTTCATCATCCGCCGCCGGGCCACGTACACGGGCAGGGCGGCGATGTGGTCGAGGTGGGTGTGGGTCACGAACCAGGTGCTCGTGGCCATGAAGCCCCAGGGCTGCGTCCCCAGGTCGAAGCCCAGCTTGAGCTCCGGGATCCGCCAGCAGCTCTGCACGGCCGCGCGGGAGTAGCCCTCGACGGTGATCCCCTTGTGGACGAGCGTGCGGAAGGGCGAGTTGTCGATCATGCGGGCACCGGCGCCAGGGCGGCGAGCGGCGGGACGGCCGCCGGCTTCTCCAGCCAGATCTCGTCGAACAGCCGCTCCTGCCGCGTGGCGAGCCGGCCGCGGCGGACGAGCTCCAGCACCGCCAGGAAGATGCCGACCACCCGCGACTTCGGCATCTCGTCGTCGAACAGCGTCGTGAACGCCACCCGGCCCTGCTCCTGCACGAGGGCCTCGATCCGCTCGACGTGCCGTTCGATGGGCACGTCGTCGTGGATGATCTGCCGCGGCCGCCGCCGCTCCCGCTTGCGGAGCACCCGCGACATCGCGCCCACGAGGTCCCAGACGTGCACGTCGGCGATCGTCACCGGCGCCGGCTCGCCCCGGGCGGCGGGCTCGGCGGCCACCCGCGGGAACCGCAACTCCCACTGCCGCGCCCGGTCCTCGAGGATCGCGGCCGCGTCGCGGAACTGCTTGTATTCGAGGAGCCGCTGCACGAGGTCCTCGCGGACGAGCTCCGCCGGCTCCTCCGTCTCCTCGGGCCGGGGCACCAGCGCCCGGGCCTTGATCTCCAGCAGCACGCTGGCCAGCTCCACGAACTCGCCCACCTGGTCGATGGCCAGCTCCTCCAGCACGTCGAGGTAGGCGATGAACTCCGCGGCGATCCGCGCGATCGGCACCTCGGTCACGTCCACCTCGTGCTTCTTCACGAGATAGAGGAGCAGGTCCAGGGGGCCGGCGAAGACCTCGAGATCGACCTTGAATTCCACGCGCTGCCTCGGCGGCTGCCTTCCGGAGAACGATTCCGGTAGTCTGGCATTATGGACGGGCGGCACCAACGGCAGATCGAAACCCTCTGGGCCCCGTGGCGGCTGGGCTACGTGCAGGGGCGGGACGCGGGGCCGCCGGCCGCCGTGCCGGCCGCGGACTGGCGGGCCGGGGCCGAGCCGACCTGCTTCCTCTGCCGGGCGGCGGCGGCCGACCCGGCCCTCGACCGCGACCTCGGCGTCGTCGAGCGGACGGCGGCGGCGGTCGTCGTCGTCAACCGCTTTCCCTATTCCAACGGCCACCTCCTCGTGGCGCCGCTCGACCACCGCGCCGGGCTGGCCGACCTCGACGACGCCGTGCTGCTCGACCTGCAGCGGCGTCTGGCCCGCTGGTGCGGGCTGATCGAGCGGACGATGCAGGCCCAGGGATTCAACGTCGGGCTGAACCTCGGCGCCGTGGCCGGCGCGGGCGTTCCCGGCCACCTCCACTGGCACCTGGTGCCCCGCTGGACCGGCGACGTGAACTTCATGCCCGCGGTGGCCTCCGTCCGCGTGCTGCCCCAGGCGCTCGACGCGCTCTGGGAGCAGCTCACCGCCGCGGGCCGCGGGCCATGACGCCCCTCGGCTGGCGGGAACGGGAGCGGCTGCTCCTGGCGCCATGGGCGATGCCGGCGGCCGAATCGGCCGGCCGCGTCCACCCCGAGCCGCCGCATCCCGTCCGCAGCCCCTACCAGCGGGACCGCGACCGGATCGTGCACTCGGCCGCCTTCCGCCGGCTGGCGCACAAGACGCAGGTCTTCACCGGCTACCACGGCGACTACCACCGCAGCCGCCTCACGCACACGCTCGAAGTCACGAGCATCGCCCGCACGCTGGCCCGGGCGCTGGGCCTCAACGAGGATCTCGTGGAGACGCTCGCCCTGGGCCACGACATCGGCCATCCGCCCCTGGGCCACGCCGGCGAGGACACGCTCGCCGAACTGCTGGCCGGCGACGGCGGCTTCAGCCACAACGCCCAGGCCCTGCGGATCATGGAGCTCCTCGAGCACCGCTACCCCGGCTTCCCGGGCCTCAACCTCTCCCGCGAGGTGCTCGACGCCCAGGCCACGCGGAAGAAGGACGGCACCGCGCCCCCGCCGCTGCTGGAGACGCAGGTGGTGGATGCCGCCGACTCGATCGCCTACGACACGCACGACGCCGACGACGCCGTCGAGCTCGGCCTGGTGTCGATGGACGAGCTGCTGGGGCTGCCGCTCGTGGCCGCGGCGGCGGCCCGCGTGGCCGAGCGGCAGGGCCGGCTGGAGGGGGCCGAGCTGCGGCACACCGTCCTCCACGAGCTGGTGGACATGCAGGTGGTCGGCCTCGTCGAGCACACACGGGCCACGCTCGAGGCCGCGGGGATCGACTCCGTGGCCACGGTCCGCGCGGCCGGCCGTGACCCGGGCGGCCGTGGCACCCGCCGCCTCGTCGCCCACGACCCCGCCGTGGCCGCGGGGAAGCGTGAACTGGAACGGTTCCTGTTCGAGCGGGTGTACCGCAGCGAGCGGGTCCTGGCCGTGCGGGTGCCGGCCCAACGCCGGCTCTCCGCCCTGTTCGCCTGGTACTGCGGCCATCCCGACGCCCTGCCGGCCGGCTTCCGCCGCCGGGCCGACGCCTTCGGCCTGCGGCGCAGCGTGGCCGACTACATCGCCGGCATGACCGACCGCTTCCTCGAGCACGACCATCAGCGCCGGCTCGGGGCGTGAGCCGGGAAACATTCGGGCCGGCATGGTAATCTTCGGGTCCCGCCCGTCCGCTCTCTTCAGATCCTGTCGGTCGTCAGCCCATGGCTCTCGTCATCCTCCGCGCGATCTTCGTGATGGTGTCGGTCGGCATCGCGGTGCTGATCTTCAACTCCGAACCGATGCGGCAGGCGCCCCAGTGGCTCCCCTGGGCGGTGCTGGCGGGGATGGTGGCCCTGCCGCTGGTGGTGATGGGCATCGATGCGAGCGTCCGCCGCAAGGACCTGACCACGATCACGGCCGTCTACTTCGGCCTGCTCGTGGGCGTGCTGCTGACCTACGTCGCGATGCTCGCCCTCTCGCCCGTGCTGCCGCCCGCCCGCAGCCACGCGATCTGGGACTGGCTGCCGCTGATCCTCGGCTGCGTGCTGTGCTACATCTGCACGAGCCTCCTGCTCCAGACCCGCGAGGACTTCCGCTTCCTGATCCCGTTCGTGGAGTTCGCCCGGGACGTCCGCGGCCTGCGGCCCAACGTGCTCGACCTGACCGCGATCGTGGACGGGCGGGTCGCCGACCTGGCCGAGGCGGGCGTGTTCGAGAGCCGCTTCGTGGTGCCCTCCTTCGTGCTCGACGACCTGCAGGTGGCCGCCGACTCGTCCGACCGCCAGCGGCGGATCCGCGGCCGCCGCGGCCTCGACGTCCTCTCGCGACTGCGGGCCAACAAGACGATCGAGATCGACGTCGTCGGCCCGGGCGACGACGAGGAGGACGAGGCCTCGCCCGAGTCGCGGGTGGTGGCGCTGGCCCGGCGGCTCGGGGGCCGGCTGGTCACCAACGACGCCAACGTCGTGAAACTGGCGGGCGTGCGGGCCGTGCCGGCGATCAACGTCAACGACGTCGCCGTGGCCCTCAAGCCCACGTTCGTGCCGGGCGACGCCCTGGCGGTGCGGCTGGTGAAGCAGGGCGAGGAGCCCGACCAGGGCGTCGGCTACCTCGACGACGGCACGATGGTCGTGGTGGAGAACGGCCGCGACCAGATCGGCCGCACCGTGCACGTGCAGGTGACGAGCACGCTGCAGACCACGGCCGGCCGGCTCGTCTTCGCGCGGCCGGAGGCGTCGCGGGTGTGATGCGGCCGTCACGTGAACCCGCCGGGGCGCGCGAGCAGGCGGCGGCGGTGCTCGCGGCTCGCCGGGTGCTCGTCACCGGCTTCGCGGAGGCGCCGCTGGAGACGGCCGCGCTGGCCTGCGACCTGGCCGAGGCGGTCGGAGCCGCCGTCGATCCCGGCGGCATGGACTGCGCCCAGGTCACGGGGCCGACGATCGCGCGGGTCGGGTCCGTGACGGCCGACGCCGAAGAGCTGCGCGACCGGGCGGACCTGGTGGTGCTCTGGTTCTGCGATCCCCACGCCATCGACCCCTCGTTCATGGACCGCCACGTCGCGCCGCCGACGCGAGCCGGCCGGCCACGGTCGGTGATCGCCGTCGGGCCGCGACGCGGCCCGGCGCACGACCACCTCGCGGTCGCCCGCGCCGACGCCTTCGACCTCGCTCGGCTCCTGCACGCGGCGGTGGTCGGCGTGACCGTGCCCACGGCCGCCGCGCCGCTTGACGCCGCGGTCGCCGCCCTGCACGCGGCCTCCGCCGCCGCCGACTGCGTCGCCTTCGTCACCTGCCACGACGATCCGACCGGCCTGGAGCCCTGGAGCCTCGCCGGGCTCGTCCAAGCCCTCGCCCACCGCAAGCCCGCCTTCGAGGTGCCGCTCGCTGGCGGCGGCGACGCCGCGGCCGTGTGCACGTGGCGGTACGGCGCCGCCGGCGCGATCGCCCGGGCCGATCGGGCGGGCGCGGCTTTCCTGCCGGCCGAGTGCGACCCGCTGCGGCTCATCGCCCGCGGCGAAGTGGACTGCGTCGTCGCGGTCGGCCCGCTGCCGGAGGCGATCGACGCCGCGATCGGGGCCCGCGGCGACCGACTGACGGCGGTCCGCACCGAGCCGCAGGATGTCGCCGCCCTGCTCGCCGCCGTGCGGACGCAGGCCGCCGCGGGAGGCCGGCAATGAACCCGCCCCTCGCCGCGGCCGGACGGTTCGTCCTCGCCGGCGGCACGATCCACGACCCCGCCAACGGCCGCGACGGCGTCCGCGACGACGTCTGGATCGACGGGGGGAAGATCGTGGGCCGGCCCGCCGACCCGACGGGCTTCGTCCGCGTCGATGCCGGCGGCCTCGTCGTCATGCCCGGCGGTGTCGACATCCACAGCCACGTCGTTGGGCCGAAGGTGGCGGCGGGCCGCCGCATCGCGCCCCATCTCTCCCGCCACCGCCGGCCCGGCCCGGCGGCCGTGCCCACCATCCACGCCACGGGCGGGCTGTACGCCGCACTCGGCTACACCACGGTCTTCGACGCCGCGATCGCGACCGGCGCCGCCGACCTGGCACACCGCGAGCTGGCCGAGCTGCCGATCCTCGACAAGGGCATCTTCCTCCTGGCCGCGGATCGGGAAGACGTGCTCGATGCGGTCGCGCGGAACGACTCGGCGGCGACCGCCCGCCTGGTCGGCGCGGCGATCGCGCGGGGCCGCGGCTGGGCCGTGAAGGTGGCCAACCCGGGCGGCGCGGCGTTCTGGAAGCACGGGCGGCGGGGCGACCACCACGATCTCGACTCTCCCCTGCCGGGCCGTGGCGGGCTGACGCCGCGGCTCGTGCTCGAGCGGCTCGCCGAGACGGTGTCGGCCCTGGGCCTGCCGCACCCGCTGCACGTGCACACGGCGAACCTCGGCCTGCCGGGCAACTGGCGGACCACGCTGGAGACGATGCGGTCGCTTGCGGGCCGGCGGGCGCACCTGGCGCACGTGCAATTCCACAGCTACGCCGGCGGCGACCTCGACGAGGCGTCCTTCGGCTCCGGCGTGGAGCCGCTCGTCGAGTTCTTCGCCGCCCACGACACGCTCACACTCGACGTCGGACAGATCCTGTTCGGCGGCACGGTGGCGATGACGGGCGACGCCGCGGCCGCCGAGCACCTCGCCGCGGCGACGGGCGTGCCATGGATGGCGCACGACCTGCACCTCGAGGGCGGCTGCGGCGTGCTCCCGATCGCCTACAAGGAGACGAGCGTGATCCACGCCTGGCAGTGGGCGATCGGCCTGGAGTGGTTCCTCACCGCGGCCGACCCGTGGCGGATCGCGTTGTCCACCGACCATCCCAACGGCGCCCACTTCACCGCCTATCCGCACCTCATGCGGCTGCTCGGCGACGAGGCGTTTCGCCGCGCGGCCTTCTCCCGTCTGCCGGCCGCGGTCCGCCGCCGCAGCCCGCTGCGGCACCTGCGCCGCGAGTACACGCTGCAGGAGCTGTGCATCGTCACCCGGGCAGCTCCCGCGCGGATCGCCGGCCTCGCCGACAAGGGGCACCTCGGCCCGGGCGCCGACGCCGACGTCGTCCTCTACCGGCCCGACCGGGATCTGGCGACGATGTTTTCCATGCCGGCCAAGGTCTTCAAGGCCGGCATCCTCGTCGCGGAGGACGGCCACGTCCGCAAAACCCCGCCGGGCGGGACATTGGCCGCCCGGGAGTGATCGCCGCCGGTTCGGGCCCAGCCCTGCTTGGGCCGCGGTTTTCGCGGGGCCCGGCTGGCGTCGGGGGCCTCCGCGAACCGAATAGGAGGGGAGCCGCCGGGGTGCTATACTCCCCCCGATCGCCCACCGGGATCCGCCTGCCATGTCGGTCGCGATGATCCGCTGCGCCGCCTTCTCCGCCTGCCTGGCGGTCGCCCTCGGGGCGGGTGCCGCGCGGGCCGACGCCGACGTCGCCGAGCTGATCTGGCGCACGGAACTGACGCCGGCGGAGGCCGGCGACATCGTCCGCCTGCGGAGCGGCTGGGACATCTGCCTGCCCAACCTGTCGGTGCTCTCGCCGGCGGTCGCCGAGGCGTTGGCGAAGCCGCGGGGCTACTACCGGCTCTCGCTGCCCGCGGTGGAGACGCTCTCGCCGGAAACCGCGCGGGCGCTCGCCTACCGCGCCGGTGATCTCGACCTGCCGGCCGTCACCTCGCTCACACCCGAGGCCGCCGCCGCACTCGGGTCCCATCGGGGCTGCCTCGAACTCGGCGGCCTGGCGTCGGTCACTCCGGAACTCGCCGCCGCGCTGGCGCGGCACGGCGGCCACCTCTGCCTGTCGGGGCTCACCGAAATCTCCCCGCCGGTGGCGCGGGCGCTCGCCCGCCAATCCCATCGGCTTTCGCTGCCCGCCGTGAACGCGCTCTCGGCGGACACCGCCGCCGCCCTCGCCCGCCACCGGGGCCAGAGCCTCACGCTCGCGGGCATCACGATGCTTCCGGCGGCGGTGGCGGAGGCGTTCGCCGATCATCGTGGCGACCTCGTGCTGCCGCGGCTGTCGGAACTCTCGGTGGAGACCGCCGCCGCCCTCGCCCGCCACGTCGGCCCACTCTCGCTCGACGGCCTGGGCTCCCTGTCCGTCGAGGTGGCCACCGCCCTGGCCGGCCACGACGGCTTGCTCACGATCGGCACCATCTCGATGCTGCCGCCCGCCGTGGCCGTGGCCCTCGCCGCCCACGACGGCACGCTCTCGTTCCCCGGGATCCACCTGCTGACGGCCGACGTGGCCGCGGCCTTCGCGTTGCACCGTGGCGTGCTCTGCCTGCCGAGCGTCGCCTCGCTCTCGGTCGCGACGGCGCGATCGCTCTCGCTGCACCAGGGCGGGCTCGTGCTTTCCGGGCTGA
>Ga0315900_10006474_pt1 | contig 15701 bp, 18 predicted proteins | sample LakEriMetagenome_FD_203521 | JGI IMG/M metagenome (GOLD analysis project Ga0315900, IMG submission 203521) | Freshwater fungal communities from buoy surface, Lake Erie, Ohio, United States - Buoy 12 MA114 | ecosystem: Environmental > Aquatic > Freshwater > Lake > Lake biofilm | place: USA: Lake...
TACTTCGTCGCCGACTTTCACATTTGTGACTGCTGATCCAACTGCTTCGACAACTCCGGCAGCATCACAACCCGGGACATGTGGCAACGGTGGCTTTGGCATCCCGCGCGTCACCCAGAGATCCATGTGATTAAGTGCGCTGGTGCGCACTCGGATTTTCACATCATCAGGGCCAAGTGATGGCTCATCTATCGCTCCGAAGCGGTATGAGCCAGGCGATTCATCAAGTATCCATGCATCCATTCCCTACACCGTAGGTGCTGATGATGCCTAGACAACAACAGTGCACGCATCCGCAAGGACATGCACGTCAACAGCGCGCCAGTCCTTTACTTCAAACCCATCTACGTAAAGACGCTCTCGCGATGATGCCTTGGTCCATGAATGGGATGTGCCTCGCTCCATAGCGATCTGTGGATGGGGCACGTGATTGCCGAGTTTGGCTCGTGAGCGTGCTTGGAGTCGCTGGCGCCAGTCAATCGATTTGCTGACCGTCACAACGTCCATCTCTCCATCGTTTGGATGCGCCCGAGGTGCAATGTTGTAGTCGCCGATGAATCCACAATTAGAGACACACACGTAACGTCCACGGGTTAGCCATGAGCCAATCTCTACTGAAGACAGCGCATACATCTCGGTAATCGAGTCATTGGTAGAGGCATTTCTTTTCACGACAACTCTGAAAATGTCAACCGGTAAGAATTGGACTTCAATGAGCTCTCCTGAAACATCAGGTTGATTCCAAGTGGGATGACCGAGCGAGGTGTGAAGGTCGCCAGACAGCATCACAAAAACAGCAGATGGATCGTGTTGCCACAACTTCACGAGATCAGCGTCATCTTTGGCGAAGAACAGATTTTGCGGACACGGTCCCCGATAACCCCACTCTTTTCCTTTTTCGATTGTCATGGAGCTCCACCACCTGCAGATGCAGCAACGACACCACGATCAAGGCCTTCGATTGCCTCATCTATTCGCGCCGCGAGCGAACCTTGAGGATCAACAACTACTTGTATTTGGTGTAACAGGTCAATCATGTGTCGAACACAGCGAACAAAGTCGCCAGGTGTGAGATACGGATCCAAGATTTTTGATAGCGGATCTCCCAATGCCCACCGAGACATTTCCCAACCGATCCCACCGTCTGGTGAGCGATGGATTGCCATCCCTTTTGCACGTTCTATGTCTTGCAGTCTGGTGCTCAGTTTTTCGATGCGTTTGATCCGATTTCGAACCGTGTCATTGAGACCACGCATAGAGCCGACTTCCTCGCCACCTCGTGGTTCATACACCACGCTCGACAAGACCGCTACCAAATCAGGCATGCTCAGATTGTCAAGAATTGAACTGTGGAGTATCTCAACAACTAGGAGATCGGATTCGTGAAAGACACCGGCAAGCATCTCCCCCTTAGGTGTGAGTTTCCAATCAGAGACATATCCCAGTTGGTCTAACACTGCGATGACATCTTCGAATCGAGCCCAAACAGAACCGGAACGAGTATGTGTGGACGCTTCAAGCGAAACAATCTCGTTCTGTAGTTTTCGCATCTTTCGTTCAGCAGAACTCTTAACCGCGGCGGCATCTACTCGTGGAGAAGCGATGGGCCGACCAGTCACATCGTCAACTCTCGCTTTTACAAGACGACGTTGTGTTTCGACAATGAAGTCAGTTCGGTTTGGTTCGAATGGAACAGGTAAATCGATGTGTCCGGCCTTAACAGGCATTGAGCGAAAATCAGATGACACAACATCAATAGTCTTCTTCGATGGGGTCAGCAACGCCACTCGTGTTCCTTGTTTTCGTGATGCGGTAGTGAGAACCACCGCTCGCCCTCGAACGTTGTGTGCATCGCACATCAACACGTCTCCTGGACGCAATCCGCGTAGTGCTATTTCCACTTCCACTTCACTAGCGAACTGCATGTGTGAAGTTGTTGATGCTAGAGATGATGGAGTTGACTCCGATTGATCAATGTCATCATCGTCACCGAGTCGGCCATCTGTTAGTGATCGAAGTTCGTCTCGTTTACGTTGCAACTTTGCTTCAACCGTTACTACATCACGGTCGGCTTGGAACTGGGCAAAAGAGAGATTCAACAAATGTGCGGCGGCTCTCTCGCTGTGACGACGCACCATGTTTACGGCCATGTTGAACGTCGGCCGAAATGCGGAAGTGAGTTGAAAGCTGCGACTCATAGCCAAGCCCACGACCTGATCAAACGACACAAATGGATTCCACAGGGTCACTGCATGTCCGATCTTGTCGAGTCCACGTCGCCCCGCTCTACCCGTGAGTTGTGCAAATTCGGAAGCGCGTAGTAGCGAGTGATGTTCGCCCGTGTATTTCGTGAGTTTCTCAATCACCACTGCGCGTGCTGGCATATTGATGCCAACAGCCAACGTCTCGGTTGCAAACACAACCTTGATAAGGCCCTCTATAAAGCATTCCTCCACTGCTTCTTTGAACATGGGGATCATGCCCGCGTGGTGACAAGCAATTCCCGCACGCACTTGTGCAAGAAATGTGTCGTACGACAGGGCATTCTTGTCGTCAGGAGACAACCCCGCAGTGTGATCTTCGAGGATTTCCTGAATACGTCCTGCTTCATCGTGATCAGTTAGTTGCAATCCGGACTTAATACAAGAATTGACGGCGTCTTCGCATTGAGCGCGACTGAAGATGAAGACAATCGCCGGAAGCATGTCGTTGTCATCCAGCAACTCGACCACTTCTGGACGAGAAGGCGTGGAGAAGCGTCGCGCCACTCGCTTGCCCTTGGTGCGACGCAGTTGTTGTTGAGAACGGCCCGCCGAGGCAAGTAGTCGGATGATGGCCTGATTTGGTTCATTGCCAACGACAGTCCGATGCATCACCGTCGAATCACTCGCACCATCATGAACCGCAAAGTGATTAATTAATTCAACCGGTCGACGTGTTTCGACAATCACGTCGGTCGTTCCACGAACGGTGGTGAGCCAGCGTCCCACTTCGTCAGCATTCGACACGGTGGCGGACAAACACACTAATTGAACCGTCGGTTCCAATTGGATAATGACTTCTTCCCACACTGGTCCGCGATATGTATCTTGCAAATAGTGCACTTCGTCCAGGATCACCACTCCAAGTCGCGTCAAACGGTTAGAAGATGCATAAATCATGTTTCGAAGTACTTCGGTCGTCATCACAACGACGGACGCTTCTGGATTAATTGCGTTATCCCCTGTCACCAGACCTACGTGCTCATACCCATACAAATTTCCTAGATCGCGATACTTTTGATTAGACAATGCTTTGATTGGTGTCGTGTAAAAAGCGCGTTGTGATTGTGATCGCGCTCGATGGATTGCATATTCAGCCACCAATGTTTTTCCAGAACCAGTTGGCGCCGCAACAAGCACGGAGTTGTCCTGATCCAACGACTGCATGGCACGCAACTGGAAGTCGTCTGGCTCATACGACAATCCCTGAAGAAACGTCGCGAGTGAATCGGTCACCGCTACACCGATGTGGTTTCGCGACCACGCACGAGTAGCCAACCAATAACAACAGCGATTGCATACAACACAGTGAGAGGAATAGCCAATGCAAGCATGCTGACGGGATCACCAGAGGGCGTGATCACTGCAGCTGCCACAAAAATAAGCATCATTGCGTAACGCCATTTCTTCATCAAGGTTTTGGGCGTTACGACACCAACCAGTTGTGCAAACACAATTAACACAGGACTAAGGAAACCAATACCAAACGCCAACATCATCATGATCACAAGATTCATATAGGACATAATTTGGTATGTCTGGTTGACGTCATCCCCTGACCACGTCACCAGAAATTCAAGGGCTTTATCGAGAGTCCAATACGCCAGATAAGCGCCCGTGGCAAACAGAACGAGCGTCGCAAGCACAAATGGCAGTGCGTATCTCTTCTCCTTTTTTTCTAGAGCCGGAACGATGAATCGCCAAATCTGCCACAAAATGATGGGAGCAGCCATCGCGATACCGAGATACACCGAAAGTCGTACGCGAGCTGAGAAGCCATCTAACGGTCCAAGTGCAAAGAGTGAACCATCGCATTCAAAATCTTGACGCTCATTACACAAGTCTCGATACGGCTGGGTCAGGAACTCTTTGATGGGATCGTAAAAAACAAGGACGACGATCATCCCGATGCCAACCGCCAGCAATGAGCGAATGATGCGCATGCGCAATTCGCCAAGGTGCTCCACCATGGTCATCTCGCTACTGCTCATTCTTTTGGCTCCTCATGGGCACCAAGTTCTTCCGCGGGGGGCACAGAGTTGTCGAGAACGTCCTCTGGAGTAGCGGATTTTGCCGCGCTCATCGGAGGTGATGGCTCAGTGTCCACTTTGCCGAAGTCGTTAGCAATACCGGAGATCTCCTTGGCAGATTTCTTGATGTCATTGATTGGCTCTTGAAACGTGTCTTTGAATTCCTTCTCAAAGCCTGATGCCATGCGGCGCAATTCGCCATACAGTCGACCCACTTGACGAATCACACCAGGTAAACGGTCTGGTCCAAGCACTACAAGTCCTGCTAGGAGCAAAAATAGAATCTCGCTTCCCGACAGGTTGAACACTCCGCCAGTGTAGAAGCCGGTGTCCTAGCCTGACAGGGTGCAGCAACGTCTTCCTTCCTTACGTGAGGTCCCAATCGCCTTTGCGCACCGGGGCGCGCGTGCTCACGCTCCGGAAAATACGATTGAATCCTTTGCTTTGGCGTTAAAACTTGGCGCAACGGGTATTGAAAGTGACGTTTGGGTAACTCACGACGGCGTGGTCGTTCTTGATCATGACGGTGTTGTACGACGCGGATTACGTCGCATCCCCATCGCCGAAATCTCGCATTCGAATCTTCCTTCTCACATTCCGAGCCTTACCGAAATGCTTGATTCTTGTGGCACTAACTTTGAACTCAGCCTGGACATAAAGGATGTGCGAGCTCTCATTCCCACCGTGGAGGCGCTATCCAGTTGTGGGTTTGATCAGTCGCGTGCGTGGTTATGCCATTGGGATGTTGATGTTCTCCTCGCTCACCGAGGCATTGTGCCAAACGTTCGCCTCGTTGATTCAACGCGACTTTCAAAGATTTCTGAGGGCCTCGAGCGTCGGGCACACAAATTGCGGCAGAACGGCATTGACGCGATCAACATGCATTACAGCGATTGGACTGGTGGATCCGTCACCCTGGCGCACCGTTTTAACTTGTACGCCTTCAGTTGGGATCTACAGTTCGAATCTCATCTCGAGGACGCACTTCGAATGGGGGCCGACGCCGTGTATAGCGATTACGTTGACCGAATGATGGACGTATATAGAGAAGTTATTGGCAAGCCCTGAAACAGGTTTTCATCGAAGGGCCGAGCATGTTCGAGTGTTAGCGGTCTAGAAGTTCACAGCAATCTGATTTTAGAAAGTGGCCATACGACTGCGAAAGCACGACCAACAATTTTGGACTCCTCAATTGCACCAAACGAGCGACTGTCAAATGATTCAGCACGATTATCGCCCATAACAAACACATGATTGTCTGGAATTGTCACTGCATGCATGTCGGGTGTGCGACAACGTGCCACAAGATCTTCCTCTGTGCGGGAGTACTCGTCTAGGTAGTTCTCTTCCAAAGGAACGTTGTCAATGTACACAATGCATTGCTTGATCTCGAGAGTTTCATTCTCGAGTCCAATCACTCGCTTGATTAAATCGTCATGAATGACTTCTGCCCCATTACTCGTGACTCGATCAAAAACAACGATGTCTCCTCGACCGACTCCTGAAAATCGGTAGCTCAATTTGTTTACTAGCACTCGATTGTTCTGATACAAGGTGGATTCCATCGATGGTCCACTGATGTAAAACTGTTGAAGGAGGAAAGTCCGAACAACAAAAGCAGCAAACAATGCCAGGACGATGACGATCGCCCAATCTCTGATGACCTTATAGATGCCTTTGGTGGTTCCGGATTTACTCATTGCGGCCTGCTCGTCGCCAACACTGCGCGATGGCTGATCAGGCATGTCACTCATAGGTTCACCAACGGTAGTTCGCTCAGCCCTTTGATGGGGTTACAGGCTCTCAATGAGACGTTCGACACGCTCGTCGGTGTTTGCAAACGGATCCTTGCATAACACCGTTCTCTGCGTTGTGTCATTCATTTTCAGATGAATCCAGTCCACCGTGAAATCTTTGTTTTTCGCTTTAGCGGCACGTACAAATTTTCCGCGCAGATGCGCCCTGGTCGTTGTCGGTGCTACGTCTTTGGCCTCATCAATGCTTGCGTCATCGAGCATCCTCTCTACGAGACCCTTTGATTGCATCTTGTTGAAAACTCCGCGGTCGGGATCTATGTCGTGGTACTGCAAGTCGAGAACATTCACGGCAGCATCGTCCAGACCCACATTCTTTTTCTCCATGTATTGAGAGATCAGTTTGTGTTTGATCACCCAGTCCACTTCGCGGTCGAGAAGCAATGGATCCCTCTCGATAGTGGCAACACAGTGTTCCCACATTCGAAGCGCTCGCATTTCTTCATCAGTGAAACCATGTGAGTCCGCGAACTCAAGTGCTCGATCCACATAGATCCGTTGGATGTCAAGCGCTGACATCTCTCGACCTGAAGCCAGACGTACTGTGCGACGACATGTGATGTCATGACTGATGTCGCGAATCGCACGAATGGAGTTCTCCAACAGAAGATCTCGTAAATGGAAGTCAGGATGTTCCATCATTCGCAGGACACATGCTGTGGAGCCAACCTTCACAAAAGCGGAATACTCACTCATGTTTGAGTCTCCGACAATCACGTGTAGGCGTCTGTATTTTTCAATGTCAGCGTGTGGTTCATCGCGGGTATTGATGATCGGTCGTGAACGAGTTGTTGCCGTAGAAATACCTTCCCAGACATGTTCAGCGCGCTGTGCAATGGAATAGATCGGGCCCTTCGGAGTATTCAGAATCTTTCCCGCTCCAGTAAAAATCTGTCGTGTTACCAGAAATGGAATGAAGGTTTCGTCATAACGTTCGAACTCGCCCTCTCGACGAACCAAATAGTTCTCATGACATCCATAGCTATTACCGGCACTATCAGTGTTGTTTTTGAACACATACACGGTGCCTCGAATGCCCTCCTCAGCAAGGCGCTCCTCTGCACTTAATACGAGGTCATGGACGAGTCGCTCCCCCGCTTTATCGAAGCGAACACAGTCAAGAATGCTGTCGCATTCGGGCGTTGCGAACTCAGGGTGAGAACCAACGTCGAGATACAACCTTCCACCGTTTTCCAAAAAGACGTTGGAGCTTCGCCCCCACACAACAACTTTGCGGAATAAATACCGGGCTACTTCATCAGGACTGAGTCGGCGCTGACCACGCAAAGTGCACGTCACCCCGTATTCATTTTCGAGGCCATAAATTCGTCTGCTTGTGGCCTCGCTCATAATGTTTGCCTCAGTGTGCGCCTTTGCCTCTGTGTCCAACAGATTTGCTGTCAGGACGACAACAGACTCGTGACTTCTTCGTCAGAAAGCCGTTTGAAACAGCGTCGGCGATCGCACCGCTCCAAGATGGCAACTTCTAGATCATCAAACCCCAGTGTGCGTTCAGGGCCCGCCAGTGCCGCCACCACGGTCTTTAATACCTCACCTTGCGTGGCACCTGCCTTGTACGACTCTTTGAGGCGGGCAACAATTGCTTCTGCGTCACCACCTAGTGCTGTGTAGCCCGATGATTCATCGATGATTGTGCCGTCATACAGCAAATGAAAGAGTCGATCTCCTTCGCTTGATTGACCAACTTCAGCGACGAGAATTTCTACTTCTAAGGGTTTTGCATCATGAGTAAAAATCTGCGCCATTATCTGTGCATAGCTGTTGGCGAGACTTTGTGCATCCACATCTGCTCGTGAGTATTGATAGCCCTTGATGTCTGCTGCACGGATACCAGCCTGTCGTAGCTGATCAAACTCGTTGTATTTACCGACACCTGCAAAACCAATACGGTCGTAAATCTCGCTGATCTTTCGTAATACGCTCGAAGGGTTTTCAGCGACCAACAGAATGCCATTGTCGTACTGACAACCAACCAACGCACGACCACGGGCGATGCCTTTGCGCGCGAAATCCGCGCGATCTTTCATCTGTTGTTCAGGTGGAACATAAAAAGGCATGCTCATCGCGACTTGAAATCCTCTGCAATGGTGTCAAACACGCCCGACAGTTCATCATCGTTAGAACTCTTCCAGCCTTCTGCAGAAATCGATGCGACAATTGGAAACACTCCCCGAAGAGCATCTGGTCCGCCGGTAGCGGAGTCTGCCTCAGCGGCTTCCCATAACGCTTTGCAGGCAAGGGTGATTGCTTCATCACGCGACATGTCGCTACGCCAGCCCACTTTGATTACGGTGCCCGCCAGCATTCCACCAGAGCCAATTGCAACATGTTCACGTTCTTCATAACGGCCACCTGTGGCGTCGTAGTCCCATAAACGTCCGACACCATCACGTGGTTCGTAGCCTGCCAACAATGGAACGACCATGAGTCCCTGCATGGCTGCTGGCAAATTATTGCGCACCAGAATTGACAACTGATTGGCCTTGCCTTCGAGACTCAGCTGTTTGCCTTCCATTTTCTCGTAGTGCTCTAATTGCAACTGAAACAACTTGATCATTTCCATTGCCGGACCAGCTGCACCCGCGATGGCAACTCCACTGAATTCATCAGCTTGGACCACTTTTTCCATCGCACGATGGCTGATCCAATTACCCGACGTTGCCCGACGATCTCCAGCCATGACCACACCATCCCGATAACGCAACGCAACACAAGTGGTTGCATGTGGGACATTCAACTCAGTGACGTCAACCGTTGAGGAAGGTTGTAAACCCTGACGCTGAACCAAGTCAACAAAACTTGGACCTGGACTGTCAGTTGGGGAAAAGAAAGGAAGCGACATTGGCTAAGAGGCTAGGCACTCGACAGTTGTAAGTACTACTCGCCACCCTTTTGTACGTAACTACGCACAAAATCCTCTGCATTTGTCTCCAGCACATCATCGATCTCGTCCAGCAAATCGTCAAGATCTGCTTTCACTTTTTCGCCAGCTTCATTGGTCGGAGTGACCTCTTCAGTAACTTCTGGAGTTTGTGCGGGCGTGGAGCGTTGTTTCTGTGTTCTCTCTGCCATGGCCCTACCGTAGTCAACAACCGCACATAGTGCGAGTCGATGCTTCACCAACCGGGGTCTGGTGAAGCATGAGTACTTTCGACGTCCTGCAAATGCCGTAGCAAATCGGCTGCTGAATTCACAGAAGCGAGCAGATCTCCGATGATTTCCTTCGTGCCTTTCAGGGGTTCCATCATTGGGACCCGCTTCAGTGTGGGCTCGCCGATATCAAAAACAACACTGTCCCAATTGGCAGCAACAATCTCGTTTGGCCATTTCGACACACACTTGCCCCGGAAGTATGCACGGGTGGACTCTGGCGGTTCGATCATCGCCATCTGAACATTCGATTGATCCACCAACGGCTCAAGACCAACACGAAGTGCAAGACATTTGTCCGCACGCATATCGTGGTATTGAAGATCAATTGCTTTCAATTTGAGATCAAACGGAGACAACTTATGACGAGCGGCGTAACCATCAATGAGATTCTTCTTCGCGACCCAATCGACCATGTGGGCAACACTTTGCGGATCACTGCGTAAGCCGCCAAGAACCTCTTTCCAACGGTTCATGATGAGTTCTGCATCTCCACCCGTCGGATCTTCAACACCTGAGTCCAGATAGGCGCGTACTCGTTCCCATAACATTTCCTGAAACTCCAGAGCCGTGACCTGCTCCCCTTCGGCGAGAGTCACTTTGTGGCTGAGCGATGGATCATGACTAATGAAACGTCCCTGATCTACAGGATCAATAATTTGCCAATCATTCGGATACCAGTCATCTTCGATGAGCGCCAAAATCAACGCCGTTGTTCCCACTTTCAAAAAAGTTGCGATTTCGCTCATGTTGGCATCACCGACAATTACGTGCAGACGTCGATATTTTTTGTTGTCGGCATGTGGTTCATCACGAGTGTTAACCAATGGTCGCTTCAATGTGGTCTCTAACCCCATGAACTCCTCGAAAAAGTCTGAGCGTTGGGATAACTGAAAAGCAACTGGTAATTCACCTTCACGCGGCGCCTCAACACCGACTTTTCCTGCGCCCGTGAAGATTTGTCGCGTGATGAAATGAGAAACGATGTATTTAGCCACCTTCTCAAATTGAATTGACCGATCAATGAGGTAATTCTCATGACAGCCGTAGCTATTGCCCTTGCCGTCAGAGTTGTTTTTATAGGCAATTAGTTCACTGCCATTACCCATTGTCTTGGCTGCGTGCACCATGCTGTCACGAATAACTTCTTCAGCAGCCCGATCAAAAAGCACCACCTCCGAGGGTCGACGACACTCTGGGGTGGATACTTCGGGATGGGCGTGGTCGACGTAGTAACGAGCACCATTAGTCAGAACCATGTTGGGCATTGCAGTTTCTACTTCCGGGAACATCGAAGTTCCTTGGACGGCGCCGCGGGCATCAATGTGCGGTGACTCATCGAAAAAATCCCAACCAATTTTGATTGAGACACCACCGGAATACGAAGACACAAGTAGCGCAGATGCCAACATCGGCGACAATTCCATGCCACGGCTAACGATGCCGTATTCCGTTTCGATACCACAGATTTTTGGTAGCGCCATGTGCTCCCCCAATCAGCGCTTCATGCTTTGTACAGCGACAAACTAGAGATACTGACCAGTCGCAGTGCGTTCAATAGCACGACCACCGAGACCGGGATTTTCTCTTCCCTCGTTATTAATCAACGTACGAATAAATATGATTCGCTCGCCCTTCTTGCCAGAAATTCGGGCCCAATCATCGGGGTTGGTGGTGTTAGGCAGATCCTCATGCTCGCGGAACTCTTGACGAATCGAGACAATCAAGTCATCGGTGCGAACACCGGTGCCTTCTCCAGACAATGCACGTTTGATTGCCAATTTCTTAGCGCGGCGCACAATGTTTTCGATCATGGCGCCGCTAGCAAAATCTTTAAAGAACAACACCTCACGATCACCGTTTTGGTATGTCACTTCAAGAAATCGGTTCTCATCGTTGTCGTCATACATCGCATCCACTGTCTGATCGATCATTGCCGTAATGGCCTGATCTGGGCTACCGCCTCCTAGTGATGCAATCACATCCGCGTCAATTGGAATGTCCGAAGTTAGGTATTGAGCAAAGACTTGTCGCGCAGCATCGCGGTTGGGACGTTCAATCCGGATCTTTACGTCCAGTCGTCCGGGACGCAAGATCGCCGGATCGATGAGATCTTCACGGTTGGTCGCACCAATGACAATTACATTGCGTAGTCCCTCAACGCCGTCAATCTCAGCAAGTAACTGTGGAACGATCGTGGATTCCATGTCAGAGGAGATACCAGTACCACGTGTGCGAAACATCGAGTCCATCTCATCGAAGAACACGATGACTGGCCAACCTTCATCACATTTCTCGCGTGCGCGTTGGAAGATCAAACGAATCTGACGCTCTGTCTCACCGACGTATTTGTTGAGAAGCTCAGGCCCTTTCACATTGATGAAGTAACTGCGACCTTTGTCATCGCCAGTTTTGTGCGCCACCTTCTTCGCCAAACTGTTGGCAACTGCTTTTGCGATGAGTGTCTTTCCGCATCCAGGAGGCCCGTACAACAAGATGCCTTTGGGAGCGGGCAACTTGTATTCAGCGAACAGGTCACTGTGTAGAAATGGCAACTCCACTGCATCTGCGATCATCTCTATCTGATCGTCAAGGCCGCCGATGTCTTCATATGACACGTCAGGAACTTCTTCCAATAACAAATCATCGACTTCTGGTTGAGGAAGTTTCTCAAGTACCAAATAAGAACGTGTATCGAGTCGTAAGAGATCGCCCGACCGCAAGTATGTTCCGCGGAGCGAGTCAGATAATTCACACACTCGCTCTTCGTCTCCGCGCGCGGTGACAACCACTCGAATACCGTCTGCAAGAACTTCTTTCAGTGAAACAATCTCACCAACAAGCTCAGACCGGCGTACCGACACAACGTTGAAACTTTCGTTCAACGACACTTCCGCACCGCGCTCGATTTCGTCGATCTCAATATCGGGGTGAACTTCCACCTTCATCTTGCGGCCATTCACAACGACATCGACGGTGCCATCGTCGTTACGGTCATGAATCACGCCGTAAGCAGTCGGAGGTTTGCTGAGTTTTGCGACTTCTTCCCGCAGTGTGGCGATTTGCGCACGAGTCTCTTGCAGCGTCTGGGTCAACGTTTCATTGTGTGCAACGGCACGAGACAATTGCCCTTTGACTTCTAAGAGGCGTTCCTCGAGTAATGATTCACGGCGAGGGGACGTGGAGAGGCGCTCACGAAGGTCGGCCACCTCTTGCATGAGTTCATCGATCCTCGGATCGTCACCGCCGTCCACGTCTACACCTTATTCCTGTTTCACTCCATCCGTCACCCATAGATGTGACGAATGAAATCTGTTCTAAACGGTGGTCTTTGTGTAGAGTGAGCGCGTACTCAACCGACGTTACGAAGGGATAACCCATGAAGGTGTGGATTGACCAGGACCTATGCACTGGCGACGGACTGTGCGAAGAAATCGCACCCGATGTGTTCACTCTTCTTGACGATGGTCTCGCATACGTCAAAGAAGGCGACAAAGTCTTTGCAACTGCAAAGGGCAACCCCCAGGGTGCTGAAGGTATGGCCAACTTCCCCGACAGCATGTTGGACGGTGTGATTGAGTCCGCCGAGGAATGCCCCGGCGAGTGCATCTTTATTGAACCCTGATCCAAAGGGATCTTCCGGTTTGACGTGAATAGCGTCAGCGGTCGCCAATAAAGCGAGCCACTGTGAGAAACGCCGTGTGAGCAACCATTCTGTGGTCTGGTCGTACTGCGTTTCCTTCGATGTGCCACGTTCTGTGTAGGACCTCAAGAGTTCGTTGATCCACCCACTTCTTCCCTAGCGTTTCGCGAACTTGACTTGCCTGAATAATTGACGGCGTATACGCGACAAGAATTCCGCCACGAACCAAACAATGCTCTGCATGGGGAACTACCTGCCAAGGTTCTGGCAAGTCCAACACCACCCGGTCAAATTTGCCTTCAGGCGCAGCTTCGTACGAGTCACCCAATGAAACGTTGTAATGAGCGAGGGCGTCTTCTCCCAGAAAAGAACGCACATTGGATTTCGCACGGTTCAAGAAATCTTCACGTAGTTCCAGACCAGTGATGTGCGCACCCCATCGCAACATCGTCATTGATAGAGCACCTGAACCGATACCCGTCTCAAAGACGCGCGCACCTGGAAAAATGTCCGCCAACATACAGATCGGTGCCAAGTCCTTTGGATAAATAACTTGTGCACCACGCGGCATCTCTACAACGAAATCTTCCAACGTTGGTCGCAAGACGATGTATTTTGCGCCTTTGGTTGATTCCACGACGACGCCTTCAGGTTTGTTGATCACATCGCGATGCGACACAAAACCTGCGTGACTGTGAAACTCCCCTTCTTCGTTCAGCGTCACGAGATAGCGACGAGATTTGGAATCCAAAAACATCGCCTTCTCGCCTGAGCGAAACATTCGCTCAGCAATTACGGGTGAGGTCATCGCCGTTCCAATTGAACTGTCTCGCCTTTTTTGAGATCCATGCGGATCGAACGCGAGCGAGATTTCACGAAAAAGCGATAGACACCGTACGCGAACGCGTACGGACGGAGGTATGAACGCAAAAGCGCCGAACGTGTAACACGACGGCGAAAAACGCGAACAACGATGCGAGTGAATCTAGAAACGACGAATTTCAACACGACCAGCACGCTTTCGACCGCGACGTCGGCCGAAGAGATACGAAACGACCATCAAAACCACACCGACTACCGCCAGTGTGCTCATGATGCTTTCTTTCTTACCGAGAGTTCGCGACTGAATATCTGCCTGCAATGCGCGAAACTTCGATTCAAGATCTTCGCGTGTGATTTTTGGTGTTTCGGACATCACTGACCTCCTCGACTAAGCGATTTTTTCTGAACTCGACTGAGCGCAAGTGCAATGAGAACAATGCTGAAGGTTCCAGCAATGAGATAGTGGACAAACGACCACGCACCATCAAGTTGTTCGGCGAGAACGTCTTGCGACAACCGCAAGACGCCGACCACGACCAGCACAAGTCCGAGTCCGATAGCGAGAGCTCCCGCGATACCAAAAGCCAGCCAACGAAATGCTCCACGCAACGGTTCAACCGTCTCTTGACGCGCGTACTGTTTGACGGAGTCAACCACGTCTGACATGTGGTCAGTCGTGGTGGGCGAACCCTTCAGAAATGCGAATTTGGAGGCTTTGGCCACGTATCTATTGTGTCAGGCGAGACCAGCGATTGCACCCTGTAGCGAGAGACTTAACTCTCATTCGGGGGAAAGGTCTGAAAGGCGATGACTTCGGCGATGTGTTCGAGAACACGCTCAAGTATCACTAACCCCTCGTTCAGGTCTCGAGCTCGTAGCAACGCGTATCGGTCTTGTGGCCCACACGGCGTATGCCGTATGAGGGACCAAAATGCTGCATCAATTCTGGCGTCGTCAGGAGCGTCATAACCCCACTGACCAGCAGCCAACTGCGTGAGCTCAGCCAGTGGCTCCATCGAAATACCACGTTGTTCGGCGAGTTGAAAGATGAGACTACGAACGCGCTGTGCAATCATCGTTAATCGATCACACACTTCATTGCGTAACGATGAAGTGCTTTGCAATGGTCCGAGTGCTGTGATGTCAGCTATTGGATACGGATCGTCAGGAAGCCATGTTTCAATCGAACAGCGTTCGCCGGCTCGTCCCAAGATCACGTATCCACCGTCATCTGTTGCAAACATCTCCTCAATAGAGACCAATGTTCCTCTGTCACCACGCCGATCATCACCGCCGACTTCTGACCCGGCTGTGATCATCACAGTGCCAAATACAAGTTCTTGTCCGGCGAGGATGTCTTTACACATAGCCACATAGCGAGGTTCAAAAATACGCAGCGACACAATATCGCTTGGAACAAATACTCCCGACAGTGGGAACATTGGTGAAATCATGGGGCGAGTTCAGTGGCAGAAGGTGACGATGACGCCAGTGCCATTACCTCTGCGAGATCATTCCAATGCGCCATGAAGACCGATTGTTGATCAACCGATGCTGTGTTCATTATGAGAACAAATTGAACTGAGTCATTGCCATCAACTGGAACAAATCCTGCAAGCCCTTTGACATTGGAGAGAGTACCGGTCTTTGCGCGCATCACTCCTGCCACTGGAGAGGACTTGAACATATCGCGCAATGTTCCCGTCTCGCCTGCTACCGCAAATGACGAAGACAACCACTCCTCATGCGCAGCCAACAACTTCATCATGAGCGCACAGGTAAATCCATTTTGTGCAGACAGTCCTGAGCCGTCAGACAACAGTGCGACATCTTCTGGATATTTCTCTTTAAGAAACTCTTGAATCACAGTTATTCCGGCAGCTGTCGAACCTTCGCCTTTTTGTTGGTATCCGAGTTCTTTCAACAAAAGTTCTGCTGTGTTGTTATCGCTATTCACCAA
>Ga0315900_10006476_pt1 | contig 15699 bp, 21 predicted proteins | sample LakEriMetagenome_FD_203521 | JGI IMG/M metagenome (GOLD analysis project Ga0315900, IMG submission 203521) | Freshwater fungal communities from buoy surface, Lake Erie, Ohio, United States - Buoy 12 MA114 | ecosystem: Environmental > Aquatic > Freshwater > Lake > Lake biofilm | place: USA: Lake...
TTTAACGCGTGTCCAACATTAAAATAACCGAGAAAGGCCTCGTGGGAGGGGTGTAGAATTTGACCAAGGAAGAACGAGATGAGCGAATTAAGAAAGAGTTCACTAAACTTAAAAGGTTATTGACGGACATCCCGAAAGATAAAGCAAATTCGGTCGAGTCACTTTTGAGGAATGCCGCTTTCATGTCCATCACCTTAGATGATCTCCAAGACAAGATAAACGAGATCGGCGTCGTGAGTGAGTATCAAAATGGCCAAAATCAATGGGGAACGAAAAAGTCTCCAGAGGTGGAAGTCTACAATGCAATGATAAAAAATTACATGGGCGTGATCAAGCAGCTTACTGATTTGATTCCCAATGACAAACCAATCGAAAAAGACGAACTCATGGGCTTCGTCAAGTCAGCCAAATGAACCATATCCTAGAATATTGGAAAAAAATCGAATCAGGCGAAATCCAAGCATGCCGCAGACTTAAACAGCAGTATCAGAAAATCATAAACGAAATCAACCATCCACGTGACCCGTGGATTTTTGATATAGAGAAGGCGAATCGTCCCATAGAGTTTATTGAGCGATTTTGCAAGCACTCCAAAGGAAGATGGATTGGCAAAGGGGTCACACTCGAACTCTTTCAAAAGGCGAAGATGCAAGCCGTCTACGGATTCGTCCACAAAGACACGGGCTTCAGGCGCGCGCGCGAGGTGTTCACTCTCGTCGGCCGAAAGAATGGCAAATCGACAGAGAAAGCCGCAACGGGTCTCTACATGATGGTGGGAGATGGCGAGGGTGGAAGTGAGGCCTATGCCATAGCCACGAAAAAAGACCAAGCCCGAATCGTCTTTTCTGAGGCGGTCAACATGGTCTCTCAGTCACCAGCGCTTTCCAAGCACGTGAAGAAGCGAAAGACGGACATCTACTTTCCCGTCACCTTTTCAAAGTTCGAACCCTTGGCGAGTGATTCAAATTCACTAGACGGACTTAACGTCCACAACGGCATCATGGACGAGCTCCACGCGATCAAGGACCGTAACCTCTATGACGTGGTTAAGCAAGCCATGTCCGCGAGGGAGCAACCTCTACTCGACATGATCACCACCGCAGGGTTCGTGAGGGAGTGTATCTTTGACTCCATTTACGACTATGCATGCAAAGTCTTGGACGGCGCCATAGAGGATGAACGCTTTATGAGTTTCATTTACGAACTCGATGAACGCTCCGAGTGGACAGACTTTCGGATGTGGGAGAAAGCTAACCCTGGACTCGGCACCATCAAGTCATACGAGGAACTTGCGGCCAATGTGGAAAGGGCAAAGAATGACCCTGACTTTTTGCCAACCGTCTTAACAAAGGACTTCAATGTCAGGGACACTGTCGCGGGGACATGGTTAACCTTTGACGCCATAAACAACGAGGAAACCTTCGACATAGAGGAGCTACGCAACACCTACGCCATCGGGGGAGTGGACTTGTCAGCGACGACAGACTTGACTTGTGCCTCCTTAATCATCATGCGACCGAACGACGAAAAGAAATATGTCATTCAGCAATATTTCCTTCCGTCAGAGTTACTGGAGCAACGGGTCGTCGAGGACAAGATTCCTTACGACAAATGGCGCGACAGGGGTCTCCTGACTCTCTCCCAAGGCAACAAGGTCAACTATTCAGACGTCACCGACTGGTTCCTCAGAATGCTGAACGACCACTCCATCCACCCTCTCTACATCGGTTACGACCCGTGGAACTCATCCTACTGGGTGGACGAGATGAAGTCCAGAGGCTTCAGCATGATGGAGGTGCGCCAAGGGGTCAAATCGATGAGTCAACCGATGAAGGAACTCGGAGCCGATTTAATGGCTAAAAAGATAAATTACAACAACAACCCGATACTCAAATGGAATTTAACCAACGTCTCCGTCAAGAGAGACGAGAATGACAATATCCGACCCGTCAAGGGACAGAACCAGAGGCAGAGAATCGACGGGGCTGTCTCTTTGACTATCGCCTACGTGGTGCTATTTGAGAAAATGTCAGATTATCAAGCTTTGATATAGGGAGGTGATGACTTGGAAAGACGGTCACTTTATCAGATAATTTTCGGCCAGAAGCAACAAACTCAAAAAAACACTTATACTCAACTAAAAATGCTCCAAGGGTACCAGCCGACCTTTAGCACCTGGTCAGGCTCCGCCTACGACTCCGACGTGGTGAGGGCTTGCGTGGATGCCATCGCTCGGCACGCAGCCAAGTTGCGACCCAAGCACATCCGACGGGTCAACGGGGAGATTCAGGCGGTCAACTCGACCACGGTGAGACTGTTGCAGACGTCTCCAAACCCTTATATGAGTGCTTATGACTTTTTTTACAAGTTAGTGAGCCTCCTCATGGTCAAAAATAACGCGTTTGTTTACGTGGATTATGACCCGATGGGCAACCCGAAGGCCTTCTACCCGATCGACTACTCACAAGTAGAGTTTCTGGAGCCAAGGACGGGAAAACCCGAAATCATCGCCAAGTTTCAGTTTAATTCGGGGCAAACCTATGTTCTGCCTTATACCGAACTCATCCATCTAAGGCGATTCTACTTTGACAATGACCTTTTCGGAAGTTCCAACGACAAAGCCATCACTCCGACCCTCGAACTCATCCAGACGTCAAACGAGGGGATTATCAACGCGGTCAAGCAGAGTGCGTTTCTAAGGGGCTTACTGAAATACACGAACATCCTAAAGGCCGAAGATATGAAAGCGGCCAAGGATAAGTTTGTGGAGGACTACTTAACCGTCACCAATCAAGGCGGGATCGCGGCGATTGACAATAAGGCGGACTATGTCGAGCTGAAGAACGAACCGAAAATGGTGGATGCTAAGCAGATGGAATTAATAGACTCCAAAGTCTACCGATTCTTCGGGGTCAATGAAAAAATCGTCAAGTCAAATTTCTCGGAGGAGGAATTTGGCTCATTTTATGAGTCAGTCATTGAGCCTTTGGCCATCCAGATGAGCTTGGCCTTTACGAACCAGTTATTTTCCAACCGCGAGCAGGGTTTCGGTAACGAAATCATCTTCGAGGGAAACAGACTTCAGTACGCATCAAACCAAACGAAACTACAATTCTTAGCCATGGTGGATCGCGGGGCGATGACACCAAACGAATGGCGAGAGATTTTCAACTGGGCGCCCGTGGAAGGTGGAGACCAACCCGTGAGACGCCTAGACACAGCCACTATAGGAGGTGAACCGAATGGACAAGGAACGCAGACTGACAATGGAGATCAGGTCACTTGACATAGAGGATGAACAGATGATTGTGGAGGGCTACGCACTCAAATTCGACTCTCCCACAGTCCTTTATGAAATCGACGGGGTTGAGTACTCAGAGGTCATCGAGCGGGGAGCGTTGGACAACGCAGACCTGACAGACGTGCCGTTTAAGTACAATCACTCTGACCACGTGATGATCATGGCGAGGACTCGAAGCAAGACTTTGAGACTCGTGCCTGATGACCAGGGACTGTTTATACAGGCCAACTTAGCCAAAACGACCGCAGGCAAGGACTTATATGAACTTATTAAAAGGGGAGACATCGACAAGATGTCTTTTGCTTTTACTGTCGGGGAAGATGCCTACGACAAAAAGACCAGAACCCGCAAAATCAGGGGAATCAAAAAATTATGGGATGTCGCGGCGGTTGAAACGCCCGCTTATGATACCACTTCTATTTCTGCAAGGAGTTTCTTCGAGGTGGAGGCCGAAAAGGAACGCAAAGCATCGGAGGATGCCCAATTGCGACGGAAGTTGCTTTTGAAAACTTATTTCTAGGAGGTTCAAAATGACAATCGAGCAAATAAAGGCAAGAAAACTTGAAATCCGCTCCATGCTTGAGCAAGACGACGCGGATTTGACTGCCCTTGAAGTGGAGCTGAGAGACCTTGAGGCTCAAGAGGAGAAAATCCAGAAGCGTGCGGCTTTGATTAGCGCGGTGGCTTCGGGAGAAGTTGAGACACGCAAAATTGACAAACCAGGAGATGACATTATGGACAAAGACATGGAAATTCGCAAAGCCTCTGAGCAACGCGGACGCGAGTTAATCGAAAAGCGTTCGGTGACTCTCTCGAACAACGTGATTCTGCCTCGTTATGACGCACCTGACCTGAAACCGACTTTCAACGAAGTATCGACTCTGCTTGACCGTGTAGGCGTGAGAGTCCTTTTAGGCGGCGAAACTTTCCGCCAGCCCTACATCACAGGCTATGGCGAAGGCGGTTACACAGCAGAAGAGGCCAACTACACTACTGCTGAGCCGACTTTTAACTATGCAACGATTAATAAAGCCAAAATCACCGCCTATGCAGAGGACACCGAGGAAGTCATCAAGTTGCCTCTAGCCAACTATGACGCAGAAGTCGTAAACGGCATCACCATCGCTCTTCGCAAGCGTATCACTCGCCAAATCTTGATCGGCGCAGGTACAACAAACACTTTCACTGGGATTTTCTCGGCCAACGCGACTGCAATCGACGCGGCAACTGACATCTCCGTCACTGACATCGACGAGACGACTCTTGATGAGATCATCTACTCCTACGGTGGCACTGAGGACGTTGAGGGGACTGCGGTGCTTATCCTCAACAAGTTGGACTTGAAGAAATTCGCCACTCTACGCACAAATGACGGCGAGAAAATCTACAACGTCACCAACAATGGCAACACTGGCACCATCGACGGAGTACCGTACATCATCAACAGTGAGTGCAAGGCGACTGCAACTGCGACAACTGGTCAGTATCTCATGGCTTACGGTTCGCTTTCGAACTACACCATGACAGTTTTCAGCCCAATCACAGTCGAGCGCTCCATGGATTATCAATTCAAAAATGGCAACATCGCACATCGTGGTAGCATCTTCGCAGGCGGAAACGTGACGGCGAAAAACGGCTTCTTAAGAGTAAAACGAGCTTAATTCAGGGGAGCTACGGCTCCCTATTTTTATGGAGGTGGCATATGACTAGAATCGGCATCAATCCGAAAAATACAAATCTCAAAACTGACGGTCTATCTGACGTTGATCGCGGTTACATCGCTCATATCGAAGTCCCTGCGGCTTCGGCTGTTGTCGCCAATACCACAGCAGTCCTTGCGGCCGTCACATCGACAGCGTTGACGCAAGTCATCACTACAGGCATCACAAACCCCGCTTATGCTCGCAACATCACAGCCACAGCAGGCGGCACAGCTGCGGACATCAAAGCGATACAGGTCATCATCGAAGGCACCAACATGGATAACGAGGTCATCACTGAAACCCTCCCAGCGTTTACGGTCGATACCGCAGGCACAGTGGCAGGAGCGAAAGCATTCCGCACCGTGACTAAGGTTACTATTCCAGCCCATGACGGCACAGGAGCGACGACAGCGATAGGCTTCGGCGAAGTCCTTGGAATCCCTTATAAACTGCCTCACAACACGGTTCTGTTGGCTTACCACAACAACGCTCGCGAGGGGACTCTGCCAACAGTGGCAACATCGGCAACCGTACTCGAGAGCAACACGTTTGACCTTAACACAGCTTTAAATGGGTCGAAGGTAGACGTCTACCTGGTGGTTTAGATGGCTTTTATCGACGATGTCAAAAAAGTCTTAAGAATCTCCTCCTCGGCCTTTGACACAGAGATTTCAAATCTCATCTCAGCCGCCCAAGAGGACTTAAAAATATTTTCCATTGTCCCTGAAAAGGTTGTGGACACTGACCCGTTGGTGAGGAACGCCATTATTACCTACGTCAAAGCTCAGTTTGGCTGGGACAACCCTGATGCAGAGAAGCTGATGACAAGTTACGAGTCTCAAAAGTCAGCTCTCGCTCTGGTGCGAAAGTACAACGGCTACACCATCACCTTTTCGGTGACGTCCTCCGGGGCTTTGGCTGATGCAACTGTGGAGTTTCAGGGGCAGAAGCAAATCACCAACTCATCTGGGCAGGCTGTGTTCCTCGGGGTGCAACCTAACCAAAACCAGAAGTATGTCGTCAGCAAAGAAACCTACACCACGGTCAACGGTGAGGTTGATGTGTCTGTGGATGCAACCGTCAACGTGGCGATGGTGGTGAGCTGATGCTTTGGCGAGACGTTGTAGACCTGATCACGACCACACAGACTCAGAACTCGTTCGGCGAGTACGTAGACGGCACTCCTGCTAAGAGAACTGTGTTCGCGAACAAAAAATCCATCCGACAAAGTGAGTTTTACCAAGCTCACGCTCAGGGGATACGTCCTGAGGTCATGTTTGTGGTCCGCTCAATCGACTACGACAACGAGACGCGGCTTGAGTACAACTCGCAACTCTATTTTATTGTCCGAACCTACTCCAAAAATGATGAAATCGTTGAGCTGATCTGCTCACGGCATCCAATGGGGTGATGACATGGCTAGAAAAGCTTACGTAGAAATTCGAGGACTCGATGAGCTACGGAAATCCATCAAAGAACTCGGCAAAGCTCCTGGTGTGACTCCTGCCGCACGAAAAGGCATGACCATCGCCTATGATGCCGCCATATCTAAAGCTCCTGAAGACACGGGGAACCTCAAAAGAGGCATCATCATGAAAAAGGAACGTGGCCGACGGGGCAAAGCGGTGTATCAGGTGACGATGGACTCGAACATGAATGACATTTTCGTGAAAGTCTCCAAAGACGGCAAGCGGAGCTACTACCCTGCGGCACAGGAATACGGCTTTATCACTCGCGGTGGCGAGTACAAAACTGGGCGTTATTTTATGCGAGACGCCCTCAAAGACAACCAAGCCAAAATCGAGAAAACGATTATCGACTCGATGTGGAAATCCATTGATAAGGCACTGAGGTGAGTCCATGACATTTGAAGAAGCCTTACGTAACGAGGTGAGTTCAGTATCTGGACTCGCCTCTAAAGTTTTTCCCTTACTCGCACGGAGTCAAAATCAATCTCTCCTCGCGGCTCCCTATGTGGCTTACGTCTCAACGGAGGGTCTGCAGGAAAAGTCCCTAGAGGGCTACGAGGCCTCAAAGAGGGTCTCCTGCGAAATCCACGTGGTGCAGACGAGTTACACAACGATGAAATCCCTCACCAAGCTCGTGATGGCGAAGATTCTCACGTTTCAGAGCAGAGTCATCGGCACAGGTGGGCCTTTCATCCAAAACGTGACCTATCAGGAGCCTGTGGAGCTTTATGACGATGAACCGAAGTTATATCGGTGCGTCGTCCAATATGAATTTTACTTTTAGGAGGTTATAAAATGGCGAAACACGCAATGGGTACCCGTCTCAAAATCGGTGCCAACTTTATCGCAGGGCTGACGTCCATCTCGGGCATCGACCTGACGGCAGACACCATCGACGTCACGACTCTTGAATCTGCTGACAACTATCGCGAGTTCATTCAGGGCATGAGGGACGGTGGCGAAGTCTCCATCTCGGGGTTCTTTGAGCCAAGCGACACCAACGGCCAGAACCAAATCTACACACTTTTCAACTCTGGGGCGGTGACAGCTTTTTCTATCCTCTTCCCTTCGACTTTGGGAGCGGAGTGGACGTTTAGCGGCATCGTGACGCAAGCCACGACCAACGCAGAAATGGAAGAGGCGGCCACATTCGAGGCGACGATCAAGGTCACAGGAAAACCTTCCCTCGGGTTAACGGCTTCCGCAGGTCTCTCCGCTCTCTCGCTCACAGGCACGGGCGGGTCATTGTCGCCGACGTTCTCAGCATCCGTGTTCTACTACACCTACGGGGGCGTCTCGGCGACATCCGTCACGGTCACCGCAACTGCGGCATCGCACACGATTCAACTTTATGTGGACGGGGTGTTTTCGCAAAACCTCACCACAGCGGTTGCGTCCAACTCAATCAGCTTGACCCTCAACGTGGGCAAAAAGTTGACCATTGTCGCGTTTGAAGCAGGCAAGACGTCAAAAACTACGGAAATCATTGTAGTGAAAACTAGTTAATCCGTAACATCAACGAGCCAGAGGCAACTCTGGCTTTTATTTTTAATCAGAAGGGTGACTTATGGAGCTAAGAGAACTCGTGGCGAAATCAAAGGAAACGTTTGAAATCAACGACATCTCTGATCTGAAAGAAAAGTTAAGGGAAATCACTCTAAACAATAAAATCGAGTATTACGACAAGTTTGTTGAGCTTGTGCAAGACCTTTCAATTGATTGGCTCCAAAAGATATTCCAATACTACGAAGCTGACCGAAAAGAAAAAATGCAGGATTACACTCCTATTTCACTTGCAAAGTTAATCGGCAGACTGACTCAAACCAATGATGAATCAGTCATTCTTGACCTTTGTGCAGGAAGTGGAGCATTGACGATTCAAAATTGGAACCTCAACAACAACTTGAAATTCATCTGCAAGGAATTTGATGAGAACGTCATCCCTTTATTAATTTTTAATCTAGCCGTCAGGAACATCGAGGCAGAGGTCATTCACTGTGATGTCCTGCAAGATGAAATTTTTGCCAAATACAAAATTATAAGGTCTGACAAGTACGGAAAAGTAGAGGTGGCGGCATGAACTGCATCAGCAACCCACCCTACAACATGAAATGGGTTCATCCACCATTTGCACAGATGCAGTCAAGGTTCAGCGAATGCGAGATGCCACCTGAAAACAATTCAAACTACGCTTTTATTTTGACGGCGATGGATGAAACGGTTAAGACGGCGATGATCTTGCCCAATGGGGTTTTATCGACTGAGAACAAAAGCGAGAAGGAAATCAGACGTTACCTTGTCGAGAAGAACCTAATCGAAACGGTTATTGCTTGCCCTGACAAAATGTTCGAGGCCACCTCAATCCCAGTTTGTATCATGGTTTTCAACAAAAAGAAAACCGACACTTTCATCAGAATGATCGATATGAGGGAGACCTTCACGGTTGAGGTCAGAGAGCAGAACGGTCAGTTCGGCGGGGCGTCGCATGAAAACAGAACCTATGTCAAGAATGTCAAGACTTTCAGCGATGAACAGATTGACCAAGTCATGGAGATCGTCGAAAAAAAAACAGATATTGCAGGCTTGTCAAAAGCCGTAACAATCGAGGATGTTGTCAATGAAAACTATAATTTGACCCCATCCCGATACGTTGAGAACCCACACGAGGATGTCAAGCATCGAGAATACAGCCAGATCATCAACGACCTGAACCGAGTGATCACTGAAAAGAACGGACTAAAACTCACCATAAACGAAACGGTCGCCAAGGCAATCGGACTTTATGATGTTTATGAGTCATTTAAGAAATCGGAAGAAATCAACGAGGTCATGAACAAGCACTTAAAGTTCACAGGTTGCGAAATCATCAAAGAAAACTTCATCTCGATGTCCAAAAACAAAAATGAAGTGAAATTTGAAAACAACTCAAAAGACAACATTTCCACCATTCTATTGTCCATTTTCCAGATGTGGAAACAGCACGTCATGTTCTTAAATAACGAGGAAAACAGGTACCTCATCGAGCTTAGAGACGCTCTGCTCCCTGATCTCATGAGCGGCAAAATCAAAATTGAATAATGGAGGGACTATGTACACACCTATCGAATTGGACAAGATACGCAACCTAAGATACGGCATGAAAGCCATCTCACAGTTTGAGAAAATTTTGGGCAAGAACCTCGCCAAAATCGACATGGAGAACTTGACCATGGAGGAGCAAGCGGTCATCATCTGGGCTGGTCTCGTGCATGAGGACTCATCTTTGACTCCTGACAGAGTCATGGAGCTTATAGACGAACACTCCGACATCCAGACGGCACTCGAAACGATGGGCAAGGCATTTGAATCAGCATTCGGCAAAAAGGAAAAAAACGCACAGAGGGTAGCGAGTTCGAGTTAGAAAATGCACTTCGGACTGCTGCCCAGATTGGCTTATCGATATTAGAGTTTTGGCAACTTACACCGTTTGAGTTTTCGGTATTGGTCGAGGCGTACGTTGAAAACGAAAAGAAGCATCACGACATGATGGTGACTCAATCGTACCTCACGGCCTACCTCCACAGGGTGAAAAAGATGCCCAAGCTCCAAAGCATGCTCATTCAGAAACCAAAGGAGCAGTCTCCTGAAGAGATGCTACAGAAAATCAAAGCCCTCAATGCCCAAATGGGCGGGGACGTATACTAGGGGGTGAAACATGGTCACTAAAAACCTTCTCGTCCGTGGTGGTGCGGACTTTTCAAGCCTTACCAAGTCACTGAAAAAAGTTAACAAAGACTTAGACGGATTCGGCCAAACAACGCGCAGATCACTGTCTGGAGCCAATCAGAACATCCGAACAACTCAAAAGCGGATGCAGAGTTTTGGAGCTGAGTCCAAAGATGTTTTCAAAAATATGCTTAGCCAAAAAGGCATCCCAGCCATTGGCAACGCATTGCAAGGGTTAACCCGCTCCATCCCAGTGGTTGGCTCGCTCACGGCAGGCCTTGCGGGTATGGGCGGAGCATTAGGTGGAGTTTCTGCGGCTCTCGGACCCGTCGGAGTAGCGATCGCGGCTGTCACTGTGGCAATAGGCGCAGGAGTCGCCATCATTGGAGCGGCCTCACAACAAGCGGTGCGGTACGAGTCGTCAATCAATCGATTGAGTCTAGCTCTTGGAGCAGGGACTCAGGCCTATTTAGACTGGGGCAAGGCTCAAGGACGAGCGTTGGGACTCAGTGAGCAAGCGGTGGCCGACATCGGAGCGACTCAAGGGATGCTTTTATCATCATTCATCCCTGACAAGCGACAACTGTCCCAAGCGACGCAAGAGATGGTGAAAGCCATCACGGTCATTGCCTCCAACTCAGGTCGGAACGTGCAAGACGTTGCGGAAAGAATCCGCTCAGGGATGTTGGGTTCAACCGAGGCGATTGAGGACCTTGGGATTTATATCAATGTCTCCATGATCGAGTCGACTGAAGCCTTTCGAAGGTTTGCTGGCGACAAAAGTTGGCAACAACTCGACTTTAAGACTCAGCAACTTATCAGACAACAAGCTATTCTAGAGCAAGCCTCCTCCAAGTACGGCAACGAACTCGCGGGGAACACGTCAAGCGCACAAGCTCGACTTGTGGCAGGGCTGCAGGACATTCAACTTAATCTTTCGCGAGCTTTCAAGCCGATCTGGGACGAGATTTTGCCAGCGTTGGAGAGCCTTGTAAATGGGTTGGTCACTGTCACTGAAAATATCGCTCGCTTCGTCCATTGGATGAAGGGAATCCCTTACAATCCGACCATTCGCAACACTGAAGAAACGAGTCAAGCGGTGGGAGACTTGGCCGAAGGCTATGACGATGTCACGAACGCGGTAAAAAAGGCCACTTTAGGGGTGGCGGGGTTTGATGAGGTCAACCAGTTAAACTGGCAAAGCGGCTCAGAATCGACAGCAACAAGTGGAGCCAAGGGGACAGGCTTGTCTTCGGCAAATCCATTTCCCGCTATTGACAAAAGCCTTCAAGAGCCTATTCAAATTCCTGGGATTGTATTCGGTCCTCCTACTCCCCCAGATATGGGGATGGGCCCGCCAGCGGCATTGGCCATGCAAATTGTCAACTCACTCCCACCAGGCTTAGCAATTCCGCTTGGTCTCGTCACGGGTCAGTGGACAACGATGCTCAACGGACTCATGTCGTCACTATCTTCTGCAAAAACATCGATCGACGAAAAGTGGGATGGGTTAAAAACCAAAATTTCATCCATCAACACCAGCACGACAGGAGCTAGCTCCGCTTGGTCGCTGATGCTCAGCAGTATGCTAGGTGCGCTGAATGGTTTTAAACCTCTGATTGAGACGTCGTGGGACGGTTTAAAAACAAGTGTAAACTCAATTAAAACGACTTTTAACAGTGTCAAAACGTCTTGGAGCCAGACTTTAACCGATATGCTTAACACAATTAAATCTAAAGCATCTAGCATCATCACAGAAATTGGCAAAATGGCCTCCTCGTTTGCCGATATGGTCAAAGACTTTGCCAAACCCATCACAATCCCAGCTCCAAAAGTGACAGAACCCAAATCGTCGTCGCCAAGCTATGGACAGTCTATGACGAACTCAATAAAGCAAACTTTTGACCCGAAAACACTTGGCGAAGGCTTTGCCAAAACGTTTTCTGCTCCATTTTTGCAGAGCATGGGACAAACGATTGTCGACGAAGCCAACAAGCCTCAAAACAAAATTGGGCTTGCTGTCATGTCAACGTTAGCCCCTATCGCAAAAGTGGGCGGAACTGTAGCAAAAGCGGCGGGTCCTGTTATCAACGCAGTCAAAAACGCCTTTGGTGGACTCGGCAAGGCAGTTCCAGCTTTTGCCACGGGCGGCATTGTTGGCGCGAATTCTCCCATGCTCGCGATGGTGGGCGACAACCGAACGCAAAGGGAAGCCATCGCACCCGTGGACGATCTCATGACGATGATCTCCTCGGCCGTCCTAGCGGCGATGAACGCGCAAGGGAACCGCACAGGCGACATCGTGCTGAACATCGACGGAGTCAGCTTTGCGAGGGTGACAAATCCGTATCAGGCGAAAGAGGCGACTCGAATCGGGGCTAATATGATCACAGTCAGTTAGGAGGAGAACAATGGCAATCATCACAATAGGTTCCACAGTCTTGCCGTCTCCCTCTGACTGGACTGTGGGAGTCATGGACATCTCAAAAGCGGAGCGCAACGCCTCGGGGACGATGATCATCGAAAGAGTGACCACTAAGAGAAAAATAGAGTTGTCGTGGAAGTTTCTCTCTGCGGCCAACCTCTCGACGGTTTTAAATGCTGTCGCTCCCGTCTCTTTTTCGGTGACCTACCCTGACCCCGTGACAAATACCAACCTCACTAAGACCTTTTACTGTGGCGATCGGTCAGTGGGGATGATTGACTATCAAAGTGGGGTTGCTCGGTACAAGGACGTCAAGTTTAATCTGGTGGAGTTCTGATGTACCCGACTAGCACCCTCTATGACAGCGCAGTCTACGCCACAGCTCGGACTGTCGCAGGTAAAGTTACATTTGCCATCGTTGACACCACAGCCATCGGGGACATATCAAGCATCACCGTCACCACGCAAGCGGCCATCTCGAGCAAAGACCAAGTCGCCAACGGGGTGCGGGACATCACTTATAACTTAATGACATGGGAGACGGACCGTTTCAGACTCGACGGGTCATTCTCTTTCCCAGATTCGACGGTAGCCAACAACGGAGAGGTAGGTTATATCTCCAACGAGCTGAGCAACTCATCTCGGCAATATTCAGTCAATCCCACCATCACGATACTGTTCGCAGGCAACCACTCGTCCGCTGGTCTCTCGATTGAGTTTGACGAGGTCAACAATGAGTACGCAGAGGACTTTGTAATCAGGACTTACAATTCATCCAACGTGATTATCAACACCGTTACGGTCACCGGCAACACCAACGCACTCTACACCTATATCGGAAACCTCAACGCATATCGCAAAGTAGAGGTGGAGATTCAAAAATGGTCAAAAGTTGACCGTCGGGCTAGGGTACTCGAGATAGACTTCGGTGTCATCCAAGTCTACACCGATGATTCTCTCATTCGCATGAGCTTGATCGAGGATATGGACTTGATCACAGGGACGCTCCCGTCTCCAGAGTTCAAATTCACCGTCGACAACTCTGCCAAACTGTTCAATATTCTAAACCCGACGGGGTTTTATGCTTATCTCCAAGAGCGGCAACCTATCACCGCTCAGCTTGGCCTCGACATCGGCGGGGGATTCTATGAGTGGATTCCTTTGGGAGAGTTTCTTTTACTCGAATGGGTCTCCGACGAGGGAACGTTGACGGCATCTTTTACCGCAAGGACAAATCTCGACCTCATGGCCAACTTTGACTACGAGAGGCTGACCACAAACAGCCAAAGCCTTTACAACTTGGCCGTCTCTCTCTTTACGACGTGCGGAATCACCAATTACTCGATAGACACCGCACTTCAAAGCATCACCACCAACAGTATGGCGAAGAAAACGACGTGCCGAAACGCTCTCCAGATGGTAGCGATCGCGGGTTGTGCGAACATTTTCGTCTCCCGCGGAAACGTGATCACACTTAAGCAGCTCACCCTCGGGACGGCAGATGACCGAATTGACTTTGACAACACGTATCAGGAGCCTGAAATCACCCTCGACCCCATCGTCAAGCAAGTGGACGTGACTTACTGGACTGACCTTTCAACGTCAGCGGTGTCCACGGTACTATCCTCTGCGACTGTGGGGGAAGTTTTAAAGCTCGAAAACAACACTTTCATCAACAATGGGACTCGCGGGACTGCGGTCGCCAACTGGATACTCGCTCAAAAAGGGAATCGTGCAAAATATCGCATCAACTGGCGCGGCAATCCTGCCCAAGAACTCGCGGACGTCATCGACATCGAGAACGCTTATACCACAGACAAAAAAGGATACATCACGAAAAACGACATAAGGTATGAAGGCTTTCTTTCCTCCGTCACCGAAGCCAAGGGGGCGATATAGTGGTCACCTACTCGAAAACCGTCTCAGGTACGACCTACACCATCGACGTCAAGACTGACTGGACATCAACCGACGCCATCAACTTTGCAGACTTTAACCGCCTAGAGGACAACATCATCATTCTTCGCAATTTTATCATTGCCATATCGTACAGCGTCCCGTCAATAACATCAGAGACGGGTAGGACAAAAACATTCTTGGAGTATCTCTCCAGCATCAATCGTATCGAGAGCAACCTGCAAACCATCCGCAACAACTCGTTTACGCCTTCAGGCTACGGGGGTTCAGTGACATGGTCACTCGGCCTAGGATTTGACTTTGCCCAAGCGAATCGACTCGAAAACAACGTCTTGAGTCTCTTTCTGGCGGGTGGGAGCGTGTTCGACAGTTTTATTTATGCGGGACAGGTCAACGCTGGCTACTCTCGTGGGGATATCGCACTAATATAGGAGGGGAAATATGCCATACGTCAAAACCACATGGGTGGACAGGCTCGTTCAGTTCCCAGGGAGATTCACCAAGTCCAACGAAACCTCGGGGAGTGTCACGCTTGCGGCCGACCCTGGGACTGTGACTGCGGCGGGGACGGCCTTATCAGCAACAAATCTCAACAAAATGGAAAATGGCATCGCGGCGGCTAATGCATACTCAGTCGTCTATGCTTACAGAAACTATGGAGGTGCATTATGACCGCAAACACACAACCGATTTTTCCACTCACTCCCAAGGTATCATGGGGGACAGTAACAACCGCAAATACCGCCAAGGACGGCACAGGCACCGTCGTCACTGTATTTACCGCAGGAGCTGACGGGTCACGCATTGACCAGATCAAGGTTCGCGCTCTGGGAACAAACGTCGCCACCGTCATAAGATTTTTCGTCAACAACGGAAGCACCAACGCGACCGCGGCGAACAACTCTCTGGTACATGACACCACGATCGCGGCCACCACGAATACAGAAACCGCGGCACTGGTGGACAACAACATCTTACTAACAGTCAACACGACTGAAACCGTCCCTCCGATTCCTTATCTACCCGCGGGTTACAAGATTAACGTTACAATAGGCACAACCGTCGCGGCTGGTCTCCAGATCACCGTCTGGGGAGCGGACTATTAATGTCTTTTAACGATGGCATCATCCAAAAACCTAATATCCTCGACAAGCAACGGAAGAAAAAATATGCCAGCTT
>Ga0315900_10006477_pt1 | contig 15698 bp, 13 predicted proteins | sample LakEriMetagenome_FD_203521 | JGI IMG/M metagenome (GOLD analysis project Ga0315900, IMG submission 203521) | Freshwater fungal communities from buoy surface, Lake Erie, Ohio, United States - Buoy 12 MA114 | ecosystem: Environmental > Aquatic > Freshwater > Lake > Lake biofilm | place: USA: Lake...
AGAGCGGTATCCCGACATCCCACTCCAGGTCGACGCCAACCAGGCCTACTCACGTGAGCACATCGATCACCTCACGGCACTCGATGACTTCGACCTCCTCCTCATCGAGCAGCCGATCCACGAGGACGACTACCTCGGACTACGCCGCCTTGCCGATCGCATGGCCACGCCGATGTGCCTGGACGAGTCGATCCTGTCCCGAGACAACGCGGAGTCGCTGATCGACTACGGCGCCTGCGAGATCGTCAACATCAAGGCGGGACGTGTCGGCGGATACCTGTCCGCCAAGGAGATCCACGACCTCTGTCTCGACAGGGGGGTGCCCGTGTGGTGCGGTGGCATGGTCGAGACCGGCATCGGCCGCGCGGCCAACGTCGCCCTTGCCGCGATGCCCGGCTTCACCCTCCCGGGCGACACCAGCTCGTCCAGTCGGTTCTTCGCGACGGATGTCACCGAACCTCTCGTCATGTCCGCGGACGGGATGATGGAGGTGCCTTCAGGCCCCGGGTTGGGCGTGACGCCGATCCCCGACCTCCTCACCGAGTTCACTGTCACGACGTACGACCTGGTGAGCGGCACGCGATGAAGCCGGATCTCGTCTCCCGCATGCAGCCCTACGCGACGTCCATCTTCGCGGAGATGTCGATCCTGGCCGCAGAAACGGGCGCCATCAACCTTGGACAGGGCTTCCCTGACACGGACGGTCCGGAGGAGATGAAGGAGGCAGCGCGAGCCGCGATCACCGAGGGCCGCGGCAACCAGTACCCGCCCGTGCACGGCCTGCCCGAACTGCGATCGGCGATCGCCGAGCATCAGCAGCGCTTCTACGGCCTGACGGTCGACCCCGTGACCGACGTTGTCGTCACCACCGGCGCCACGGAGGCGATCCAGTCCGTGATCCTGGCCTTCTGCGAGCGTGATGACGAGGTGGTCGTCTTCGAGCCGTGGTTCGACATCTACGCGACGGGGATCGCCCTGGCCGGAGCCACTCGCGTGTCCGTGCCCCTGCGACCGCCCACCTTTCGCCCTGACATCGACGCCCTGCGCGATGCCATCACCGATCGCACTCGCCTGCTCATCGTCAACTCACCGCACAATCCCACCGGCGTCGTCTTCACACGCGAGGAGTTACAGGGAATCGCTGACATCGCCATTGAGCGCGATCTCATCGTCCTCTCAGACGAGGTCTACGAGCATCTTTGGTACGACGGGCATCCCCACATCCCCATCGCGACCCTCCCGGGGATGGCCGAGCGCACGATCACGCTTGGCAGCGCCGGCAAGTCCTTTTCCTTCACCGGCTGGAAGGTCGGGTGGGCGACCGGGCCGACTGCACTCATTCAGGCGGTGCGGTCGATCCGCCAGCACCTCTCCTTCGTGTCGGGCGGTCCCTTCCAGCACGCCATCGCCCACGGGCTGCGTATGTCGGACTCCTACTACGAGGATTTCCGTCACGGATTGCAGGCCCAGCGTGACCTTTTCACCTCCGGAGTCCGTGAACTCGGCTTCACCGCGACCGAATCCCAGGGCACCTACTTCCTCACCACTGATCTCGGCCCGATGACGGACTATCCGGATGCGCTCTCCGCTGCCCGAGACCTCCCTCGCCGGGCCGGTGTGGTTGCGATTCCACAGCAGGCGCTGTGTGACCACGCGGGTGTAGGCGACCAAGCCCTGCGGTGGGCCTACTGCAAGCGTCCGCAGGTCTTGATGGAAGCCCTGGACCGGCTCGCGACCCTAGGCACCTAGCGACCTTGACCGCTGGCACGAAGGGGCAGACTCCATGCCCCCGGCGTGAGCGGGCCACCACGATGCGACCCATTGCCCCTTGTCGGGCAGTAGTCATATCCATAGACTAACGAAATGACAACCCAGGATCGCTCCTACGCCATCGCATGCATCCCAGGCGATGGCATCGGCCCCGAGACGGTTGCGGCAGCACGTCGGGTGCTGGACGTCGTCGCCGACGATGCGGGATTCCGATTCGAATGGCAGGAGTACCCCTGGGGATGCGACTACTACCTGGCGACCGGATCGATGATGGACGAGGACGGCTTGAGTGCACTCTCGAGCGCCGACGCGATCCTGCTCGGGGCGGTGGGGCGTCCGGATGTCCCCGACCACATCTCACTGTGGGGACTGCTCATCCCCATTCGACGCGGCTTTGACCAGTACGTATCTTTGCGGCCCGTCCGCCTCCTTGATGGAGTTGACAGTCCCCTCGCGGCCGGACGGGATCGACTTGACGTCGTCATCGTCCGCGAAAACACAGAGGGTGAGTACTCCGAGATCGGAGGACGGATGTTCCGTGGCCGTCCCGATGAAATGGCCATTCAGGAGGCGGTCTTCACTCGGATTGGCATCGAGCGGATCACGCGATACGCCTTCGATGTGGCCCGCACCCGCACGGGCAAAGTCGCCTCGGCGACCAAGTCCAACGGCATCATCCACACCATGCCCTTCTGGGATGAAGTGGTCAGTGAGATTGCGGCCGAATACCCCGATGTCGAACTCACGCGCTACCACGTCGACGCACTCGCGGCACTACTCGTCTTGAATCCAGAGCGATTCGACGTCGTGCTGGGGTCCAACCTCTTCGGCGACATCCTGTCTGACCTGACCGCTGCCCTCGCAGGAAGCATCGGCATCGCCCCCTGCGGCAATATCGATCCCAGCCGGCGGTTCCCCTCGATGTTCGAGCCCATTCATGGCTCGGCACCGGACATCGTCGGTCGTGGAGTGGCAAACCCCATCGGCCAGATCTGGAGCTCCGTCCTCATGCTCGAGCACCTCGGTGAGGAGTCGGCGGCGAGACGGCTCGAGCGCGCCATCGAGTCGGTCCTGGCGTCAGGTGTTCGCACCCCGGACCTTGGTGGAAGCCATGGGACCAGCGAGGTCACCGACGCCATCATCTCCGCCTATGCGGCGGCGGAGACCAAGTAATGAGTCGACCCTTCGCCGACTTTGATCGCGTCGATGTCGACATCGACGGCGTCAACATCCATGCGCGTGTTGCCGGTTCGGGTCCCCCTCTCCTGCTCCTGCACGGCTATCCGCAGTCGTCGTACATGTGGCGCCATGTTGCGCCCCTCCTCACCGAACGATTCACGGTCATTGCCTCGGACCTTCGGGGCTACGGTGATAGCTCCGCTCCGCAGGACGACGACACCCACGTGACGTACAGCCGCAGAACTATGGCGGCAGACCAGGTGGCTCTCATGTCCAGCCTTGGCCATGAGCGGTTCGCCGTGGCCGGCCACGATCGGGGCGGGCGGGTCGCCCACCGTATGACCCTCGACTGCCCCGAGCATGTCGAGCGACTCGCCGTCCTCGACATCGTCCCGACCCTGCACATGTTCGAGAATGTCGACGGCGAAATGGCGCAGACCTACTTTCACTGGTTCTTCTTGAATCAGCCTGGCGATCTGCCCGAGCGTCTGATCACGGCCGACCCCGAAGGCTGGATCGCGAGTCGCTTCAGGAGCAGGACATCCGGGGCCTGGCGCCAGGAGCAGGACGCTCTGGACGAATACACAACGTTCTTCCGAGATCCCGCTCACGTCGCGGCTACGTGCGCCGACTATCGAGCTGCCGCCTCAATCGACCTTGAGCACGACCGACACGACCGCGAGCTCGGGCACCGCATTGCTTCCCCACTCCTGGTCATGTGGGGTGAGTCCAGCTACGTCGGGCGCAACTTCGACGTCGCGGACGTCTGGCAGACCTACGCCGACGATGTCACAGCGATGCCCATGGCCAGCGACCACTACATTCCAGAAGAAGCTCCAGAGGACACCGCCCGCGCGCTCATGAGTTTCTTCAGGGCGGAGTCGTCGCAGTGATGCCGGATCATGATGCCCTGGTCGAGTGGCTGAGGGACCTCGTGGAAGTCGAGACTCCGTCGGGCGACATCGAGGCGCTCGATGAGGCATTCGCCGTCCTGGGTGCTCAGGTCGAAAGCGCCTTCGGGCGACGGCCGATCATCTCCCGGGTGAGCGGCACGCCGTACCTCTACTTGCCCGCCGTCGCGCAGCCCTCGGTGCTGGTCATCGGGCACCTCGACACGGTCTGGCCACGTGGCACTCTCGCGGAGATCCCCTTCACCGTGATCGACGAGGTCGCGCGAGGACCCGGGGTGTTGGACATGAAGGCGGGGCTCGTGATCGCGAACGCCGCCGCAGCCCACTGCGAGATTCCCGAGCACGTCGGACTGCTCGTCACGGGTGATGAGGAGATTGGGTCACCGATCGGTCGAGGGCTGGTCGAGAGCCACGCACCAGGGCACCTCGCCGTGTTCGTCCCCGAAGCTGCCGCACCCGGTGGTGCCGTCAAGATCGCGCGCAAGGGGGTGAGCATCTACCAACTGGCCATCAACGGCAGAGAAGCCCACGCCGGATTAGAGCCTGAGCGTGGGTTGAACGCCACGGTCGAGATGGGCGCGCTGATCGGCGACCTTGTGGCACTTCAGGACGCTGACCTTGGGACGACCGTGACACCCACCAAGGCCAGGTCAGGCGTAACCGGCAACACAATTCCGTCGGATGCTCTGCTGCACGTCGATGTGCGCGCCTGGTCCCAGGACGAGCTGGACCGCGTCGATGACGCCATTCGCGCCAGAGTTCCCCACATCGTTGGCACCGAGTTGATCGTGCATGGCGGAATCAATCGACCACCCCTCGACCCCCACACATCAACGAGACTGGTCGAACTCGCCAGGGAGGCGGCTGTAGAGGTCGGCATGAGCCCACTCGTCACAGCGAGCGTGGGCGGAGGATCGGATGCCAACTTCTGTGGAGCACTCGGGATTCCCACCCTCGATGGAGTCGGCGCTTGCGGAGAAGGGGCCCACGCCCGCCACGAATGGGTCGACGTACCCAGCCTGAGCCTGCGCGCGCGTTGGCTCGCACGCACCTGGGAGTTGGTCGTCGAGAGAGGGCTGGACGGCTGACAGTGCCTCACGCCTCAGCGGCGCCGTTGCTCTCACCGAGTCGTTCGACGGCATCGAGAATGGCGTTCAGGCCCACCGCGAACGGTTGCGGATCATCGAACATCAGCAGCAGTGGGGCCGCCTCGACGAGATGCGGGAACTCTTGAGGGTCCAAAACCATGGAGCCTGACTTCATTTCGATGTAGTCCTTGGCCCTCAGATTCACGTCTAGGCAACTCATCGCGGCCTCAAAACTCGACATGGCGCGGATGTAGTTGCCGATGACCCTGAGATAGAGCACTGCTTGCTCTGTCGTGAGACCCGCTTGGCTCAGGGCTGCCAGGGTGAACTCGACGTTGACGAACTCCCTCGGACGATGAGTGGAACGCACAGACATGTCATGAGCGAAGGGGGCATACCTCAGGTAGTGCTCGCGGACGTGCGTGGCAAGAAGCACAAGGTCCGCTCTCCAGTTACCCGACGAGACGACTTCCGCCGAATAGGACCGAGCGCGAAGAGTGTCGATGATCTCAAGCAGCAACTCATCCTTGTCGCGGAAGTGGCGATAGACGGACGTGGCATGCGAGCCCAGCTCGTCACCCAGGGCTTGGAAGGTAAGGCCGTCCAGCCCGTCACGCTCCACGATGGCAATGCCCGCCTCGATGATGACGGACTTGTTGAGGGTGTCCCTGGGTATGCGTGTGCGCCCTGGGGTCGGCTTCCGCTTGCTCGGACTCCGGCGCGCGACCGTCTCACTGGGCTCTTTCGCCGCTCGGTCCTGGGTAGGCACGGTCGAGACTCCCCTCGTGGCTCGCCCCACAGTGTAGGCCCGGGGCCGCAACGAGAAAGTCAATCTCCAAGACTACGAATTTGTCAATCTTGCTTGCATTGTCTCTCGGGCCACCCTACGGTCGGATTATTCGTGCATCGCCGCCTGTCGGCCCAAAGGGAGGACCCCATGACGGCAACTCGTTCACTAGGGCGGAGCCGCCTTGCCATCGTGCTGCTCGCTGGCGGCGCGGCCGCAAGCCTCGCGCTCTCCGCTTGTTCGTCGAGCTCTTCGGGAGGCTCGTCATCCTCGTCCGCTGCTCCTACCTCGACCTCGTCCGCCAGTGCGACGACGGCCCCGGCACTGCAGCAGGGAGGCACCATCGTCATCGGCGCAGAGCAAGAGCCTGACTGCATGGACTGGATTGCCAGTTGTGCGGGTTCCATCTGGGGCTCCTACATGGCCCAGGTGACAACGATCCCCGTGGTGTTCAACGTGCGTGAGAGCGGTGAAGACTGGCTGCCGCAGGCGTCGAGCATCATGGCAGCCGAGCCGGAGGTCAGCGCGGGGCCGCCTCAGACGGTCACCTACACGCTCAATCCGGAAGCGGTGTGGTCGGATGGCGTGCCGATTTCCTCTGCAGACCTGAAGTACACGGCCCTGCAGATCCGCGATGGCAAGGACATTCTCGATAAGACCGGATACAACTTCATCGCAGACATCGCGACGCCCGACCCTCAGACGGCAGTTGTCACCTTCACCGAGCCCTACGCGGGCTGGAAGGTCTTGTTCAGCGGAAGTTCTGGAGTCCTGCCCAGCCACATCCTGGAGGGCAAGGACCGAGCCGCCCTCATGGTGGACGGGTATTCGTGGAGTGGCGGCCCGTGGATCATCGAGTCGTGGGAGAAGGGCCAGTCGATCACGCTCGTGCCCAATGACAACTATTGGGGCGAGAAGCCGAAGCTTGACAAGGTTGTCTTCCAATTCACCGCGGACACGGCTGCAGCCTTCCAGGCGTTCAAGAGCGGTCAGCTCGACGCGCTCTACCCCACACCGCAGCTCGACGCGATTGACCAAATCAAGGCGGGTCTGCCCGGAGCGCGCGTGCAGGTCCAGACAGCCTCGGGCAACCTGGAAGCCATCTGGATGAACAACGAGCGCCCCGGACTCGACAGCAAGGCCGTCCGCCAGGCGCTGAGCTACTCGATCGATCGTGCGGCAATTGTCGAGCGCGTCTATGGACCGCTCGATGTCAGCCAGCCAGCTCAGAGCTTCTATCCCCCGATCCTGTCTGCCTTCGGAGGCCAGGACTTCTCCGTCTACACACTGGATCTCGCCAAGGTCGACTCTCTGATGACAGGCGACGGCTGGGCCAAGGACGGCGAGGGAATCTGGGCGAAGGACGGCACCCAGGCGGCATTCAAGATCACGACCATCGCGGGCAATCTGCGTCGCGAGCTCATGCAGCAAGTCCTCCAGCAGCAGCTCCAGGCCGCCGGCTTCAAGCTCACCATCGAGAATGCCGACGCGCCTGACCTCTTCGGGGTCATCCTCCCGGACGGCACCTTCGACATGGGGATCTGGACGCTCGTGACGACGTTCCCGGATCCTGGGCTGAGCTTTGCCTTCGATTCGAACAACATCCCGAGCGAAGCAAACGAATTCTCGGGGCTCAACTACAGCCGGACGAACGTGCCAGGCCTGAACGAGGTCCTGATCACGGTCGACGTGGCAACAGATGAGGCAGCGCGCCTGGCGGCAACGCAGGAGGGTGACAAGATTCTCGCCGACTCGGCGACGTCTTTGCCTCTCGCGGCAATCCCGAACGTGCTGCTGACCCTGGAGAAAATCGGCGGCCCGACCTCCATCAACCCCTCTGAGGGGCCATTCTGGAACCTGCAGGAATGGGGCTTGGTCGCCAACTGAGATCAACGTGTGGGCTGGCACCGATCCTGATCGGTGCCAGCCCACACGGCATCCCAGAGTCTGCACGGCGTTGAGAGAAGGGAGGCGTCGCACAGGTGCTCAGTTTCGCCGTTCGCCGCCTGCTCTACTCCATCCCGGTCATCCTGGTGGGAAGCTTCATCCTCTTCTGGGCCGTCCGAGGCGCCTTCGATCCCCTCGTCAAGATCCGTGCGATTCGCGACCCAGAGGTCGTCGCTCGCGAGACGGAACGCTTAGGGCTGGACCAGGGCATCATCGTGCAGTATTGGCGCTGGCTCACCGGATTCCTCACCGGCGACTGGGGAACAAGCAGTCGCACTTCCGGCGATGTGTTCCCGATGATCCAGTCGGCGCTCTCCGTGACTCTGCAGCTCCTCATCTGGAGCCTGATCTTCGCCACCATCGCCGCAGTCCTCGTCGGCGTATGGTCGGCATTGCGCCAGTACTCGCCATCTGACTACGCCCTGACCGGGCTGGCCTACGTGGGTCTGGCGATTCCCGCCTTCTGGTTTGGACTGATCCTCATTCAGTTCCTTGCCGTGTGGCCTCAACAACTGCTGGGCTGGTCGGAGCCCCCGTTCTACTTCATCGGCCTGTCGTCTGTGGACGAGGAGGGAAGTCTGCTCGATACGGCACGCCACATGGTGCTGCCCATCCTCGCCCTCACGGTTGGCCTCGTTGCCGTCTGGAGCCGGTTCACCCGCACCTCGATGCTCGATGCACTGTCGAGTGACTACGTCCGGACAGCCCGAGCAAAGGGAGTGCCGCAACACCGGGTTGTGATCAACCACGCTCTGCGCAACGCGTGGGGGCCGCTGATCACGGTCATTGCCATTGACTCCGCGCTTCTGATCGGCGGCCTGCTGGTCACAGAGCAGGTCTTCTCGATTCCGGGCATGGGCAGGCTCTTCCTGGATTCCCTCCTGGCAGGGGACGTCTTCGTGCTCATGCCGTGGATGCTGCTGGTCGCCACGGCCGTGATCCTCCTGAACTTCCTCGCCGACATCGCGCACGCTCTGCTCGACCCCAGAGTGAGGCTCACATGAGTCCCATAGAGCAAGCGAATCAGGCCCCAGCACCAGCACCTGGGAAGGCAAAGCGTCCGAGTTTCTGGCGCCGCTTCCGCCAGCACCGAGTGGCAGTCATCGGCATGGTGATCTTGGCCGTCCTCTTCGTGTGCTGCTTCGCAGCACCGCTCATCGCCCCGTACCCCAAGGACCAGCAGGACCTCCTGCTTGGTCCGACGCCCCCAAGCGCCGAGCACTGGCTCGGCACAGACGAGTTGGGCCGGGACTACCTGACCCAAATCCTGTACGCCGGGCAGGTTTCGCTTCTCATCGCCCTTTCGGTGGCGATCCTTGCCACCGCGATCGGCGTACTTGTCGGTGCCATAGCCGGCTACGAAGGCGGCTGGGTCGATGACGTCTTCATGAGGGTCACCGATCTCTTCCTCATCGTCCCTGCCATCGCACTTCTTGCGCTAGCCCTTGAGGGATTCGGACGCAACCTCGTATCGATCGTGCTCGTGCTGGCCCTGATCGGCTGGACCTATATGGCCCGCGTCGTCAGGGGTCAGGTGGTTTCCCTGCGCGAGCGTGACTTCATCCAAGCTGCGCGGGTCATCGGCGCCACGAAGGCCCAAATCCTCTTCCGGCACGTGCTCCCGAATCTGGGTGGGGTTATCGCCGTCAACATGGCTATTGCCGTTGCCGGAGCCATCCTGATCGAGTCCACCTTGAGTTTCCTCGGCTTCGGCGTACAGCCCCCACAGACGAGCTGGGGCAACATGCTGAGTCAGGCTTCAGGGTTGATCGGCACTCCGAAGGTCTACCTGCTGTACTTCCCCGGTCTCTTCATCCTTGTGACCGTGCTTGCCGTCAATTTCGTCGGCGATGGTCTGCGCGATGCCCTAGACCCGCGATCAAGCGCGGGGCCACGGTCCCAAGGAACGTCATGAACTCCTCTGATGCAGCCGCTGATCCCCTCTTGCGGGTGTCGAACCTCTCCGTCTCGTTTCACACGCGCGAGGGAGAAGTCCAGGCGATCAGCGACGTCTCCCTGACCATCGACAGGCGCGAGTGCCTGGGGGTCGTCGGAGAGTCCGGCTCGGGCAAGAGCCTCACAGGGGCCGCGATCATGGGGCTCCTACCTCGCAATGCGGTGGTCAGCGGGTCCATTCAGTTCCTCGGCCAGGAGTTGATCGGAGCGCGTGAAGCAGACCTCCGGCACATTCGCGGGCGCCGCATCTCATTGATCTCCCAGGACGCCCTCACTGCACTGAATCCGGTCCACACCGTGGGGAAGCAGATTGGCGAGGCCATTCAGGTGCACGACCGGACCGTCTCTCGCGCAGCGCTGCGTCAGAAGTCGATTGACCTTCTCGGCCTCGTCGGTATCCCCGATCCGTCCAGGCGTGTAGACGACTACCCTCACGAGTTCTCCGGCGGCATGCGACAGCGCGTGCTCATTGCGATGAGCGTGGCCAATGAACCAGACCTCATCATCGCCGATGAACCCACGACTGCTCTCGATGTCACCGTCCAAGCTCAGATTCTCGATGTCCTGGCTCGTATCCAGGATCGCACGAGTAGCTCCATCATGCTGATCACACATGACCTTGGTGTCGTCGCGGGCGTGGCCGACCGGGTCGTGGTGATGTACTCCGGGCGTCTCATCGAAGAAGGCGAGACGGACAACATCTTCTACGACACCGCACATCCATACACGCGGGGATTGCTCGCTTCTCTGCCGCGGCTCGATGCTCGAGATCGATCTACTCCCCTGTATCGGATTCAGGGCTTCCAGCCGTTTCCCGCGGAGCGTCCCAGCGGATGCTCATTCCATCCGCGATGCGACGTCGCCATCGCGGGCACGTGCGACATCGAGTTGCCCGCGCGCCATGAAGTCGGACCCGGCCACTTCGCGCGATGTCACCTCGTTGCCTCCCCTGGGGAGTCCTCGTGAGCCCCGTGCTGGAAGTACGCGATCTCGTCAAGGAATATCCGGTGAGGAGTGGCATCCTGCGCCGTCAGACGGGGGCCATTCATGCGGTCAACGGGGTCTCGTTCAACCTGGAGCGTGGCCAGACTCTTGGTCTCGTGGGAGAGACCGGCTGCGGCAAGTCGACCCTGGGTCGCTGCGTGGTCAACCTCGTGACTCCGACATCGGGATCAGTCCTCCTCGACGGACAGGACCTCCACGCGATGTCAAAGCGGGATCTGCGTGCGGCCAGGCGGCGAATTCAACTGGTCTTCCAGGATCCGTATGCCTCACTGGACCCACGGCAATCAGTCGAATCCATCGTCTTGGAGCCTCTGCAACTACATGGTCTTGCGGGCCGATCCGACTCGAAGCGAGCATCCGAACTCATCGACCTCGTGGGTCTTAGCCAGTCCGTCCTGAGGCAATACCCTCATGAGCTGTCGGGAGGGCAGCGCCAGCGCGTGGGCATCGCCCGGGCGCTCGCGCTGGAACCCGAAGTCGTCGTCCTGGACGAGCCCGTCAGCGCGCTCGATGTCAGCGTCCAAGCCGGGGTGCTGAATCTGCTGGAGGAGCTACAACTTCGGCTCAACCTCGCCTACCTGTTCATCGCCCACGACCTCGCCGTGGTCCGCCACGTGAGTCATGAGGTAGCGGTGATGTACCTGGGACGGATCGTGGAGATGGTCGATTCAGACACCCTCTACACATCACCCAAGCACCCCTACACAAAGGCGCTCATCTCGTCAGTTCCTGTGCCGGATCCCCGAATCGAGCGCACACGAAGACGCATCCTGCTCGAGGGAGACCTGCCGTCTCCGGACGCTATGCCCACAGGCTGCGCCTTTCGAAGCCGTTGCTGGAAGCAAACGGACATCTGTGCGACCAACCCAGCGCTCGTGGGCACGGGCGCGCACCTTGTCGCCTGCCATCATCCCGAACCGTCCTAGTGTGGAGTTGTCTCGAATATGTCGACATCCAGCCAGCGCCTGAGCCACCCGCACACCGCCTCAGTAAGGGCTGTCCGTGGCCCGCTGGACCTGGAAGTCGTCCTTCGACAGGAGGAGGAGGGGCTCTCGCTGTGGGTGCTCCGAGGGGGCACGGGCGCCCCTGAGCCGAGTCCCTTTGACCACGCGACCCTGGCAACGACACTGACCCCTGACGGCGCCAACATCCTCGAACTGGACGACTCCACAGGTTCTGAGCTCGGTCACTTGCATGCCTTCCCGATCGGTGGCGGACCCGGACGTGACCTCACCCCCGAGCGAGACACCTACACGATTCGCGGCATTGACTGCTCACTGGACAGCCGGAGTGTGCTCCTCACAGGAGCCGACGAGTCTGGCTTCTTTGCACTGTTGGTGGGTATCGATGACTCCGAAGCAGGGCGCGTGATCTTCCACTCACCGCACGAAGCGTGGTCCGGCTTACTGTCGGCTGACACTTCCTTAGCGTCCATTGACACAACCGACCATAACGCGGGTCTTCGCCGATTCGCTGTGACTGTAGTTTCCACCGCCACAGGCGAGATCATCGCCACCCTTTCGGATGGTCCGAGCGGTCCGGTGCGCGCCGTGCGATTCGCTCAAGGACAGAGCGATCACCGGCTCTTGGCCTACTCGGAGGTGTCAGGGTTCGCGCGTCCGGTGGTGTGGGACCCCATGTCGGGCGAACGGGTCGATATACCCCTGGCAGATCTCGTCGGTGATGTGATCCCCCTGGACTGGCACTCACCCACAGGGAAGGTCCTCCTCGTGCACGTTGAGCGAGGAGTGCATCGTCTCCTGGAGCACGACTTGTCTACCTCCACGACCACGACGATTCCTCACCCCCCTGGCGCCTACTTTGAACCCGATGTCGGATCCGAGTTTCCTCTCATATGGGCATCCCACTACACCCACGATGGAGCGCTGAGGCTCGTCCGAAGCACATGGGATGAGCCCCTTCACATCCTTGAGACGCGCGACAGAGCCACCCTCTCGGTCAGTCTGCCCGCCGATGACGTCCCCTCCGGGGCTACCTTCACCTCTCACGATGTCGTGAGCAGGGATGGGACGATCCTGCAGCTGTGGGTGGGACTGCCGGCGAATGTAGCTGAGGCTCGCGGCACGATTCTCGGGCTGCACGGTGGACCCAACCTCGTGAGCGTGGATCGCTATGACCCCATGGCGCAGTCCTGGATCGACGATGGATGGATCTATGCATCACTGAACTACCGCGGCAGCGTCACCTTCGGGCGCGACTTCCGCGAGAAGTACTGGGGGCGCGTCGGGGAGGGCGAGATCGAGGACATCAGTGCAGCGGCTGACTGGCTCGAGGCTCAAGACTTGGCGGCGGCCGGGTCCATCTTCATCACGGGTGAGTCGTACGGGGGCTTCCTGACACTTCTGGCACTCGGCAGGATTCCTGATCGTTTCGCGGGCGGCTTGGCTCACGTGGCTCAGGCAGATTGGGTCTCGGCCTATGCCGACATGAATCCTGCGCTCCAAGCGGCGTGGCGCGGCTTCATCGGCAGCGACCCCTCGGCCGATCTCGAGCCGTGGCGGCGCGCTTCTCCCATCGCCTATGTCACCTCTGTGCAGGCGCCCGCGTGGCTCAACCAGGGGATGTTCGACACTCGAACACCCCCCAAGCAAGCGCAGCACTACTCAGATGCTCTGAGTGCCAGCGGTGGCGACGTACTGCTTGACTGGTTTCCCAGTGGGCACATGCCGACAGGTCTCGTCAGTATGCGGAGGGACTACCTTCGGATGACCCAACTCACGGATCGCGCGCTGAACGGCGAAAGATGGGACCAGGCTCCTCCCGTCAATCACCCCATGTCCGCCGGGCCCGTCTAGGCTTGGGCACCGTGGCTGCGGATGCGGTGCCTTCTCCCCTGGAGTTTGCTGAGCCCGGCAACATGCGACGCTGGCTCGTCGGTCTCGTCGTCGATGGACATAAGAGGGCTACGGCAGGGCTTATGTCCAACTACGAAGCCGAAGGTGAGTCCATCGAAGAGGTCGGCGACCTGCAGACCGTCGTCGACGATGACGGCCTCCCCGTCGCGGACGTCGTCGTCACCGAGGTGCGGATCATCCGGCTCGCCGACGTGCCGTGGGAGTTCGTGGAGGCGGAGAACGAGGGTGATGTCTCGCTGGCGCACTGGCGCGCTGGCCACGAGGCTTACTGGGAGTCCGTCGACTACCACGTCGACGACGACACACTGGTCGTCCTCGTGTGGTTCGAATTGGGCAAGGTCCACCGCGACTGGCCGATCCCGAGGGTGCCCCGCCACGCGGTCGACGTCCTCAACTAGGGAGCCACGATTCCTCGTCGGCAGCGGGCAGACTGTGCGGATGGCTGACGACGTCCGTGAGGTCCTGCTTGCTAAGCAGCGGGAACTTCAGGATCGATCGGCTGATCTGACAGCGCCCCCGGATGCCGGCGGCAGCATCTCCTTTGGCAAGCGCGTCGGCGACGGCACGAGCATCGCAGTTGAGCGCCTCACCCAGGTGGCCGCTCACGAGCAACTCTTGTGGCAGGCCGAGGAAGTAGCACGCGCACTGAGCAAGCTCGATGAAGGCACCTACGGCGTATGCGATGCGTGCGAAGCGCCGATCCCCGAGGGTCGACTCGAGATCCATCCGTGGGCAGTCCTGTGCGTGCCCTGCGCCAGTACGTGAGGTTTGCGGTGCCCATTGACGCCGTGCACGTCTTCCCCTAGCGTCACATCACCACAGGCGCCTCGACGGGCCCGAAGCCTAGGAGCCCTTCATGCGTCGCGCCCGCTTCCTTGTCCCTGCGGTAAGTCTCGGCCTGCTGGCCGGCAGCCTGATCGTCGCCCCGGTCCAGGCCGCAGCGCCCCCGCCGAGCGTTGACGCGACGGCCTTCACGCCGACGCTGACCTATGTCACATGTCCGGCCGACGAAAAGCTGCCTCCGCGCACCCGATGCGCGACGTTGACCGTGCCACTGGACTGGCAGACACCCAACGACGGCAGGACCATCGAGATCGCCCTGCGCGTGACCCGCTCGAAGCAGCGCGACGGTGGACTGACCTTCAACCCCGGCGGCCCAGGAGGATCTGGCATCGGGATTGCCTACGAGCAGTACTACGAGTTCCCCGCCTCGGTGCGCAACCGCTTCGACTTCGTCTCGTGGGACCCGCGCGGAGTCGGATTGAGCGGTCCCGAGCTCACCGACTGCCCACTCCCCGCTGACGTTGACTTGCCACCCACGGGCCCGGTTGATTGGCAGGCCTACTGGGAAGCAGAACTCGCTACGTCAGCGGCGGCGAATTCGGCATGTCTGGCGGCCAACCCGGATACGGCATCTGCTCTGGGCACCTGGCAGGTGGTGCGCGACCTCGAAGCCATGCGGATCGCACTGGGGTACGAACAGTGGAACTACTGGGGCATGAGCTACGGCACGCGCATCGGCAACGCCTACGCGCGCACCTTCCCCAACAGCCTGCGGGCCCTGATCATGGACGGCAGCGTCATGGCCGGGGAGACGTTGTACCGGTTCGGCACGACCTATCCGGCCGGGCTGGAGGTCTCCCAGCAGGTTTATGCGTCCCTCATGGGGCGTGCCCAGGCACACAAGATCGACGCGATCTTCGACTACCTCGATCGAGCAGTGATCCCCACAATCACGGGAGATCTCACGCGATGGGACTTCGCCCTTGACCTCAAAGCACACCTAACGGCGCAATGGATGCTCCCCGCACTCCGTGCGTTGATCAATGAGATCTACGACTACGTCACGGCCACAGGCCCCACCGCGCGAGCCCGCGCCGCGCGTGCGATCGGCGACGCCCGGGCACGTCTCCCCCGCGCCAACGACCCCACGGTTGGCCTGATCCTCATCAACTGCGCTGATCTGCACGACCGCCCCACCGCCAGCCAGCTCGCGGATGCATCTCTGGCCGCCGAACGCCAATACGGGACCGCAACCCCGATTTGGTCCTTCAATGCATCCATCTGTGAAGGCCTACCCGCAGACATGTCCCCGCCCACGCCGACCACTACAGAAACTCTGCGGCTGGCGAATCCCACTATGTTCGTGTTGTCCACGGGAGACCCTGCCACGCCGTGG
>Ga0315900_10006480_pt1 | contig 15686 bp, 16 predicted proteins | sample LakEriMetagenome_FD_203521 | JGI IMG/M metagenome (GOLD analysis project Ga0315900, IMG submission 203521) | Freshwater fungal communities from buoy surface, Lake Erie, Ohio, United States - Buoy 12 MA114 | ecosystem: Environmental > Aquatic > Freshwater > Lake > Lake biofilm | place: USA: Lake...
TAAGTTTGTCGGTATCAGAGATACCCGGTCCGGAATCTGCGATGGTGATCGCTGTCCGGCCATAATGAGTGGAGAGAGTAAGAGCTAACGCTCCACCATGCGGTGTAAACTTCACAGCATTTTCAATGAGGTTTATAAGCGCTTGGAACATCAAATCACGGTCGATACGATGCTTGCGCGGTACAAATTGCGTGGTGATGTCCACTCCCTTTTCTTGTGCGACGGGATCAAACAGTTCAACTACATCCTGTAGTAACTCAGTCAGTTCAACATCCTGCATTTCAAGCGAATGTTTACCGGATTCCACCTCGGCAATACGCAGCAGGCCGTTGAACATTGCGAGCAATCCTTGAGATTCTTTCAATAATTGCTGGCGCTCAATGTCGTTGAAAGGTTTGTCGGTTGAAAGTTTCTCGATGCGGTGCTGTAGCCGCGTAAGTGGTGATCGCAAATCATGCGCAATATTATCAGACACCTGCTTGATGCCCTCGACCAATTTTTCGATGGACGTGAGCATATGGTTCAGCACTCTTGCTAAATAGCTCAGATCATCCCACTGCGTGTTCATGTGGATACGCTGCGAAAGATCGCCTGTTTCCATGATCTGCCCCGCCGTAATAGCGATGTGGTTCACACGCCGTACAACATAAAAACTCAATAGAAAGTTGGCTACCATCACTAAAATCAATACGCCTAAGCATACCCATGCCAAAATACCAACCAGTTCCTGAGTGATTTCAATATCGTCAATATCGCGCCCTACGAGCAGCTGGTAGCCATTATCAAATGTGTGTATCTGAGCGACAATATCGTATTCGATGCTTTCAGAGCGGGTGCTGATCTCAGCTAATACGAGCTCAGAGTGGGGTACTTCAAATTTAAGCAACCCCGATTTTTCGATGGTATCGCGCGGCAATTCTTTCAGATTGCCAACAACTTTCTGTCCTTCGTTGTCCACTAATAAATAAAAATGGTTTTGAGAATCACCTTTACGGTGCTCGATGATGCGAATCACCTCTTTAATACCGTGCAATTCATACCAATCCTGCATATTGCCAATATCCGTAACGATGGCAGCTCGCGTCTCCCGAATAAAATCCGTGTTGCCGAACAAATATAAAAAATACGCCAAGATGGACGAGGCAACCGCCAGAATGATTGCTGAGGTTACTGCAACGATAAAGCTGGAGCTTCGAGTATAGCGTTTAGGCATCATCATGAATAATGTACCCAGCCCCTTTGATGGTGCAGATCAAGGGATCATCAAAATCTCGATCCACTTTTTTGCGCAGTCGTGAAATATGCACATCAATGACATTGGTCAGCGGGTCAAAATGGTAATCCCATACATGTTCAGTAAGCATTGTCCGCGTTACAACTTGCCCCTTATTTTGCAACAGAAACTCCAGAAGGCGGAATTCACGCGCCAGTAGATCCAGTTCTTTCCCGCCGCGTGTGACCCGGCGACTCAGCAAATCCATTGTTAAATTGCCAGCAGTCAACTTAGTTGCAGTCAAAGCCTGATCACGACTTCGGCGCACAAGCGCCTCTAAACGCGCCATTAATTCTTCAAATGAGAATGGCTTAACTAAATAATCATCACATCCTGATTTCAACCCTTTCACGCGATCCTGTACGGAACCTAGCGTGCTCAGGATGAGCACTGGTGTTTTATTACCCGCCCCACGAATACTTTGGAGAATCGTCATGCCGTCGATATTAGGCAGCATCCGATCCATGACAATCGCATCATATTTTTCTGTGGTTGCAAAGAACAAGCCGTCCTTTCCTTCCAGCGCTTTATCAACGACATGGCCTTGTTCCATCAGCCCTTTGGTGATGTAGTCTACCATGTCCTTATCATCTTCAATCACCAAAAAGCGCATATTTCTGTATCTTACTATCAATGATTAACATTACTAATCTTTACCCCAACTCGCTGTAAAATGCGAGTTATTCGTTAAATAATTACCAGCCAATCCCGTGCCCAAAATAAGCGATCAGTCCCAGCGTAGGGCTGACAGGAAATAATGCAGCAATAATCATGATTTTTTCCCGCCACGTTAACTCTCCCGCGCGCAACCGCTGTAAGCTGGTTCTCATGTAATGACGAAAGGAGACAATCAAGCGAAGCATTATCGCCTCCGCATCAAAGTAAAATAAAGCCAGTTCGGTAGTATCGATAGTAGCTTCATTGTCCGTGTGAAGGCTTTCGGAAAATGGATTTCAAATCCCCGTTTATCAAGGCCATCTGCAATCGCTCTGGCAGCTTTCTCAGGTGAAATACGCATGGGCATATTAAAATCGTTTTTGTCCGTTAGACGGGATTCAACAAAGCCAGGATTGATCACGCGCACATCTATCTGCCCGGGCACTTCAGCCGCCAAACTTTCAGCAAGGTTAATGAGCCCTGCTTTCGTGGCTCCGTAAGGCTGGCTTTTGGGCAATCCGCGATAGCCGGCAACGCTCGCGCACAAAGCAATCTGACCGCCACCCTGAGCAAGCAGCGCAGGCAGCACTGCCTCAATAACATAGATGGAGCTTGTAAGGTTCACCTTAATGATACGCTCTGCCTCCTCAAGATTCATAGATCCAAACGACATTGGCGTATAAAGCCCCGCCATGAAAATCACCCTGTCAATCCGGGGAAATTCAGCCCGCAAACGGTGTACCGCGTGTAAAACTGCTTTGTGGCTTGAAACATCCAGCGGTAGCGCCATATGACCTTCACCATTTAAGGATGAAACCAGCGTATCAAGCGCATCGACACTACGCGCAGAAACGCAAACAGTTTCACCCCGCGCAGCCAGCTCTCTTGCCAGCGCTTCGCCAATGCCGCTACTTGCACCAATAATCCAGCTATGGGTGGCGAGCGTAGTCATGTTACTGCTTCTGCATAAAAATGGTAATTTCAGCCACTGTAAAACCAAATTTTTTCATGTAGGAGCGGTTCATGAGCACGCCATCATTCATTGCCCACATCCAGTCATCAAACTTCAGGCGATAGGTGGTATCACCTACCGGTAAATCCATGACATAAGTCCATTGTCCGGCATTACCGAAGCTGATGCCTTCTGCCTTGTCAATAATGTCATCTGCAAGCCCTTGATAGGTGCCATCGCCGCGATCAAGAATCTTCCAGATACGTTGCTGCTTCGTTCCGTCATAATAAACAAAATCTTCTACTAGCGTGCCGCGATTGCCTTCCCATGTTCCTTTCATGGTTATATCAAACCGGCTGACAACATTGCCGGATCGATCCTGCACAATCCCCCATGCCTTGATCGAACCTGTGAAATAGGCTTTAAGATCAAATTTCGGCTTTGCATCGATGTATTTTTTTCCGTCGATGCCGGAACACGCGCTAAGCAGCATAACGACTCCGATAGCGAATAAGATTTTTTTCATGATTTTCTCCTTTGGTTAGAATTGGACTGAGCATCAGCAACAGTGCTGCGCTGAGTTTGATCATGCAGGGAATCAGTGCATAAGCGATGGGAAGCGCTCCGGAATGATCGATATGTCCGGGCTGGTATCCAGCCAAGCCAAGTGCGGGCAGCATGATACCCGTGGCTAGCGCCAAAGCTGCTTTTGAAAAAAAGGCAAGCAGCGCATAGTAACGGCTGGCAGCACGTTCATGGCGCATGATAGCAATGTGATCCGCGATAATAGCAGGAGGCAGTGCCAGATCTGCCCCGAATGCAATGCCCGAAAGCAGGCAAATGGCGGCAAAAGCCCAGATGTCGCCGGGGGCAAGCATAAATGCCCAGACAAAGGTGAGGCATGCGAGCGCCATGCTCATGCACCATGCATAATGCTTGCTGCGCTTGCGGGCGATTTTTTGCCATAATGGCATGGCGAGTGCACCGCTGAGGAAATATAGAAGCAGAAATAATCCGGTCTGCTCCTCGGCTTGCAGATGATCGCGAATAAAGAATAAAACCAGCACGCCGGGAATGGACGACGCAAAGGTGCTCAGCCCATACACAAGCATGAAACGTCTTAGCCAGGCCGTATTCCAAAGCTCGCTAAACGTGATGGGAAATGAAGATTCCGGTCTGGCAAGGCGTGCATCACGCAGCCAGCGAAAAAAAACAAAAGCGCATGCACCCAGAATTGGCAGGTATAGCAGCGTCAGCAGATGAAAGGCATGTGCTGGTTGATAGCGCTGCACAAGTACCGCTGGAATAACAGATGCTGCAAGCAATCCAATCAGCCCAAGCGCCTCGCGCACACTGGCAACGCGCGTGCGTTCCTCAGATGAAACCCGCCATAATCCCCCCGCCGCCTGCAGATTAATAATCGTTATACTAAAGCCGGTGGTGCAAACTATCATGCTCACTGCAAGCCAAGTCAGCGGATAAGCAGGATTGGGATGAAATACCATCCAGAATCCCACGCCAAGCAACACGATACCAATTAAAACAATGCTAAAACGCTGGCGGTGGAAACGGTCGCTCAAGGTGCCGATAATCGGATCTTGAATCGCATCAATCACGCGCAGGAGCAACAAGACAAAACCAATAGATGCGAGAGGTATACCAAGCTCTGTTGCATAAAAATCGGGAGCATGAATATAAATCGGCAAACCAGCAAATGCGATCGGAAATGCCAACAACCCATAGTTCAGAAGACTGAAGCGCTGTATGGTCATTGTTCGATCCCCAACAGTTTTTTACGCAGCGCAGGTTCAGACGTTTTTTGATCAAGCCAAATGGCAAAAAAGCGGTTGGTAAAGGCTTCGTCTTCAACGCTGCCAATCAAAACATCGTCCAGATAAAATAGCGACCGACCATTCGCATCACGAATGCCAGTTAGCGTATTACCTTCTTTCACATCCGGGAAAATCTTTTCCATTGCCTGCTGCCATGCTTTCAGCTTGGCCTCGTCCTTAAAGTCTTGCTTTCGCATTTCCTCAACCGAGCGCTCGGCAATATCCGCGCCTTTCAGATCAATCAGGTATGAAAGTTTTAATGCAAAAGGTTCGCTGGAATCATAGCGCTCACTGGGGGCATATAGCTTGGCATCATACACATCCCAGATGAAAAAACTTAAGCGGCCAGACCCCACTTTCTGTGCTTCAGGAACATGCTGTAAAATCGGCTGGCTGCCAGCCTGTGCAGATTCAGAAAAGAAGGTCAGAGAAATATACAGCAGGATTAAAAGATTACGCATGGCTAAGCTCCAGTTGAACAACATTGGTGCGGCCACAACGAAAAGCAGCGATGCATGAAGCGAGATAATAGCGCCACAGACGAACAAACCGCTGATCTTTACCTTGAGCCAGAATGACTGCTTCTTGAGCATTAAAACGCGATAGCCAATGCTCTAATGTGCGTGCGTAGTGTTGCCCGAACTCGTAGCGATCGGTAATTATAAGCCCGTTGTTTTGTGCCACTTGCTTGAGACGCAGCTCGCTTGGCAAGATTCCACCGGGGAATATAAGCTGACGAATGGCATCGCCCTGCTTTCGATAAGCATTAAAATAGGCATCATCAATGGTAATGGTTTGCATGAGAAGCCGCCCGTGAGCCGCAAGCAATTGCTTTGCCTTGCGAAAATAAACCGGCCAATATCGTTCGCCCACCGCTTCAAACATTTCAATCGAAACAATCGAGTCGTAACGCCCATGTTGGTCTCTGTAATCCTGAAGCTGGATATTGGCACGCCTGCGATGTTTGGAAAGTCGCTGATGCGCATATTCACACTGCGCCGGAGAAAGAGTAATTGCGCGTAGTTTATGATCTGTCTGCGTTACGGTGCGTTCGGCAAAACCACCCCAGCCACACCCAATTTCCAATACGCTCTGGGAGGTGAATCCGATTCTGCTTAAAAGCCTATCATATTTGTTATTCTGAGCTTCATAAAGCGATTCTTCTTCATTCAAAAATAGCGCAGAAGAATAAGTCATTCCCTCATCAAGCCATAATGCATAAAAATCATTTCCCAGATCATAATGCGCCGATATATTACGCATGCTGCCTTTGTAGCTATTGCGACGCATGAAATTCTGGAAATGATGGGTTGCGCGACGAATACGCGTGCCATTAATGTATTTAGACAGGTTGTCATTATTTATTAGTCCATAAAGAATCAGCGCACCTAAATCGTCGCTGTCCCACAATCCGTCACGATAGGTTTCAGCTAAGGCAACATCGCCGCCTGTGGCTATGGCACGGATAACCGAAAAATCATGAAGCTTCAGATGTGCTGTTGGACCTTCGTTTGAACCAAAAAAGCAACGCGATTCTCCATCGGGAAATTCCAGGTGCAAACGACCAAACTGGCTTTTTTCAAGTGCATTGATAAATAATGTCGTGATACCGTTATTAAGCATATGTCTATCGAACCTCAGTTATTTTCCTTATCTTGCACATCTGAGGTATCTGATGGCCTTACACACACATGACATCGGTGTAAGGTTGAGAATTCTTTAGTATACGCTCTGATATAGTAGTAATTCCGCCTCCCTCCGCCTAACCAATCCGCGCAGTTTCTTTCCGCCAGCCCATACCCAGCGTAGGAATTCAGCAGGCACGTCGTCATGTTCTTCTCGGTTGACCTTGCGGCGGAGGGTGGAGCGTTGAAGCGCCCCACCGCCCAGATTGAAGGTGAACGACACCAGCGCATCGAACTGGCCGTTGGTGAGTGGCACAGTGATCAGGCGCAGCACGGAACGCTCGGCGGCTTCCACATCCTTGATCAATAGTGCAATGCCTGCTTCGTGGCTGATACCCCGCCGGAACATCTCCGCTTCCCCCTTACGCAGCAAATGCCCGTAGCCAATCGTGGGCAGGCCTGCCGCATCCAGATAGATCGACGGAGAAAAGCCCTCGAAGCGTTTAATCAGGCTCAGGCCTTCCTGTGTGACGTGTCTCATTTTCCACCCCGCACTTTCGTCATGGCACGCTGGCCGAAATAAAAGCTGATGATGCCTGCGAAGATCGCCTGATCTTCTTCCGTCCACAGTAACCACGGCAGATCAGCAGAGAACTGCATCACCTTAACCACGGCATAGAGAGCGAAGAAGCTGTAAGCGATGACCGGGCGCACCGTGCCGTTCAGCGCATCCACCCAGCGAATGCCGGAATAGAAGGTTTTGTAGAGGGCGCGGCTTTCTGCAATATCGGCCTGCACATGGATTTCTTCCAGCCGGTTGGCGTGGCCTTGCGCTTGTTGCTCCATTTGCAGGCGCAGGATCGTCAACTCGTGCTTTCTGTCCTGACTATCCTTGAATAGTTTCAGCAGGTCAGGAAAAGCCGCGCTGATAAAGCCAACAATGGCACCGAGAAGTGTGATCATAAAATCCCCCGTAATGTGATGAGTTTGAAAATTATGCCGCCCATGCCGGTCATGAGGATGGTGGTTGACCACCACAGCACCCGCTCGATGCGATCCAGCCTATATTCCAGCGCCTTGTAACGCTCCGCGCACACGGCCACATGCACGTCCAAGTCTTCAGCTTCCTTTTCGTGTGTCATAATTTCCCCAAAACGAAAAAGGCCGCCTCAGAGGGCGGCCAGTTGTGATTGATCTGCTATTTGATAGCGGTCTAATGCTTCATCGAGCGTCGTATGTGAGTTTCCATTTCCCCCACTAAGGGGGCTTCGTCAGGATTTTACGGAACTCCTGCGCCAGTGAATCATTGAACACCATTTGATAAGCGAAAGCCGAAGCCATAAATCCTCCTTTAAGCTGATAAAAGTGCGTACCATTTGCTTGTGGTGGCCGCCCAAAACAGGGCGTTTCTTCCCACGGCCAGCGAGAATGCGACGTTGTTGGCGAGTGCGTTAATGCTTTGGCCGGTGGCGGGATAGACGTTCAGCGCGTTTGCTCCGGCATTGGCCACGAAGATGAATTCCCCTTGTTCTGGCGAAGGCAGGATTGCGCCTTGCCCAGCGCCCACCGTGGTGAACTGGTTTGTTTGTTTGGTGATCGCGGTGGCGGTGCCTTGCGTGGTGCCTGCTGCGCTTAGACCTGCGCCATTGGCCTTCACCGCCGCACGGCCACTGCCTGCAAGCATCTTCAGCGAATCATAAAACGTGGAACCATCCGGCGATACTTTCAGCGTGAAGTTATCATCCCCCAGCAGGCCGAACTCTGCACGCGCTGACCAGTTGCTCTGAAAGAGGAATCCAGCTTTATTGCCAGCTGCGTTTTTGTTGAGTTTGATCTGAAGATCGCCGCCCACATGATTGAACAGTATCGCTTCACTCGCCACCGCCAGCTTGTTGGTGGAATCCGCTGTGGTGTTCACGCCCAGCAGCGAAAGATTCTGAAGCGATGTCGGGGTGGCCACCGAAACGCCCCAGTTGGTGCCGTCATAGGTGTAGAGCGCGTTGGCGTCTTTCGCCCATACGGTCAGGCCTTCCCACGGGGTGATGAAGTTCCACGCCGTGCTGTAATAAGCCAGCGCCTTGGCCTTGCCAGCCCATGCGCCGGAGGGAGCTGCGCCCACAATGTAGCTTTCACCCGCCACCGGCGAAACCGGAGGCGTGTTGACGCTAATGCTCTCCATCGCCGCTTGTAGCAGCGCATCAAGGATATTGAGCGATGCGTTATGCGTCACTTCTTTCTGGGCTTGGCTCGTGACAATATAAGGCAAGCCCAGACGTGTGGTCTGGGTCATAAAATACTCCACTTATTTTGCAGGTTGGATTATTATCACAGGCTATGAAGAACGATTACTGCGAGCACATAGCGGACATGCTTTCGAACTGGGGCGATATTACTTACCGTCCTATGTTTAGCGGCTTTGGTCTCTATAGAAATGGGCAGATTTTTGCGCTCACTTGTGATGATTCGCTCTACTTAAAAGCAGATAAACAAAGCCAGAAATTGTTCGAGGCTGAGGGTTGCGAACAGTTCACCTATGAAGCAAAAAACAAAACCGCAAAAATGTCATACTGGTCAGCACCAGAGGCTTTCTTTGATTCACCAGACCATGCCAGACATTGGGCTGAAACAGCCTATCAAGCTGGAATCCGATCAAAGAAACCTAAACAGTAGCTTCCACTTTATACCCACGCCCCACTACAGCGGAAAGCTGGTACACCTTCACACTGACGCTGCTTTGCATGTTGCCGAAGTCCGTCACCTGATCGGCTGCCGGATAGTTGGCGGTTGGGCTGGTTGTGGCAATCGTGTGCTTGAGTGTCAGGCCGCTATAGATTTCCACCTCATAGCGTTCTGATTCCTCGCCCAGCGGTATGTCCACCCCATCGCGCCATTCCGCATCCACGCGGGAGCGGCGCACCCAGCTGATCGTGAGATTGCCGGAACCATTCCGAACACCCGCCACATGCACCGGTGCGAAGGGTTTCAGGTTCCGCCCGGTGTAGGTGAAGGTGATCTGGTCGGTATTGCCCAGCGAGTTGCCAACGCTTACTGCCTTATAGAATAGCTGCCGCCCGATCAGGTTGTTCGGGATTGCGGTCGTATATAACGCCGGAGAAAGCAGGATGAACCTATCCCCGGCGGTATGACTACCCACCGCCCATTCCGTACCCTGACGGCCGCGCAATAGCCGGGAAAGGCGATAAGTGCGCTCCCCGATCAGTTCCGCATTCTGGAACTGCACCAGCTCGTCACCAATCAGCGCAGCATTGGCACCATTCAGCACCGCAAGCTCGCTCACGCTGGCGAGGCTTCCGGCAGTAAGCAGCACCTCCACCTGATTGAACTGATCCCACGTCACGGTGGTGCCAGTCGCAAGGTTGGTGATGATCGCGCCGAACGTGGCTGCACCTTCGAGCCCTGCCAGCAGGTTGAAGGTGTTGCCGCCAGCTTCGCCGCCATCATCCGAGCGATAGACCGCCGCGCCGTTCCAGTCTGCCCCATCGGGTGCAACTCCGATACGCAGCAGGCCTTGGCTTTGCACCGTATCGCTGGGCAGTGGCGGCGCATCCACAAACTGCACCAGCGTTTCCGGCACCAGCACCGGCGGTGTGATGTTGCGCGATGTCTCACCCGGCGGGGTGTAGAAATCGTAGGAACTGACATCTTCCGCCACCGCGCTGATCTTCATCAGGCCGTTGGATTCCATATCGGTTTTCACCACCCGCATTTCATGTGCGACGCCGGAAACGGTGACGGTGATCACGTCCGTGGGCTCCAGCCGCACATATTTGGGCGGCACGGTGAGCGAAAAGCTCAGGCGCTCCTTCCAAGTGCCATAAAGTGTAATATCCGCCACCTGCTTGGCCTGCGTTGCGCCCATGACAATCGGCAGATTGATCGTCACCTGATCCACCGCACGCACCACCTGCCGCTGCGATACCTGCGTCACCGGGTCATAGTTAAATGGCCGGTCGAGATAGGTCACATTGACGCGCTGAGGTAGTTCAAGCTCCTGCGCGTAGTTGATCTCCAGCACATCCTGCACACCGCTTTTGGTGCTGGGGATGAGGTCATCCTCCGGGATGGATTTCACCGAGGCGCTGCCACGCGGCACGCATTTCAGAATCCCGTCGCTTTCCACGATGTCGAAGAAAAACGCCGAGGTCAGCTGCTCAATGGCATTGCGCACGGTGATGGGTTGCTGAAGGATGAACCCCTCCAGCGAGGCCGTGAGGCGCGTCACGTCATAATCCGAGGGCGTAAGGCCAGCCGCTTGCAGCAACTCTGCCACCACCGCGCCGAGCGTGGAAGCACCCAGCTTGCCGTTCACCCAATGGCCGGTTGCCCAGAGGATCGAATCCTGCCACACGCCTTCCAGATCAGGCCAGAAGGAAAATGGCCGTGCGTCCCATGTCCAGATAAACCGGCGCGGCACCAGATTGGCGTTGCCGGTTTCCAGCCTGCGTGCTTCCAGATAGTCGAGCGTCGCATCAATCGCCACGCGCTGCGCCTGAAAATCTACCCGGCCTTTGCTGGCACGCGGGAAGAAGCTCTCGCTCGATGACGGATCATAGAACACGTTGGGCTGGTTGGTGCAGCCATCCACCGAGGGAAAGCCGAACTCCGTAAACCACACGGGCTTCATTTTTGCCGTCCATCCGGTTGCCACCGCGTTCGGGTTTACATGCGTGTTCTTCCACCAATATTCGAGGTTTTTCCACGCATATTTGGCATCCGTGTAGTTCGTGAGGCCGGTGCGAGCCACCGAATCCGCATAGTAATAATCCCAGCCTTCGCCTTTTTCCCAGTATTCAGTGATCAGCTCCGGTGTGATCTGGCTTTGCGGCAAGTCTGGCGTGATCGGGAAATAGCTATCAATCCCCACCACGTCGATATTGGAAGAAGCCCACAGCGGATCGAGGTTAAACCACCCGCCACGGCTGTGATATTCGCTCCAGTCTGCCGCGTAGGTGATGATCGTTCCCGGCATGGCGGCCTTCACACTACCGGCGAGCGTTACAAGGCGCGACACTGCCGGATAGCTGCCCGGCGCATCAGTGAAGCCGGTCATGCCTACCAGTTCCGAACCCATCACAAACGCATCCACGTCACCACTGAGCAGATTGGCATAGTGCATGATGAACGCATTGTAGCCGTTGGTTTTCGTGAACCAGTTGTTGGCATCGGTCGCATTCGCAGGCGTAATACGGCCACGCCACGGCTTTGGCTCTGGCGTGATCGTATCCACGAAGATCATGGGGTAGAACATCACATTCAGCCCACGGTTTCTTAGTTCCGCGCAGATCTGCACCACCGTGTGATCCGAAGGCGTGCCGCCATAGGTGGGAGTGTCATCACCGAAATTCAGCACCACTTGCGCGGCGGCGCGGCTGATGCCCGCCACGCTCCAGTCTTGCGGCAGCACCTGCGTAGTGCCTTGAAACTCCACCTTGGGGATGATCGTGCAGGCTCCGGCATCGGTGGAGGTGGCGAACCATGTCACCACCACCGCCACCCATTCGAGGTTCGGCAGGTTTTTCACCAGCTGATCAATCGCCACCAGAACATCGGCTTTGCCGTCGTAATTGTGCATGTTAATGGATTTCTTATCGCCCGACGGGGTGAAAGCGCCGCCGAAATAGGCATAATACCCGTCCTGCTTGGTCGTGACCTGAGTGCCATAGACAAACTCCCCAGCGCCGGGGATGATCACAATATCCTTCACTTTTTCTTCCACGCTGGGGCTGAATTTCACTGTCCGGCGCACTTCAAAAGTAAAATTCGGAATGCGGTTGCCGTATGCCGCGAGCGGAAAATCCTCGATCACCATATACGCCAAGCCGCGATGCGCCGGAATGGTTCCGGCTGGCAGGTATTTGGCCATGATGTCATCGACACCTTGGGTTTCATCCCCAAAATGAACGTTATACTTGCCTTGCGCGGCGGAAAGTTCGGCTTCTGTCAGCACCTTGCTATCCGCCCACACGCGGATCACTTCATCAATCTGGCCTTCGCAGATCGCTATCGCCAGCGTGACAAAATACTCATAGGAAATGGTGGTTTGGCTGGTGGTGGTTTTGCCGCCACCGCCGCCACCTTTGCCGCCACCACTGGAAGTTTGCGTGGTGGTTTTTTCGCTGCGCACTTCCTTAATGTCCGTTGCCCAGATCACATTCCCGGCCAGCCGCATCGTGCCATATACTTTCGGGATCATGTTCCCGTAGGTGGAAATCTGCGCCCGAAGATCGGCAAGGCGGGGTCCCTCTTGGGTGGGTAGCTGCACGCGCTGGCTTTTCGGGAAAAACATCCCGGCAGCCATGCCACCCAGATTCGCGCCAAGGATCGCCCCGGAGGGACCACCCAGCACAAAGCCGGTCACACCACCAACAACTGGAAGGACTATATCAGCCATGACTCACTTCAACGGTTCGAGTTGTTCAGTTTTGAAACGATAGGCATGGGTGAGCATTCGCACCCACGCATCGGAAAGCGGTTGCTCGACCACGCGCCCAGCGCTGGAATTGCAATGGATCAAGCCGGGTCCGCCGGTCGGATAGTTTGAAAGCAGTCCCACATGCTGAGGATCACGAAAGGTGCGAAACAGTAGCACATCGCCTTCCGTCATTTTCGCCAGCGGCACTTCACGCAAGTGTTTCTGGATGCTCGCTACCAGCCGCCCACGCTCCGGGTGCATGGAGTAGTTAAACTCATCATGCGCCGAGAGCTGCGTGCCGGTTCCATCCTGCAAGCCAAGCTCATCAATCACGCCGATAATCAGGCCGATGCAGTCCACACCACCCGCGCCAGCAGCGGATTTCTTCAAGCGCCCTTGGTGGTGATACTTCGTGCCAAGCCATGTGCGTGCTTGCAGGATGATTTCTGGTTTCGTGATTCTAGCCATTGCGGTTGCTCTTACTCATGGTTCCTGCCGTGGTGAGCAGCGCGTCCACACCGGGGACATACGGCTCGCCACGAAAATTCAGGATGTTGTTAAACTTCGCCTGACAGGTCTCATGTGTCTTGTCGCACCCGGCGATGATCTTGAACCCGTCACCGACTTGGATGGATTTCCCCATCGGCAACGCCAGCACCACCTGCTTGGAGGAAAATTCCTTCACCTCCATGCGCCGCCCGTCATTATTGCCGCTTGTCCATTCCACTTCGCCGCCGGTGAACCAACCCGCCGCCTGCGTCAGCGCATTGGCCTTGAATGTCTGGTTGCTCAACACTTCCGAAACGGTGGTGGTGACGGTGACGCTGGCGAGATTCACCTTGCAGCGGCTATCGCCCAGCACAGCGCGGCAGGAAGGCGAATAGACCTCGCCAATCGTCTGGCTTAAATGCTGCGTGAGGCCGCGCACTTCAGCATGGAACATCTGCGCGTTCAGTGTCACTTCGCCAAGACGTCCACGCTTCACCACCAGCTTGCCCTGAGACAGATCCTCGTAATTGACCAGGAATATCTCGATTTCAGCATAGTCATACATTCCGGCCAGCAGATCAGATTCCGTGATCTTCGATGGGAATGTCTGCCCCTCCAGATCAAGATTATCCACGCTCATGTTGGATTTACTTTCCACCGTGGTGGGCGTGAACCCAGCGATGGAATCATATTCCAGCGTGTCGATCACCAGCGTGCGGTCAAGGTCAGTGAACCCAAGCTCTGCGCCATCCTGCCGCGTCAGGCGCCAGCAAGTGGCCAGTGTCGTCAGGCCACCACCAAAATGCGATTCGAGTTGTGGGGAGATGACTCTCATATGCGCACCTCGATCAGCGGAATGTTGTTCCAGCTTCCGGCGTTGAAACTATCGAGCGAAAGCGCCAGCTCGTCGGTATCGAAACGCACCGGCACATCGAAATCAAAATCCACCGTGAGCGTGCCGGTGAGTGATGTGGTGATGATGCCGGTGGTGGTGTCGATGCTCCAGCCGCTCGCTTGCAAAATGCTGTTGCGATACAGCTTCAGCGTTCCCGCCACGGGCTTGGTGATGATCCGCTCCGATACCACCGCGCCGCTGACATATTGCTTTACCAGCTGATACTGGGTGCCACCGAGGGAAAGCAGCGGCTGGTTCACCGCCTTGAAATCACCCCAATCCTTGAAGCGAAACCCCACCGCCTTGCCTCGACGCGCCCGGAAGAAGGCAATCAGCGCCTGCCACTGCGTTTCGGTTTTGACGCCGGACGCCACATTGTACCGCGCTCGCGCTTGGCTCCACTTACTGTTGCGCTGCTCATGGCCGGAAACCGTGGCCACCACATCCGTTAAGAACATGGGTCCGCCGGTTGCCCCATAGCTGATGTCACTGGGGAATTGGACTTCTACGAAAGACATGGGCAGTTACCTTGATATTAAAAAGATGTTAAAACAGATGGATAGGGTGATTCTTTCATCACTGTTTTGCATGAATTATACTGTAAAACACTTGTATTATGGCTTATTCTGTGCTAAGGTGATGTTGAGGTAAGAACATGAAAAAGCTACAGGAACTAAAAAAGCATCTGCGACCCGGCCAAGTGTATCGCCGCAAAGATTTGGCAAAATGGTCAAGCTCGGTTGACAGGCACTTGAAAGAACTGGTTGACGCAGGCGCGTTACTGAAACTTGCCAGCGGACTCTACGCGTGTCCGAAACGCACTGTTTTCGGTGCAGCACCCCCAACAGGTGATAAGCTGGTTGCGGCGTTTCTGAACGATGACAATTTTCTGCTTACCTCGTTCAACGACTACAATGCCCTCAGCGTAGGAACGACGCAGCTTTACAATGAAATGCTGGTTTATAACCATAAGCGCCACGGATCGGTTACACTGGACGGACAGCGATTCCGCTTTATGCAGCGCCCATATTTCCCGAAGAAATTAACACGGGAGTTTTTGCTAGTGGATGTGGTAAACAACCTCGACCGACTTATGGAAGATCACGAACGGGTGTTGCGCGGTGTAAAAAACCGAGCATTGGAGATGGATACGGCCTCCTTGCAACGCACTGCCCACAAATATGGTACGGTGCGTGCCAAGAAGTTTTTTGACGCACTGGCAGGAGAACAATACCATGCCGCATGATTACCTTCATACCCATAAAGACTTTCCAGACCTGCTACGGATTGTCAGCAGGGAAACCGGCGTTCCGTTGCCGCTGGTAGAAAAAGACTACTGGATCATGCACTGTCTCTATGGTTTGCAGCAATGCGGCTTCCAGTTTGAGCTGAAAGGCGGAACCTCACTTTCTAAAGGCTGGGGCATCATTGAACGCTTCTCTGAAGATATTGATATTCGTATTGAGCCGCCGAAAGGCATGGCTGTTAGCGCCGGAAAGAATCAGGACAAACCGGCACATATCGAAAGCC
>Ga0315900_10006481_pt1 | contig 15685 bp, 10 predicted proteins | sample LakEriMetagenome_FD_203521 | JGI IMG/M metagenome (GOLD analysis project Ga0315900, IMG submission 203521) | Freshwater fungal communities from buoy surface, Lake Erie, Ohio, United States - Buoy 12 MA114 | ecosystem: Environmental > Aquatic > Freshwater > Lake > Lake biofilm | place: USA: Lake...
CCTGCAGTTCAACCAAGCCTACCTGGATACCGAAGCCCTGACCAGCGGCCTCTACACCTACCGCCTCCTCACCGCACAGCGCGGGGTGGTGGCCACCGGGAAGTGGGTGCGAGAGTAACGATATCGTCCCCATCACCAACGCACCACCAGCTTCCCCGTGGTGCGGCCACTGGCCAGGTCGGTGTGGGCTTGGGGGAGTTGGTCCGCCGGATACTCGCGGTGCACATGGGGGCGCAGAACGCCACGGGCGCAAGCCGCAACCACCTGGTGCATGCAGTGGGCCACCCGTTCGGCCTTGTGGTCACTGAGCCGCAGCATGTTGATGCCCAGCACGCTCCTGCTTCGCATCATGAGGAAGATGGGAACCAGCAGCCCCATGCGCCAGACAAAGCGCAGGGTGCCGAGGCCGCCAAGCGCACCGCGCTCCGCACCACCGTACAGTACCAACCGTCCGCCTGCGCCCAACAGCTTCATGTCCGTGCGGTAGGTGCTGCCGCCCACCGCGTTGAAGCTTACATCCAACCGCTGGCCGCGCAGGAGCCGCTCCACCTCCGCACCATAGGCCACAGCGGTGCGATCGATGACGTGCTGTGCGCCCATGCGTTCCAGATGCGCGCACTTCTCCGCACCGGAGGCCAAGGCCAACACTTCGCAGCCCGCCTCCACGGCCAGCTGCACCAGCAGCTGGCCCACACCACCGGCAGCGCTATGCACCAGCACACGCTCCCCGGGCATCAGGGGGCACAGCACCCGGGCCGCGTACCAGGCGGTGGCGCCCTGTGTGGCCAGGGCAGCGGCCACCCCCAGCGGCATGTCGTCGGGGATCACCGCACAGGCCCGGTGGTCGGTGACCACCTGCTGGGCATAACCGCCGAAGCGGGTCATGGCCACCACCCGTTTCCCCAGCAGGTCGGCAGGCACATCGGCGCCGAAGGCCTCCACGCGCCCCACCACCTCATAGCCGATCACACTGGGCAAGGGCGGGGCCTCGCGATACAGGCCTCGCACGGCCATGGAATCCGCATAGTTCAGTCCGAAGCCCTCCACTGCGATGCGCACCTGTGCGGGGCCGGGTGAAGGTTCGGGATGGGAGCGCAGCGCGAACGCACGCTCCGGCGCACCATGCGCAACGAGGGTCCAGGCTTCCATGGGTGGGATCAATGACCGGTGCCACCCACCACCACCACGAACTCACCACGCGGTTCGTGCGCCGTGAAGTGCGCCACCAGTTCGGCCAAGGTACCGCGCATGGTCTCCTCGTGCAGCTTGCTCAGCTCACGCGAGACCGCGGCCGGGCGGTCGCCACCGAAGACCCCGGTCATTTCCTGCAGGAGCTTCAGCACCCGATGCGGGCTCTCGTACAACACCACGGTGCGCGGCTCTATGGCGAGCTCCCGGATGCGCGTGCTGCGTCCCTTCTTCTGGGGCAGGAAGCCCTCGAACACGAAGCGGTCGCAAGGCAGTGCACTGTTCACCAGGGCGGGCACGAAGGCCGTGGGCCCGGGCAGGCATTCCACGGTGATGCCCGCCTGTAGGGCCGCGCGCACCAGCAGGAAGCCGGGGTCGCTGATGCCCGGTGTGCCCGCATCGCTCACCAGGGCCATGCGCTCGCCCCGGCCTGCGCGCTGTACCAGCTGCTCCACCATGCGGTGCTCGTTCTGCGCATGGAAGCTCACCAGCGGTTTGCTGATGCCCAGGTGCTGCAGCAACCGGCCGGTCACCCGGGTGTCCTCCGCCACCACGGTATCCACCTCCCGCAGCACCTGCACCGCCCGCAGGGTGATGTCGTCCAGGTTCCCTATCGGTGTGGGGACCAGGGTGATGGTGGAACGGGTGGCGGACATCAGGAGCGTAAGCGCACGTGAACGATGCGCTACTTGATGGTGCCGATGAACTCGCGCAGCAACTGGTGGAGGTCGGCGAACTCGGTGAGGGGCAGGGTGTCGGCCTTGTCCAACACATCATGGTAATGGGCCACGCCACCCAGTGTATAGATGAAGATGGCCGGGATGCCACGCTTCACGAAGGGACAATGATCGCTGTTGCAGGCGGGGCCGCGCGGCTTCACCTCCTTCAGCAACCCCTTCTCGGTGTTCATCGCCACCAAGCGGTCGAAATGGGCCTGCTCGGCCGTGGCGTTCACCACGGTGATGCCATCATCGCCGGTGCCGAGGATGTCCAGGTTCACCATCAGTTTCACCCGGCCGAAGTCGATGGGGCGGTCCACGGCGCACCATTCACTGCCGATAAGCCCGGCCTCCTCCCCCGCGAAGGCGGCGAAGAGGATGTTGTGCCTGGGCGTGTGCTGGGTGAACCACTCGGCCAGGCTCAGCAGCATGGCCACGCCGCTGGCATTGTCGTTGGCGCCGGGAAAGAGGGCATCGGGTCCCATCCGGCCCAGATGATCGTAGTGGGCCGAGACCACCACCCAGTCCTTGCTGCGGCCCTTCACCATGCCGAGCACGTTGCGGGCCGGATGGCGCACCAGCATGCGGTTGCGCACGTGCAGGTCCACGCTGGCGCTGCTGTCGGTGAGCAGGCCGTTGGTCACCTCGATGAGCGGGAAGGGCAGGGATTCCTGCGACACGCTCCAGGTGAGCTTGCCCGGCACCGCCTTCACTACGGGCCCGTAATGCAACAGTTCGCGTTCCAAGGCCTGGAAGCGTTGCAGCGAGTCGCGGTCCTTGGTGGCCGGCCAGTGCACACAGGCCGCCTTGCCGGTGAGCACTCCCAGGGACATGGCCTTGCGCTCCGGCGACCACAGATCGGCCGGGGTCATGTGCACCAGCGTGAAGCTGCCTTCCGCCCTTCCGCTCGAAGGGTCGACCAGGAACTCGGTGCCGGGCACCAGCGGCCGTCCATCCACGCGCACGCCCACACTGTCCGGAAAGCTGTTCACGTTGAACGCGAAGGGCTGGAAGTAATCCTCCTTCACGGGCTTCAAGCCCAGGCGTGCGTATTGTCGGGCGATCCACTCCGCCGCGATGCCCTGTCCGTTGTTCACATAGCCCCGGCCATGGAAGGCCGGCGAGGTGAGGGTGTCCAGGTACTGGCGGGCACGGGCCGTGATGGCCGCAGGGTCCTGGGCGCTGAGGCCGCTCCAGCAAGCGAGAAGCAGCAGGGTGCAGAACGATCGCATCATGCGTAGCGGCGTTTCACAAGCTCATGGAAGGTGGCCAGGGCCTCGGGGTCGGCGGGCTTGTTGAGCTTGGCGAGCACCTCGGCCTGAATGTAGGCCTCCGCCCCGGCCAGTCCGCCCATGGCATTGAGCCGGTCGATGGCCTTGTCGTAGGTGATGCGGTCGCCATTGAACAGCTCCGCCACGAACCAGAACTTGTGGCTGAGGCTGATGGCCTTGGCCAGGTCGGGAATGGAAGCCTTCTCCAGCTTTTCCGCAAGGGTGGAGGGGCCCTGCGCGGCGGATGTTGAAACCGTCTGCTGCGGTTCCCGGGCCTTGGCCGCCTCCTGCAGGGCGGTGGTCACCTCGGGCAGCTTCTCGCTGGCCTCAATGGCCTCAATGAGGGACACCTGGCGGGGCGCTGCTTCCGGCGGCCGCGTATCCAGGCGCATGGGTGAGGGCTCGGCGACAGGCGCTGCGGGCGGGGTGACCGGCGGTGTGGCCACGGCGGTATGGTCCGGTGGTGCAGCGGCCGCCGTGCGGTGCGGAGGGATGTGAGCGGCCTGCACGGCGGCCTCGCGGGCCTTGTGCCGCAGGATCACCAGCCGCTCGTAGAGATCCCGGGCATCGGCGCAGGCGATCTCCAGCCCACCCAGGTCCAGCGCACCGGCTGCCAGTGCGGTCTCCGCCTTGGCCAGCGCGTTCACCAGGTCGTTCATCGTGCGGAAGGCCTTGTCGGTGGGCATGCGGGATGAGTGATGGTTCTCCAAGGTCCAACGCGAAGTTCCCTATTTTCGCATCGCCCACAAGCCACGCCCCGCGCAGGGTTTCCCACGATCGCATGTTCCTGGAGCACACCGGCACCCGGGCCCACAAGAAGGGCTGGATCGAAGTGATCTGCGGGAGCATGTTCTCCGGCAAGACCGAGGAGCTCATCCGGCGGCTGCGTCGTGCCGAGTTCGCACGCCAGCAGGTGGAGATCTTCAAGCCCAGCGTGGACACCCGCTACGACGAGACCGAGGTGGTGAGCCACGATGCCACCAGCATCCGCAGCACACCGGTGCCCAATAGCAGCAACCTGCTCCTCCTTACCGGCAACATCGAGGTGGTGGGCATTGATGAGGCCCAGTTCTTCGACGATGGCCTGCCCGAGGTGTGCGCCGAACTGGCCGCGCAGGGCATCCGCGTGATCGCCGCCGGTCTTGACATGGATTACCAGGGCCGCCCCTTCGGGCCCATGCCGCGGCTGATGGCCATGGCCGAGTACGTGACCAAGGTGCACGCCATCTGCATGCAGTGCGGTGAGCTCGCCAACTTCAGCCACCGCAAGACCGCCAGCCAGGACCTCATCGTGCTCGGCGAGACCGACAGCTATCAACCTCTCTGCCGCGCTTGTTTCCTGGCGCAACGCCAAGGCGCATCGGCTGCCGCCAACAACGCCCAACGGGAATGAACGGCCATGGCCATCGCCTTTCCGCCATCGCACGGGCGTTGGGCACCACCGTGCGTGGCGACGGCTACGATCCGCTGATCGAGCACCTGGTGATCGATTCGCGCAAACCCCTGCCGGAGGAGGGTGCGCTCTTCATCGCCTTGCGTGGCGATCGGCACGATGGTCACCGCTACCTGCCCGCCCTGTTGGAGCGTGGGTTGCAGTGCGCGCTGGTCAGTGCGCCCGCTCCGGACGTACCGCTCACGCTCCAGGTGAACGATACCCTGGACGCGCTGCAACGCCTGGCCGGCTGGCATCGCGCCCACTTCAACCTGCCCGTGGTGGGCATCACCGGCAGCAACGGCAAAACGGTGGTGAAGGAGTGGCTCTTCCAGCTGCTGCGCGGCGAGGAGCACATCGTGCGCAGTCCGGGCAGTTGGAACTCGCAGGTGGGCGTGCCCCTCAGCGTGTGGGAGCTGCGTGCCGAACACACCCTGGCGCTCTTCGAAGCAGGCATCAGCCTTCCAGGCGAGATGGACCGGTTGCGCAGCGTGATCCGGCCCACCATCGGGGTGTTCACCAACATCGGACCGGCACATGGCGAGAACTTCCCCAGCGATGTGGCCAAGGCGCTGGAAAAGGCCCGCCTATTCAGTGGTTGTGACGCCTTGGTGTATTGCGCGGACCATGCTGCAGTGGCCGAGGCCCTGGACCGGAGCCAGCTTGACCAGCGCGTGCATTTGCTCGGCTGGAGCCGGGAGCGATCGGCCTGGCTGCATGTGGTGCGCGATGAACCGGTTCCCGAGGGTACACGGATCACCGTGGTCAATGACCGCGTGGAATTCGCCTTCACCATCCCCTTCAGCGACCACGCCTCCGTCGAGAATGCCCTGCACTGTGTGACCCTGCTGCTCCATCTGGGCCGCACACCGGAGTGGATCATGGCACGCATGCCCCAGCTGCAGCCCGTGGCCATGCGTCTGGAAGTGCTGGAAGGGGAACAGGGCATCACCTTGATCAACGATGCCTACAGCAACGACCTGGCCTCGCTCACCGTGGCGCTGGAACACCTCACCGTGGTGGGCCGCGGCAGGCCCAAGGCCGTGGTGATCACCGATGTGGTCGGGGGCAGTGAGGCGCGTTCGCCGCTTTACACGCGCATGGCCGAGCGTCTTCGGCAGGCCGGCGTGGACCGGGTGCTGGCCGTTGGCCCCGAACTGAGGGCGCACGGCCCACTGATCGAGGACCGCACCCAGCACTTCACTGATGCCGCGGAGCTGCTGGCACACATCGACCTGGCCTCGCTGGCCGGCCATGCCGTGCTGGTGAAGGGGGCCCGCACCTTCGCCATGGAGCGCGTGGTGCAACGCTGGCAGCGGCAGGTGCATGGCACGGTGCTGGAGATCGACCTCGAGGCCATCCGGCATAACCTCAACGTGTACCGGGCGCAACTGGGGTCGAAGGTCCGCACCATGGCGATGGTGAAGGCCTTCGGCTATGGCAGCGGTGCCGTGGAACTGGCCCGCTTGTTCGCGCATGAGCAGGTGCACTACCTCGGCGTGGCCTATGCGGACGAGGGCATCGCACTTCGGCAACAGGGCATCCACCTGCCCATCCTGGTGATGAACCCCGAGCCGGTGCCGCACGATGTGCTGGACCGCTATCGCCTGGAACCCGAGGTGTACGACGAACGCTCGTTGCGCGATGCCGCGGAACATGCCCGCCTGCATCCCGGAGCACCACCCGTGCACCTGAAGCTGGATACCGGCATGCACCGGCTTGGCTTCATGGCCTCGGACCTGCCCCGCCTGCTCCAGCTGCTCCGCGAGCATCCCCAGCTGCGTGTGGCCTCCATCCTCTCGCACCTGGCCGCCAGCGAGGACCCCGCCCACGATGCCTTCACACGTGGACAGATCGCCGATTTCCGGCACATGGCCGATGCCGTACAGGACGTGCTGGGCCATGCCCCGCTCCGCCACCTGGCGAACAGTGCGGCCGTACGGCGTTTTCCGGAAGCCCGCTTCGACATGGTACGCCTGGGCATCGGTCTCCATGGCATCGGTGCCGACGCGGCCGAGACCGCCCTCTTGCGACCAGCCGCCAGCCTGCGCACGCCCATCGCCCAATTGCGTCACATCCCTGCGGGTGACAGCGTGGGCTACAACCGTCGCTGGGTGGCCCAACGCCCCAGCATCATCGCCACGCTGCCGCTGGGCTATGCCGACGGCCTGTCCCGCCGCCTGGGCAACGGTGTGGGCCACCTGTGGCTGCATGGAAAAGCCGCGCCCCTGGTGGGCAGCATCTGCATGGACATGTGCATGGCCGATGTCACCGACATCCCCTGCCGCGAAGGCGATCTGGCCTATCTGTTCGATGCGGAGCACCCCGTATCGGACGTGGCCCGGACCCTGGGCACCATCCCCTATGAGGTGCTCACCAGCATCGCACCCCGGGTGAAACGGGTGCATGTGCAGGCCTGACCAGCGGCCAGCATTCCAAGTTCCAACCGTTTTCCTTGCCTTTCGGTGACAACGCCATACGGGGTCGCGAACGTCCATCGTGTAATTTTGGACGTAACCAGCAAGCCCCATGAGGAACCTGTTCTCCGCTATCGCACTGACCTTGATGCAGACCTTGACCGTGATGGGCCAGGGTCCGGCCTACATCCCCGGTGACCTGCTCGTGATGATGAAGCCCGGTGAGGACCCGCAGCGGTTGGCCCGGGAGCTGGGGACTGTCGATGGCACTTCCACCGGCATCTCCGTGTTACGCGAGGTGAGCGCCCCCATGCGTGCTTGGCTGTTGCGTTTCCAGCCCGGCAGCGTCCCCCAGGACGTGATGCTCCGCGCCGTATCGCGCCACCCCGGTGTGCAGCTGGCCCAGAACAACCATGTGGTGAGCGAACGCGTCGTGCCGAACGATGCACAATACGGCCAGCAATGGCACCACCAGAACATCGACAGTGAGTCCGCTTGGGAGATCAGCACCGGTGGTGTCACGGCATCCGGCGACAGCATCGTGGTGTGCATCATCGAGAACAGCGATCTGCCCCACCCGGACCTGATCGCGAATGCCTGGTTCAACACCGGCGAGGTGACCGGCAACGGGATCGACGATGACCAGAACGGCTACGTGGACGACCGCCGCGGTTGGAACCCGGCCGGCAACAACGACGTGGTATACGGCGGAAGCCATGGCACCCAGGTGGCCGGCATGATCGGGGCTACGGGGAACAATGGCACCGGGGTGTCTGGCGCCAACTGGGCCGTGAAGATGATGGTCGTGGACTACGCCAGTGCCGCCGAGAGCGCTGTGCTGGCGGCCTATACCTATCCCCTTGTCATGCGCAGGCTCTACAATGCGACGGGGGGCCAGAAGGGCGCCTTCGTGGTGGCCACCAACGCCAGCTGGGGTATCGATGGCGGCGACCCGGCCGATTCACCATTGTGGTGTGCGATGTACGACACGCTGGGCACCGCCGGTGTGCTCAGTTGCGGCGCCACCGCCAACAACAACGTGAACGTGGACGTCGTGGGCGACCTGCCCACAGCCTGTTCCAGCGACTACATGATCAGCGTGACGGCCACCAACAACGCGGATAACCGAACCTTCAGTGCCTATGGAGCCACCACCATTGATGTGGGCGCGCCCGGTGAGAACGTGCGCACCACCAGCATTGGCGGAGGATACGGAAGCACCAGTGGCACCAGCTTCGCCAGCCCGCTCACCGCGGGTGTGATCGGCCTGTTGTACAGCGCCCCCTGCCCCTCGCTCATGGCCCTCGTGCAGGCCGACCCGGCCGCGGGCGCCATGTACATCCGGCAGAAGCTCTTCGAGGGCGTGGACCAGGTGGGGAACCTCGGCGGACAGACCGTCACCGGCGGCCGCATCAATGCCGGTACCAGTATGCAGCTGATCATGGCCGGTTGCAGTGCCTGTGTGGCCCCCTTCGGCGGGAACGCCCTCTTCAACGGCCCCACCTCGGCGACCTATGCCTGGAACGGCGCCTTGGGCGGACCCTACACCGTCCGCTATCGCGTGCAGGGCAGCACCGACTGGACCGTGGTGACCGGCCTGGAGGAGCCCAGCTACACGGCCAACGACCTTCAGGCCTGCACCGCCTACGAGTTCCAGGTGGAAAGCACCTGCGAGGAGGGAACCAGCGGGTTCAGCAACAGCACGGTGCTCGTGCCCGAGGAGGTACCTGTACCGACGGCGACCTTGGTGGGACCCGCCCTGCGTTGCGCGGGTGAAGTAGCCACCTTGGTCAGCAGTGCGGCCACAGGGAACACCTGGAGCAACGGGGCCACCGGGCAGACCCTGGAGGTGACCTCCGCAGGCAACTACGCCGTGACCGTGAACGGTCCCTGCAACAGTGAGACGAGCGCGGCCATCAGCGTGGACTTCATCCAAGTACCCCTTCCGGAAGCAGCGGATGTGACCATTCCTGGCGCGGGTACGGCCACCCTCACCGCGACCGGCGACAGCATCACCTGGTGGCCTTCACAGACAGGTGGCATTCCACTGGGGACCGGCAACACGTGGGAGTCGCCCACGATCTTCAGTGGCGCCACCTTCTGGTGCAGCAACACCACTGTGGACCAGGCCCCTGCGCTTTACGGCGCGCGCGAGGACCGCACCAACACCGGGGCCTATCACACCAATGGAAGTTACTGGCTCGTCTTCACTGCCAACCAGGCCTTCAGCATCGTGAGCGTGAAGGTCTACGCGAACGGTGCGGGCAACCGCCCCATCGCACTGGTGAACATGCCCGGTGGCGGTGTGGTGCAGCAGGGCACCTTCAACATCCCTGACGGTGAAAGCCGGGTGCAGCTCAACTTCACAGTGCCCGGACCCGGCCAGTACGGGCTTCGAATCGCAAGCGGCGATCCCCAGCTGTGGCGCGATGGCACCACCAGTGGGCAGACCTTCCCCTACCCCCTGGGTTCCTTGGGCAGCATCACCGGAACCACCGCCACGGGCAGCAATGCCACGGCCTTGTACTATTTCTTCTACGATTGGGAGGTGCAGCCCCTGCCGCTGATCTGCTCCAGCGACCGCGTGCCCGTGAACGTGGATCTGCTCACCACGGGTGTGGAAGAGAATGCTGGCGTTGCAGGAGTGAATGCCTTCCCGAATCCAGCGGACCGCGACCTCTTCATCGATGTGACCGGTGAACTGGCCCAGGGTGTTCTGCTGGTGCGCATCATGGACAACACCGGACGTTTGGTGGCCGTGAAGCGCGTGGACAATGGCCGCGCCACGGTGACCACGGCCGACCTGGATGAAGGGCTCTACACCTACCACCTGGTGCGGGAAGGCACGGAGGTAGGCCGGGGCACCTTCGTGGTGGCCCATCTCTGGTAGGAAGGGCATCCAAGTTGCGCACCCCGGACAGTCTTGCGGCAAGGCCATAGCGGGTACCTTTGCGGACCTAAAGTCCGTGCGCATGCGCTTTCCGTTCGTCCTTGCTGTCCTGCTTTCCTCCATCTCCGCGGCACTGAGCCAGGGACCGACGTACATCCCCGGTGATGTGCTGGTGATGCTTCGCCCGGGGGCTTCCCCCAATGAGGTGGTCGCGGACCTGCGCGATGTGGACGGCCGCGCAACCGGCATAATGGTGGCCCGTGAGGTGAGCGCACCGCTGCGTGCGTGGTTGCTCCATTTCGACCCGGCCAGCATGCCCCAACCGGTGATGCTCCGCGCCGTGCGTGCGCACCGTGCCGTACAACTGGCCCAGAACAACCATGTGATCGAACAGCGGAACGTGCCCAACGATAGCCAGTATGGCCAGCAATGGCACCACCAGAACATCGGCAGTGAGGGCGCGTGGGACATCTCCACGGGCGGGCTCACGGCCACGGGCGACACCATTGTGGTGTGCATCATCGAGAATGCCGACCTGCCACACCCCGACCTGGTGCAGAACGCCTGGTTCAACTGGGGAGAAGTGCCGAACAACGACCTCGACGATGATGTGAACGGCTATGTGGACGACTTCAGGGGCTGGAACCCGATGACCGATGATGACAACGTGTACGGCGGTGGGCACGGCACCCAGGTGGCCGGCATGATCGGCGCCACGGGCAACAACGGTGCGGGCGTGTCAGGCGCCAACTGGGCCGTGAAGATGATGGTGGTGGACTACGCCAGCACGCAGGAAGCCGCCGTGGTGGAGGCCTACACCTACCCCCTGGTGATGCGGCGTCTTTACAACACCACCGATGGCGAGAAAGGCGCCTTCGTGGTGGCCACCAATGCGAGCTGGGGCATCAATGGTGGCCAGCCGGACGACTCGCCGTTGTGGTGCGCCATGTATGACTCATTGGGTGTCCAAGGTGTGCTGAGCTGTGGCGCCACTGCCAACAACAACGTGAACGTGGACGTGGTGGGCGATCTCCCCACTGCCTGTGCGAGCGACTTCCTCGTGAGCGTGACCGCCACGGACGTGGACGACAACCGCACGTTCAGCGCCTATGGTCTTACCACCATCGATGTAGGCGCACCAGGTGATGATGTGTTCACCACCAGCATGGGCGGTGGGTACGGAAGCACCAGTGGCACAAGCTTCGCCAGTCCGCTCACCGCCGGTGTGATCGGCCTGCTCTACAGCGCACCCTGTGCCTCGCTGATGGCCCTCGTGCACAACGACCCGCCGGCGGGTGCCCTGTATATCCGCCAGCAGCTCTTCGCTGGGGTGGACCAGGTGGGCAACCTCGCAGGCCAGACCGTCACCGGCGGACGCATCAACGCAGCGAACAGCATGCAGCTGATCATGAACAACTGCGGTGCCTGCCCGAATGCCTACAACCTCATGGCCAGCAGTGCCGAGATCGGATCGGCCCTCCTCGAATGGAGCTCACCGGTGGCCACCACCTTCGATGTGCGCCACCGCGCCGTGGGATCACCTGACTGGACCGTCGTGGAAGACCTCACAGCCACCAGCTACGCCCTCAGCGGACTTGAGGCCTGCACGCCTTACGAATTCCAGGTGCGCGCGATCTGTGATGGCGAGGAGACCGACTTCGGCAGCAGTTCCGTGTGGATCAGCGAAGGATGCTGCAACATCCCTCCCTCGCTCACCACGGGCTTCATTGGCGAGAACAACGCCAGCATTACCTGGGGCACGGTCCTCGCTGCCAATACCTACACGCTCCGCCATCGTACAGTGGGCACGACCGATTGGACCGTGGTCGAAGGGCTAACCCAGCCCTTCCATACCATCGAGGGCCTTGAGCCCTGTACCGATCTGGAAGTGCAGGTGAGCAGCAGTTGCGCACAGGGTGCCGGGGAATGGAGCACCTCCCTGTTCCTCACCACGGTGGGTTGCGGCGCCTGCGTGGACAACACGTATTGCACGACCGACGGCGGTGATTCCTCGGACGAGTGGATCGAGACGGTGGAGCTGGCGGGCGTCACCAACACCACGGGCAACGATGGAGGATATGGCGACCATACCGGTGTGAGCATTCCACTCACCATCGGGCAGGGCCATGCCCTGTCCCTCACCCCGGGCTTCGGCTTCTTCCCCTTCAATGAGACCTGGCGCGTGTTCATCGACCTCGATCACGATGGTGAGTTCGCCACGGAGGAAGTGGTCTTTGCATCGGCCACACCGAGCAACACCACGGTGAGCGGACAGCTGACCGTGCCGCCCACCGCCACGCCCGGTCTTACCCGGATGCGCGTGGTGATGAAATACAACACCCCGGTGGGCTCCGCCTGCACCGGCTACGACTACGGGGAGACGGAGGACTATTGCGTGACCCTCTCCGTGGGCAACGTCGGCGTGGATGAGAACAACCTGTCCACCCAGGTCCGCGCGTTCCCCTCACCGGCGGACCGGGACCTCTTCATCGATGTGACGGGGCACTATTCGCAAGGACCGCTGCTGGTGGAGGTGCTGGATGCCGCCGGCCGCCGGGTGGCCGTAAAAGCCATGATGAACGGACGGGTCACCATCACCACCGCCGATCTCGAGGACGGTCTCTACATCTTCCGCATCACGAACGGCCAAGAACTGGTAGGTCAGGGCAGGTTCGCGGTGGAGCATCTGTGGTAAGCCGGAGTGCCGGCCTCTGAGCGGCCGGCTATCTTCGACAGCTCCAATGCATCCCCTTTCGGCCGTCATCATCACGCGCAACGAGTCGCGCAACATCGGTCGTTGCCTGGCCGCCTTGAAGGGTCTTTGCGAGGACATGGTGGTGGTGGATGCGGAAAGCACCGACGACACATGCTCCATCGCCCAAAGCTTGGGCGCGCGAGTGATCGTGCGTGCATGGACCGACTACAGCGATCAGAAGAACTTCGCGAACGCGCAGGCCCGGTGCGACCACATCCTGAGCCTCGATGCCGATGAGGAGCTCTCGGCCGACCTGCGCGCCTCGATCCAAGCGATCAAGGAAAAGGGGTTCAACGGCGCGTACAGCATGAACCGCCTGACCAATTACTGCGGCACCTGGGTCCGGCATGGCGGTTGGTACCCCGACACCAAGGTGCGCATCTTCGACCGGCGCACCACGCGTTGGGAAGGCAGCCACGTGCACGAGACCCTCGCGCTGGCACCCGGCACCCCGGTGTCGCTCCTCAAGGGCGACCTGCTCCACTACAGCTATCCCAGCATTGCCGACCACTTGGAGCGCATTGAGCGGTACAGTGACCTGCATGCGCGCAAGCTGTTGGTATCCGGACGCAAAGCAGGGGTGGCGAAACGATGGCTCTCCCCGGTGGCCAAGTTCCTTAGCGGGTACATCCTCCAAGGGGGATTCCTGGACGGCCGTGCCGGCTTCGACATCGCGCGCCTCTCGGCCCGGGCCGTATACCTGAAGTACGCCAAGCTCAACGACCTGAACCGTGCCAAAGGCGCCTGAACACATCCTGCTGAGCCGTACGGACAGCATCGGCGATGTGATGCTGACCCTGCCCCTTGCAGGTCTGTTGAAGCAGCTGTTCCCCGGTACCTGCATGACCTTCCTGGGTCGGAGCTATACCGCCCCGGTCCTGCGATGCTGCGCCCATGTGGATCAGGTGATCACGCTGGAGGAGCTTGAAGCGCAGGGTGATGCAGTTGCAGTGCGCACGCTGCGTGAGCTGAACGCGCAGGTCGTGGTGCATGTGTTCCCGCAGCGCCAGGTGGCCGGCTGGTGCAAAAAGGCCGGCATCCACACACGCATCGGCACCAGTCATCGGTGGTGGCACTGGACCACCTGCGACAAGCGTGTGGCGTTCAGCCGACGGAAGAGCGAACTGCACGAAGCTCAGCTCAACGTGAAGCTGCTCGCACCGCTGGGCATCACCGACATTCCCGATCTGCCAACGCTTGCTGAGCTCAGCGGGTTCACGGCTCCGGTCGCGGATGAACGGGTCCGTGGGCTCGTGCAGCCTGGTGTGCGCAACATCATCCTGCATCCCTTGTCGAAGGGCAGCGCGGTGGAATGGGGTCTGGACCACTTCGCGGCGCTCATCGAACACCTGGACCCGGCCCATCACCGCGTGATCGTGACCGGCACGGCTGCGGAAGCCGAGCGTTACCGAAAGGAACTACCGCTGCACCTTCCCCACGTTAGCGATGCCGGAGGATCCCTGGACCTGACCCAACTGATCGCTCTGATCGGTGCCTGCGATGCGCTCGTGGCCGCGAGCACCGGTCCGCTGCATATCGCGGCGGCCTGTGGCATAAGGGCGGTGGGGCTTTACTCGCCGAAGAGGCCCATTCATCCCGGCCGCTGGGCACCCATCGGCACTGATGCACATGTCTTGGTGGCGGATGGACTCGACCCTGACGGGGACCCCATGGCGCACATCCGGGCGATCAGCCCCGATGCAGTGCTACGCCTGCTGCAGTGGTGAGCGAACCTCTCGGCGCGGCCAGGACGAACAGCGCATAGTACAGTGCGAAGAAGGTGGCCCCGGCCTGGGTCTCAATGGTGTCGTCCGTGAGGCCTGATATGCCGAAGATCACCGCCCAGGCCACGAAGAGCGGATCGCGCCACGCCCCGAGCTTCCACGCCGGCCACCACCAGCTGATCAAGGACCACAGCAACCCGAACACCCCGAAGCTGATCCAGAGGGTGAGATACTGGTTGTGCGCCCTCAACCTCCATTCCGGTGCCAGGGAGGAACCCACCGCAGCGTACTGCGCATCGAAGGCCTGCTGCGTGTCGCCCGTGCCCACACCCATGGCCCAATGTTCCCGGGCGATCTTCCATCCTGTGCGCCAGAACTCGAGCCGCATGGCCACGGAATGGCCACTCGCCAATCCCTTGTCGCCATACACCTGCAGTTCGAACCACACCTCCTCGAAGCGCTCGCGCAGGGTGTTGCGGCGGCCTTCCAGATGGTTCGGCACACCGCGTTCGATGGCACGCACATCGGCTTCGTTGAGGGCCATGACGCCCACACTATCCTTGGTGAGTCCCTTGCTCGCCAGGTAGCGCACCGCCGTACTCCACATCTCATGCCCGCGGTCATCGAGGGTATCCAGGGACCGGCTGCTTCGCTGCAGCCAGGTACGACGGAGCTCGTTCCAGGCGATGTAGGTCCACACATGGTGGCCGTTCTCCTGCTGCGGATTGATGAGGTCATGCGAATAGGGCTCTCCGCCGGCACTGCGGGGAGCATCCATCGGCAATGAGGCCGGAGGCAATGTGCTCCGTTGTGAAACTTCACGGACCAGTGGCACCAGGAGCATGAGGGGTCCCACGATGAGTGCCAGGCGGAACGACCAACGCGATGCGGGACGCCAACGCGCCGACCAGCGCCACATGCCGATCACCATGATCACGGCCAGGATGGCAAACCCTTGGATGCTCCCCAACCGGTTGATGAAGTAGAGCGACCAGAGTGCGGCCGCGCCATGCGCCAAGGCCACCCACCGGCCACCGCGCAGCGCATCCCATATGAACACGGCAATGGCCAGGCACAGCAACAGCACCAGCCGGATGTGACTGATGAACATCGACAGCGCGCGGTAATCACCCGTGGATGGTGCAGCAATGGCGCAATACAGCGTACTGGCCACCACGCTCCATGCTCCCAGCAGCAGGATGGTGCGAAACTCCGGCAAATGGAGCCGGGGTGATGCACCCAGGACAGCCCCGAAGCTGAGCACGGGCAGCAGGATGCGCACCAGGTCG
>Ga0315900_10006482_pt1 | contig 15685 bp, 15 predicted proteins | sample LakEriMetagenome_FD_203521 | JGI IMG/M metagenome (GOLD analysis project Ga0315900, IMG submission 203521) | Freshwater fungal communities from buoy surface, Lake Erie, Ohio, United States - Buoy 12 MA114 | ecosystem: Environmental > Aquatic > Freshwater > Lake > Lake biofilm | place: USA: Lake...
AAGACGAAGGTTACAGTCCACAGTGGTCTGTAATGGCAAAGGAACTTTAGGGGAAAAATAATGGCAACTTCACCAGCACTAGCATGGTCATTGGCTAACGGCATCAGCCAAGAGCAGTTTGACAAGAACATCGTTGACGCTATCAAACAGGGTGAGGCTCAAGGCTTGAGCGATGCCCAGTTTGAGAGCTTGATGAATCAGTATCAGATAAGCGCTGCTGATGTGGCCCGTGCCACTCAGTCAACGCCTGCTGCTATTCAAGCTCGCATGGAGGCGGCAACGCCCACAACGCAGACTGAGATTGCCTACAACCAAGCGGCTATGGATAAGCTGGCAGCGCGTGAAGCGCAGAATCAGACTCAGATTGCTGCCAACCAAAGGGCCTATCAAGAGCAGCAGCGCTTGAATGAGCTTAAAAATGCACAGCAGATTGCTGCCAACCAAAAGGCTTATGAGGCTTATCTGGCTAATCAAGCCAAGTTGGCAGCGCAGCAAGCTGGTACAACAGGCACAACAGGCACAACAGGCACAACAGGCACAGGCTTACTTGCCCCAACTGGCAACATGAGCATCACTGGCACGACACCATTTGCCAATGCCACCCAAGGATTTGCCCAGAACTTTGGAAATTACACATCAATCCCAATTGGCGCTCAGTACAACCCCAATGTGGTCGGTGGCACTGGATCACCTTATGCCCAAGTCATGGCCCAGATGAAGCCTGTGGGCAACCCATACGCTGGCGTGGTAGCAGGCCAAGCAATGGGTGGCTATAACCCTGGTCTGTATGACCAGATTGCTGCTGCCAATTTGGCCAGAGATGTTGCTGCCAAATCTGGCGTGACATTGGCTGACTACTATGGTGGCGGCGGTGATGGACCTAGTGGCCCTGATGGTGGCGTTGGTGAAAGTGTCAGTGGCACTTATAACCAAGGCGGCATGGTCGATGGTTTGTTTGGCATGAACCCACCTGGTCCAGATGATGGCGCTGGATACCTAGATCGCGGTGAATACGTCATCAAGAAGTCTTCAGTCAATAAGTATGGCAAGGGACTTCTGGACATGATCAACGAGGGCAAAGTGCCTGCCAAGAAACTCAAATCTTTACTGGGTTAAAGGAAAGAATATGTCTAAAGGCGGAACAACTACATCGACAAGCTCCATTGATCCACAGATCAAAGAAGCATTCTTGGCCAACTTTCAGCAGGCCCAAGGGGTCGCTGGTGCATTGCCGGTCCAGCAGTTTGCTGGGTACAACCCAATGTACCAGGCAGGCGAGGAAGCTCTGGTCAACACGGGCCTTGCTGGCCCAGGCATTACTGGCACAGACTTGGCAGCTCAAATGGCGGCTTATGGCGGTGTCTATCAGCCTGGTCAGATCACAGCGCAGCAGACCAATCTTGGCCTTGGACAAGGTCCAGGCACTATTGGCTCTTACATGAATCCATTCACAGAGCAAGTGCGCACCAATGCATTGGCTGACTTGGAATCTGCAAGACGCGCTGCCATTCAGCAGACTGGTGAGCGTGCCACACAAGCCCGTGCATTTGGTGGATCACGCCAAGGTGTGGCTGAGAGCTTGACTAACCAAGGGTTTGCCAAGCAGGCCGCCACACTTGGCACATCTTTGAACGAGCAAGCATTTAACCAAGCCATGGCCATGCAGCAGGCTGACATTGCCCGCAGATCAGCAGCCGACATTGCCAATCAGCAAGCAGGCTTGCAAGGTGCGCAATTGAGGCTAGGCGGTGCAAGCCAGCTCGGCAATTTGGCTGCACAGCAACAAGCATTGCGTCTTGGTGGCGCTCAAGCGGTCATGGGTGCTGGTGGTGCGCGTCAGGCTCTGGACCAACAACAAATGGATGCGATCCGAAATATTGGCTTGCAACGTCTTGGTGTGGTGCAAACCAGTCTTGGTGCAACGCCTGCTAATTTGGGCATGGTCACTCAGACTCCGCAATATTCAAACCCAGCAGCTGGCGCTTTAGGTGGTGCTTTGGCTGGGTCAAAAATAGCCGGACCTTATGGTGCTATTGCTGGCGGTATTCTTGGCGCGTTTAGTTAAGGAAACAAAATGGCTGAATTTAATTTTGATGGCCTACTAGGCAATTTGTTTGGCGGTGGTGGTGACAGCGAACTTGAAAAACTACTGACCGCCAAACAAAAAGAGCAATTGGGCTTTCAGTCCACCATGGCCGCAGCTGCCGCCTTGCTCAAAGCCAGTGGCCGTAGTCCACAAAGAATTGGTTTGGGCCAGGCGCTTGGATCAGCGCTTGAGGCTGGCCAAGGTGCTTATGACAGAGGCACAACAAACGCATTTCAGCAAATGCTTTTGGGTGAGAAGCTGAGAGAAGGACAGCGCGCTAGAGAATTGCAAACCCAAGTCGCTGGTGTTTTGACCAAGCCCCAAACTGTATTAAGTCCAGAGCAGCAGGCTTTAAGAGCGCCTGTTTCTGAGGCTGGCCCATTTGGTCCAAAGGTGGCCCGTGCCGAACTGGCTGCAAGCATTCAGCCGCCAAGCGCCAACGAAATCAAGGCCGGCCAGTATCAGCAGATTGCAGACCTTTATGCAGCTCAAGGTAGGTCTGAAGATGCCAAGCGTTATCAGGAAATGTCTGAGAAACTTAACCCAAGACCAGAAATAGTCGGCCAGCCCATTGAAGTGACAGACACCAAAGGCAACCCTATTTTGGTCCAGCAGTATAAAGACGGCAGCGTTAAGACCATGACAGGATATGGTCCAAAGCGTGATGTCGTTTTGCAGAACCAAGGCGGTCAAACTGTGGCCATTGACAAGTCAAAGCTCAAAGGTGGCGAGACATTTGCCCAGACAATGACTCCAGCAGAAATTGCCAACCTACAAGTGGCAAGAGGCAACTTGGCCGTGGCCCAAGGCGGTCTTGGTTTGCGCCAGCAAGAATTTGCCCGTAGTGCGTTTGACCGAGTTGACACCCCAGAAGGATTTTTTAATGTGCCTAAAGGCGGTGGTGTGGCCGTGCCAGTCATGGGACCAAGCGGTCAACTTAAAGGCGCAAGCGGAGCGCCAACCGAGGGTCAGTCAAACGCTGCTGGCTTTGCCCAGCGCATGGAGTTGGCTCAAAGCATTTTTGAAAAACTACCGGCTGGATCGCAGCCAGGAATGGGTACTCGAGTGGCCGAGGCCGTGCCATTTGTTGGTGGCGCTTTAGCGCGAGGTGTGGTTCAAAGCGCAGACACTCAGATGTATGACCAGGCTGCGCAAGATTGGATTCGCGCCAAGCTGCGCAAAGAGTCTGGTGCTGCCATTGGTGCAGATGAGGCACGACAAGAATATGCCACCTACTTCCCAATGGTGGGTGATACACCCGAAAAGATTGCGCAAAAAGCAGAAGCTAGGCGCGTAGTTACATTGGGGATGAAAAATGCCGCAGGCAAGGCATACACTCCTTACACACCAATGAACAGAGTTGTGACTGTGGATTACTAATATGCCATATTCAATTACCACCAAAGACGGCATCACGATTAACAACATCCCTGATGACGTTGCGCCTGACTCCCCAGAATTAAAAGAGCGTGTTGCCCAAATCAGATTGACTGGTGGACAGGCCCAGCCTGCTGCGCCAGCAATGCCACCAGACACATTGGGCCGCCAAGTTGGTCTAGCCACGCGCCCCATGGCCCAGTCTGTATTGACTGCCGGTGGCCTGCTACCTATGGTGGTTGACCCCATGGTCAATCTTTTCAACTTAGCAGCTGGGACAAGCATCCCAACACAAACCCAAGCAGTTGAAAAAACATTGTCAGCTGTTGGTTTCCCACAACCCAGAACAGCCCAAGAGCGCGTCATCCAAGATGTGGCCACTGCCGGCTATGGCACAAGTGGCCTTGCCCGTGCTGCCGGTGAAGTGGCGCCAAAGCTGCCAGGCATGGGCCGTGAGCTGGCCCAATTCTTTGCGCAAAGTCCCAAGGCCCAGACCGCGGCTGCACTGACAGCGTCAGGCGCGGGTGGAATGTTGCGTGAAGGTGGAGCGCCTCCAGCGCTTCAAGTTGGCGGTGCAATGTTGGCCGGCATGGTGGCGCCTGGTGGTCCAACACTTTCAACAACTCAAAGAGCATTGGCAGCGCCAAGTGGCTTGGTCAAGCCATTTACGCAAGCAGGCCGAGAGGTGATTGTGGGAAATGTCTTAAACCGACTGGCTACAGACCCACAACGAGCCATGCAAAACTTGCAGCAGGCCCAGCCACTTGTCCCAGGTGTTCGCGTCACGACAGCAGCTGGTGCGCGTGATCCTGGTCTTGCCGCGGCTGAGACTGCCATTCGAGGCTTGGACCAGTCTGGCGCATTCCCAAGCGTTTTGTCTTCAAATCAGCAGGCTTTGCTGGAGTCATTCCGCAGGCTTGGTGGCCGCGGTGGCGATGTGACAATGCCTGGCTCTATTCCTTATGCTGAAGCAAAACGTGCTGGCATCACAGGCCCATTGCGTGAATCGGCATTTGCTAATAAGCAGCCAGTGAGCGTATTACCAATTGCTGATGCCATCTCAAGCATCATGGCCAACCCAGCAACCCAACGCAAAACAGTCGATGAGGCGATGGGCTATGTCAACAACCTATTGGCCAAACGTATTGACCCAGAGACTGGAACAATTGACCCCATGGCTTTGTACAGTGTCAGAAAAGACATCACAGATGCCATGGCCGGCAAATTGTCTGGTGAGCAAGCCAATTTGCGTCTAGCCAAAGGTCAGCTGGCCGAACTGCTGCCAATCATTGACAACGTCATCGAATCTGGCGCCCCAGGCTTTAAGAACTATATGCAAAAGTTTGAGAAGTCATCAAGCGCCATTGACCAAATGAAAATTATGCAGGGCATCGAGGCACAAGTCACAACTGGCCAACCCAATCTGATGACGGGTGAGCCGGTCTTGGCTGCTGGCGCTTTGCGCAGACAACTGGCCACCAAAGCAGAAGAAATTGGCGCCCAATTGTCACCGCCTGCACAGCGCAGACTAGACAACATCATTGATGAGATCAATCGTGGTCAGGCTGCGACTGCGCCAGGCGTGAAGGCGCCAGGTTCTAACACATTCCAGAACATGAGCATGGGCAATCTGATTGGCCGAGTGTTCAGTGAGTCCATGGCTGACAACACGACACTGCGCACCATGACAAGGCCGCTGGACTTTCTTTATAAATTGCCTGACCAGCAGATTCAGCAATTGCTTGTTGAGGCTATGCTTGACCCCAAGCTGGCAGCAATGATGATGGGCAAGGCCAACATAATGAAGGTCGAGCCATTGGCCCAGTCACTGCGCAAAAAGGCTGAACAACTTGGATTTGGCGCTGCTATTGGCGCACAGGAGTAAACATGGCAGGCTTACTTGACGACATCTTGCAATATATGCAAGACCCCAGACGCACTCAGCAATTGCAGGGTACGGGCAGGGCAATCCAGCAAGGTCTTTTGAACATTGAAGAGAAAGACAAAAAGTTTCAAGACCTTTACGACAAGGCATTTGGCGACCCAAAAAATATAGCCAAAGTCACAGACAAAAAGGCTTTGTCAGAACTGACTGAAATGATGATGGCTGGGCCAATGGCAATTGCGCCAATTGGAATGACTCAAAATGCATCTAAGGCATCTGCAAGAAATGTCAAAAAAGGTTCTGTCGCTACAGTATTTGACAACGTCACAGATTACAACGAAGCAATGAAGCTGGCCCAAAAGGGCGCTCATTTAAAACAAGACCCATCAGGTCAGTACATTGGCGGTCCAAGATCAACTGGGCCTGTCGGCTTAACTGTGGACAGTCCTGGTGCTTTATCAAATATGCGCCAAAGGGCAGATAAAAAAGTCGAAGCCGGTGCATTCAATGCGTCTTGGTATGACAGGGCCAGGCAGGCAGCCGAAAGCGCTTCTGGATACAACCCCACCAACATGACCGCGGGGATGCCTCCACAAGGCCAAATGGCATCTTTATTTTCGCGTGGTGGGGCTGCCTATAGTCCACAGGCTACACCGCCAACTGAGATGAATTCTTTTATTCGTCAACACAATGCCCAGGTCATTGGTGGTCAACAAATTATTCCAAGGACTGGATCACAGGCTAGAAATGTAGCCAAAGCATATGACATTGATCCAGCCACTGGGATGTATGCATTTAATCCTGGAGCAATTAAGCTGGGGAAAAAGACTGGTCCTTATGCTGACGCTAAAGACCCAACCATTCCATCCACTGATTTGTATAAAACAGCCAGCGACATTTGGCATGGCCGTGTAATGGGTTACAGCGACCCAGGGGGCAAAACATTTAGTCGAGGATTTACGCCTCAAGAGCATGGATTTTTAACTGGTGAGAATTTATTGCTTGCAAACAGAGCAGAGCAAAAAAGGCTTGCTGGCCAATTAGATGTGCCAAACACATCAGCAGAATTTATTTTTGATCCAAGAGCTGCACAAGCAGCCACATGGGGTGCTGAACGAGAAATTTCATACAAGGCTGCCAGAGATGCTGAAATTAACAAATTTACAAAAGCTACTCAAAAATATGAAAAACAACTGTTGAGATGGGAAGAAACTGGAAAAGGCCAAAAGCCAAAAAAACCATCTTTAAAAGACATTGGAAAAGAATCTGACGAGTCTATTCGCGCAAGAGCTAGGGCTGGTATTGATGACGCTATGCAGCGCCAGATTGCTTCACAAACCTATGAATTTATTCCTGGTCAAAATGTTATGCCAGGAATTAACACTGCTGATGAAAGTGTTCGAGCTGCTTATTCGCAGGGAATGCAAGCCCCAATGGGTAATCGTGACCCTTACATTGGCGCATTGCAAGCATACCAATTGCCAGTTAAACCAGTCATGGGTGAATACCTTAACACTGCTGGTGTTGTTGAGAGAAACCCAGCATTTGTGGCCCAGCCATTAGTTGGCCTTGTTGGGTCAACATTAGAAACATCGACAGGAAAACTTGCCCGCGGTGGCCCTATGCTGGACCAGCCTGGGCGCAGTTTACTTGACGCAACTTCTGCTGTGCGCGCTGTAATGGATTTGCAAGAAGGTGTTGGCTGGAACAAATTTACGCCAGCCAATTCGAGCATGAAAACAGTGGAAAAAACTGGAATAAGATTTCAGCCAATGTTGTCTGGCGCTCAAGATGCAAGTCAATTGCCTAGACAAATGGCGCAGGCAAAAGCGGCATTAGAGGGGCAAGGTCTAGATGTTGTTGATGTAGGTGGTGCTTTACACGCTGGAAAATTTGACAATTCTATGAACGGCAAAGCAATTCAAGAAGCTGTCAAAAATGCAAAAGCAAATATTCAAGACGGCCAATTGATTGCTGGCCGTTTTGAGTCAAATCTTGAAATGCCGCCATGGGGTGCAGAGGGAAGTGGCCAAGTAGCGCAGTATTTACAAGGCCAATTAACACGGCCAGACATTCAAAATTTTGCGCAGCGTTTAGATGCTGCTGGTGTTCCACAAGTTAACGCACAGCAAACTCAGTTTATGCAGCAATTCTTGGAGCAAAACAATATGACTCCAAGAGCTGACGTAATGAAAATGCGAGACATTATTGGGACTAAAGGCTATCAGGGATTTTTGAAGTATCTTGAGGAATATGGCCCAAAGGGGTTGCCGGCAGTTGTTCCTCTTGGCCTGCTTGGGGATTATGAGGACTATCCAGGTTTCTAATAACTTTGTAATTTTTGTTTTTCATACCAGAAAACGGCAAAGGTATTGCAGCCTGATGTTTTGAATAATAAACATCAAGCTGCGCATTAGTTAGTTTTGAGAAATATTCAACAGGCATATCAACCCCCAAAAAACGCGGCCACAAGTGGGTCGCGTTTCACGACCCGTCTTTTCTGTCTACGTCTGGCAGCGTCAAAGTCTTTGTCATCGGCACTCATCTTGTCGCGGTACTTTTTAATGCGCTCAGACCCTGGCACTGGACCAGGTGCAATGGCATCTTCACCATCACCCCATGACCACAGAGGTCGCCACTGTCCATTTGCATGGACCTTGGTGTGTCCTGAGATGTGGACCAGACCATGGCGGTGCAAGTCAAACAGGATTCGCGCTGCACTGCGCCTGGCACAAAAGCACAGCTTGGCCAAGTCCACATCAGAAAGATTGCCTTTCTTTTGTAGTGCCGCCTCGATGGCAGGCTCTACACGGGGTTTTAAGCCTCTGGCCATGTGCTGGTCTCCATTCGGGCTTTCAAGCGCTCCAGCATCGTTTTGACAACGAATGCGTGGGTTCTTATCTCTTGAGTGGTGGCATGGCCATACCCCTCCGGTGAGGTCAGGGCAATGGTCAGGTCCAAGCAAGCCTCAAGGGCCAGTGGCAGCTCTTTATTTGTCAAGGTACTTCTCCAGCGCAGTCACTTCAATGTGGTCCACCATGGACTGCAAGATCATGTGGGCAATGTCCACATCAGTGCCAGCGATGTATGCGTTATTGAGGGTCATGCACTCTTCAAAGTCAGGCTCATAAGGTGAGCCAAGGGAATCGACTGACCCCTTTTCTTCTGGGCTGTATTCCAGAAAGCAGACCAGCTCGACATCTTCAATGCAGCACTCGAACTGGAACAAGTCTTTGGGGCATGGGGGTGTTGGGCCGTAGTTCATGCTCAACCCCTCCAAGCCAGCATCACGCCAATGCCACCAAAAATGATGATGGCCAAGACGCATTCGATCAGGGTGGTAATGATTTTCTGTTTCATCGGTTTCTTTCGTTAATGGGGCCGAAGCCCCGTGGGTTTTATTTGGCAGCCTTTAAAACTTCACTGTCCACCCAGTCGCCAATCTGGGCAGGCATCCAGCCGTTTTTTTGTTGACGGCCCAGATGAGTGCTGGCCATGTGGCAATAAGTATTGCCATCACGCTGTGCGCCCACAGCGACAATGCGCCATGTATCGCCCATGTGGACAATGACTTTGTTGAATAATTCGTTTGAGGTCATTTCGTTTCTTTCGTTTAAGTGATATGGACAAACGAATGATGACAGAAATGAACTATTTGTAAAGAATTATTTTTATGTGTTGTTTTTATACATAAACCGCAATTAGAATGCGACCATGCAATCAATTCACGACATCAAGGCAAAGGCCAAGGCTCACAAGATCACCATGTCTGCGGTGTGCAATGAGGCTGGCATCCAGCAGTCCCAAGTGAGCCGGTGGCTATCGGGAACTGTGGAGCCATTGTGGACATCAGTCAATCAATTGCACTTGGCGCTTGAGAAACTGATCGACAGATCACCAGTCGCTATCGACTGACTCGGCCACTGGTGCAGAGCCTTTGCCTGCCACCACACCAAAGTCAGATGCCGCTGAAGGCTTTGCACCACCCAAAGACTCACCCTTGGCCAAAAGCATGATGTTGTTCAGGCCATACGACACGCCCTTATTGCCTGCCTGGTCATAGGCATAGGCATTGAGACTTACCCTGCCATAGTCGCCAGAGACAATATCTTGTGATCCAAGAATGTCATGGCCATGGGCATCCACTGCACCAGGCTTGTTGGTGCTTTTGGTGTTGAAAAAGTAATGGCCAGCATACTCAGCCCCCAATGGTGATCCATCAGATTTCACTTCAGTGTCGCCATCACGCAAGGGATTGCGCACAGTCTTGGGAATCTTGTCCCCAAACTTGGCGGTCAATGCGGCCTTGGCTGCCGCTTTCAATTGGTTCACAGTCTCGGTGTCTGTCTTTGGGACAAGCACTTGCGTTGAGAACTCTTCTTTGCCGTTCATCTCATTTTTGCGAGCAGTCAATGCTGAGAAATAAGAGAAGCGGACTCTGCCGGTTACAACTCTGGTCATGGTTTTTTCCTTTTAAGGGTTTAGGTTTTTACGTTTCTGTCGTTAAACAGAAATTGCACTTTAGCACAAATCTCAGTTAAGATGCCTGCAAGTTAAAACGAAGGAAACGACCATGCAGTTATTCCCCCATCAGCAAGAGGCCAAGCTCTTCTTGCTGTCCAGGCGCAGGGCCATACTGGCCGACCAGCCACGGGTGGGCAAGACGCTACCCACAGCAGCTGCTGCACTTGAAAACCTACCGGCCCTCATCGTCTGCCCAGCCATTGCCAAGACAGTCTGGGAGGCGGCTTTCAGTAAGCTCGCGCCCAATGTCTCAGTGAATGTGGTCAATGGAAAACGCGAGGCTTCACAGGTAAATTCAGCCGATGTGACCATCATTAACTATGATGTTTTGCAATACGCACAAACGAATGTGGACAGATATAACACTCTAGTTTTGGATGAGTGCCACAGAATCAAGAATCCAAAGGCGCAAAGAACGAAGGCTGCAATGCTGGCCATGAAGAAAGTGGACCATGTCTATGCCTTGAGTGGCACACCCATCCCAAACAGGCCCATCGAGCTGTGGCCCATCTTGCACGGCCTTGGCATTTACAGAGGCGGCTGGTTTGACTTTGCGGCCAGTTACGCAAAGATGTGGTCAGCCCCTTGGGGCTTGGACACATCAGGCGCGTCAAATCTGCCAGAACTCAAGGCGCTCATGCTGCCCCATGTCCTGAGACGCAAAAAAGAAAACATCTTCAAAGACTACAAAGAGCCACAGGTCAGCCTGATCACCTTTGACCTACCCAACGACAAACGCGAGCAAGCCTTTGATGCCGATGCCTTGATGGCAAACCCCAATGCCTTGCTGGCTTTTGAGGGTCTGGCCGAGATCATGCGCGAGGCCGGAATGCGCAAGGTCAAGGCCGCCAGTGAATTCATCGATGACTTGCTCCAGTCCAATGAGCCGGTAGTGGTCTTTGCGCACCACAAGGATGTGGTGGCCGAGCTGGAGAAACTGCTCATGGTCCACAAGCCAGTGACAGTGGTGGGTGATACATCACGGGCCAAGCGCGACAAGGCCATTTCACAATTCCAAGATGGCCAGACCAAATGCATCATTGGCAACATTGCCGCCATGTCTGAAGGTGTGGACCTATCGGCTGCCGACACGATTGTCTTTGTCGAATGCACTTGGTCCACCTCGGCACTGGAGCAGGCATCAAGCAGGGTCGAGAACATTAACAAGTCAGGCATTCCACCCGTCATCTACATTCTGACCATCAAAGCCAGTCTGGACCACAATGTCTTGGCCAAGGTCTTGAAGAAAATGAATGTCGTTAATCAAATTATTTAACATGATTCATTATCACGGCACACCAATCACCCCCAAAAAAGTTATAGAAACAATGGGTGGAAAACACTTTTGCATATCCTACGCAGACCCAAGAGACTTGCATCGTTGTTTATCTATAGGGCAAAGTCTGATGTTAGACAACGGGGCATTTAGTGCCAAAACCCGTGGATACAAATTTGACATCAATGGGTTTTATGAGTGGGTTGACCCATTATTGGCCCATCCACATTGGGCGGTTGTGCCTGATGTGATTGATGGCACTGTCGAACAACAAAAAGAAATGGTAAAGACTTGGCCTTTTCGCAAAGAATTTGGAATTCCAGTTTGGCATTTAGGTATGCCAATTCCATATCTTTTGGAATTATCAGATACATGGGGCAGAGTTTGTTTCGGGTCAAGTGGCGAGTATTGGCAAATCGGAACACCTAAATGGTCGGGAAAAATGGATGAGGCTTTTAATGCTTTAACTAAAACATTTGGCAAACTGCCTTGGATTCATGGATTAAGGATGCTGGGACTATCAAGTGGCCCTTGGCCTTTAGCAAGCGCAGATTCAACCAATGTTGCACTACACCATGCTGAAGGCATTGTTTGTGCCGGTTGCATGGCAAAAAGAATTGATTCAACCAACCCCCCAAGTCTTTGGGAACAAAAACCTTTACAGGAAACACTTTTATGATTTTTGCTTTATTTGCATATGCTGTGGCAATGGTTGCCGCAAACCTTTTAGTGGCTACATTTGGGCCAGCAATCAGCCCAATAAACGCATTTTTACTGATTGGACTTGATCTGACGCTGAGAGATTGGCTTCATGTTCGACTCAAAACATGGCAAATGGGTGGCTTGATATTGGGAACAGGTGCTTTGACCTATTTGCTAAACCCTGCGGCAGGAATGATTGCGGTAGCTTCTGCGGTGTCATTCTTGGTGGCGGCTTTGGTAGATTGGGCAGTTTTTGTAAAAACCACAGGCTCATGGATTAAACGAGCAAATGTCTCAAATACTGCTGGCGCTGCCGTTGACTCTCTACTTTTCCCAACAATTGCATTTGGTGTTTTGATGCCAGAAATTATTGCACTTCAGTTTATTGCCAAGGTATCCGGTGGTGCGGTTTGGTCATTTGTTTTAAGCAAATTTACAAAAATTTAACCAGGAGAAACCATGCAACACGAAACCCGAAAACACGCTCGCCTCTCAGCATCCCGCACAGACAGATTCATGCAATGCCCAGGCTCTTATCGCCTCGAATCCCTCATGCCCTACGAGCCGGCAGGCGAGGCGGCTGCCATAGGCACAGCCATCCATGAGCTGTCAGAAATGATTCTGTCTGGCAAGGAAGTGCCTGCTGGCACTGATCCTGACCACCTGTCCATGGCCCAAGGGTATGCCGACTTTGTCAACACTCTGGTCGAGAATCCGCGCAAAAAGCTCATCGAAGTCAATCTCGATGAGGGTCTAAAGTCCCTGCACCCAGCGCTTGGTGGCACGGCTGATGCCATCCTAGTCGATGGCAACCACCTCCATGTCATTGATCTGAAGACTGGCCGTGTGGCCGTTGACGCAAATGAGAACAAGCAGCTGCTGACCTATGCATTGGGAGCTATGCGTCAGCTCAAGGCGCCAAGCACCATCGAATGCACCATGCACATCTATCAGCCCCGTGTCGGCCACAGCAAGTGGACAGTGTCTGGCAACTATTTGGAGCTGCATGGCAGGCGCTTGCTGTCGGCAGCCGAGCTGGCGCTCTCAGGCGATGCACCAACAAGGCCAAGCCCAGATGCCTGCCGGTACTGCAAAGCCAAGACCATCTGCCCATCCATGCGTGAGAAGGTCCAAGAGACTGCTAGGAGCGATTTCAAGCCAGACACCACTGTTACCCCTGAGATGCTCGATGACGCAGCTCTGGTGACCGCATGGGCCGATGCAGTGCAGTCTGCTGCCAAAGAGCAATTGGCCAATGGCCAAGCAATCACCGGCTGGACCATGCGCGCAGGCCGTAAGACAAAATTCTGGAAAGACGAAGCACTGGTCATGGAAGCATTCAAAGACAACTTAAAGGTCTGGGAGCTGAAGTCGCCCAGTGCTGTCTTAAAACTCGGTGTCGAAGTGAGCGAAGACCTAGTCGGTGAGAAACAGGCTGCGGCTTCTCTAGTCAAAGAAAAATCCAAGGAATAGAATCCAATCCCTGCCCCAAAAAGAAAGCCCTGGTCCAAGCGCAAACTCTGACCAGGGCAAATTCAACTCAAGGCAACTCACAAAATGAAACCCCAACTTAAAGGAATTTCAGTGCCAACTATAACTGAAACACCCCTGCCAGATACATTCAGCCAGTCCCAGCAAGTGGCCTGCAAGATTGGCGCTGTCGCCCCTGATGCCGTGTTTTGCACCTTTGCCCTGCAAGGGTCTAAAAAGATTCCTTACAAGCGAAGCGGCCAAGGCGTGGCACGGGATACAGACCCAAGCGATCTGTACAACGCTGAAGACGTCTGGACCATGGAGGGCGCCCCACATGGCCAATATCTTGGCCTAGTCCAGCAGCGCCCCATCATCAGCGCATCAGGGAACTATTTGGTTTGCCTAGATGTAGACATGAAGCACGCATCAGGACCCACCAATGTGGCCATCCAGCGCATGGCCAAGTATGTCAAGCAGCACAAGATGCTGACCGAGGTCTCTGTCTCAGGCCGTGGCCGTCATGTCTTCTTATGGGTCCAACCACCCAAAGAATCTGACCAAGTTTTACCGAAGTACAAGCTGGGCGGTGGTCAGGAACTGGAAGTATTTGGCCTACCAAACAGTGCAGGCAAGTCAGTGCTACTCAGTGGCAATGCGGTGGTCGGTGAATTCCAAGAGGCCGTGGACCTTTATGCCCTACTGCAAGACTGGGGCATCATCGAGCAGCACCAGCTGCAAGAGCCAAAGCCAGCACCACCAAGCCAGTCATTTGACTTCACCCAATTAGGTTCAAGGCTTGAAGACAGCGATCTTGATCGTGCCGTCAAGGCTTTGCACCATATCAGCCCAGACTGCGATTACTGCCAGTGGATCGAGCTTGGCCAGGCGCTACATACCGAATTCGGAGAGGCTGGTCTCGGCCCATGGATGCAGTGGTCCATGGCTGGCGCCAAGTTTGCCGGCACAAAAGACATTGAGACCCACTGGAAGAGCTTTCATCAAGGCAAAGGTGTGGGGCTTGGCACACTCTTCAAGCACGCCAAGGACTGTGGCTATGAGCCGCCAACAAAGCAGACCGAGCGCAAGTCAGCGGTGGAAGACTTTGCCGCGGTGATTAATGCGCCAGTCACAGAAGACGCACCAGACCCGTCATGGCCAGAGCTTGCCTTAGACCTGACCCGCCTCAACCCCATCGATTACTTGATCGAAGGATTCATGGCCCACTCTTTCTTTATCTTGGCCGGTCAGCCTGGCGTGGGTAAGACCACAGCAGTGCTGTCAATGTGCATGGTCATGGCAGGGTTTTCAGTGGAAGGCTGCGAGATTCACGCTAAAAAGAAACGCAAGTCAATCATCGTGACTGAAGACAGTGACCAGATAATCCGAACATTATTTGCATATTCAAAGCATTATGGAATCAATAATCTGAATGACTGGTTTGTGGTTATTGATGCCAGAAGGTCTAATGTCAAAGACTTATTAAGGCTTGCACATAATATTGAGCGCCATACTGTTAATGGCATTAAGCCATTATTAGTTTTGGACACAGCCAATGCGACTATGGATATTGACAACGAGAATGACAATTCAGAAGTCGGAGCCTACATTGCCGCCATCAAGCAGACCATTTTCATTCAGCAAAAAGCGCCAGTCTGCATCCTGACCCACACAAACAAAACAATCTCCCGTCAAGACTCCGATGCCATGGCCCGTGGTGCAAGTGCATTTACAGGCGATGCAACCCTTACAGGCGTGCTTTTCATGGATGAGGATAACCAGAGGTATCTGAAGCTGACCAAAACGCGCTATGAGCCAGCATTCAGAGAGATCAAATTCGACTCCATCACATTCCCAGAAATAGTCATAACCCCAGCCGGTGATCTGCAAGAGATCATTTGCAGGGTGGCCATTCCAGCCATGTCGTCAGAACAGGACAGAAGACAAGCAGCTGCTGAACGCCAAAGCGATAAGAAACAACAGCAAGTCCAAGACATTTGTGACCAAGCCTGCAACCATGTCCAATCCATCATCAACCAGCATGGTCAGGTCATTATGCGCAAAGGGCCAGGTCGCCCAATTGTCCCCAAAGAACTCCAAGGGATGCACCAGCTGGAGTGGCCAGCGATTTATCAAGCAGTGCCACAAGCCAACCAAAGCTACTCAAGACGGGCAGTTGGCGCTGCCATATTCCAGCGCTTTGCACAGGACCATGAGGGCTTTGGGTGGGTGCAATTAAAGTAATGCGGTAATGCGGTAGTAATGCGGTAGTAATGCGGTATACCGGATTAGACAATGGCTGGGTCTTGTGGATTAAATGGGGTCTTTAGACCCATTTATCCACAGGCCAGTCTCGGTGTTTTGG